>Ga0207705_10000015_pt1 | contig 382901 bp, 359 predicted proteins | sample KBSC13metaG_FD_184314 | JGI IMG/M metagenome (GOLD analysis project Ga0207705, IMG submission 184314) | Corn rhizosphere microbial communities from Kellogg Biological Station, Michigan, USA - KBS C1-3 metaG (SPAdes) (version 2) | ecosystem: Host-associated > Plants > Roots > Rhizosphere >... | reverse complement strand
ATATATTGCCGGTGAAAAAAGCCAATTTGAACGTTAGCAAAGACAATGAAGATAAAAATGATAACAACGAAAATGTTAATGTCAACCTGCCGCGCGCCGATGAAATTTCCTCATTCAAAGCAATGAACATAGATTCATCGTACATCCGTGGCCTTAAGAATGCCGGTTATAGCAATATCCCGATGAACGAATTGCCCAGCATGAAAGCTGTAGGTGTTACGCCAGAGTATATCAGGAGTCTGAGCGATATTGGTTATAAAAATCTGCCGGCAAATGAACTGATGTCGTTAAAATCTTTAGGTGTTACACCGGCATATATCAAAGCGATTAACGATATGGGTTATCCTAACTTGCCGGCTAATGAGATCCAGTCATTCAAAGCGCAGGGCATCACTCCTGAATATGTAAGATCGGTCGCTGAGATGGGTTATAGGAATCTTTCGCCGGGTGAGCTGTCATCATTTAAGGCATTAGGCGTTAATGCCGATTTTATCAAAGGATTTAACGATATCGGGTACAAAAATATTCCGGCCAACGAGCTCACGTCTTTAAAAGCGCTCGGAGTAAGACCTGAATTTGCAAAAAGCTTTGCAGATATAGGCTATAAGGATGTGTCTGTTAACAATCTCACCTCGCTAAAAGCCCTCGGCGTTACCGCTGGATTTATTAAGGGTTTTAAAGATATAGGGTTCGATAATATTTCGATCAATGATGTTACATCATTGAAGGCTACTGGGGTGACACCGGATTATGTGAAAGAGATGAAGGCTAAAGGTTTCGTTTCGAAAGACATTAACAAGTATATCCGGCTTAAGAACGCATTTAACTAATCAGTTAATATCCAACAAACTTGCGAAGTCTTTAAGACTTCGCAAGTTTTAAACCCTGCTCAAATGATAGTTTTTATTATCGCTATAATACTGGTATGCGCTACCGTTATCATGATGAGCATGAAGCGCTATCCCTGAGGGCTCAATAATCCATTTCCCGGCAATCGAAACCGGCATTTTGCAAAAGCGATTCTATGTAGCGGGTATTTAAGCCGATGCTTTCAATACGCAATACTTTATCGCAATCCTCAAGGTCAAAATTCCAGTGCTTTATTGAAGGAACAGAAGTAAGCAGGGTATTTACCTTGCTTACTTTTCTTTTATTGCTCACGTTTGTTTTGAAAATTAGTACTTCCATTGCTTTTTCTATAAGCTAATAACTATCACACTTCCGGAAATTGGACAAACCGGCTGTTTTTATTCCGTTGCTTTTGGCGCTTCCTCAGCGGGCTTAGCAGTTTCGGTTGCAGGCTGGCTCCAATCGTAGCGTTCGTGATGCCTGCCCCATTTACCGCAGCGTTCGCGCCATTGCTCGCGAAAGCGCGCTTGTTCTTCAGGACTCATGTTTTTAAAGCGCTCCATGCGGTTACGCATCCAGGGCGCTCCGCCGCGGTGGCCGCCCTTACCAAATCCGAACAGTATTTTGCATAATATCAATAGCCCAGCTGCCTGCCAGAAAGTGATCGCCGTAAGATGAAAAATAACGGGGATCAAGGCGTTCCATAACAGCATCACGATATAGCTCACCAATGCAAGCCCCCCGACCACCAGGAACGGGATAAAAATCATTTTCTTTCTGAAACTGAACCTATGTTTATAAGCCCGGTCTCCATATTCTGTATCTTTCATTTTCTAATTTTTTTAATATTCTTTGATTTCTTCATACAATTGTTTGAGCCGCTTGCGCAGGTGAAGCACAGCATAGCGCTTTCTCGAGACCAGCGTCTGCACATTTTCGCCCGTCCGTTCGGCTATTTCATTAAAGGGGATATCATCCAGTTCCTGCCAGATAAATACCTGTCGCTGCTCCTCGGGCAACTCATCCAATGCATCGAATAACTGTTCCCAAAAAAGGTTCCGGATATATTCTGTCTCGGGCGTGGCGCCTTCGGCTAGCAATATTTCGCGAAAGTTGGGGCCTTCTTCATCCTCACCGTCCGTAGGAGCGAGATCCAATAATTCCTCGGTCCTTTTCCTGCTCTTATCGATGATCTTGTTGGTCGCTACCTTATATAGCCAGGCCCCCGTCTGTTCTATCGGTTCGGCATTTACCACTGCGCTAAGCTGGTACCAAACATCCTGCAGGATGTCTTCGGCATCGGCATCGCTTTTTACCCGTTTGCGGATAAAGCCCAGCAAGCCCTTACCATACGATTTGATAGCCTGTATGATATGATTTTGCTTTTCTTCGGGCATTACGGCGGTGATCAATGTTTTCTCTCCTTTAAAGGTAGAGACGATTGACGTTTTAAAACATTTTAAAGAAAAAGAAAATATTATAAATGCTTATTGTCATAAAAGAAATATTAGGGGTGTTTCTTTAATACAGTCAAATTTTTGCGTGAAATACTTGTTTCTGATTACTTAATAATTAAAAAAGGACTAAAAATGGGTGAAAACACGGTGTGAAATTTCCGGAATAAAAACTAAATTTGTTATAAGACCCTAATTCATGCAAACCATAGATTACCTGGTAACTACTATGAGGTTCGATATTCTCAATAGTTGATACTGGTTCACTCTTGGGATGACGCCCAGCCCCCGCTTAGTCCATCCTGTGTTATTTAATTTAGCTATAAAAAATGAGCAACAACTTTTCGCTCAACAGGCTGTCAATACAGCAACGTTTGACGCTTTTGATCTGTACGTTATTACTTTCCGCAATTGTCATATATGGTTTTGCGAACTACTATAGTTTGAAGAAAGCGTCACTGACTATAGCCAGCGACCGCATAGGCTTGTTGACCACGCAAATAAGTACAATGTTCGGCCAATCGGCACAGGCGGTAACGAAACTCGAATATGCCACGGCTACACAAAATTCAGTTGTACAATGTGTTAAATCAGGCGGAAAGGACTTTCGTAAAGAAGCGCTAGCCGAACTTGACAAATTGCACACGGATAGCACATGGGTTTCGATAGAGTTGCTGGATCAAAACCTGGTGCCGGTACTGCGTTCGGATAAAGCCCTTGTTAATGTAAATGTTGACACCAAAGCGGTATTGGCCTTTACACATGTTGGCCCCGATTCAAGCAAAGTTGGGAAAATATACAAAGTTGGCGACTCAATGTATTACCCCGTTATCGCCACAGTAGTCGATAAAGGTCGCACCATCGGGTACGTTATGTGTTGGCAAATGCTGCGTGTTGCACCTAAAGCTGTAGCACAATTTACGCAATTGATAGGTACTGGTACGAGACTTTACATCGCCAATACTGATGGAAGCTTATGGACAAATTTGATCAAACCGGTTGCCGCGCCATTTAAAATTAATAGCATGGGCGAGCCAATTGAATATACTGGTCCTGATGGCCTGATGATCGCAAAAGTCCAACCTGTGCCCAATACGGGTTGGTTAACTGCAATTGCATTTTCTGAGCAAAATATACTTGAGGGTGTGAACAGCTTTATGAAGTGGATACTCATTTTCGGTTTATTATTAACTGCTATCGGTATTTTTGCTGCCTGGGCTATGAGCCGCAATATCACGCGGCCGCTGAGCCAGCTTACCAGGGCTGCGAAGGCTGTTTCCCAAGGGAATTATTCGTCACCAAAATTTATTGATGTGAACCGGAACGATGAATTAGGAGAATTGGCAATTGCATTCAATATTATGACTGCCGAAGTACACCATACCTGGCAGAACCTGGATAACAAAGTCAAAGAACGGACTTTGCAGCTTGAGCGTGTTAACAAGGAATTGGAGGCATTTTCGTATTCTGTATCACATGACCTCCGGACCCCGTTGCGTGCGGTGAGCGGCTATTCGATAATGCTCAAAGAGGATTACGAAGACAAACTGGACGCCGAAGGCAAGCGGATCATTGGCAACATTATTTCCAACGCCCGGATGATGGGAAAATTGATCGATGATCTATTGGCATTTTCACGTTTAGGTAAAAAGGAGTTAACAAGTACAAAAGTAGATATGCAATTACTTGCGATCAGCGTTGTTAATGAATTATTACAAGAAAACCTGGAAAAGGATTACAAGATCAACATTGGGATATTACCCCCTATTGAAGCCGACCCGGGCATGGTCAAGCAGGTATTAATGAACCTGCTAAGCAATGCAATAAAGTATTCTTCAAAAAAGGCCGAACCGGAGATCGAAATTGGGTCTGAGGACGAGGAAACGAGAACGATTTACTATGTAAAGGATAACGGCGTGGGTTTTGACATGGCGTATGCCGGCAAACTGTTCGGCGTTTTTCAGCGCCTGCATTCGCAAGAGGAATTTGAAGGCACCGGCGTAGGACTTGCATTGGTAAAGCGAATTATTGACAAACATAATGGCGAAGTGTGGGCCGATGGAAAGGAAAATATAGGCGCTGCATTTTACTTCAGTTTACCTAAAAAAACAATTGTATGAACGATGACCGAGTTGAAATTTTATTAGTTGAGGACAATCCGCACGATGCCGAAATGACTATTCGTGCTTTAAAAAAATCGAACCTGGCTAACAGGCTGATCCACGTAAAAGACGGAGCTGAAGCGCTGGACTTTATTTTTTCGAGAGGCGTATTCTCTGAGCGGAGTACGGACAATAAACCAAAAGTGATCTTGCTGGATATTAAAATGCCCAAGGTGGACGGCATAGAGGTACTGCGGCAGATAAAATCTAATGAAAATACCAAAACAATACCCGTGGTGATCATGACCTCCTCAAAAGAAGAGCAGGATATTATTACGAGCTACAATCTTGGTGTGAATAGCTATGTGGTAAAACCCGTTGATTTTGAGGGTTTTGCCAAGGCCGTATCGGAGTTGGGCTTTTACTGGCTGATCACCAACCAATATACCGATTAATTTTTTTGCCGTTACACTAATCTGTTCTATGATGCCGAATTTAAAAATATTACATATAGAAGATATCCGGAGTGATGCAGAATTAATAGAAAGAACGCTAAAGAAATCAGGCATAGCATTTGAAAAGCTTCTGGTTGATACCAAAGAGGAATACATAAAAGCACTTGATGAATTTCATCCTGATGTTATTCTTTCAGATCACTCACTACCCGCGTTTAATTCACTTGAGGCATTAAAGATACTGAAACAACGCGGCGGAAATATTCCATTTATCCTGATAACAGCCACGGTATCCGAGGAGTTCGCGGTTAACGTAATGAAGGAAGGTGCATCGGATTATGTGTTGAAGGACAGGCTTCAGCGTCTGCCAAACGCAGTTATCAATGCCATCAGTAAATATCAATCGGACGCTGAACGCCAGGTGTACCTGGACAAAATATTCGCGAGTGAGGCGTTATTCACAAAAGCGGAAACGATAGCCGAGTTTGGTACATTTCGTGTAGGCCTTAACAACGACGATATTAGCTGGTCGGCCGGTACATATATATTGCTCGGGTACCAGCAAGATGAAGTTGCGGCTTCATACGAAAATTTTTTAAAGCCTATTCACCCTGACGACGTAGAAGAAGTTCAAAACATCATTGACACTTCAATTAGTAATGCGCAGCCTGAGGAGATAGATTTCAGGGTGATCAATAAAGACGGCAGCATTAAGTATTTGCGTTCCCAGTTTGAGTTTGAACTGGATGAAAATGGGAAGGCTGAATATGTAATAGGATTTAGCCAGGACGTAACCCGCGAAAAGCTGGCGCAAATTCAGGTAGAGGAATATATTGACGAATTGAAGGCCGCAGCCGAAAGACAATCTGCAATATTGAATGCCCTGCCCCCTAATATTGTGCTGCTTAATGAGGATGCGAAAATTGTTGCGGTAAATGATTCATGGAAAAAATTCACGCTTGCCAATAACCTTGGAGTGCCCCGGCATGGCATAGGGTTTCACTACCTCGCTATCTCGGAAAAAGCCACCGGGATGGATGCCATATCCGCCAAAAAAATTTCCAGGGGAATAAAGGAAGTGATAGCCGGTGAGAATGACGAGTTTTCAATGGAATACTGCTACTATTCAGGCACTCAAAAAGTATGGTTCCAGTTAATAGTAGCCCCTTTGGCGGATAAAAGCCAAAAAGGGGCCGTCGTGTTGCACATAGATATTACCGACAGAAAGCATGTTGAGGCGTCGCTGCTGCAATCCAGGGCCAATCTTCAAACCATTTTTGAGAATACTGATATTGCCTACGTATTGTGCGACTCCGGGCATAAGATAGTTTCCTTTAACACCAAAGCCTATGAATTGGGTATTGAGCAATTCGGTAAAAAAATAAAGGCCGGCGGGGATGCCTTCAGTTATTTTCCGAAAAGTAAAATACCCAATCTGAAAGACGCCATCCAAAAGGTGACGAACAATGAATTGGTTACATACGAAACCAGCTACGACCTTAAAGATGGATCGCTTAAATGGTATGAAGTAAGGTGGGCGGGTATAGCTAACGAGAAAAAAGAAAACACGGGCTTTGTGCTTGCCTTTGATGATATTACAGGGAGAAAAATATCAGAACTGGAACGCGACCGCATTACTGCCGATTTGGTAAAGCGTAATACCGATCTTGAAGAATTCGCCTACATTATTTCTCACAATCTGCGCGCACCGGTGGCTAATATTCTTGGTGCCTCAACTGCCTTGAACATTATGGAATTAAGTCCAGGGGAGAAAGATAAGCTAAGCAAGGGGATCAATGTATCCGCAATAAAACTGGACGAGGTAATAAATGATCTCAATCAAATTTTGCAGGGTAAAGGCGGGTTTGACGATGTTAAAGAAATAGTACATTTCTCTGATTTGGTCGACAGCGTGAAGATCAGCATCAGGAACCTGATCGAAAATAACAATATAAAGATCACGTATGATTTTGCTGAGATCAACGAGTTTCTTGTATTAAAGCCTTATTTGTACAGCATCTTCTTTAACCTGATTTCTAACAGTGTTAAATACCGCAGGCAACATATTGATACTGTAATTGAAATTCGCAGCCGCTTGTTCGGAAATAAGGTCGAACTGACTTTTAGCGACAACGGTATGGGAATTGATCTTAAGAAAAATGGGGGCCAGGTATTTGGACTATATAAGCGATTCCATTCCAATATTGAAGGAAAGGGCATGGGGCTGTTTATGGTAAAAACGCAGGTGGAAACACTTGGAGGTAAAATAACCGTCGAAAGTGAAGAAAATAAAGGAACTGAATTTAAAATTGAACTTGAAATATGAGCACGGATCTAAAATATGTTATTGTGGACGATGATCCATTTAACAACATGATATGCCGCATGGTTATAGAAGATGCGTTGGGTGAAACAGAGATCAATGCGTTTACGAAACCCGAGGAAGGGCTGGAATTTATGAAGGAAAATATCAAGGGACCGACTGTGCTTTTTTTGGATATAAATATGCCTACGCTTACCGGTTGGGAATTTTTACAACAATATGAAGCTTTCAGCGACGAAGTGAAAATGAATACCAATATTTATATTCTTTCTTCTTCCCTTGACAGGCGCGATAAGGACAGAGCAACTACCAATAAATACGTTCAGGGCTTTATATCAAAACCACTTGACTTTGAAACGATTACCGCGATAGCAGGGGGGGAGTTCCAGGATTAGTTTTTTAGAAAAGCTAAGTAGGGTAATTGCATTAGCTGATTTTAATTTCTAATTTGGCTAACCTGATAAAAAATCATGAAAGCCAATTATAAAGCCCTCGTGCTATTCCTTAGCTTCATTACCCTCTCGTTGCACATGAATGCACAGGGTAGTGATGCTCATTCAAAAAAAGTCGCAATTATTACCGCCATGAATAATTCCGCGGACCAATGGAACAAAGGCGACCTGGCTGATTTCATGAAAATGTACACCGATTCGTCGACCATGATGTACCCTACGGGCCCTGTTGGTTTAAGCAGCATACGCGAGCTATACGAGAAGAAATACTTTAACGGCCAGATGCCCAAACAAAACTTGTCCTACACCGAAATGAAAGTAACCATGCTGGGGGAGAATTATGCATTGCTTACCGGGAAATTTACGTTGAAGGGTGGCCGCCTGCCCGAGCGATCGGGCGTTTATTCGCTGGTGATGGTGCTAACCAAAGACGGCTGGAAAATTCTGCACGACCATTCGGGTTGATGTTTTTTTTAATATGAACTCCTATCATTGTTAATATTTTTTCTTGGTATTTAAATATTTTTTTAGAAATTTATGTGGGAAAAGATTAATTTGTGAATACCTCTTCTATTAAAGGCCTTGTATGTTTAGAGCTGATACTATTAGCGATGGTATACCTCGCGGTCTCTACAACACACTTGTTTTTTGTGCCTAAGGCCACTCACGCAAAAAAGCACAACTATAATTCGATCTTTAAAAGAAAGTCGGAAAATGCCATTAGTCTTGAACGAACCGAAAAAACTACCGTTAATAAAAACAGTAACCAGGTTCACGGCATAATAAGAAACATCAATCTTTTTTTCATCTGCCTTTTTTTTAATCAGGGCACCATTGATTTAAAAGAAGAATTGTCGCCACCCTTCGACCAATTCTTGCCCAAACATCGATACGCTTACCTGGATAGTTCCGTGATCAGGGTCTGATTTCCTCCCATGTATTCTTAGCGCCTAACCTTATCCGATCAATCAGCAGGTATTTCTATGCTTAAATGTCCGGTATGATTTCCTTGTGGGAATTCGACGGTATCGCGGTTTATAAAAGCTTAATGCGGATTGCATTGGAATTTAAATCATTCAGGAATTTACATTAAAGGTAATAAGGCGATTTGTCCCCGGGGCAAAAATTGAATATACTATGAATAAAGAGGCAGTAAAAGACTTATTAAAAGATATAGAAAGGCAAGGATTACTGGGAGTGAGCAGAAGCGATGAAGATACCTTCGAAATAGTTATGTATGCGCTCGACAATGGACTATTGACCAGGTCAGCTACGGGGAATTTCATGTTAACGGGAAAAGGCGCCGAATTCCTCGAATTCGGTGCCAGCATGGAAATGCCAACAGAAAACAGCAATTTTCCCCCGCCGTATTATGAATATGGTGACAATAATCGCTCTAAATGGATAAGCGCCATTCTGGGACAGGAAAAAAACCTGAAAAGAAATATCTCAATTGCCATTATATTTCTTGTCCTTCTATTGATCATGCTATTGATTGGGGTTCATAAGTTTGGGTAGTGCTGTTATAAATGTATGAACTTACTTATTCATCTGCGGCACTGGCTTTCAATCGGCGTGAGGAGACTCTTCGTCTATTCTTTTTTTGCGCTATGTAATTATATACCTACCTTTAATTGTGTCATCATAACACAATAGATCATAAACCAATCTTCATTTATTATGAAAAGAAATTTGACCAGCCCGGTTGTTTATTTTATTGGCTCGCTATCGTTACTGGCATTTGCTGTAACTATTAGCAGCAGTACCACCAGTGAGGTTGTAAAATGGACCGCCAGCGATGCCGATAGCTCGGGCATTGTACTCGTAAAAAATCAAAACGGGCCCACGCTGGGCTATTCAACTAAATCTGGTGTGAAAATACTCACTGTCGACGGCCTGGCCTTCAAGGACCTGAACAGGAATGGCAAATTGGATAAATACGAAGATTGGCGGCTGCCGGTGGCAGAACGGGCGAAGGACCTGGCTTCGCAATTGTCAATCGAACAGATAGCCGGCCTGATGCTATACAGCGCACACCAGGCCATTCCGGCCATGTCATCAAGGGGATTCGGCGCTGGTACCTATGATGGAAAGCCTTATGCAGAGGGAATGGATGCCGGACAATTCACCGATCAGCAAAAAGATTTCCTGATCAAAGATAATTTACGCCACGTGCTGATCACTTCGGTTCAAAGCCCGGAAGTGGCCGCACGCTGGAACAATAACGTGCAAGCACTGGTAGAAGGTGTTGGATTTGGCATACCTGCCAACAATAGCTCCGATCCGCGGCACAGCACTAATTCTGGTGTGGAATATACCGCGGGCGCGGGCGGCAAAATATCGCAATGGCCCGACCAGTTGGGTTTGGCTGCTACGTTCGATCCCGCCGTGGTACAGGAGTTTGGTCATATCGCCGCGCAGGAATATCGTGCCTTAGGTATATCTACTGCCTTATCGCCGCAGATAGATTTAGGTTCTGAGCCGCGCTGGGCGCGTATCAACGGTACTTTTGGCGAGGACCCGCAACTGGATGCTGATATGGCAAGGGCCTATGTAGATGGCTTTCAAACCTCAACTGGAAACAGCGAGATCAAAGACGGTTGGGGCTACCATAGTGTAAATGCTATGATGAAGCACTGGCCGGGCGGCGGCCCGGAAGAGGGTGGACGGGATGCGCACTTTGCTTATGGCAAATTTGCGGTATATCCCGGCAATAATTTTGATGAACATTTGGTTTCATTTGTTGACGGCGCCTTAAAACTGAACGGCAAAACCAAAATGGTTGCCGCGGTGATGCCCTATTATACTATTTCGTACGGCAGGGACGTGAAGAATAAAGAAAATGACGGCAACAGCTACAGCCAGTACCTGATCACGGATTTGCTGCGTAATAAATATCATTTCGACGGTGTGGTTTGTACCGACTGGGGCGTAACGGCTGATGAAGGTAAGACACCTGATATTTTCGCGGGGAAATCATGGGGGATGGAGACCAAAACCGTGGCCGAAAGACATTATAAGATACTGATGGCGGGCGTCGACCAGTTTGGCGGGAACAACGATTCAAAACCGGTTATAGAGGCCTATAACATGGGTGTTAAAGAGCATGGCGAGGCCTTTATGCGCGCCCGGTTCGAGAAATCGGCGGTGAGACTATTGACCAATATCTTCAGGACAGGGCTTTTTGAAAATCCATACCTGGATGCCGCGAACACCAAAGCGACCGTCGGCAAACCCGAATTTATGAAGGCTGGTTATGAAGCGCAACTGAAATCGATCATACTGCTGAAAAACAGCGCCAATGTACTGCCGCTGAAAACCGGCATAACTGTATATGTGCCCAAAAAATATACACCGTCAGTACAGGGATTTTTTGGTCCTCCGTCAAAAGAGCATTGGGACGAGGCAGTAAAAGCTGAGTTGTTAAGCAAGTATTTTAAATACACCGATGACCCGTCCAAAGCCGATTGCGCCATAGTATTTGTAAGCAGTCCAAGTGGCGGGGCGGGGTATGATAAGGAAGATGTGGCAAAAGGCGGGAGCGGGTATGTGCCCATCACGCTGCAATATGGCGAATACAAGGCAATCAACGCGCGGGCGCATAGTATCGCGGCGGGAGATCCGGTTGAACCGGGTATCGATAATCGCAGCTATAAAGACAAAACGATAACCGCGGCAAATTATAATGATCTGAAGACGATAGAGGAAACCAAAGCGGCAATGAAAGGCAAACCTGTCATCGTCGTGATCAACCTGTCGAAGCCGGTTGTACCTGCTGAGTTCGAAAAAGATGCCAATGCGATAGTGGCCAATTTCGGCGTGCAAAACCAGGCCATACTGGACGTTTTAAGCGGCGCGGTTGAGCCTTCGGGTTTGCTGCCATTCCAGATGCCAAAAAATATGAAGACCGTGGAGCTGCAGGATGAAGATATACCCCATGACATGATCTGTTACACCGATGCTAACGGGCATACCTGGGATTTCGGCTTTGGTATGAACTGGAAAGGTGTAATACATGATGCGCGGACGGCTAGATATGTGGATATTGTGAAAAGTCCAGCCATTCGTATTAAAGGTATGGCTGTGAGCCTAACCTGTGTCACACCGGGAGCGAAGATCTACTACAGTACCGATGATTCCACACCATCATTTACAGATGAGCACCTATACAGCAAGCCATTTACAATCAAAAAGGGTACGGTTGTTAAAGCAATAGCTAAGATATATGCTAAAGACAACAGCGGCCTGGCAGTATTTGAATTAAACGACGCCAAACAACCAGCGCGCTAATGTTTTATCCAAACCGAGATTGGTGAACTGCCTTGGCCGGCTTCGGAAAAAGGCACAACGACCACTTTTTGCGTTTTTCCGTTGACGTTCATTGGTACGGAATAAACCTCTTTCCAGCCCCAGTTGGCTGGGACGGAGGCTTTTTCATCTGTTAATATCCCGGCATTCGTTGGATAAACCACCTGGGCAAGGGAATCTATTCCCGGGTTGAGCATTTGATCTATGGCAAACACCTGCGGCCCTCTTTTAATGGCTATAGCGTTGGGGTAAGATAAACCGCCGGGAATAACCTGCACGGGCATTTTAAAGGATATTTCGACTTTATCTCCTGGTTTCCAGGTTCGGGAAAGTCTTAACAGCGTGCCATTTGTCTTAAAAATATTACCTGCGATGGTCAGCTTAAAATCCCTGGACCATTGGGGCACACGGAAACTAAGCGTGAAAGTCGCAGCTTTCGACGGATCGACTGAAATAATAACGGTGCTATCTAACGGAAATTGAGTCACTGTTTTTATATTCAGCGTCAACTGTGAGCCATCCTTTGCTGTTATGTTTTCGGTGGCCTGCCCGTTCTCGTAAAATAGCATAGTATAAACGCCATTGATCTTTCCGCCCATCATTTCGGGAATAAGGGAAATGCCTCGTGGTACGCTTGACAGGCAGCAGGAGTAACCCTGGTCGCAGCGATAGGGTTTGGCGCCCATTAACGCGGTATAGTAGCTTACACAGCCGGTTTGCGGGTTTTCGGCGGCCAGCAGATGGTTATATACTGAACGCTCCAACTCTTCCGCGTATTTTGGGTTACCCGTTATTTGAAGCAATTGCAGGTTGAATTGTATCCAGGTAACGGTTACGCAGCCTTCACCCATCTCATCCTTATTTTCTGCCCTCAGAATACCTGGCTCCCTGAATATTTCATGATCGCTTGATGTGCCCGTGATATACAGTCGGTTTTTAGTAATATCCGTCCATGCAGTTTCTAAAAGTGGCAGGTACTTTTGCTCCCCCGTAACTTTATAATATTTCAGGATGCCTAAAAAGCAGGATAGCATTTCATAAGCTTTGGCATCACCTACCTTGGTCACGTCGCCATATTTCTCCAACTGGGATATCAGTTTCGGGCCATCTTTCTGCTCAAAGGCACGCAGGATATAACCGCAGAAATCAAGATACTTCTGATCGCCGGTATATCTGTACAGATCGACCATAGGTTCCATAATACTTCCCGGTGCCAGCCCGACGTGTTCACCCGCAGTCATCAGGTCGCGTTTACCGGGCTCGTCTCCGAAAGTGCGGCAGATCAGGTCAGCCGCCTTTTTTGCGGTTTCCAAAGCTGGTTTATACCCGGTAACTGAGTAATAATTGAGCAAGCCTATAATAGCATATTTATGCGCCCAAACGTCCCATTCCGTCCAGCGGTCTTTGAGCAGGTAGGTACCCAGGTAACCATCGGGCATCTGGCAGGCTATATATTTTTGCACCATGTCATCCATCAGGTGTTTTATGCGCGGATCATGTGAATACGCGTAGGTTTTGGATGCCGAGAACAGAAATTTACCCACATGCTCGCCGATCCAGGTTTGCGCACCGGGCCTTTTTTTAAAGCCTGATAATAATATTCCAGAATCAATTTGCAGTAATCTTTTTTCCAGGTTTATCTGCATTCGGTAGCCTAACAAACCGCCTACGTTTTGATAATAGGCGGAGACATATTGATCCGGTATTTTGTTGGGAACGATCGGGCCGAAAAGTTTCACCGGCTTTAGATCCTGCGCATGGGCAGCGCCAATCATAAACAATAAAAGTATTGCGAGCGCTCTTTTCATTTGACAATTGGTTCTGAGAGGCAATATACAAATAACCGGGGTAGAGATGCAATGTATTGCGCCTCTACTTTTTAGACGATTTTGCTTTCGGATTAAATTCCAGCGCAAGAAGTATCCAATGATCAAAATCCTTTTGAGTTTTAAAGCGTTCGGGACTGATATAAATAAATCCCGTCATGTGTTTACCACCGTGAACCATTGGCCGGGTGCCGTTTTCTTCAACCAATTGTTCGGTCAGATCAGGATCAAGGCGCAGCATCAGTTCATTGCCACTTATGCTGATGCACATTTTGTCATCGACCATAAAAGTAATGCCACGAAACATCTTCTTTTCGGTGACCTTGGGAATATTTACCAATGCCTCCCGCACACGGTCTGCCAGTTTTTCATCGTAAGCCATATAACACGAATTACACGAATTTAAGTCAATTTGACGAATTATTGCCGGGTTGTGTTATTAAATATAATTCGTGCAATTCGTGCTCATTTTTTTAATTTCTCAATTTTCTTTCGGATCACATTACGGTCGGCGGACGTTTTGGTAAGTTTAGAGGCGATAGTAAAGTGCCCGATGGCTTTTTGCTTGTCAACATTGGTATAAAGTTCGCCTAATAAAATGTGATATAAATGGCTATCGTCGAGCCCCAATTTTTCTGCTTCAGCGATCGCCGTTTCATTCCCATAAACTTTGGCAAGCGCATAGGTGCGGTTCAACGCTGCAATGGGCGAGTACTCTACCATTAGTAAACGATTATATAAACTTAGCACCTTCTCCCATTTTTCCGGGCTATCGCGTTCGGCGGTATGCCAGTAGGCAATAGCGGCTTCGAGATGGTACCGCGATAATACATCTCCATGGGCAGCTTTGTTAAGAAAATACTCACCTTGCTTAATTAACTCTTTGTTCCACAGCGAAATATCCTGGTCTTCATAAAGTATCAGTTCGCCGTTTTTATCGACGCGGGCCTCGAACCTTGATGCGTGAAAACACATTAACGCCAGCAGCGCGTTTACTTCGGGCTTGTTTGTACTTTCGTTTTCGGTGAGCATGTGCGTGAGGCGCATCGCCTCAAGGCACAGATCCTTCGTCAAAACCGTATTCCTGTTCGACGAATAATAGCCTTCATTGAACAGCAGGTATAAAGTGGTAAGCACATTTTCAATCCTTTTGCCGATTTCGCTGTCCGGCGGCATTTCGATCTTCACTTGATCCTGTTTGAGCTTTTCTTTGGCGCGGTACAGGCGCTTGTTGATGGTTTCCTTATTGGTCAGGAATGCATCGGCTATCTCATCGATACTGAAACTGCAAAGTATACGCAACGACAGACCGATCTGCGATTCCGGTGGAATACCGGGATAACAAATAGCGAACATCATTTGCAACTGGCTGTCGTTGATGTTGGTCGCCGAAAGATCGACCTCGATCTCATGCGATTCATCGGTAGAATACTGCACTTCAGGCGACACCTTTTCATTAAAAATGGCGCTGCGTTTCAAAAAATCCCGCGTTTTGTTTTTGGCGACGACATACAGCCAGGCGGCAGGATTGGCCGGAACGCCTTTCAGTCCCCAGGTTTCGGCAGCCAGCAGGAAAGTGTCGCCTACAATGTCTTCAGCTATCGTAATATGCTCGATACCAAACAACCGGCAAAGCACGGCGGTTATTTTCCTAAACTCAGTACGGTACAGTTGCGGTATCAGTTCTTTTTCCTGCATAAAATAAAAAAGCTTCTGCCGGTAAAGTTAACGGACAGAAGCTTATTAAAAATTCCTGTTCAACCGTTCATCTGTATAATGTCTCTTACCTCGACATTCCCCCCCGCATTCAATATGGGACAGGTTTTGGCCCATTCCGAAGCTTCCTCTATCGATTCGGCCCTGAAGATACTGAGGCCGCCTATGATCTCCTTGATCTCGGCATACGGACCGTTGGTTACCACATTGCCCGGTTTAACCATGCGCCCTTCGTTACCTAGTCGCATGCCCGGCGAAACGAGCTTGTTTTGCGCGGCAATTCCGCCCATCCAATTTTCCCATTCTTTTGATACCGCCATAGTGCCTTCGGGTGTCAGTTTGATCTCGCCCATTGTTTCGGACCGGTAGATCATTGCAAATTCCTTCATCTCTTTGAAATTTTTAGGGTGAAACTTAATTACTTCCCATTGGAACAATATTCCTTACCTCCACATTACCCCCGGCATTCAGGATAGGGCAGCCTTTAGCGATCTCGGTTGCCTCGTCTATGTCGCCGGCTTTTACGACGATGACGCCGGTTATCATCTCTTTGATCTCGGCATACGGGCCGTTGGTGACTACATTAGACGGTCGTATAGTTTTACCGTCGCCACCCAGTCGGGTACCGGTATTTGCTAATTGCCCTTTAGCAGCCATGCCGCCCATCCAGGTTTGCCATTGCTGCATAATGTTCTGCATTTCGTCAGGCGTGTACTTTGCTTCAGGGTGGAAATCATTCCTGAAGATCATTGCGAATTCGTTCATAACTTTAATTTTTTGTTTTTTGATTGAATGACGATCAGTATTGTTCTTATTGGACAGCGCCGGCTATTTTTATTCGCTTTCCGTATAAATACCTCTTACTTCAATAGTCCCTTTGCCAACAATGGGCGCCTCAGCCGCTATTTCGGCAGCTTCATCAATTGAACCGGCCCGGATAATGATGTAACCGCCAATGATCTCGCTAAGCTCAACATACGGGCCTTTGGTTATTAGTTTTTTGTCGTGGATCACGCGGCTTTCCTTGCTCAGGCGGTTGCCCCTGCTTACCAGGATATTCTTTTCAATAATTCCGTCCACCCACTTTTCCCATACGGCCATTTTTGCATTCATCTCATCCGGTGAGAAGTTAATTTCGGGTAATTCTTCAAGTCTGAAGATCAAAACAAATTCTTTCATAGCTTTTAAATTTTGGTTTTTGATCCGATGACGACCAACCCAAATGGCATTGGACAAAATGAGTAAAAATTTTTCAGAATGTGCCTCAAAGCAAGTTAATTTATACATTTAAACTTTTAAACCTGGTACCGTGAAGAAATACGTCATTGTCCTGTTACCGGCACTGCTGGCACTGCAATCTGCTATAGGCCAAAAAAATCACCCTGATTCGGTGCTGAATATTATGAACAAAGTTGCCAAATGGCAATTGCACGATTGGAAAGAGCATAGCTCAAGGCACCCTTATTTTGATTGGACCATGGGTGCCTGCTATGCCGGGTATATGGACCTGGCGCAGGTAGCAACATACTCCAATTATCTCGGTGATATGCAGGCGATAGGAGACAGCCTGCACTGGAAAACCGGGCCGCGGCATACCATGGCCGATGATTATTGCGTGGCGCAGATGTATGCGCAGCTTTATCTTGTCTATAAAAAACCCGAAATGATCGCACAATGGAAGTCGCAGGCGGATAGTATCATCGCCTTGCCGCATACCGAGTCACTCGAATGGAAAGACAGAGTCGCTGAGCGGGAGTGGGCCTGGTGTGATGCCTTGTTTATGGGGCCGCCGGCTTTTGCCTATTTATCAACCGCAACCGGCGATACTAAATACCTGGATGCAGCGAGTAAATTATGGTGGAAAACAACGGATTATTTGTTCGATAAGGACGAGAGCCTATACTACCGCGATAGTCGTTTTTTTGCTCAGAAAGAAGCCAATGGCAGGAAGGTTTTCTGGTCACGTGGAAACGGATGGGTGATGGGCGGCCTGGTGCGTATGCTGGATAATATGCCGCAGGATTATGCTGGCAGGAAACGTTTCGAGGAGCTTTACAAAAAGATGGCTGCCAAAATAGTGACATTGCAGAATGCCGACGGCACCTGGCACGCGGCTTTGCTCGACCCGGAAAGCTACCCGGTAAAAGAAGTCAGCGGAACTGGATTTTATTGCTACGCCTTGGCCTATGGCATCAATCATGGCTTGCTGCCTTATAGGAAATACCATCAATCAGTTGAAAAAGCCTGGAACGCGCTAACAGGTTGTGTACGGCCGGATGGTAAACTGGGATATGTGCAGCAAATAGGTGAGAAGCCCGGGAAAGTAACCGGCGATAATACCGAAGTGTACGGTGTTGGGGCCTTTCTTCTGGCCGGCTCGGAAGTTTACCGGATGTTGCAAAAACATCAGTAAACGCCCTCGCTCTATCCGGCTTTTTCATTATATTGTCCCATGACATACTGCGTCGATGGCCATTAGCGGATTGATCACCTTTACTATCGTACTTGCAGCGGTATTTGCATACCTCAACCACAGGTTTATCAAATGGCCGCCCACTATCGGCATCATGGTGCTGTCGCTCGGAACGTCAGTGGTGCTTGTATTGAGCGGCCAGGTCTACCCTGCACTTGTTGATAAAGCGAAGCAATTGGCTGCATCCATCAATTTCAGAGAACTGCTGATGAACTTTATGCTGAGCTTCCTGCTTTTTGCAGGGGCCATTCATATCGACGCCGGCAAGTTGAAAAAGCAAGCCTGGCCGGTTTTGCTGCTGTCTACTTTAGGAACGCTCATTTCAACCATGTTGGTCGGCGGAATGACCTGGGAGGTTTTTCAACTATTTCGTTTTCCGATACCTTTCATCTATTGCCTGCTGTTCGGAGCAGTGATATCCCCAACGGATCCCATAGCTGTATTGGCTATTTTGAGAAGAGCCAATATTCCTGAATCGCTGGATGTTAAAATATCCGGCGAATCCCTGTTTAACGACGGGGTGGCTGTGGTAATATTCGTTACCCTGCTGGAAGCCGCACACTCAGGCATAGCTGCGGTTGATTTTATTGATGTTGGAAAGTTGTTCATGCAGGAAGCCGTTGGAGGATTATTGTTTGGTGCCATATTGGGCTACATGGGTTATTTTGCGCTGCGTTCTATCGATGATTACAACGTTGAAGTGCTGGTAACGGTGGCAATAGTCGCCGGTGGATACTATGTTGCCGGACACCTGCATGTTTCGGGACCGCTGGCCATGGTGGTTGCGGGTATTATTACAGGTAATAAAACCAGGTACGAAGCTCTGTCGGACAGGAGCCGCGATTACCTGGCTAAGTTCTGGGAATTGATCGATGAAATATTAAATGCTATCCTGTTTATGCTTATCGGCCTGGAAATGCTGGTGATCAAAATCAATGGAATGCTTTTGCTGATCGGCGTCATTGGTATTTTCATTGCTCTTTTTGCCCGGTGGGTTTCTGTTTTCCTGCCTGTCAAGTTCTTGCGTATCAGGATGCATTTTGAAAAAAATACTGTAGCTATCTTAACCTGGGGCGGCTTAAGAGGCGGCCTGTCTGTGGCGTTGGCGCTATCGTTAGATCAATCGATGTACCGTGATGAATTTGTGGTGATCACTTATATCATTGTAGTTTACTCGATATTGGTGCAAGGGTTGACCATAGGCGGTTTTGCCAGGTGGCTAATAAAAAGGGACGCTTAAGACATCACTCCAAATTATTTTTAACTTGCAGAATCAATCTCCGCCAAAATGAATCGTTTCTTTAGATTATTATCGTTGCCTGCGGTATTTATGCTTTGCATTACCTCCTCCAACTCCTTCGCGCAAAGCAGCAAGCATAAAACCTTTCACGTCATCGCATTTTACCACGAGTACAACGACCTTGCGCATATCAGTTTTGTACATGATGCCAATAAGTTTTTCCCCGAAATGGCTAAGAAATACAATTTCACCTATGACTCGACGGGAGACTGGAGCAAACTTAACGCGGAGTTTTTGTCGAAATACCAGGTTGTAATTTTCCTTGATTCACGTACCGAGGATCCTACGCAGCGCAAGGCTTTTGAAGAGTACATGAAAGGTGGCGGCGGCTGGCTCGGATTTCATTTTGCCGGATTCGCTCTGACGCCATCGAAATATAATGCCGACTGGGACTGGTATCATAACGAGTTTTTAGGTTCAGGACAGTTTGTGAGCAATACCTGGCACCCAACAACGGCTATTTTGAGAGTTGAAGATCATCAGCACCCGGTGAACAAAGATATGCCCGAAACATTCAAAACGGCGCCCAGCGAATGGTATCGCTGGGAAAAAGAGCTCCGTACAAACCCTGATATCAAGATACTTTGTTCCATTGATTCAACAAGCTTTCCACTGGGCACGGGCCCAAGACAATCGGAAATATGGCACAGCGGGTATTACCCGATAGTGTGGACGAACAAAAACTACAAGATGGTTTATTTCAACATGGGCCATAATTCTATGGATTATGATGGACATACTAACGCAACACTTTCTCATACTTTTGATAGCCCTGTGGAAAACAAACTGATCCTGAATGCATTGATATGGGTAGGGACGGGGAAAAAGGTACAGTAAGTGTAATTGAAACACTTTTTTTACAATGTGTATTCTGTTTTCATGAAATCTAACTTTAACTTGGTAAATTAGTTTTCCAATCAAACCAAAACTTTTACTTATGAAAGAACAAGATATGTCGCGGCGCCGCTTTCTCGGCAGCGCTGCTTTGGCTGCAGCAGGTGTAGCATTCGCTTCAAAATCAGCTTTTGCAGCATCACTATTCCAGGCCAAACCCAATTCAAAGATCAATGGCGTGCAAATAGGTGTGATCACCTATTCGTTCCGCAGCATGCCAAGCAGCGCCGAACAGTTATTGCAGTATATGCTGCAGTGCAATATTAACACGACCGAGTTGATGGGTGACGCCGCCGAAGCTTTTGCAGGCGCCCCTGCACACGTGAGCGGCGAGGACATGGCCACACGCATGAAGAAAATGGCCGACTGGCGCGCGAATGCTTCGATGGATAAATTCAAACAGTTGCGCAAGCTGTATAATGATGCCGGTGTAACTATCTATGCATGGAAACCCAATGCGCTCGGCAAAAAAAATACCGATGCTGAGATAGATTATGCATTCAACGCGGGTAAGGCTTTGGGTGTTACTCATGTTACCGTGGAATTGCCGGATGATCCCGAGCAGACCAAACGACTTGGCGAATTTGCCGAAAAGCACAAAATATATGTAGGTTACCATGCTCATTTGCAGGCCACGCCTACGTTATGGGACAATGCTTTGAGCCAGACGAAATGGAATGCCATTAACCTGGATATAGGGCACTACACCGCCGGAACCAGCACAAGTCCGGTTGATTTTATTTTGAAGAATCATGACCGGATCATGAGCATGCACCTGAAGGACCGGAAATATCACGACGGCCCGAACATGCCATGGGGGCAGGGTGATACGCCTATCGCAGAAGTGCTGCAACTGATGAAAAAAAACAAGTATAAAATGCCGGCAACGATAGAGCTGGAATATAATATACCGAAAGATTCAGACGCGGTTAAGGAAGTGATGAAGTGCAGGGAGTTTGCCGTTAAAGCTTTGAGTTAGCAGTTTGCAGTGGGCAGTTTGCAGGTTAAGAAAAAAAACTGCCAACCGCAAACCGGGAACTGCCAACTGGGTAATGTGTAACAATGACGCAATGATACTTGCTTCTATAAAAAAATTTCTACATTAGGCTATCAATCCAATTATAAATAATGGCAACAAACACATATGATGCTATCGTGATCGGTTCCGGGATATCCGGTGGCTGGGCAGCGAAAGAACTTACAGAAAAAGGCCTGAAAACGATCATGCTGGAACGCGGCAGGGACATAGTACACGTAAAGGACTATGTAAATGCTACTAAGGCGCCATGGGAATTTCCGCACAGGGGAGGGCGTACCCAGCAGATGATAAAAGATTACCCGGTATTGAAACGCGACTACCCGCTGAACGAAACCAACCTGGATTACTGGGTGAACGAAAAAGAGAGCCCTTATGTTGAGATTAAACGGTTCGACTGGTTCAGAGGCTACCATATGGGCGGCCGTTCACTGATGTGGGGCAGGCAAAGCTATCGCTGGCACGACGTAAATTTTGAAGAAAACTTGAAAGACGGCATCGCTATTGACTGGCCCATACGATATAAGGACCTTGCGCCCTGGTATGATTATGTGGAAGGGTTTGCAGGCATCTCGGGCAATAATGACCATGTGCCGATCCTTCCCGATGGCAACTTTATGCCGCCGATGGAAATGAATTGCGTTGAAAAGGACGTAGCCGCCCGGCTGAACGCTCATTATAAAAATGAACGCTATATGATCATCGGCCGCACGGCCAATATCACCAAACCTTTGCCCGGCCGTACCAATTGCCAGTATCGTAACAAATGCTGGCTGGGGTGCCCGTTCGGAGCATATTTCAGCACACAGTCGTCTACTTTGCCGGCAGCGGTAGCAACGGGAAATTTGACGGTGAGGCCGTGGTCGATAGTAACAAAAATCCTATACGACAAAGATACCAAAAAAGCCAAAGGCGTTGAGGTGCTGGATGCCGAAACCAATAAGACCTATGAGTTTTATGCAAAAGTTATTTTTCTGAATGCTTCCACCATCAATTCGGCCTGGGTGCTGATGAATTCGGCTACTGATATTTGGCCGGACGGCTTAGGCAGCAGCAGCGGCGAGCTTGGCCACAACCTGATGGATCATCATTTAGGTGTAGGCGCAAGCGGGCATGTGGAAGGATACGAGGACAAATATTACTTTGGCCGGAGGGCGAACGGTATCTACATACCACGTTACCGGAACCTGAACGGTGAGAAACGGGATTATATCCGCGGTTTCGGTTACCAGGGCCGTGCTTCAAGGGAAGCATTCAGCAGGAATATCCCGGAATATGCCATAGGAGGAGCATTTAAAGATGAGATAAGCGAACCGGGACATTGGACGATGAATATCGGCGGCTTTGGCGAGACGCTGCCGTACCACGAAAACACGGTGACGCTCGATAAAGACAAAAAAGATAAATGGGGCTTGCCGGTTCCGGCTATTAATGCGATCATACGCGACAATGAATTGAAGATGCGAATCGATATGGCGGAAGATGCCAGGGAAATGCTGGAAGCCTGCGGGGTAAAGAATGTGAAAACGAGAACGATGGAGGGCGTTCTTGGCCGCGGCATTCATGAAATGGGTACGGCCCGTATGGGACGCGATCCGAAAACTTCGGTACTGAACGAGTGGAACCAGGTTTGGGACGCAAAGAATGTATTTGTAACCGACGGCTCCGCTATGGTATCCACTGCTTGTCAAAACCCGTCGCTTACTTACATGGCTTTGACGGCACGTGCTGTAGATTATGCTGTGAAGGAGTTGAAGAAGGGAAATTTGGCCTAGCCTTTCCGCCCCGGAAGAAAGACTTTTTAAAAAAATTTAGTAACTTAAGCCCTTGCGGAGAGACAGCAAGGGCTTTTCGTATTTAAACCTCGCACATTTCATGAAAAAGGCAGTCTTAATCTTATTCTTGTTTGCGCCTATTGTGCTTTTTGCTCAGCAACTCAAGATCGTCACTAATCATGTAGGTTATGAGTTGGATGGTGCAAAAAAGGCAATAGTCGTTGCGAATAGTAAAATTCCACTTATATCATTCCAACTGATCGACGCCAATAGCGGCCAGCAGGTATATAATGGCAGCATTGTATACAACGGCCCTGTAAATAAATGGAAAACATGGCAGTTTTGGACGATGGATTTCAGTTCATTCGCCACTGCAGGTACTTATAAACTACAGATCGTATTGCCGCAGGGAAAGGTTTTATCGTACCCGTTCGTAATAGGTAAAAATGTACTGGAGCAGGCGACTTTGTCGGATGTGATCTATTACTTCAAGGGTCAAAGAAGCTCGGGCCTGCTGGATAAGGCCGATCGCCATTCCCCCCTACAGGGCAGGCCCGATACGGTTGACGCGCATGGCGGCTGGTATGATGCCACCGGCGATTATGGAAAACACCTGTCGCATTTAACGTTTTCATCTTATTTTAACCCGCAGCAAATACCCTTTACCGACTGGAGTTTATTCAAAACTTATGAGTTACTGAGTAAAAGGCCTGGTACCGATTTCAGGCAGTTCAACAGGAGATTATTGGATGAGGCCATGTACGGGGCGGACTATTTATGCCGTATGCAGGCCAAAGACGGCTCCTTTTACCGTTCGGTTGGCGCTCCGGGACCCGGTAAACTGCCGAAAGACAGGGCGATAGGTCCGGAAGGGAAGAGTTACAGGATCAAGGTATCAAAAAATGATGATTCCTTTAAAAACCCGACTATCGATACCAACTGGCGCAGTTACCAATGCAGCTTTAGGTCGGGCGGGGGGATGTCCATTGCCGCGCTTGCGATTGCCTCCACCTATAAAACTTCGGGCGATTACAAGAACTCAAGTTACCTGAAAGCGGCCGAGAGTGCATTCGGCTTTTTAGAAGCAAATAACATCGCGATGACCAATGATGGCAAGGAGAATATTTTGGATGATTATTGCGCCCTGATGGCCGCGACGGAGTTGTATAAAGCCACTCAAAAGGACGAGTACAAAGCCTCCGCTGAAAAGCGTGCCCAGTCATTAATGAGCAGGTTTTCTAAATGGAAAAATTATCAAAATTACTGGCGCGCGGATGATACGGACAGGCCGTTCTTTCATCCCGCAGATGCAGGCTTGCCGGTAGTGAGTTTGCTTGAATATTACCCTTATGCTTCTGCTGAAACGCAGGCCGCTATAAAAACCACCATTAAAAAATCATTTGATTTTGAGTTTGCGATAACACGCGAGGTAACTAATCCTTTTGGCTACAGCCGCCAGTTGACGCAGGATACCTTAGGCAACCGAAAAAGCGCGTTCTTTTTCCCGCATGGCAGCGATGCCTCGCCCTGGTGGCAGGGGGAGAATGCGCGTTTGGCTTCGATGGCCGCAGCCGCGCGTATGGCTGCGCCGCTGTTGGCCGACGATAAACTATATCATGATAAATTGGAAAGCTTCGCTGTCGATCAGCTCAACTGGATACTGGGGCTGAATCCCTATGACTCCTGTATGCTGGAAGGCGTAGGTCACAACAACCCGGCTTACGGTTTCTTCGGAACATTTGAGTATACCAACGCTCCCGGCGGCATCGTAAATGGCATCACCTCGGGCTTTGACAATGAGGATAGTATCGACTTTAACCTTTCATATGCTCAAACAGGAAAGGATGCCGATTGGCGCTGGGCCGAACAGTGGCTTCCGCATGCCTCCTGGTATATGCTTGCTGTGGCGTTACGAAATTGATGTTTTATAGATCAAAGAATTAATTATGCAGCAACCTACCCAAACAGCTACCACAGCTCAAAAGCCTTCGGTCATCAGCCCAATAGCTATTATTGGGGCACTGTTTTTCATTTTTGGATTTATTACCTGGCTCAATACAGTCCTGGTGCCATACCTTAAAATAGCCTGCCAACTGAATAATCGCGAATCTTTTTTGGTGGCTTCTGCTTTCTACATCGCATACTTAGTTAATGGCAGCGCCATCCACCTGGGTATTGAAAAAGTTTGGCTTTAAGAACGGGATGTCGATCGGTTTGGCGATAATCGGCATAGGGGCGTTGATCTTCATACCAGCAGCGATAACGCGCACATATATCATTTTCCTTTTAGGCCTATTTGTCCAGGGGGCAGGCCTGGCTATTTTACAAACGGCATCAAATCCTTATGTAGTTGTGCTCGGTCCGATTGAAAGCGCAGCGAAGCGTATAAGCATTATGGGGATCTGCAATAAAACGGCTGGAGGCCTTGCCCCCTTGGTACTTGGATCGATTATATTGAATGATGGAGACGAGCTTAAGGCAAAATTGGTGACTCTTACTGGTGCCGATAGGATACCGCTTTTAAATGAGTTAGCATCGCGCGTGATAACACCCTATATCTTTTTCGCTGTTACCCTTTTCATTCTTGCAGTGCTGGTCTATTTCTCAACCTTGCCCGAGATCGATACAGAAAAAGAAGACGAAACAACTGCGCTGGCCAATACCGGCAAGACCAGCATATTCCAGTTCCCGCATTTGCTTCTCGGAGTGGTTACGCTGTTCCTTTACGTCGGCGCTGAAGTTCTTTCCGGCGACTCGATCATCGGTTACGCCTCCTCGCAGCATATTTTAATGACGACCGGCAAATTTTGCCACCTGCACTATGTTATCAATGATTGCCGGTTACCTTGTCGGCGTTGTTCTCATTCCCAAGTACATTTCGCAGCAAAAAGCGCTTATAGCATGCGCCATCCTGGGACTTATGTTTAGTGTAGCGATATTAGTTACCCATGGTTATATCTCAGTATTCTTTGTTGCGTTCCTCGGTCTGGCTAACTCGTTAATGTGGCCCGCTTTGTGGCCATTGGCGTTGAGTGGCCTGGGTAGATTTACTAAGAAAGGTTCGTCATTACTTATTATGGGTATAGCAGGAGGCTCGGTGATCCCGTACCTGTACGGATACCTGGGTGATATATTTACCTTGCACAGCGCTTATGCCATTTTGCTGCTCATTTACCTGTTTATTCTTTTTTATGCCATGCTGGGGCACAAGATCAGGACATAACTCAGCGTTTTTTCGCCGTCGCTTTCAATTCGTTTTCCTGCATACGGGCCATAACGATCTTTTCTATCAATACTTTGGGTAGCGGCTCACCCGGCAGGAAATGCAAGGTGGTGCCCGATATTTTTACCCCTTTTAGTTCATCGCCGATATTTTTAGTGAGGGCGCTGCTCATAGGGTATAAACTTAAATACTTCTTGTTCACACCGATACCAACCAGCATATAGTGATATTTGAAACAGGGTACCTGGTAGCTGATCATCTCCTCAGCCCCGGGTACGAGCGATTTGATGATGGAGCGTAATTCATGCAACCCGGACTTGAATTGTTCGGGCTGCATGGCAATATATTCATCAATGGTTTGAGGTTCAGTTTCGTTATACCTGCTCATAAGCTTCTTTCAGTTTGGCAATGTCCAATTTGGTCATTTTCATCATAGCCTGCATTACGTTTTTAGCTTTTTTCTTATCCGGATCATTCAGGTACGTCCCTAACGCATCAGGTACAACCTGCCAGGTGACGCCAAACTTATCATCAAGCCAGCCGCATTGGTTTGGTTTCCCGCCCTTGCCCAGTTTATTCCAGTAATGGTCGACTTCTTCCTGCGTTTCGCAATGGATAAAGAACGAAGTAGCAGGTGAGAACTTAAACACCGGACCTCCGTTCAGCGCATAAAAATCGGTGCCGTTGAGTGTAAATTCTGCCGACATTACTGTTCCGGGAGTGCCGGGACCAGCTTCACCATATCGTGTTACTTTGTTCACTTTTGAATCCTTGAATATCGATACATAAAAATTCATGGCTTCCTCGGCCTCGCTGTCAAACCAAAGGAAAGGCGTTATCTTTTGCATAGGTTTTTATTTTTTTTGGCTATTGATTTATTAACCCAAAGATAGGCAGCGTGTTTCAGCCCGCGAACCTATAAATGCGACAATCGCGGGGGGCGGATGAGGCAAAATACTTTTTCCGTTTCGTGTGCGATCAGTAAATTTACCGAATGGATTTGCAATTACCCCTTCGCATCATTTTGGAGAAAGCACCGCAAGGAGTCGATTTTGGTTTGCAACTGGGTTCAGCAAATAAATTTGAAACCGTACAGAAGCAGCGTTCTGGTTCTGCAGACCTGCACTTTAAACTCGAAGTGACTGTAAGAAGAAGTAAAGATGGCCGTCCCGACTTTTTTGGTCCATATGCACAGGGCCCCGGTAGTGAAAGGTTTATTTACCTGCGTATTGGCCAGGCAGCCGGCCAATTAGATTCTGAATGGTCGCGACGGTTAAAAATACCTTTACGGGATATATCATGGGATGTTATAAACGAGGTAATGTCAACCTATAATAGAATTCTTGAAGCCATTGTCCCCGGCACCGGGCGCGATGGCGGACCCAATTGTGCCACGGTAAAACCATTCGCGGGATGGCATGCCGCAGATATTTAGACGGGGCGAACGGGAAACAGCCCGGAGCCAGTTTTAATTACTTTTTCGTTTTAGCAGGTGTAGACTTTACCGCTTTTATAGCGCCATTTTTAGCGGGCGCCTTAGCCGCAACCGGCTTTGCAGCGGGTTTTGCTACAACAGGTTTTGGGGGTTTTGGAGCAGCTGCTTTAACGGCAGGCTTTGTTTTAGCGACTTTAGCTTCTTTAGCCGGAGATGCTGCCGCTATAGTCACGGATGCCGCTTTTGGGGCCTCGTCTTTGCCGGCCGATAAATGTTTGGTGATCTTCTTGGCCAGTTTTTTTGCTTCCTTTTCGATGTCGATGGCAATCTTTGCGCCTTCTTTGCTTAGTTCAACTGCAATGGCAGTTAACACTTTGGCTATTTTCTGTTGAGCCGATTCCCTCGCTTTTTTCTTAGCTATTTTCTGCGGAGTTTGTTGCTTGTCTTTTTTCATAACGGAGTTTCACGCAAATGTAGGTTAAGTAAATATATAATCCATATTATATTTATGTTAACTATATCGTTTTAAACCCGTTAGGTCTTAACATAAATAAAAACACCTGCCACGGTCAGCTAGCAGGTGTTATAAGGCAGATACAGGGCCGGTTAGCTGAGTTTAACCTCAACCCGGCGGTTCTTTTCTCTTCCGCTTTCGGTTTTGTTAGAAGCTATCGGATGTTTTGTTCCATATCCTTTTGCCGAAAGGTCAGACATATCGATACCCGCGTTGATCAGGTATTGTTTTACCGCATTGGCCCTGTCTTTTGAAAGCTGCAGGTTATGCGCTGCCGTTCCTTCCGCCGATGCGTAGCCATCTAATATGAACCTTTTTGAAGGATCCATTTTCATTTCAGTAACGACATGATCCAGGTATTGGATCGCGTCGGTCCGTAAAACTGATGAGTTATAATCAAACTGGATATTGCTGAAGGCGAAATCGGGTTTAGCCGGCGCAGGCGCTGGTTTTGGCGGTGCAGGCGGCGGAGGTGGTGGAGTTGTCGCTTTGGCAACTGGCTGCGCCGGAGTTTCGGCCGGGGTATTGGATTTGGTTACTAATTTTTTGGAGTGGCATGATTGCATAATAAAGCCCATCGAGGCGATAATAGCAGTATATAGCGAAATTTTAAAAGTTTTCATGTGGGTTGTTTTGCATTAAATAATAATATTGAATCACAGAATTGAATACCGCCATGAGGTGATATCCATATTTGTTAAATGATGATGTATTAGTTCATAACGAACTGATCATAGCCGCAAAATGCAGGGAATTATACCCGCTTCGCTACCGAAACGGGAAATATGAGGTAATATGCCGGTGAGCTTGACCGGAAGGAGGAGTGATCCCAAAAAGAAAATTTCGAAAGGTATACCTGCAAACTTTATTACAGGTATGAGCGAAGTATCAACCTTGTCGTCAATTGATTTGTCGGCCCTTACCCGGGAATCAGCGCCGAGGCTTTTACTACCGGTATGAGTTTTGGACAATTCTTTCGAACCAACCCTTTCGGATTGAGGCGAAAACTGGCAGAGAAAATAATCAGGGCTGATCCTTATCAGTATAAAGACAACCAGTAACAGGATTGTGAGGTTATGTTTTATGCGATTGTTTTTAGGGGAAAACACGAGCTTATTGCGCTTTCTGCAAAAATAGATTATTGCAATAAACCCTGCAAAAGAAATATTGTAAATATACTGGGCTACTGAATACGCTCCATAAGGTGAACAATAATTGTGTCGCCTGCTTCTTTGCCGATTGCTTTCCGCAGATCAGCTTTTAGTGGCATTTTGTGCATACCGTTGCCCAAAGCCATGAATGAACTTCTGAAAGCATGCCGTCTACGGTACCCCGAACTTTTACCAGCCCGCACGTTTTGAAAAATGCGGCCATCCTGCATTAAAGAGTATTTTATCTATCTTAGACGTAACCAATAAATTGTAAAGCCCGAAATTTATGCAACAAACAGCCAATACAAAGCAGGTAATGTTTTGCTTACTAATCTGCCTGCTTAGCGCAAAACTTTATGCTTCAGACAACACCGATACGATAAAAGTAAAATGGGATTCGCAGGAATCAGTTTCTAAAACCACACCAACTTTACAGCTGGTTGAGAACCCTGCGGTGCGGCAATCGCCCATACACGAAGCGACTTTTAAGGCATTAAAGAACCTGGGAGCCGATTATGTGCGGTATGTGCCCTGGTTCCCATATCCGAAACTGGCCGTGGCCGAATTAAAGCCGCCTTCCGGCGGAAAAACCTATTGGGATTTTAAGCTTATCGATAGTACGATGGTTGCTTTAATGGATGCAACACAAGGGCATTCGGTCGTCGTTAACTTTAGCACTACACCGGTTTGGATGTGGAAGACAAAAGGCGTTATAAAGTATCCTGAGAACCCATACCAGGTAATGTGGGACTACAACCAGGGAACCGAACTGCGGGATACGACCATGAAGGAACTGGCCGATTATTACGCCAGGCTGTTGAGTTGGTATACTAAAGGCGGTTTTACGGATGAATTGGGTCAATTTCATGAATCGGGGCATTTTTATAAGATACCATACTGGGAGGTGTTGAACGAGGTGGATTTTGAGCACAGCCTTTCGCCGCAACTGTACACCAAAATGTACGACGCCATTGTCACCGCGATGAAAAAAGTATCGCCTGATACAAAATTTATTGGGTTAGCGCTGGCATTTGAGGGTAGCCCCCGTTATTTCAAATATTTCCTCGATTCCAAAAACCATAAGCCCGGCGTTCCGCTGGAAGGGATATCTTATCATCATTATTCACTTCCCTCATGGCGCGAGCAACCGCTGGATGCTTATCAATATACCTTTTTTGAAAAGGCGGATGGGTTTTTAGATAAGGTTCGGTACATTGAAGATATCAGGAAGCGACTGGCGCCCCAAACCTTTACTACCATCAACGAGATAGGGACTATACTTGGCGCCGAAACCATACCCATACCGGATGATTACTGGAATTTATCAGGCGCTATGTACGCCCACATGTTTTTGGAACTGACCAAGATAGGTATCGATGTGGCGGGGGAGTCGCAATTGGTCGGTTATCCTACGCAGTTCCCGGATGTAAGTATGATCAACTGGAAGAACGGAAATCCCAATGCACGTTATTGGGTTTTAAAGCTGCTTATTGAAAATTTTGGACCTGGTGATAAGTTGGTAACAACTGCTGACATCGGGAATGCAAATATAGATTGCCAGGCGGTGATCACAAAAAACGGCAAACGTATCCTGCTGATCAACAAAATGAACAAAGATGTGCCGATCGTATTACCGGGCGGGGCAAAAGACGGTACTGCGCGATCGGTGGACACATCCACCCGCGAAAACCCGCCAGCTGAGATGCAATTAACGGGCGGGACTATTACGCTAAAGCCATTTTCTGTAACTGTAGTCACGTTAAAATGATGAAAATAGGATTATTCGGCATTGGGCTTGAAGCTTATTGGGAGCAGTTTGAGGGCCTGAAAGAGCGGCTGGAAGATTACCTCGCTGTCGTGCATAAGAAAATATTGGCCTTTCATCCTAACGTTGTTAATGCCGGACTTATTGATACAACGGACAAAGCATTTGAAGCAGGCGCATCCCTCCGCAAAGAAGATGTCGACCTGATCTTTTTATACGTAAGCACCTATGCACTATCGTCGACCGTTTTACCCGTGGTTCAGCGGGCAAAGGTGCCGGTCATTATCTTAAACCTGGCGCCGGAAGCCGCTATAGATTACGCCGCGTTCAACCAATTAGGCGATCGCACAAAAATGACCGGCGAATGGCTGGCCCATTGTACGGCCTGCCCGGTACCCGAGATTGCCAATGTGTTTAACCGCACAGGTATAAGATTCCACCAGGTTACGGGGATGCTGCATGACGACCCGGAGTGCTGGAACGAGGTAAAAGAATGGGTTGAGGCGGCGGAAGTAGCTCATACAATGGCCTATAACCGGATGGGCTGCATGGGGCATTACTATAGCGGTATGCTCGACATTTATTCAGATATAACCCTGCAGGTGGCCTGTTTTGGCGGCCATTTCGAAATGCTGGAGATCGAAGAACTCTCGTCACTACGAAAGCAAGTAACCGATAAGCAGATGAATGACAGGGTTGAACTATTCTGTAAGGAATTCGACGTGCAAAGCGATTGTTCATCGGATGAGTTGGAGAAAGCGGCCAAAACTTCCGTGGCGTTGGACGAGCTTGTAAAGAAGTACAAACTCGGCTCCATTGCCTATTATTACAAAGGTAGCGGCAACACCGATAATGAAGAAACGATCAATTCCATCATTTTAGGCAATTCGTTACTTACTATGAACGGGATACCTGTCGCCGGGGAGTACGAGATCAAAAACGCGCAGGCCATGAAGATCATGGATAGTTTTGGCGTGGGCGGTTCTTTCACGGAATATTACACTGTGGATTATAAGGATGATGTGATACTAATGGGACATGACGGGCCGGGACATATTGCCATAGCAGAAGGTAAATGCAAGGTAAAACCCTTAGCTGTTTACCATGGTAAGGTAGGGCAGGGCCTGTCGGTTGAAATGTCGGTAAAAAAAGGGCGGGTTACTTTGCTCTCGGTAGTAGAGCGGGCAGTAGGCAAGCTCATGCTGCTGGTTGCCGAAGGCGAATCGGTTGCAGGGCCCATCCTGGAGATTGGCAATACAAACAGCCGGTATAAATTCCCTATCGGCGCACGGCGTTTTATGAATGAATGGAATAGCCATGGCCCGGCGCATCATTGCTCCGTAGGAGTGGGGCACATTAGCTCAAAAATTAAAAAACTGGGGCAACTGCTGGATATGGATGTGGTGCAGGTGTGCTGAAGTAATTAAACAACTAACCCCGACACTTTCGTATCGGGGTTTTACGGAGTACCCAGAGCCGGGACTATAGTTGTCAAGCAGATATATTAACTCGATTGGTGCATTAGTCCTACTAAGACTCGAACTGAAAAATTTGAATGAACTGGGTAGTTGTTCAATAATCGACGAACTTTGTTAATTCTCTTTCAACTTGTCCTTTTTCTATCAGCGGTTCTTTTTGCCGTTGCATCTGCCAATGAGTTATGGGTTAATTTAATTAGTTGTTCCAAGATCATCTGTACCTTAGAGATACTTTATGCATTTTTAAATTCAAAGCTTTCGTCAAATTAGCTATTGCTATCAGCCTGATTATTGACAATGATCAGCCCGGTAAGTGATATGCATCACTTCGTACTAATCAATACAATTTAAATTTGATTGTTGCTGAATAATGAGATATTTGTTTGAAATTCTTTACCGGCGGAAATAGATGGTGATTAGTATATGAGCAGAATGGCCGACAAACCGATTTGATAAGTGTAAATATCTTGGATTAAAATGTATCCTATGAATAATAACATTCTGGATTTGTTGCACAAATACGATGTGCCATCGCCCAGGTACACGAGTTACCCCACTGTCCCGTATTGGGATTTTTCAACGATTGATGAAGCAAAGTGGAAGCATTCTGTTGTTAACACATTTGCAGCCGAAAATGGGGAGATGTGCGTGTATGTTCACCTGCCATTTTGTGAGAATCTGTGCACATTTTGTGCCTGCAACAAACGGATCACTAAAAATCACCAGGTTGAAGACCCATACATTACAGCCGTCCTTAAAGAATGGGGTATGTATCGTGCTTTATTTTCAACGATCCCGGTAATAAAGGAAATTCACCTCGGCGGTGGGACGCCTACTTTTTTTAGCGCGGATAACCTGGTGCAACTTATTAATGGCATTACCGCTGACGCTATTGTGAAAGACAACCATGAATTCAGCGTAGAAGTACATCCTAATTATACCACCGAAGAACACATTGCAAAACTTGCGGCGGTTGGCTTCAACCGGATCAGTTTGGGTATTCAGGATTTTGACCCTAAGGTACAGTTTGCAATAAACAGGATTCAGACCTTTGAAAAAACAAAGGAAGTTGTTGACTGGGCGAGGAAATACAACTACAATAGTATAAACGTTGATTTGATTTATGGCCTTCCGCATCAGACGATAAAAAGTATAGAACTTTCCGTCGCGCTCGTTAAGGCGCTTGAACCAGACCGAATCGCTTTTTATTCTTATGCGCACGTCCCGTGGAAAAGTAAGGGGCAGAGACACTATACCGAGGAAGATCTGCCGGTAGCCTCAGAAAAATGGGCAATGTATAACAGGGGAAGGGAATTACTGGAGGAAGCCGGATTTGAAAGTATAGGAATGGATCACTTCGCATTGCTGAGCGATACGCTTTTTGTTGCTGCCAAAAATGGGAATATGCATCGTAATTTTATGGGTTATACGACAACGAAATCAAAACTTATAGTTGGCCTCGGTGTCTCAAGCATCAGTGATTCCTGGGACGCATTTGCACAAAACGAAAAAGTAGTGGAAGTCTATGAAGAAAAGATCAGCCAGGGAAAATTACCTTTGGTAAACGGTCATTTACTGAATAGTGAGGATTCTATTATCCGAAAAAATATACTTGAATTGATGTGTGAAGATAAGACCAATCTGGATAGTGAATTGCTGGAGCGTGATTTTGTCAAAAGCGCCCTTTTGCATTTGCAGGAACTGGAATCGGACGGCCTCGTTACGGTAGATGGGACAAACATACACGTGACCTCACAAGGCAGATCTTTTATCCGGAATATTTGTGTTGCCATTGATGCCCGGCTATGGCGGGAGCACAAAAATGTCAATACCTTTAGTAAAGCCATATAAATCTGCGGCATCAGCCATTCTACGAAGATTTTATTTGTGTTTAACCTGGATTTTTTTTCGAATATCGGAGCAGCTTTCGCCGGTGCTGTTCCCCGTTAGCGCAGTAACTGCGGCAAAATACGTCTTATAATTTCCATTGCCGGATATCCTTTTTTGTGAAGGTAACATGATATTTTTCCAGGGGATTAAGCTGGGCTTAAAAGTTGCGGTACTATAAAAAGATAAAAAACTCTTTATATATTAAAATATACGCTACATTTGCCAAAAGATGGCAATATTTTCAAAAACATGTGAATACGCGATAAGAGCGATCTTCCTTATTGCACAGAAAACGGAAGATGGCGGCAAGGTCGGCATTAAGGAAATTGCCGGGGAAATTGATGCGCCGGCACATTTCCTGGCTAAAATTTTGCAGGATTTGAGTAAAAGAGGTCTCGTCCAATCATCGAAAGGCCCAAACGGAGGTTTCTATGTTGATCAATATACGCTAAAACGGCCTTTGGCTGATATCGTTGAATCAGTGGACGGAAATGGTATTTTTTTTGGTTGCGGCCTGGGGTTAAAGGAGTGTTCAGAAAAAGACCCTTGTCCATTGCATATGGAGTTTAAAAAAATACGCGATGATCTGCATTATTTGTTAAAAACAACATTTATCGGGGATTTTAATAAAGAATTGAGTTTGGGCATTGCTTCTTTAAGAAGATAAATTTTTCTTAAAAAGATAAATTTTTCTTTAAAACAAGATAAAAAGGTATTAATATATTTATACAGCTCAGGCATCGCTGTTTTTAAAAATAAATAATGAAACCATTAGGATTATACAGAGTTATAAAAATACTTCTATTATGAAAAAACCGGCTATTTTCTTGTTGACAATTTCAATTACTCCGGCTTTGGCATACGGACAGGCGAAAGTTCAGGATTCAGTAATAAACCAAACCGGAAGCCACTGGTTTGGAATAAACCTGCTGCTGGTGGCAGCTATTTTAACCTTGCTGGTGTTGGCTCTTTGGCTATTAAATAGCAGTATCCGGTTAGAACATACGGTGGATGATCAAGAAACAAGCGGGGGAAATTGGTTAAAAAACCATTTAAATGAACTTGATATTAATCAGCTGGAAATATTAATTAAGCTAAAGTCTCCGGGTAATAATGTGCGGTTAAAAAACGAAAATTCAAGTAAAAAATGAAAAAAACGATTACTTTAATATTGCTGATGTTTACCGGATCAAACCTGTTTGCACAGGCCGCAAATGCAGACAGAGATGTCTGGACTAATCCAGGGGTTCTGATCACCATTACACTGATTATCGTTCCATTGCTCATTGTAGTTTACCTGATAACGGCGCAGGTAAGTCAAATGGTGAAAAGAATTCGCGGCAGCAAGGTTAGCCGGGAAGCTAAGCTACTGGCGAAATCTTTACAGGAATTAAGCCCTGAAGAGATCGGAGATCAGTTAAAGAAACGCAAAGAGGCGCTTGGTTTTGAACTCAGCAACACAGAGCTTGGCGGTGAAAATCCGCCGGAAGACAAAAAGGGTTTGTTGCATAATATTGCTGAGGTTGATACCCCGCGGTTTCTTGCGCAAAAAAAGAAAGCAGTAAAAAGGCCTGAAATTGATCCGGCACTGTCGAAACTGATTCTCTGGTATATCTGTACGGCAGCATTTTGGCTGGTTTTGGGTACTTCCATCGGTGAATACCTGGGAATAAAGTTCACTGCACCTGATATTGACCATATCAGCTGGCTAAGCTTTGGCCGTCTACGGCCGGTGCATACCAATATGGTTTTCTGGGGATGGTCATCCCTCGCCATGATAGGGCTGGGTTATTATGTAGTTTCTACGGTGAGCAATACGGCGATTGCCAGTTTAAAGCGGGGATGGTATGCTTTGTATCTTATAAATGCCTCTGTCGTTGCGGGTTCTATAGCCCTGATGGCAGGCGTTAACAATGGGGGCGGCGAATACAGGGAATACATCTGGCCCATAATGCTCCTTTTTGCCATCGCTATTGTTATTACACTCGTCAATTACCTGCAAACTATTGCCAGGCGAAAAACCAAAGAAATATATATATCCAACTGGTATATGGTGGCTGCAGTTATGTTTACCATAGTTATTGTTCTCGTTGGATATCTGCCTTTCTGGCAAAACGGCCTCGGTGAAACTATAGCGCAGGGCTATTATATGCACCAGGGCGTGGGCATGTGGTTTATGCTTTTTAACCTCGGTTTGGTCTATTATTTTCTTCCGCAGCAATTGAATACGCCCATTTATTCCTATAGTTTGGGCATCCTGGCTTTCTGGACGCAGATACTGTTTTATACGTTGATAGGCACTCATCACTTTATATTCAGCGCTATACCCTGGTGGCTGCAAACAACAGCTATTGTGGGCAGTATGGGCATGCTGATCCCTGTTTTTGCCGGAACCACTAATTTCCTGATGACATTCAAAGGTCATTTCCACAGAATAGGTTCAAGTTACACTTTGCCATTTTACCTGGTAGGGATTATCTTTTATTTCACAGGTTCATTCCAGGGAACGGCGGAGGCTTTCAGGTCTGCCAACCTTTACTGGCATTTTACTGATTTTACAGTCGCGCATTCTCACATGACCATGTATGGCATAATTGCTTTTATGCTCTGGGCCTTTATATATACTCTGGTACCGCGACTAACGGGGAAAGAGCCGCGCCAGGTATTAGTAGGCGCTCATTTCTGGATGGCGCTTATTGGACTTTTGTTTTACACCATACCCTTAATGATAGGCGGAACGCTAAAAGGCATGTCCTGGCTTGATGGCAAACCTTTTATAGATTCTGTGGCATTGATGGCGCCCTATTGGCTTTGGCGTGCAATTGGTGGATCACTGATGTGGGCCTCGCACCTGATTTTTGCTTATAATCTTTATTATATGATTGTCGGGCGGGAAGAAATTGACTTGCAAAAAGCCGTTTTCGAAGAATTGAACAAAATACCGGCAACTATTTCAAACCAATGATCTGATGGACTTCTATAATAATCATAAAAAACTTTTTGGAGCAGCCATAATCCTGTTTATAGCCTTGACCATGTTCGCTGCAATATTGCCGGCATTAAATGCGCAGAATGATAATGCGCCACTTCCGGGAAGCCACGCATTGACACATGATGAAATAGCCGGTAAAGCAATTTTCGTACGAGAAGGCTGCATCGCCTGCCATACGCAGCAGGTTAGAAATGTGGACATGGATAAAATGTGGGGTACCCGGCCGAGCATCGCTGCCGACTATGCCCGGAATGTAAGAACAGATGTTTGGCGTAACACTGCTAACCTCATGGGGTCTGAACGCACAGGTCCGGATCTGATCAATATCGGTAATCGCCAGCCAAGTCAGGACTGGCACCTGCTGCATTTGTACAACCCCCGGTCGGTAGTTGCGCAATCTGTTATGCCCGCCTATACCTGGTTATTCGACGTGAAGGACTATCCCGAACAAGGTGATGTCGTGGTGAATGTTCCGGACGAATTCCGAAAAGGTGTAACGGGGAAAATAGTTGCCGGTAAAGAGGCGCTTCAGTTGGTTGCTTATCTTAAGTCATTTAAACAATTCAAACTGCCCGATGGCAAACCGACCCCTATATTTTTATATGGTAAGACCGCTCCAAAACTGGAGCCCGCCGGAACGACCAGCAAACTAAACACCGGGCTGGATGCTGCAGCATTGTACGCTACCAATTGTCAAAGCTGCCACCAGGAAAATGGGGAAGGATTAAAAGGGGCATTCCCTCCTTTAAAAGGAAGTCCGGTTGTTTTGGATGAAAATCCTAAAACACAGATCACCATTATTATGAAAGGCTATAACGGACGGGTAAACGAAGGTTACGGGATCATGCCGCCGGTGGGTACCACTAATAATCTGACGCCGGAAGAAATCGTAGCAATCATCAATCATGAACGCAGCAGCTGGGGTAATAATTCGCGGAAAGTAACCCTTACTGAGGTAAAAGAGTTATTTAACCAGGTTAAATCAGGGGCAATCGCTAAATAGAATATGAAAAATATTATCGATCTAATCAGAAAAGATATCTTACTTAAGGTAGCTTTTACATTTGGAATTTTAATTTCAATTAAGTCATTGGCGCTTGCGTGCGATGCCTGCAAACAGCAGCAGCCTAAATTGTTACAAGGTATCACCCACGGTGCAGGACCGACAAGTAATTGGGATTATATTATTGTCTGCATTATGGTGCTCATTACGCTGTACTCTTTCTATGCTTTAATTAAATACCTGGCGAAACCAGACGACCCAAGGCACCGGGATATTAAAAACATCATCTTAAATTCTTAAGTTATGGGAGACAAAAGTTTTGTAACGTTATTTATTGATGACGATCCGCAACCGATAGGGACTTTTCCGGCACCGGTATCATTCGATCTGGATACAAAGAAGTTGCCTGACGGGAAGCATATGCTAAAAGTTGTCAGCAAAGATCATCGGGGAAAGGAAGGGATTAAAATCATACCGTTTATTGTGCGCAACGGGCCGGCGATAGCCGTTGAAGGCATCCGAAAAGATGAAGTGGTTGATGGCGTTCTGCCTTTAATGATCAATGCTTACAGCAAGGGTGATCAGAAAACGTTTATGCTGCAGGGCAGTGAAACGCCGCACAGTATTCCTTTTTGGATTATTATCCTTTTGATTTTATTCATAGCCTGGGCGGCTTATTATCAAATAACTTCCGGTCAGATATCCTTATTTAAATAAGGATTTAATCAGCAGGCGTTTACCCCCGAAAATGAATATAATACGAAAGCAATAAAGGATAAAAACATCTTTTATTATTAAATGCCCTCATACCTTTGTCTCTGGTTACGGTTAAAAACAAACGGGAATGTTTGTTACTAATTACCATACTTTAATGAATAGGGAAGATATTAAAGATATAGCGTCTATCCGGCTTTTTGTAAATGATTTTTATGGCAAAATCCGCCGGGATTCAGTGCTGGGCCCGATCTTCGACGAGGCTATACAAGACAACCGGGGGCCGCGTCAAAAAAAACGTATGCCCTATGGAATGCCGCGCCGTTTGGCGTTCCCGGTTTCCGGGGAAATCCTTTGCTAAACATGCCCCGCTAAAGATCGTAATTCAATAAGAACGAAAAAACATAAATGGAAAATAAGCCCATCAAACGAAGTCAGCACATGGTCGAGCTTTCTAAAGATCACCATGCAGGACTTCTTTTTAGCTGGAAGATCAAAGAGGGGCTAAAAAGGGAAATCGAACTTTCACGGATCAAAGAGTATGTGAATTATTTTTGGGAACATCATTTGAAATTACATTTCCAGGAAGAAGAAGCCTTGTTATTCAACCGGATAGAAGGCGACGCCCTCTCACAGCAAGGTAAAAATGAGCATCAGATGCTTCAAAAGCACATCGGGAGGCTAAATCACAATGAAAATGCAGAAAAGGATGATTATCTGCAATTTGCGGAATTGCTGATAAAGCATATCCGCTTTGAGGAAAGAATATTATTACCTCATTTAGAACAAACCCTGCCGGAATCAGCTTTGAAAAGCGTCGAAGCGTATCTGACCCAACAGCACCCGGTTCCATTTAAAGACAATTATGCAGATGAATTTTGGATTGATAAAAAATGACCCGTACGCCAGTAAAAAACATATCTGTAACTATTTGCTATGAGGGTAAAGTTCACGAAATTAAAACTTATACCAATGAATACAGGAGCCTGATGATGCTGATCTATGATCAAATTTATCCGGAAGGTTTTGGGGACTGTTTGGGTATGGGTAAATGCGGAACCTGCCTGGTTGAAATTATCAGCAGCATCCATGAGCCGTCGTATTACGAACGCAATGAAGAAATGACCCTTCTTAGGACGGGCGTTAGCGGCAAAGAGGTTCATTTATCCTGCCAGATCATGATCGATGAATCTATCGATGGAATAAAAGTAAACATGTTATGAAAATCAAAAGAGTATACGAACAACCGGATAAAGAAGATGGAACGCGGATTTTAGTGGACAGGCTTTGGCCACGAGGACTGACAAAAGAAAAGGCGGGCGTTGATTTATGGTTGAAGGATATTGCCCCAAGTACGGAACTTCGAAAATGGTTCGGCCATGAACCGGCTAAATGGGATGATTTTACGAAAAGATACCTGGCGGAACTTAAAGAAAACAAAAAGACGGTTTCGCTTTTAAAAGAAAAGACAGAGCAGGAAAACGTTACCTTATTATATGGGGCTAAAGACCAGGAACATAATGAAGCGCTGGTTCTTTTGAATTACCTGGCCAAGAAATGATTGCACTTAAGCATTAAAATTATAAAAAAAATACCATGGAAACTGAAAATTTATACCCAATAACCACCAAAGAACTTGCTGATAAAAAAGCCGCTTTAGCACCTAAAAATTTAGAAGCCTGGCGAAATTTCAGTAAAACGGTATTTGAGGCAGGTGCACTTTCTGAAAAAACAAAACAACTTATCGCAGTAGCGGTAGCACATGTAACTCAATGTCCTTATTGCATCAGGTCGCATTCTAAATCCGCCATACAAAAAGGAGCCAGCAAAGAGGAAATTATGGAGGCTATTTGGGTAGCTGCTGAAATGCGTGCAGGTGCGGCTTATGCCCACGCTACCATTGCTATGGATGAAATGGACAAACACTAAAGAAATGGATGCAAATGGAAAGATAGCTGTGATAACCGGTGCCAGTAGCGGATTAGGCGCAGCGCTGGCTGATGCTTTGGCGGCTAATGGAGCTATGGTTTACGGACTTGCCCGGAATGCAGAAAAGCTCAATGCAATCGCAATTAGATTAGGAAAAAAATTTATCCCGGTCAGTATGGATATTACTGATCAAAAAGCAATCGTCTCCTGGGTAAAAAATACTTTTTCCAATTCTCATGTTCCTGATATCCTGATCAACAATGCCGGCGCAGGATATTTTAGCAAAATTGATGAGCTTTCGCTGGAACGATGGCACGAGATGATCAATACGAATTTAAATGGAGCCTTCTACATTACCGCATCAATAGTTCCATTGATGAAGGCGAATCAAAATACTTGTCACATAATTAATATTGGTTCTATATTGGGAAAAACTACTCAAGCGGAAGGCGCTGCTTATTCTGCAACTAAATATGGTATGCAAGGTTTTAGTGAAGCTTTGTTCAAAGAGCTTCGTTCTTATAAAATTAAAGTTACTTGTGTTAACCCGGGTAGTATTGATACACACTTTTTTGAAGGTTCCGGTATATCTTCACACAAAAACATGCTGCAGCCAAAAGACATTGCAGCGTTTATCATTCACATTATAGAAACGCCGGATAATTTTTTGGTAGACGAGATTACGATGAGGCCATTAATTCCCGATCCTCCTGTTGAGTTCAAATAAACGGGATAATTGTAAAAAATGAAAGACGAGGATAAAACGATATGGACAATCGGGCATTCGACCCGGCCGATGGAGGAATTTATAGCCATGCTCCATTCTTTCAACATTGAACTGGTTGCCGACATTAGAAGTTTCCCCGGGTCACGTAAATTTCCACAATATAATAAAGAAACACTGCAGGTTTCTTTACCTCAAAGCAACATCCAATATGTTCATTTAAAAAGCCTTGGTGGACGAAGAAAAGTAAAACCTGATTCTAAAAATACGGTATGGCGAAATGCTGCTTTTCGCGGTTATGCTGATTATATGGAAACAAATTTTTTTAAAGATGGAATAGCAGAACTTGAAAAGCTCGCTTTAAAACAACGCACTGCATACATGTGCTCAGAAGCGGTATGGTGGCGCTGTCACCGATCTATGGTTTCCGATTATTTAAAGGTTCGCGGTTGGAAAGTAGTGCACATCATGGGTATTGCGAAAGATGAAGAACACCCTTACACAGCGCCTGCAAGAATTATAAATGGTACATTAAGTTATGAAAAGGAATCGAAGTAAAATAAAGAGTCGAATTTATTTTAAACGCATATTTTGAAAATTGATCGGTTTAAATAGGATTGCTGTGTGGAGGCCCTTTTGAATAACATTAAGCTGTGTGCAGTTTGTAAAAATTATTTGCCATTAGGTCAGAGGCCGGTAGTACAATTAAGTTCCTTCTTTAAGATCATCATCATTGGGCAGGCTCCTGGCGGTCTTGTTTATAAAACAGGAATCCCATGGAACGATGCAAGCGGAAGAAACCTTTAAAACTTTATTTTAATAATGCATAAAATGCCAGCACATAATTCTATTCATCCTGAGAAAGGAAATCTATTAAAACAACTTCATCACAATGGTAAACTATTGATACTCCCCAATATATGGGATCCGTTAGGAGCCGTTATGCTTGAAAGTTTGGGCTATCCTGCTGTCGCCACGGCAAGTGCTTCTATTGCTTTTAGTAATGGTTATCCAGATGGCGAAAAGATCTCTTTTCATGATTTGTTGTTCGTTTTGCAAAAAATAGTACAAAGCGTAAAAATCCCTGTAACAGCCGATATTGAAAGTGGTTATGCGGAAAACAACTCCATTTTGAAAGAAAATATCAGGAAACTCATTGACGTGGGGATTGTGGGAATCAATTTTGAGGACAGCCACCATAAGGACAACACAATTATTCCTATTGAAACACAATGCGAAAAAATCCGGTTGATAAGACAAACAGCTATAGAAATGGGCATGCCGCTTTTTATTAATGCAAGAACAGATGTGTTTCTTAAAGCAAATCATTTATCTGATGAAGAAAAACTATCAGAAGCCATCCGAAGAGGAAAAGATTATAAGGACTCAGGGGCAGACGGCTTTTATCCCATCTTTCTAAAGAAAAAAGAAGATATAGAAACCGTCATTAAAGAAGTTGCTTTACCTGTAAACATTTTACTGCTACCTGGAATCCCGGATTTTGAAGTTTTGAAAACAATTGGATTAGCAAGATTGAGCCTCGGTCCTGGATTTCTAAAAACTGCCATTAATGCCATGAAAAATATAGCGGAAAAATTATTGCATAATGAAGGAATGCATGACGTGATCGATAATCCCGTTACTTCTGCGTACTTAAATAATTTAATTTCTAAAAAATAAACAGATGGACCGAATATCAATTAAAAACTTAGAGCCTGACGCTTACAAAGCCATGCTTGGCCTGGAGCAATATATCAGGAATTCTCCAATTTCACCATTGCTTCTCGAAATGATAAAAATAAGGGCTTCGCAAATTAATGGTTGTGCTTATTGCATAGACATGCATACCCAGGAAGCATTGGAGATAGGCGAGACCCAAAGAAGAATTTTCGCATTATCCGCCTGGAAAGAATCGCCTTTATTCACTGAAGAAGAAAGAGTAGTATTACAATTAACAGAAGAAGTAACCCTAATTTCGAAAGATGGTGTGAGTGATGATACCTATGATAAAGTCATCAATGCTTATGGTAAAAACGGGCTGGCGCAACTTATTATGCAGATAATTATTATTAATTCGTGGAACAGGATAGCGGTTTCAACAAAGCAGGTTTTTGGAATAATGTGATTTTCTTAGGATTTGAGCAGAAAACGGGTCTGGATTAATTCCGTAACCCGTTACTAAAATACCTTTTAATCCTGACTGCGATACAATTGCATAAACCGTAGCCTCGTCAGCCGGATCAGAATTTCCTTCATATCTGTAAACATCTGAAATTTCAAATTCCTCTGAAGCAAATTCCGTCGGTTCAGCCTCAGCGCGATTTTCTTTCAAATTGAAGTCTACTGTAAATCCTTGTTTTCTAAGTTCACTGATCGCATCGGTTACAGTGGCATAATGAAAAGCTCGTTCCATGTTTGTGTTTTGTTAAACAGAATAAATAAAAATATCCGCGTAGATATTTGGGTATCATTTTTCATATCTCTCGCATCAGGTGCTAAAAAACCAATCGAAATAAGGGAATATCAGCAAAGGTAAACGACGAAAATTTCTAATCGCAGCAGGTTTGGGCGGGAATAACTCGTCCAATAAGCGATGTTTCTTATTAACTATTGCGCAGAGGTTTACATGAGTGCTTTCTATAACCTTTGCCAAATCATTTATCATGTCAGCCCGTTTGATATTTCTAAGAAAAAGCTTCTTGTATCCGGTCCTTACCGCGATGTCTTCCGAGACTATTGATTGTGCATAGTTTTCCTCTAAATCGGGTATGCCACTGGCAGAAAGATGGGTGATAAAAATAAACGCATTAAATAATTTCAAAAATTTTACTACACCGGTGTCGCAATATCGAAGATCAGTAAAGTAAGCGATTTTATCTATCAGCGTTACATCCAGGTGATCTGGAATAAACAAATGCGGACAATTAATTGCCTTTACCATATCGGGCATTGAAGATCCAGCACCATCATCAGTGAATTCAAGTGAATCGGGCATGCTTTGAATGGTCATTAAAATATTGTTTTTAACAACAAATTTTTTAATGGTTTGCAGGTCGTCCTCAACGGGATCAATACAAGTAATTTGCCCGCCAAAACCTCCATGAAAAGAGGGCTCTCCTCTTAAAAAATCCGCTAAGTGTTCCGAACACGAAAAATATTTCTCATCCTGTAAAAGACCTTCAGACTCGTGAAACTCTTCAATCATTGACACATCATGTTGAAAACACGAGACCACCAGATTGGCATTTAATTGATCAGCAATTTTTGAAGCCGATCTTAAAATATTTTCAGGGGTCTTATTAAGGTCAATTAAAGCAAGTATATTTTTCATGTTATAAAAGTTAAAAATTATAGAATTCAATAACCAATTCTACACTTTCCGGAATAGGCAACCCTGGTTTTAAAACTCATCCTGAGCCAGAAGTTAAAAAAGCTCTTGCATTTTTTTCCACGATGGCACTAAGCATTTGATCCGATTTCGTTTCTGAGTTGATAAGTTCCCTTAAACTGATATTATCCAGTAATTGATCGATATTTACCTGTATCATTTGCCATAGCGACCGTATCGAGCAGTCCACCGAATTCGTGCATAATTTCAAAATCCCCGAATAGTCGCTACAAAATGATTTCTCAAATAAAGATCCCCCCAAAATTTTTAAGACCTCGTTAACATTGATGAGGTCGGCCGGTCGCGCCAAAATATACCCTCCCTTATTACCCGGGGTGCTGTTGATGAACCCTTCCATACGAAGCATCCGCGTAAGCTTAGCTACATAGGGAATGGATAGGCCTTCGGCAGCAGCTAAAACCTGGATGGTCATACCTTCCTTGTCCGGGCATTTGGCAATCCTCAATAAGATCCGCAAACCGTATTCTTCCTGCGATGTTATTTTCATTTAATTATTTTTTAATGAACTGTTGGGTAATCATAATAATCCTAACTCAAATTTTGCAGTGTCAGACATCTTATCCCTATCCCATGGCGGTTCCCAGGTTACGATAACAACCGCTTCGTTTACGCCCTCAATCATTTTAACTTTTTGTTCCACTTCTACAGGGATCTCCTGAGCTGATGGGCAACCGGGGGCGGTGAGCGTCATCACGATCTGAACGTTGTTGAAGGGGGGCAATACTTCAACCTCATATACTAAGCCCAACTCATAAATACTTACCGGGATCTCCGGGTCATATATGGTTTGTAAACAATCGATCACCTTTTGTTTCAGCGCTTCATTATCCATGATCTAAACGTTTAAATTAATTACCTTTAAAGCCCTCGCATAATCTTTCATTTGAGCGACCATAGCCCGTAAACCGTTGGAACGCGTTTGTGCCAGGTGAGCGTGCATCCCGATTTTGTCAATAAAATCAAGCCGGGCATTGATAATGTCGTCTGGTACCTGGCCGGATAATACTTCAATAAGCAAGCTCACCAATCCTTTCACAATTACAGCATCACTGTCAGCCTTAAAAAACACGCGGCCTTCACTATACGATGCCACCAGCCATACTGTCGACTGGCAGCCTTTAATTTTTTTGTCTTCGGTTTTAAACTCTTCTTCCAATGCCGGCAGCTTTTTACCAAGCTCTATTATATATTCATATCTCTCTTCCCAGGTATCCAGGAAAGAAAATGAACTGACCAATTCGTTTTCAATTTCTAAAATATTTCTCTCCATTATCATGACAACATTTTAAGGGATTTCCATAATCCGGCAATCAGCACGTCTACTTCTGCAAGTGTATTATAAACCGCGAATGACGCCCGTACCGTACCCGGAATATTAAAGCGTCTCATCAGCGGCTGTGTGCAATGATGACCGGTTCTGACTGCAATTCCCTGGTTATCCAACAAAACACCAATATCCTGCGGATGAAATCCATCTATAACAAAAGAGATCACACCCACCTTATTCCGGGCTTTACCCACAATGGTTAATCCGGGAATCTTTTCCAACTCTGCTGTTGCGTATTCCAGTAAATCGGCTTCATGTTTTCTGATATGGCCTTTTCCAATATTATTCAAGAAATCGATCGCTGTCTTCAATGCAATCGCCCCCGCTATATTGGGCGTTCCCGCCTCGAATTTATAAGGAAGGTCGTTATAAGTGGTGCGCTCAAAAGTCACCTCCCTGATCATCTCCCCGCCACCGTGGAAGACGGGCATACTTTCAAGTATATTTTTCTTGCCATACAAAACTCCGATACCCGTTGGACCATAAAGCTTATGTCCGGAAAACGCAAAAAAGTCACAATCCATATCCTGTACATCTATATCCAAATGTACCGCCGATTGTGCCCCATCGATCAGCACTACAGCCCCGGCCCGGTGAGCAGCTTCAATGATATGCTTAACCGGGTTCACCGTGCCAAGCGCATTGGAAACATGGGCAATAGCTACCATTTTTGTTTTTGGCCCCAGTAAACTTTTAAACTGCGCCATGGAAAGCTCGCCGTTATCCAGCACAGGGATCACTTTTAATACGGCCTTTTTTTCTTCACATAATATTTGCCAGGGGACGATATTAGAGTGATGCTCCATCCCTGAGATCAGTATCTCATCACCAGGCCTGATATTCGCCCTTCCCCACGTGTAAGCTACCAGGTTGATGCCTTCGGTGGTCCCCCTGGTAAAAATGATATCTTCGGGGAAAGCCGCGCCAATAAATTGCTGAACCGCAGTGCGGGAAGCCTCATAGGCAGCAGTAGCTTCTTCGGCAAGGCTATGTATGCCTCGGTGAATATTTGCGTTATACTTGCTGTAATATTCACTTATAGTATCGATTACGGCTTGCGGCTTCTGGGTTGTCGCGGCGTTATCAAAATAAACCAAAGGTTTGTTTTGAACCATCCGGTCAAGTATGGGAAACTGTTGCCGTATTACGTCAATGTCAAGGTCAGCCGGTGCGGGTGTTGTTAAAATCATTTTCTGTGATCCGTTAAGCGTTCTGTGATCAATTGTTGAATGTATGTGCGCAATAATTCCGGTTTTACCTGGTCAAGTATATCTGTTGAGAAAGCCTGCAGCAATAATTCCTGTGCCTCTGATTTAGGAATACCCCTTGCCCTTAGATAAAACAATGCGTTTTCATCCAGTTGTCCTACTGTACAGCCGTGCGAACATTTGACATCATCTGCAAATATTTCCAACTGAGGTTTGGTATTGATAACCGCATCATCTGATAATAATATATTATTATTGGTTTGGTAGGCATTGGTTTTTTGCGCCAAAGGCTGAACCCTGATCTTCCCGTTGAACACACCGGTTGAATGATCATTTAAAATTCCCTTGTACAATTCATTACTGGTACAATTAGGTTGTACATTATCTACCAGTGTGTGGTTATCCACGTGCGTTTGCCCGTGGAGAATATATAATCCGTATAAATGCGCTTCACTACCCGCGGCATCCATAACTACGTTCATATTATTTCGCACAATTCCCCCGTTCAGGGTAATGGTTACAGCATGTACGTAACTGCGGCCTGTTTGCCGGATATGTGTCGTACTAACCTGGTTGGCATTAACGGTTTCATTTTGGATTTTATAATATTCCACCATCGCATTGTCGTTGATCACGACTTCCACTACCCCGTTTGTAAAACTGTCTGACGTTCCCAGCGTATTAAAAGTTTCTGCCAGGCGGGCATTCGCACCCTGTTCAATATATAACAAACTTCGCGGCTGGGAGAAAACCGGGTGTTGCCGGGCATCTGAAAAGTGATAAAAATAAAGCGGATGGCTTAGTTGGATGCCTTTGGCAATTCGGATAAAAACGCCTGCATGTATAAAAGCGGTATTAAGCGCATGAATCCCATCTTTAATATAAGCGCTGCTGCAGCCCAGGTGTTCCTGTATCACTTCTCTATAAGTTCCGGTTGCAGCGTCCTCCAATGGCAATACGGTAAGCTGGCCAGACGGAGAGCGGATTGTTGAGAGCGAGGGGATATAATGTCCGTTCACAAAAACTATTTCATTCGCCTCCAAATAACCGGGCAACCGCATGGAATCGATAGCTGCCGACGTGACGGCCCGATCAGGGCTATCATCCGTTTTCAGATCATATTCTTTTTCAAACAATTCGCCGATGCTGGTATATTTCCAATCTTCGCTGCGTTTCGTTGGCAAACCTGATCTGTCAAAAGCGAGAAGGCTTTCCCGCCTGAGCCCGGTGATTGGGCTTTCAGGGGTTTCGGCCTGCAATTCGTCGAAGCGGTGTTTAAAATACGTCAAATCCATCATAGCTTTTTTTGTGTTATTGCAAGCTGTTATAAAGCCGCTGCATTTACCCCGTCTTTAATAAAATCGTACCCATTTTGCTCAATTTCCAGCGCCAGGTCTTTTGTTCCCGACCTTACAATACGTCCATCATAAAGGATATGGACAAAGTCAGGCTGCAAATAATTCAGCAGCCGCTGATAGTGGGTGATAATAAGTATGGCATTGTTTTCATTTCGCAGCTTATTAACGCCATCAGCGACAATGCGTAATGCGTCAACATCCAACCCGGAATCCGTTTCGTCCAGTATCGCCAGCTTTGGTTCCAGCATGGCCATCTGGAAAATTTCGTTACGCTTTTTCTCGCCGCCGGAGAACCCTTCATTTATCGATCTGCTCAAAAGAGACTGGTCAACCTGTACCATAGCCATTCTTTCTTTCATCAATTTCATAAAATTTACGGCATCCAGCGGTTCTTCGCCGCGATATTTCCGTTTTTCATTCACCGCAGCCTTAATAAAGTTGGTCGTACTTACTCCCGGGATCTCTACTGGGTATTGAAATGCAAGAAATAAGCCTTCATGGGCCCGGTCTTCCGGCAACATCTCCAGTAAATTTTTTCCTAAAAAAGTAACTGAACCTTCAGTTACCTCATACTCTTCCCGGCCGGCTAATACCGAAGCCAGTGTACTTTTTCCGGAGCCATTTGGCCCCATGATGGCATGCATTTCCCCCGGTTGAATAGCCAGGTCAATGCCCTTAAGTATTTGTTTACCTTCAACGGATGCGTGTATATTCTTGATTGATAACATGATTTTGATCTATAATTAATTGTTTTTATTAACCCACACTGCCTTCAAGACTTATTTCAAGCAGTTTTTTTGCTTCTATTGCAAATTCCATAGGCAGTTGGTTCATTACTTCTTTAGCAAAACCATTAACGATCAGCGCTACGGCGGTTTCCGCGTCAATGCCGCGCTGTTTGCAATAAAATAGCTGGTCTTCACCAATCTTTGAGGTAGTCGCTTCATGCTCAACAACTGATGTCGCATTTCTTACCTCGATATAGGGGAAGGTATGCGCGCCGCAATGATCGCTCAGCAGCAGCGAGTCACATTGTGAATAGTTGCGTGCGCCTGCGGCATTCTTGCCGGCGCGGACCAAACCGCGGTAACTATTTTGGCTGTAACCAGCGGATATTCCTTTAGCCACAATCCGGCTTTTCGTATTTTTTCCAAGATGGATCATTTTGGTGCCCGTGTCGGCCTGCTGGTAATGATTGGTAAGCGCCACAGAATAGAATTCCCCTACAGAATGGTCTCCCTTCAGAATTACGCTCGGGTATTTCCAGGTAATGGCTGAGCCTGTTTCTACCTGTGTCCATGAAATCCTGGAGTAGTCGCCCTTACAAAGGCCCCGTTTGGTAACAAAATTGTAAATCCCTCCCTGCCCGTCCTTGTCGCCCGGGTACCAGTTTTGAACAGTAGAGTATTTAATTTCAGCCTTTTTCATGGCTACCAGTTCCACAACTGCTGCGTGCAATTGGTTCTCATCCCTTTGCGGCGCCGTACAGCCTTCAAGATAACTCACATAACTCCCTTCTTCAGCTATAATAAGCGTGCGCTCGAACTGACCGGAATTTTCGGTATTAATACGGAAATAGGTTGATAACTCCATGGGGCAACGCACCCCTTCGGGAATATAGCAAAAGGACCCGTCGGTAAATACGGCCGAATTTAGCGCAGCGAAGAAATTATCAGTGGGAGGCACAACAGAACCCATGTATTTTTTTACTAATTCGGGATGTTGCTGTATAGCTTCACTCATAGAGCAAAAAATTATCCCGATATCTGCCAGTTGTTCTTTAAAAGACGTAGCGACAGAGATGCTATCCATAACCACGTCTACTGCTACGCCACTTAATCTTTTTTGCTCGTTCAGCGAGATTCCAAGCTTCTCGAACGTGCGGAGCAATTCAGGATCTACCTCGTCCAGGCCTTTCAGCTTTCCCTTATTTTTTGGCGCCGCGTAATAGCTGATGTTTTGATAATCTATTTCAGGATAGGATACGTTCTGCCATTTTGGTTCTTCCATAGTCAGCCAATTCCTGTAAGCGCTCAGCCGCCATTCCAGCATCCAGGCCGGTTCGCTTTTCTTTTCGGAAAGCAAGCGAATCACCGCTTCGTTGAGACCTCTCGGAATCACATCGGTTTCAATATCCGTTACAAAGCCGTATTTATAATCTTCCGATACTGTTTGTTCGAGCGTGTTTAATTCTTGTTTCATTACGTATGTGTATTTGGTTGGCGAGGGACAATTATAACGTAATTTTCATTGTTTATACAAAAAAGTATAAATAATGTTTTAAAGATGACTTTAGAACGATTAACGTTACTCATAAATTAATTCCCTGATGGTAATTTCTTTGTCGTCCCCTACAGCGACCAGGTAATTATTAAAGTTGCTCCAAAGCAATTTATTTACGGAAAACGTGTGCCCTGCAGAATGTTCTTTAGTGATGCGTTGAATCAGGCTGAACGTTTTCGTATCCCATATCTTTACCGTTTTATCACGGCTTGCTGTAGCAAACAAGTTCCCATCCGGACTAAAGGCAATATCATATATAGCCCAGTTATGGGCGGGAATAGACTTTAATAAGGTATAATTGTCGGTTTCCCATATCTTCAAATAGGCATCTCTTCCTCCCGACAAAAGGAATTTCCCATCGGGAGTGTAGCGGACAATATTTGCTGAAAGCTGATGTGCTATAAACCCGAATTTAACCTTTAAGGTAAACAAGTCTAAAATAAAAATATCACAACTGCCGGTTGCAATAGCAATTTCGGAAGCGCCGTAGTTGAAATTTATGCTCCGCAACTTTTCATGGGAGAGCGTAATGATCCTGGTAGGTGAGAAGGTATCAAGGGAACAAATTGCCAGGTTACCGTCGCTGCCTGCGGTATAAAAACAATTGGTTTTCAAGGAATATTTAATGTCAAACACCGGGCCTTTATGGAGTTTAAGTATCCTGACCTCCTTTTTCTGATCGGTATTTATGATATGGATATTCCCATCGGTAGTTCCTGCGAGTAATAGTTTTTTTTCGGGAATATGGCAAATTGTGTACAGATGAGCAGCAAATGAGGTGGCAAACTTTTCTGCCTCAAGCGTTTCCAGGTTCCATTGTGCAATGAAATTATCACTGCCTCCGGTAAAGATTGTATTCGGGTAAAGGCCGCTATCCATCGCATATATGCAACCGGTATGTCCCTTAAGCGCCGCAATCATTTTAATCTCCAATCTTTTTTCGTTGATAACTTCCATGATTCCTGGTTCTGATTAATGATCCTCTTGCGATATTGTTATAGCTAATCTCATTGTTGTGGTACAGCGGCAAACCGTTACTCCTTTAACTAATTACCTTTCATGCGCCGCGATCACGCTGATGATTCGCTGCAAGTATAAAAATTATTTATTGTTTATACAAAAAAGTATAAACAATAAAATGAAATATTACCTTTGCCCCAGTTATGCGCTTCTGTTACTTCAAATTGATCAAAACAAGACAATGAAAATATTTAAACTTTACGCCGGTCTGATTCTTTTTCTTTCGCTGTCGGCCCTTACAGCCTTTGCTAAAGAAGACGACCATACAATACAATCAATCATCCACCTGCTCGACTACATTTCAGGAGATTACCCCGCCGCTGTACAAAAGCATACTATTCAGAACCGGGAAGAATATAGCGAGATGATTGAGTTCAGCACTGCTTTAACACGCATGTGCGGAGAACTTGCCACAGAAAAGCACCTTCAAAAAGCCTCATTTCTGGATAGTGCTAAACGGCTGAACCGAATGATAAAGGAGAGATATTCACCGGATGCTATCAGCGGTCTATCGAAATCAATAAAAGAATTGGTTATAAAAGCAACCGGGTATGCAATAAGCCCTGCATCCTGGCCTGATCCGTCTGCCGGCCAGGTTCTCTATATCCAAAAATGTTCTTCTTGTCACGGCAGCACGGGGGCGGGAAACGGGCCTTTTGCCCGGTCACTCAATCCGCCCCCCGCTAATTTTTTAAACGATTCTATCATGAACAGGATTACCGGCGTTCAGGCGTATAATACGATCAGTTTAGGTGTAAAAGGTACCGCAATGAAAGGTTTTAAGGAGCTTTCAGCTGATAAAGCCTGGAACCTGGCCTTTTATGTCCAATCCTTAAGATTTAAAAACATAAATATAAATAAGACAAGATTAGATACCTTATACCAAACAGCTATAGCCGAAGTAACGCTAAAAGACGCGAGCAGCCTTACCGACCGTGAATTAATGCAAAAAATGAGCGGCAGTTTGGAACTGAAGAAGGAAAAGTTAGCTGCCATCCGGCTTCATATACCCGACAAGGAAGCTATCCATTCGCTTCAACTTGCAAAAGCATATCTGTTGGAAGCGTTACAGGCATATCAGCAAAACGATGCATCCGGTGCAAGACAAAAAGCACTGTCCGCTTACCTGGAGGGAATTGAGCCGGTAGAAGCGCAGCTTAACGCCAGTGATGCGAATCTAATGACACGGCTTGAACAAAAAATGTTAAATGTCAGATCTGTCATTGAACGTCATCGCACAAAGGCGGAAGTGAGCCAGGAAATAAATAGTGCGTTAAGTCTGATATCTGAAGCAGACGGCATACTAAAAAATACGAAAGTTTCCTTTTGGCTTTCATTTGTACTTTCAGCTTCCATACTATTAAGAGAAGGAATGGAAGCTTTTCTGATCATTGCGATAATGATCAGCATTATTAAATCTACCGGTAAAAAAAAGGCATTGATTTGGTTACACGGCGGATGGATAACCGCGTTGCTTGCCGGACTAGCCGGATGGTATTTAGCGGATCTGATCTTAAAAATAAGCGGTCAGAGCAGGGAAATGTTAGAAGGTTTCATATCACTATTTGCCGTATGCGTTTTAACCTATGTAGGTTTTTGGCTTCATAGCAACTCCGATGTCAAAAAATGGAAATCATTCGTAGAGCAAAAAATAAATCTGCTCCTAAATAAGGAAAACATGTTTGGCCTTGCAGCCTTTGCATTTTTAGTCGTTTTTCGTGAAGCGATCGAATCCATCCTTTTTTTAAAAGCTATTGAGCTGGAAGTTGATCCGCGCAACCAGGCGTCCATCGGGTTAGGGGTATTAACCGCATTGACGCTTATATTTTTCATCGCATTTTTATGGATAAGATACGCACAAAGGATACCGGTTAAACAATTATTCAAATACGGCTCCATCATGATTTCTGTACTGGCCATTATTATTATTGGCAAAGGCGTTCATTCCCTCCAGGAGGCAGGACTTTTTGCTGTTCATCCTTTTCGTTTTAATATTACCAGTGATTTGCTGGGCATTTATCCGACCATGGAAACCATCATTGCCCAGGGTTTTTTATTATTTTTTATTATTGGCTTTGGGGTTCTTGAGCAACAGAAGTTAAAGCGAAGTATCCGGGTTTAAAACCCATGCTATTAAATGTCATCACATGGTCAAGAGTAAAAGTATTAAAGTACTTTTACTCTTTTAATATTAATTATCATTACCTTTATGCCATTCAACAATAAAACAATAAAAAAATGGAAATTCTAGAAGACGGTATACTTAATGTTACCTTGATTGAACCCAGGCTAAAACACCCAACGATTTTTGAACACTTTGATGCTTTAGAAGAGGGTGAAGGTTTTGTTATTCTGAATGATCACGATCCAAAACCGGTTTATTACCAGCTTCTTGGAGAGCGCGGTGATATATTTATATGGGAATACCTGGAGCAGGGCCCTGAGTGGTGGAAGGTGAGCATAAAAAAACGCGTTAGCGGAGAAAGTGATGAAACGCTTGGTCAAATTGCAACAAAAGACCTGCGTAAGGCGGAAATTTTTAAGAAATATGGTTTGGATTTTTGTTGCGGCGGAAAAAAGACCGTAAAGCAGGCGTGTGCTGAAAAAGGTCTTGATGTAGCCGCTGTAGAGCACGAATTGCAGCAGGCAGAAAAACAAACTTCCGGTTCGCCCTTGCCCAGGCCCTTGCCATATAATGACTGGAAATTAGACTTCCTGGCCGATTATGTCGTCAATACGCACCACAGTTATGTTAAAGCTTCTATACCGGAGCTCATCAAATATGCTGACAAAATTGCAAAAGTACACGGGGCGCACCACCCAGAATTACTCACTATTGACGAACTGGTACATGATATTTGCACGGAAATGACGGAACACATGGAAAAAGAAGAAAGTTTCGTGTTCCCATATATCAAACAATTAGTTTCTGCAAAAGCGAATGACGGCACATCGGTACAAAAGCCTATTGAACTAATGGAACAAGAACATGAGATCGTAGGCAAAAATCTGTCCGACATCCGGATGTTGAGCAATAATTACAAGCTTCCTGAAGACGCCTGTACCAGTTACGGTTTATTATATAAAATGCTGGAGGAATTTGAGGGAGATATGTTTACCCATATTCACCTTGAAAACAACATTTTATTTAAGAAGGCCCTTGAAATCGAAAAAAGCCGGTAATAGAAAGGCTTTAGATTATAGGGAAAGAAAATTAAAAACATGGATATTCCATCTAAACATGGCCTTCAAAAAAGAATAGTAATTGTGGGGGCAGGATTTGCCGGGCTTACGCTCGCCAAAAAGCTTTCCCCCACTTATTTCCAGGTCATTTTAATCGATAAAAACAACTATCACCAGTTCCAGCCCTTGCTCTACCAGGTAGCTACATCGGGCTTGGAGCCCAGCAGTATTAGCTTTCCGCTTCGCAAGATCTTGCAGCACTATAAAAATGTTTATATCCGTATCGCTGAAGTAAAAAACATCCTTCCGGCTGAAAACCGTATAGAAACATCTATCGGCGATATTGATTTCGACTATCTTGTGCTGGCCCAGGGCGCTGAAACGAACTATTTTAATAACCAATCGCTGCAGCAGAATTCATATTCAATGAAATCGGTTGCCGAAGCATTGTATCTGCGTAATACATTATTGCAAAACTTCGAAAAGGCGCTTATTTCAAACAATGAAAAGGAAAGGGATGCCTTATTGCAAATAGTAATCGTCGGCGGCGGTCCAACCGGTTTTGAACTGGCCGGTGCGATAGCCGAAATGAAGAATAATATCCTGCCAAAAGATTATCCCGAGCTTGACTTCAGGCAAATGAATATTATTTTGATAGAAGCATCTTCCCGCCTGTTAAGCAGTATAAGTGCGCAATCAGCTGAAAAAGCACAACAGTATCTTGAAGACCTGGGCGTAAAGGTTCAAGTCAACACATCAGTAAATAATTATGACGGACGTTCAGTATCGTTAAGTGACGGCACTATGCTATGCAGCCGCTGTCTTGTTTGGGCTGCCGGTGTGAAAGGTATGGCGTTAAAGGGCCTACCGCTATCATCTGTTCTACCCAATGATAGGATCAGGGTGGATGCTTTTAACCGGATTCATGGTATGGCAAACGCCTTCGCCATTGGTGATGTGGCATTTATGCCGGATGAAGAAAACCCGAAAGGCCACCCGCAAGTGGCGCCGGTGGCCATTCAGCAAGCAGAGCTGCTGGCGAAAAACTTAAAGAATATCGTTCTCCGAAGGAAACCTGAAGCCTTTATCTATCATGATAAAGGAAGCATGGCAACTGTAGGACGTAACCTGGCAGTTGTTGAGATGGGTAAATTTAAAATAAAAGGGTTCAGCGCCTGGATCATCTGGATGCTCGTGCACCTTATGTCCATTATAGGTATAAAAAACAAGCTGCTTATTTTAATTAACTGGATATGGCACTATGTGACGTATGATCAATCGCTCAGATTAATCATCAGGCCCTTTGAAAATACAAACAAAGCCGATAATGAAAAGGCCATCAAATCTTTACATCCAATATTCTGAGTTATGAACACGATTAACGCCAACACAAAGATCGCTGCGGTTATTAAACAGCACCCAGAAGCCATGGAAGCAATCATCAGTATTAGCCCCAGGTTTGAAAAGCTGCGCAACCCGCTGCTCCGAAAACTTATGGCGGGAAGGACCAGCCTGGCGATGGCCTCCAAAGTGAGCGGATGCAGCATCGATGATTTTTTTGACAGGCTGAGGCCGCTCGGGTTCAATATTGACAGCGATACCTTACCGGTTGTTGAAGAACAGGCGCCGGTACCCGATTTCATTCATTCGATCAGTCAGGAACAGCTCGTTGAAATTGATGTCCGCCCGGTTATCGCAGCAGGCAACGACCCATTAAAACTGATCCTGGAAAAGGCAAAGGGTGTAGCTGCCGGTCAGATCTTAAAAATTATCAACACGTTTGCTCCGGTGCCCTTAATACCTGTACTGGAGAAGAAAGGGTTTGTCAGCTATATTGACAGGGTCGAAGACCATCTTGTCGAAACTTATTTTTTTAAGCAAGCTGAATCCGCCGAAGATGATCCGATAGCTGAACCGAAAGAAATACTGAACCAGGATTGGGACGAGTTATCAGAAAAGTATAAAGATCATTTACTTACAATAGATGTCCGCGCCCTGGAGATGCCCCAGCCTATGATTACCATCCTGGATTCCCTTGGTCAATTGAGGGGGGGTGACGCCTTGTTCGTCTATCATAAAAGAATCCCGGTTTATTTGCTGCCCGAATTGTCGCAACGAGGCTTTGACTACCGCGTTAAGGAGATCAGCGACGGCGAGGTGCATCTCTTAATTTTTAAACCCTGATATGATCAATACCGGCAACCTGGTTAAAAATACTAGTTATAAGGTCATAATACCTTTTTATGCCTATGCCGCATTGTCATTCCTTGCTGCTACGATATTGCTGGTTCTTTCTTCAAAGGTTTTTGGGGCGCACTATTTCCAGCCCCCGGTTTTGGCAGTGACACATACCATGGCCCTGGGATGGGGTACCATGATGATACTGGGCGCAAGTCACCAGCTCTTTCCCGTGATGATAGAAGGGAAGTTGTTTAGTAATTTTCTGGCTTACCTCTCTTTTGTTTTAGCCGGTTCAGGTATCCCATTGCTGATCTATGCATTTTACACCTTTAATATGAACTGGCCCGCTCAATACGGAGCATTATTAATAAACGGGGGAATTCTCTGTTTCCTGATCAATATCATCGTCAGCCTGGTCGGGAGTAAAGTGAAGAATGTTCATGCTATTTTTGTGGTTACAGCTACTTTTTGGTTATTGACGACTACAATAATCGGGCTTCTATTGATTTTTAATTTCACGTATCCTATTTTTAAAAAGGACTCATTATATTATCTTTCCCTTCATGCACATTTGGGCATCGCTGGCTGGTTCCTGCTACTGGTCATCGGGGTTGGAACACGGCTGATCCCGATGTTCCTGATCTCAAAATACACCAACGTCACCCTTTTATGGACGATTTTCATACTGATCAATACAGCTTTACCCGGTTTTATTTTTATCTTTCTTTATACCGGCAGAGGCTATCTATTCGTTATTCCCCTGGCGGAAGTATTCGCGGCCGTTTCACTTTTCGCCTTCTATTGTTACCAGTCGTTCAAAAAGCGCATCAGGAGACAAACCGATAATCAGATCCGGATATCGCTGTTATCCGTTTTAATGATGGGCTTACCTTTAGTTTTACTGGCAATCATTGCGATCCTATTTACTGTTTCCCCTGCAGATACCAGGTTAATTATGGCTTATGGCTTTTCTGTTTTTTTTGGCTGGATCACCGCTATGATATTCGGGATGACGTTCAAGACACTTCCTTTTATCGTTTGGAATAAGGTTTATCATCACCGGGCCGGCCTTGGCAAAACCCCAAGTCCGAAAGATATTTATAATGTAAAAATATTTAATGCAATGGGCGTAGCCTATTTATCGGGATTTATCCTGTTTATCGGCGGGGTGCTCTTGCCGGATAGCCTGCTATTAAAAGTTTCCGCCTCCACGCTGTTGCTGGCAGCAATCTTATACAACTGGAATGTTTACCATATAATTTTTCATACCCCAATAAAATGAATGTAACTACCAATAACGATAAGAAATGCGATTTAGCACTATTTGCCTTAATGGACGTGCTGGACCCGGAGATTGGCCTGAATGTAGTAGATCTCGGATTAATTTACCGTATCGATTTTAATGAAGATAGCGGAAATATTCTTATCATTATGACTTTAACCACCCAGTTTTGCCCCATGGGAGAATCCATCCGGGACAATGTAAAGCAAACACTAGAATCTATATTTGATGGATGTGCGGTAAATGTTGACGTTATTTTTGATCCACCCTGGAGTATGGAGCTAATATCAGAAGAAGGGCGTAAATTTTTAAATAAATAATATGCTTAGTAATACCTGTAAGACCGCTGTTAAGGCAGTAATATATCTGGCTACGAAAATCGAATCGGGCGACAAATCAGCGATAAAGGAAATTGCTGAATATATTGGCGCCAGTGAGCATACGGTGGGCAAATTTTTGCAAACATTGGTTAAACAGGGCGTCATCAATAGTCTGAAAGGTCCGTCAGGTGGGTTTTATCTTACCGGTAAACAGCGAAACCAGCCTATTATCAATATTGTAAGAGCAATAGATGGACAACAGATTTTTAAGGAATGCGGACTGGGCCTAAGCAAATGTTCATCCACACATCCATGTCCTATCCACGATGAATACAAGCGTGCCAGGGACATCATGGAAAATCTTTTCGAAAATAAAAAGGTAAAAGATTTGTGCGTGCCTGTGACTGACGGCTTTGCCTACCTGTTTGGGTAATCCAAACCATGATTATTGCTGGCTTCAGAAGCTCTCGTCAAGACTCAGGTTCGTATGCGCGCGATAACGGGCAATTTTTTTTAGCCGCCTTATCGATTTGGTTGTATATGGATAAGGTGGAGTGTATCTTCCAAATATAGTGCTGAGTAAATTCTATGCTTTCTGTTTGAGACCAGCGCGTCTGGAGTTTAATCATCCATCAAATGACGAAGGTATAATGCCGGGTTATCCAGGAATGATTTTGTTAGTGTAAAATGCTCGGTATCTTCATAGCTGGTTTCGCGCACGCCGCTTTCATCGAACTGGTAAATGGTGGCGCCCGGATAGCAAATTAGCATTGGTGAGTGGGTGGCTATCAGGAATTGGGCCCGACCGCTTACTTCAAGCTGGTGTATTACCGACATAAAAGCCAGTATCCTTGCAGGCGACAGTGCCGCTTCGGGCTCGTCAAGAATATAAATACCCGATTCGAACTGATTATTAAACAACGAAAGGAACGATTCTCCGTGTGATTGCTTATGGAGCGACCGTCCGCCATAGGCCTGTAAAATACGCCTGTCGTCTACAGCCAGTTCATCAATGAAGGATGCAAAATTGAAAAAACTTTCCGCTCTCACGAAAAAGCCTTCGCTGATCCTGCGAGGTGTCCAGCCCAGCGTTAAGTGCGGTGCCAGTGCCGATTCATATCCCTCAAAGCGGTGCCCCGTATTAAAATTATGGTTCCGGTTGCCACCCCGGAGACTAAAGCCACATTGCTCGGCAATACCTTCCAATAAAGTAGATTTCCCTGATCCGTTTTCACCAACAAAGAATGTGACGTTATTTTTTAGGGTGAGTTGTAACCCATTACCAAGACTTGGAATATGCTGAAGGTAACTGCCGTCCTGCAGGGAAGGGAGCGATACCCGGGATAAAAACGGCATGTGCTATGGTTTGTTGCTTCAGAACAAAATTACGATTCCTATGGATGATTAAATAACAAACCCCGATACTTTCGTATCAGTGTTTTACGGAGTACCCAGAGCCCCTATTAATCGGGGCACGGCCTTGCGACCACAGGTGTTTGAGACCAGCGCGGCATCAATTTTCCCTAGGCCCCGTCCCTTAACTTGCGGATTTGTTCAAGTGCTAAAACATCAACCTGATCTTTTGGACGATTAACAGCTTTTTTATTCGCTATAAGTTGATTGATGTGCAAAAAAGGAACAAGTATCCCATCCAGGTCGGCAATTGAAGCCATTTCAAAACATTCATTAAATGACAGGTTTTCCAGGCCTTTCATTTTAGTCATGATATCCAGTTCTATTAGGTGGCCGACATAGAAACCTGTCCACCCCGGAATAAAATCCATTGTTTCAAGCGAAGGAAAATCACCATAAGACAATTCTGTAAAGCTTTTTCTCAGGTTCTTCCGGTTTTGCAAGGTATCCTCAAGCCAGATGTCCAAATCGTCAGTATTACGGTTAAACCCATGAAAGCGTGTAGCAAACCCGCCGACCATAATATATCTGACATGATTATCATTTAGGCATTGCCAAAATCTCAGTAAGTCGTCATCTAAAATATCCATAAGGCTATTTATGATGAATGACAGCCTTTTTTAATAGTTTATTAGTACGCAACATTTGCGTAAATAAGCGTAATTTTTCCATGTCGGGTCTATAGATGTCTCTTTTTAACCGTTCGGTTTCCGACAGCCATTGCAAGTTATCCTGGATTGACGACTTTTTCTCTGCCTTAGTCATAATGACACTAATATACGAATTATTCATAACAGGATATTTAGAAACAACAAACCCCGACACTTTCGTATCAGTGTTTTACGGAGTACCCAGAGCCCCGATTAATCGGGGCACGGCCTTGCGACCACAGGTGTTTGAGACCAGCGCGTCTACCGCCCCGATAGCTATCGGGGCCGCCACTATAGGTATTTCTCTTTTAGGCGTTCGATGATTTCCGGATATTTGCTGAGATTTTTAATATAAGTTTTGCTTTTCATTTTTTTTAAATGCGCCTCAATCAACCTCGCTTGATGATATATAAGCTCATCGATGGAAAGATAAAGTTCCCAATCTTCAGCTTTGGCTGTAAAGCTTTCTTTAAATTCTTTATTCAGATGTTGGTCAAATCTATATGAAAGGTCTTTGCAACTTCCAATGTAAAATCTATTGAGTTTTTTAGAATGCAGGATATAAACAGATGCCATATAACTAAAATAAAAAAAGCTTCAGATTTCTGAAGCTTTTACGGAGTACCCAGAGCCCCGATTAATCGGGGCACGGCCTTGCGACCACAGGTGTTTGAGACCAGCGCGTCTACCGCTTCGATAGCTATCGGGGCCGCCACTATAGGTATTTCTCTTTTAGGCGTTCGATGATTTCCGGATATTTGCTGAGATTTTTAATATAAGTTTTGCTTTTCATTTTTTTTAAATGCGCCTCAATCAACCTCGCTTGATGATATATAAGCTCATCGATGGAAAGATAAAGTTCCCAATCTTCAGCTTTGGCTGTAAAGCTTTCTTTAAATTCTTTATTCAGATGTTGGTCAAATCTATATGAAAGGTCTTTGCAACTTCCAATGTAAAATCTATTGAGTTTTTTAGAATGCAGGATATAAACAGATGCCATATAACTAAAATAAAAAAAGCCTCAGAAAATCTGAAGCTTTTGCGGAGTACCCAGAGCCGGGGTCGAACCGGCACGGCCTTGCGACCACAGGTGTTTGAGACCAGCGCGTCTACCGATTCCGCCATCTGGGCAAGTTTTATATGAGCGGCGGATTAATTCGCTCAAAACCGGGCTGCAAATGTATTTAAACTCTCTTTAATCCGCAACAAATATTTTTGCCGGTAGTACAGGCCCAATATTTCGTTCAGGCGGTTCTCTTTTGCTGTGTCATCAAGTGTATGATAATCAGCGGTTAGTTTATCCAATTGGCTGTTGATGTCGCCATCGACAGCAAGTACTTCATTATTTAATTCGGCCAACTGTTCTGCATCATCCACTTCCATCAGGCGTTCGTTAATGTCCATCATTTCCATCAGGAAATCAGAAGGTAGCTGGGGTTTTGCGCCGTCGACCAATAACTCATGCTGCCTTAAAATATATTCAAGACGCCTGGCGGGGTCGGACAAGGTTTGCCACGCTTTATTGTTGATGGTGGATAATTCAAGTATTTCCTGTTGCTTTTCATCGTTTTCATTGGCATGAAAGTCGGGATGATATTGCTTGCTCAATTCATAGAATTTTTTTTTGAGATGCGCAACGTTGGGATGGAATGACTCGGGTATGCCGTAGAATTCGAAGAAATTAATCATATACAAAAGTAGCACGAATTGTACTAATTTGGTCGAATTTCACGAATTAGGGCCTTCGTGCTTTTGTTCGTGTAATTTGTATACATTCTCATTTGTGCAATTCGTGTACCCTATTCGTGAAATTGGTGCCTAATCATCATCTTTGCACATGACTTTGTTCGAACAGGTGCGGCAAAAGCCGTTCTTCATATTGGGCCCTTGTGTAATGGAAAACCAGGACCTGCTTTATACCGTTGCCGAAAAGGTAGCCGAATTGGGGCAGAAGTATCCCATAACGGTAGTTTTTAAATCATCGTTTGATAAGGCTAATCGTACATCTATTCACTCGTACCGCGGGCCCGGCATTAATAAAGGAATGGAAATGCTACAGAACGTTAAGGAGCGTTTCGGTTTGCCGGTAACTACCGATATTCATGAGCCGGGGCAGGCGACGATCGCGGCCGAAGTTGTGGATATACTGCAGATACCGGCCTTCCTGTGCCGTCAGACCGATCTTTTGGTTGCCGCTGCAAAAACGGGTAAGATCGTAAATGTAAAAAAGGCGCAGTTCCTTTCAGGACAGGATATGTTTTACCCGGCGCAAAAAGTATTTGAGGCAGGCAACGAACAAGTGATCCTGACTGAACGCGGTAATATGTATGGCTACAATAACCTGGTTGTCGATTTCAGAAACATTTACGACCTGAAAAAGTTCGGCCATCCGGTATGTATGGATTGTACGCATTCCGTGCAACGGCCAGGTGCGGCTGGAGGGAAGACCGGCGGCGACCGTACATTTGTACCCATGATGGCGCTTGCTGCCAAAGCATTTGGCGCCGACGGTTACTTTATGGAAACGCATCCCGATCCCGATAACGCTTTGAGCGACGGTCCGAATATGGTAAAGCTGCATGAATTGGAAGAAGTGATAAAGCCCTTGCTTGGTTGAGCGGTTATACGTATGACGTTCTACGTCGTACGTTAGAAAGAAAGTAAAAAACGTATAACGTAGTACGTATCACGTACAATACAAATGAAGGAAATAGCTAAAAGAGTTTTTGATATCGAGATCGAATCGCTGAAACACGTAGCGGCATCTATAGGCGACGAGTTTACCGCGGTAGTTAATGCCATATTGGAATCCAAAGGTAAATTGATCGTTGCCGGCGTCGGGAAATCCGGTCTTATCGGGCGTAAAATAGCTGCTACCCTGGCCAGTACCGGCACGCCTAGTTTTTTCCTGCATCCCGGCGAGGCTTTTCATGGCGACCTGGGCATGGTCGAGCCCAACGATATGGTGATCCTGATCTCTTATTCAGGTGAGACCGATGAGGTATTGAAGATCATTCCTTTCCTCAAATGGAATAAGAATAAGATCATCAGTATTACCGGCAATGCCAGTTCGACCATAGCCAAAAACAGCGATCATCATTTAAACGTATGTATTACGCGCGAAGCATGCCCGCTTGAACTGGCGCCAACTTCGTCTACAACAGCTACACTTGTGATGGGCGATGCGCTGGCCGTAGCGTTGATGGAAGCCAGGCAGTTCCAGCACGAAGATTTTGCGCGATTCCATCCCGGCGGAAGTTTGGGGCGGAAGCTGGTGGTTAAGGTGAAAGACCTGATGCGCCGTGATAACCTGCCATTTATTGATAAGAACGCATCGTTTACAGAGCTTTTGCTGCGGATGTCCGAAGGAAAGCTCGGCATGGTGATCGTCGGCCACGCGGAATTGATTGAAGGAATAGTAACCGATGGCGACCTGCGCAGGGCGCTAATGCGCACCCCCGATACTTCGCAACTGCACATCCACGAGATGATGACCATAAGCCCGGTGATCGTCGACCCGGAAGAATACATCAGCCAGGTGGAGCAACTGATGATCGAAAAAAAGATCGCTACGATATTGGTCGGTTCGCCGGGCAAAAGGAAAATTGAAGGGGTGTACCAGATCTATAATGGTTAAAGTGAATTGTTTTATGGCTGAATTGTTAGATTGCTATGCGACGCTGCCAAACAATAAAACAATATAACAATCAAGCCTAAGTATAGCGCCATGTCTATATACTACGATCAGATGAACCGGAAGGTCGAGATCCCTTCGACGCCGAAAAGGATCATTTCATTAGTGCCTTCACAAACGGAGCTTTTATTTGATTTGGGCCTGGATACTGAGATCATAGGCATTACCAAATTCTGTATCCATCCGGAAGATAAAGTCAAATCTAAAGCTAAAGTCGGCGGTACCAGGCAATTGAATATCGATTTAATCAAGAAGCTTCAACCCGGCCTGGTCATCGGCAATAAAGAGGAAAACGAACGGGATCAAATTGAAGAATTAATGCGGTATTTTCCGGTGTGGATGAGCGACATCAGCAACCTGGGGGAGGCGTTGGATATGATCGGGAAGGTAGGGGAGATAACAGATAAAGGCAGTGACGCTAATGTTCTCAGCAATAAAATCACACAACAATTCAGCAATCTAACCCCCGATAGCTATCGGGGCAAACAATCCGGTCTGAAAGTCGCCTATTTCATCTGGCGAAAACCTTATATGGTTGCAGGCAAGGGAACCTTTATTGATGATATGCTCCAAAAATGCGGCTTAACAAATGCTTTTGATGCCGAAAGATACCCGGAAGTAACTGCAGAACAATTAATTCAAATCAAGCCCGATGTAATATTCCTTTCGTCCGAGCCATATCCCTTTAAGGAAAAGCATATCGCTGAATTTAAAACCATATGTCCTAAAGCAACGGTCAAAGTAGTGGATGGCGAAATGTTCTCGTGGTACGGTAGCAGGTTGTTGCAGGCGCCGGGATATTTTATGGAGTTAATTAAGAGTATCCAATCGGTGTAATCTCAAAAATAATCGGTGTAATCCACATAAAATATTATCTTTGCCGACTCTAAAAAAATCCTAATTGCGGGAGTGGCGTAATTGGTAGCCGCACCAGACTTAGGATCTGGCGCTTCACGGCGTGGGGGTTCGAGTCCCTTCTCCCGCACAAAAACACGCAAGTACCGAAATACTTGCGTGTTTTATTTTTATTAGTTTTTGTATAGCAAACAATTATAAAATTCAATTGAAACGCTATAAACCTGAATTGGTTATTACACGCCGACCAATATAAAAAATGGTTTGAATACAAGCATTCGAAATAGCAAATGCTATATCCTTAATACAAAACTATTTTCCGTATTTTTGTATGGGCAAACAAAAATGTAATGGAAGCAATTAAAATAAATGTAAACAAGCAAATTGATGGTTACAGTTTCAGTATCGCGCCATCTTTACGCCAGTTAATAAAAAGTTGGTTTCCCAATTCCCATCCGGCTAACAATATTTTTGTCGCTTACGATACTAAAAGTGATTTTGAGGTGTACTATGGTAAACTTGAAAGTTATATATACCCTGCTTTATTAGGAGTGGATAGCAAAGCTGAACTTAATAAAAAAGTAAACGAGATTCTATTTATCGACACGCATACGGGTAATATTCTTCATAAATTCCCGGTAAGTGCGTTAAAAAAAACTATCATCTTTATTTAGGTAAAGCAGGTCATTTAACTGTAATGTCTGAATTTCTTACTCGTGGATGGAATGTTGCTACTCCTGAAGTTGATATAGGCGATGATATTTTTGTTGTTCAGGACGACAATGGAACTTTAAGACGTGTACAGGTAAAGACATCCACCTCGACGCCGGGACAAAAAAGTTATAGAGGGCAATTCAATGTTCCGATAAAACAGCTTCGGAATATTTCGAATGTTCCGGTCCACTATGTATTTATTGTAAGGCATGATGGTGGTTGGAGTAAACCAGTGGTTATTCGTCAGGATTATTTACTCGATCACCTGGACAACGACAAGATCGGTTCTATATATAGAGGAAGTTTAAATTTGCATTTTACTTATTCTGATAAAAAAGTTAAATGTTCAAAGGTCGATTTAACCAAATACATTTCTGATTTCAATGACTTCCCAATTATTGAAGAATAAGTGTTACAATTTGTTGCAGATAACTTATTTGCATTTACCGTTCATTTATTAAATCCGCTAATTTGTTTAACTCATCAATAAATTGGTTCGAAAAGTGTAGCTTGGGGAGCAGATAATAAAACAAAAATGCCCCGGTTTATGGACTGAACCCCAAAAGTTGGACGAAGTTAAAGATTAATTACAATGATGAGCCCGGTATTTTATCGGGCTCGTTCCTTTTAGATTGAGTTTGATTCTGTCGTTATTATAATACCTGATATATTCTTTAATGTCGTTTTTCAGTTCATCAATTGAGATGTATTTTTTAAGATAGAACATTTCCGATTTGATGGTTCCGAAGAAGTTTTCTATGATAGCGTTATCATAACAGTTTCCTTTTCGGGACATGCTTTGTGTTATACCCTGATCTTCCAACCCCTTCATTTTTGTCAGGATGTATAATTCAATTGCATCATCCACATAAAAACTTGTCCATCCGGGTAAAAATTCCATTGTTTCAAGAGAAGGAAAATCGCCGTAACTCAATTTAATAAAACTTGTCCGTAAGTTTTTACGATTTTGCAGTGTGTCTTCGATCCAGATATCAAAAACAGGGGATGACGTTATGAGGCGCAGAGAAAGACCTTGGTAAAGCGATGCCGCTTTATTCATCAATAATCGGTATATGCCTGATCTTATTTTCGCTTAGCTGTCTCATAATGCCGTTAAATCTCAGGGGCGTTCCGGTTTTACTTTTTATGTGAAATTTTATTGGGAACCCGGGTGCCGTAGCCCGCACGATATCGAAGTATATCCCGTTACTTTTATAATTCTCTCCAACTTCCACATCTTTCACAAAAACCTGCTGAATTAACACATTATTGATACACTTTGCCTCTATTTCATCCTCATTATGCTGCAACAAGACTATGTATTTCGACATCGGTTCAACATAAGTTTCCGCACGCACCTCGAAGTACAACTCATTGTTTATTGATTTAGAAAGGATCTTATACCCGCGCACATTCTCGTAAGTTTGTTCAATCAATTTTAAAGTATTCTTCCGATTGATGACATCAACCATTTGTCTTATCCCGTATTCCAGGCCGCTGCCAAAAATGTCGATGTATAAGGTTTGCAATAGTATCGCCGGCATCATACAATCATCAAGTTTCACCGGGATCAATTGGACCTCCTTGTTCGTAGCTTCGTAAATGGCGTTTTGCCACTCCAGTTTTACCAGGCTGCTGTCTAAGCTATTTTTTGATACGAAAAAGAAGAAGAACCTGCACTTTTTCAACACTTCGTCCGTTTTGCCGGCTATTCCTTCGCAAGGCTGGTCGGTCCATCCATCATAGAAAACTTTTTCGTTGCCATAAACGGCTGAAAGTTTCATGGCAATAGGTTCAACTTCAGATTTATCGAGGACATTGAGGCTCAGGAATATCATGATATTGGTTTTAATAAAAGCGTACGGGTTGATGAATTGTTCGAATTTAAGGTTTTTAAGGTGTTTAGGGCATGGGGTATGAAATGTTTATTTGAAGTATAATTTTTGACTCAAGGTAAACACATTGAATTGGTATTATCCGCATCTTCACGTCATGAAGATATTAGGACTTATCGGCGGCATCAGCTGGGTATCAACGCTTGATTATTACAGGGCGATAAACCTGGGCATCAACGAAAAACTGGGCGATCTGAACTTTGCCGAATGTATGATCTATTCCTTTAACTACCAGGATATTAAACGGAATAACGATGCGGAAGACTGGGATAAAACCCTGCAAATGCTTACCAAAGCCGCGCTGGGCATGAAGGCTGCGGGGGCAGAGGCCATCGTGCTTTGCGCCAATACCATGCACCTGATTGCGGACCGGCTGGAACAAAATGTCGGGCTGCCTGTCGTCCATATCGCGACGGCGACAGCAGAAGCTGTCAGGCAAAAGGGATTATGCAAAGTCGGCTTGCTGGGAACGAAGTTCACCATGGAAAGGCCATTTTTTAGAGAGAAGCTCGCCGCAAGAAACATTGAGGTATTGATACCGGGCGATGCGGAACGTGATCACATGCATTATACTATATTTGAAGAATTAGGCAGGAATATTCTTAAACCGGAAACCAAACAATTCTATATTGACGAGATCAATAAACTGGCGGATCAGGGCGCCGAAGGGATCATCCTTGGCTGCACCGAAATACCTTTGCTGATTAACCAAAGTGATACCGAAGTGCCTTTATTCGATACTACGCTGATCCATTCAAAAGCGGCTGTGGAATTTGCTTTGGGATGATCGAAATCATTGTTTGCCAGGTTTTAAATAATAATTTTGTGTGACATTAAATCACATCTTATGAAACCAAACATTGGCATTACCGACAAGAACCGCCAGGCTGTTTCCGAACAATTAGCCAAGCTGCTGGCCGACGAATTTGTATTATACACCAAAACCCGCAACGCGCACTGGAACGTTGAAGGGCCCGATTTCCACGCGATGCACCTGTTCTTCGAATCACAGTACGAAGCGTTGGACGAGGCGATGGACAGCGTAGCCGAACGCATCCGCAAAATCGGTCACTATGCCCCGGCGACGCTGAAAAGTTTTTTACAGCTTACGCATCTTGCCGAACTAACAGAGCGGTCAAACGACAGCCTGGGCTTTATCCGCGAACTGGTTGAGGATCACGAAAGCATCATCGAATTTATCAGGGGCAATATCAATCCCTTTGCTGATAAGTATGGAGATGCCGGTACGAGTGATTTTATTACCGGCCTGATGGAAGAGCATGAAAAGATGGCCTGGATGCTGCGATCTCACCTGAAATAGTGGTGAGTTTAGGGTGGTGAGTTTTGAGTTAGATCAAGTAAATACTCAAAGCTCATTACTCATTACTCAATACTTATAACTCCATTACCACCATTTCAGTGGAAATGCGATCTCATCCACCGAACCGGCTATCATATCCGGCTTAAAGGCATAATTGCCCAATTCTTCCTTTTTGGCTATGCCCGACAGGACGAGAATGGTTTTGTACCCCATCTGTACGCCGCCCTGGATATCGGTTTCCATCGTATCGCCAACCACGGTGGTTTCGGCCGTTTCCAACCCTAAATATTTTCGTGCCGAACGCATCATCACCGGGCTGGGTTTACCCGTAACGAATGCCTTTCGCCCGGTTGCTTCTTCTATCATAGCTGTAGTGGCCGCAATGCCCAAATTATTCCAGCCTGGTTTCTTGGGCGACGGGTCGCGGTTGGTCGTTATAAATTTGGCGCCGGAAAGGATCATGTCCACCGCGCGCTGCACCATTTCGAGCGTGAAGTTCCGGCCCTCGCCAAGCACCACAAATTCCGGATCGGTATTTACCAGCGTAACGCCGTTCTCGTGCAGGCTGGTGAGCAAACCGCCTTCGCCCAAAACATAGGCGGTGGTGCCCTTCGGACTTTGGTCGCCCAAAAACTTGCCCGTAGCCATAGCGCTGGTATAGATATGGTCCTCCGTCACCTCAATGCCCAGGGCTTTCAGCTTGCGTACGGCCTCCAGGCGCGTGCGCTGGCTGTTGTTGGTCATGAAAGTGAAGGGTATCTTATTATCGAGCAGTTTCTTTATAAAACGGTCGGCGCCTTCTATCAGCATTTCACCGCTGTAGATAACGCCGTCCATATCGATCAGGAGTCCGTGTTTCATGGTTTTGAATATTGTATTAGTATGTATCCAAAGATAATTAACCTATGTAACAAACATGGTTGCTATTTCACTTCATCCAAAATTTCTATACTTTAGCTTGCCATGCAACCTAAAAACAATAAACGCACCATCCGCGCCTGGGCCTTTTTCGATTGGGCCAACTCGGCCTATAACCTGGTGATCACCTCCACCATTTTCCCGGCGTATTATGTAGCCATCACGGCGAACGAAAAGAATGGGAATCACGTCACTTTTTTCGGTCACAGCTTTGTGAACACGGCTTTACAGGATTATGTGCTGGCGGGCTCTTATTTGATCATTGCCTTATTGCTGCCTATCCTCACCGCCATCGCAGATTACCGGGGTAACAAGCGCCTGTTCATGCAGTTTTTTACCTGGATAGGAGCGATATCCTGCGGTATGCTGTTTTTCTTTAATAAGGATACCCTGCAAAGCAGCATGCTTTTTTTCGGATTGGCAGCCATTGGTTATTGCGGAGGTTTTGTTTTTTACAACTCGTATTTACCCGAGATAGCCACGCTGGATATGCAGGATAAAGTAAGCGCAAAAGGCTTCACCTATGGGTATATCGGCAGTGTTATATTGCAGCTCATCTGTTTCGTGTTTGTGCTCACAACGCCGTTCGGTATGACAAAAGCTTACGCTTCTCAGCTTTCATTTTTATTAGTAGGTATCTGGTGGATCGGGTTTGCCTATATAGCCTTCAGCGCGTTGCCGAAAGGCAGCCCCAACGCCACGAGCCATCATAAAAATTTGATCAAAGGCGGTTTTATTGAACTGGGCAAAGTTTGGCAGCAGGTGAAGCGCATGCCGGTGCTGAAACGTTATTTGTCTGCCTTTTTCTTTTATTCGATGGGCGTGCAAACCATTATGCTGGTGGCGGCCAGTTTTGGCGCTAAGGAACTTAAGATGGATCAAACCCAATTGATCACCATAATTTTGATCATACAACTGGTAGCGATAGGCGGGGCTACGCTTATGTCGCGCCTGTCTGACAGCTATGGGAATATAAAAGTGCTGGCCTGGGTGGTGCTCATCTGGATAGGCGTGTGTATAGCCGCCTATTTTACAACCAATGCCACAGAGTTTTATATCCTGGCGATGGTCGTAGGGTTGGTAATGGGCGGCATCCAATCGCTGTCACGCTCTACATACTCTAAATTCATCCCGCAGGACATACCCGATTCGGCCTCGTTTTTCAGCTTTTATGATGTGACGGAAAAGATCGCTATAGTAGGCGGTATGTTCAGCTTTGGCCTGGTAGACGATATTACCAATAGCATGCGTAATTCCACCCTCGTATTATGCAGCTATTTTATCGTAGGATTGATCCTGCTTTTATCCTTATTATCGTATCAAAGAAAAGTAGCCGCAACGGCTTAAATTTAATACCCAATGACAGAAAAAAATAATAAAAAGACCATCTGGGCCTGGTGTATGTTCGACTGGGCCAACCAATCTTATAACATGGTGATCACGAGCACCATTTTCCCGGCTTACTACGTCGGTATTACAGCAAACACGCGATATGGCAAAAATACGGTGAGCTTTTTTGGCCATAAGTTTATCAATACGGTTTTGCAAAACTATATCCTTGCGGCATCCTACCTGCTCATCGTTGTAACATTGCCTATTTTAACTTCGCTCGCCGATTATCGCGGAGCAAAAAAATCTTACCTGCAATTATTTACCTGGCTTGGCGGCCTGGCCTGCGCGGGGCTGTTTTTTTTAAAGGAAGGCGGCCCTGTGGAGTTTGGTATGATCTGTTTTGGTTTAGCCACCATTGGTTATTGCGGCGGCTTTGTTTTTTATAACTCCTACCTGCCGCAGATCGCCACGTTTGACAAGCAGAACGACGTAAGTGCCAAAGGCTTCATTTACGGTTTTGCGGGTAGTATTGTGGTGCAGCTGGTGTGTTTGGTTGCTGTACTTTTCCATAATTTCTTTGGCATTACCGAGGATATGGGCGCCCGGATATCCTTCATTATCGTTTTTGTATGGTGGATAGGCTTCGCTATTATCCCGTTCAGGATATTACCCAAAGGCGAACCGAATACCGGTTCGCATAAGTATAATATATGGACAGGCGGCTTTAAAGAATTGGCTAAAGTGTTCCATAACGTAAAGAATATGCCTTTGGTAAAACGTTTTTTGCCGGCTTTCTTTTTCTATTCGGTTGGTGTGCAAACCATCATGCTGGTAGCCGCTGAATTTGCCGCAAAGGAACTCCATATGAAAGATGATGACCTGATCACTATTATCCTCATCATACAGGTGGTGGCTATACTGGGGGCATGGCTCACGTCGCTGGCATCCAACAAATACGGCAATACAAAGGCATTGATCGTGCTGGTTACCTTCTGGACGATAACCTGTCTATGTGTTTATTATATCGCTAATGAAACCCAGTTTTATTTTGCGGCTTTTGCAGTGGGCCTGGTGATGGGCGGCGTGCAGTCGTTGTCGCGCTCTACCTATGCTAAATTCCTGCCGTCGGACATACCGGATACAGCATCCTACTTTAGCTTTTACGATGCTACAGAAAAACTCTCGATAGTCGTAGGCCTTGCTGTGTTCGCCCTGGTTGAGGATTGGACCCACGAAATGCGCGATTCGGCATTGGTACTCGATGGCTTTTTCTTCATCGGGCTGCTATTGCTGGTGGTATTGAATTTTGCCGAAAAAAGGCATCAGAAAGACGCGCTGCAGGCGGTCACAATCTAAACGGGTTTACTTTTTCCCCGTGGCGTTAATGATGTCGTCTACCGGTATAAGCTGTACCGAAAGAGCCTTATCCGTAAGCATTTTGGTATTGGAAGCGCTGTATGGCGATTGAGGCATTTTAGTTTTCGGACGCTTTTTCATCTTCAGGTAAACGCCGTTTTTTGCCGTATCGTTATGGCTCAGATCATCCAGTTTCTGGTTTACCTGGTCGGCCTTTTTGCTCACTTTGTCCACCAAATTCTCCGCGGCATGAAACCTATAACTTAAAATAGTGAGTGTAGCCTCTGTAACGTAATAATAATTTTTGCGTTCACCGGGGGCAATTGATGCGGCGGCTTTTCTTAACGCAGCCGTATCGATCTGGCCGGGCGGCACCGAATAGACGGCATCATCACGGATCTCCAGGTCTATCACGTTGCCATTTTCTGCCTTGAGGCCATTGATCACATAGGAGCCGTTGAAACTGCTGGTTGATGTTACCTGCCCCTGGTAGATCACCCCATTCGGCGGCGTTTGCGCGATTGCCGGCTTGTTTCCTTTAATGATCGCTTTCATTGTCATGATATCATACCCGGATGAGGCTGCATCATACTTGACAATATTCCCGGGTATTGCCGCTGCGTCATAGGTCATGCCGCCATCGCCGGAAAGAAAATGCCGGCTTTTATAGGATTCAGGCAGATCAATACTATCCGCTGCCCGGCGAGAGGCATTTGTCACACTACGTGTTTTGCTCACGCTGAACGAGCCTGATAACATGAGGATCAGCGCTGCTGCCGGGTAAAGCGTTCTCATTATGATAAGTTTATTTATAGATATCCCGTTGCGTGAAATAGTTTAATCAGCATAAATATAAATAATTTGTAATCAGTAGTATAAGAGGTTTATCTAAAAAACTTAACCCTCATCGCCATGCGCAGCGATGAGGGTTAGCAAATAAAAGTGTTGGCTTGGCTGACAGTATCTTAATGGTTTTACAATGTCCGCATGGTTTTGTTTGCTTTTAAACGGATATAATTTGCGATTTTCGCAGCTAAAACAAAATGCTGCTATCCGCGGTTAATGATTTTAAACCTGTTACGATGAAAAAGCTATTGCTCATGCTGGCGGTCGTTTTGCCCCTTGTCGCTTCCGCACAAAAACTAAAGGAATATCACGCTTCCAACGGTAAAACTTATCATCCCGGCGATACCATCAGGCTTGGCCTGGGCTCGATGCCCAACGGCGATTTTAAATTTATCCAGATCAACCAGTTGCTGCCCGGCCCGCCCGACCCGCGGCGCAGCGGTGCCATGGCCGCCCGGAAAGATATGACCAATAATAGCTATGTGATCAAGAAGATCCAAAATGTCGACCAGATCACCGGCGGCACAAAGGTTTCCATCACCATCAGAACCGGCGGCCTGCCTACCTGCGATATCTGGATAGAAGACGCCATAGCCGCCTGCGAGGTAACCCCCTGTGCCAATCAGAAGGGGGCTGTCACCACCAGCGTTGCCGACGAACTGATCAAATTGAAAAAGCTGCTTGACGAAGGCGCCATCACCAAAGCCGAATACGAGGGGCAAAAGAAGAAGCTGCTGGGGGAATAGGCCGTAATAATCTTTATACGATCTCTATGCTTTCCTTTGTAAACTTCAATTTTTCAAAGCTTGTCACAAATACCTCGGTTTTATAAAGTTTTACACCATTATCGTATACTATGCGGGTTTGCAGTTTGCCCTGTACATAAAGCAGGTCGCCGCATTGCAGGTCGGTATCGCCTTTAAGCAGTTCGGGTGGTATTTTGATGTTGTGCCATTCGCTGTGCTTATAAGACCCGCCGTCTTTTTTGATTTCCTCTATAGTAGCGAGCAGGAAGCACAACAAGCGTTGCTGGTTTATGGTTTGCCATTCCGGTTTGCCGCTGATCTGACCGATTAAAAAAACACGGTTAACACCGCTGCTAAACGGCATGTGAACTCCTGTTCCTTCTTTTGTTTGTCAGTTTTTTAATGCGGCTTACCATGTCATTCAAATCGAAAGGTTTGGCAATAAAATCATCGCTGTCGTAGGTGCCCAGCGACAGCATGACACGGGGATAGGCCGACATGATAATGACCGGCAGGTGCTGTGTTTTAGGATTTACTTTGAGCTGATGGCATATCTCGCCGCCGTTGATGCCGTCCAGCAGGTAATCGATCATCAGCAGATCGGGCTGGTACAAGTCTATTAATTGAAAAATGTCGTTGGCTTCGGCCATGCCGGTAACGTGCAGGCCTTCATAAGTAAGCGCCTCTTGCATGATGTCGAGGACGTCGGGGTCATTATCCACGATAAGCACATGTTTCATAAGGGTCTCCTTTCTTATTATTATATGGTAATTTAATAATGTTTAGATACCGGCTGCAACGTATCGGATTGACAAGCGTTTAGATTATTATTGTATTCATCATCCGGATACAATATTAACTAATAAGATATTAATTGTCAAGAGATAAATACCTGAAATATGTTGCGGAGAATACCTTTTTTTGCCGGGTTACAGTATTTAGCAACAATGTTTACGCGATCAGCTTATTGCGGCAAAGCTTACATGATCAACGCGCCGATTTGCGCGCATCGGCTTTGTTCTTTAGCCTGTGGCAGTGACCTTCCTTCTGCCGGTTAGTTTTTTAATACGGGCCACCAGGTCATCCAGGTCGAATGGCTTTGCAATAAAATCATCGCTGTCGTAGGTGCCCAGCGACAGCATGACACGGGGATAGGCCGACATGATAATGACCGGCAGGTGCTCTGTTTTAGGATTTACTTTGAGCTGATGGCATATCTCGCCGCCGTTGATGCCGTCCAGCAGGTAATCGATCATCAGCAGATCGGGCTGGTACAAGTCTATTAATTGAAAAATGTCGTTGGCTTCGGCCATGCCGGTAACGTGCAGGCCTTCATAAGTAAGCGCCTCTTGCATGATGTCGAGGACGTCGGGGTCATTATCCACGATAAGCACACGTTTCATCAGGGTCTCCTTTCTTATTATTATATGGTTAATTTAATAATGTTTAGATATCGGCTGTAACGGATCGGATTGACAAGGGTTTGGATTATTATTGTGCTCATAATCCAGATACAATTTTAACTAATAAGATATTAATTGTCAAGAGTTAGATACCCGAAATAATTACGGAAAATACCTGTTTTTTGCCCGGAATTGGTGATCTTGATCCGATATTAACCGATCATTTTATACCGGAATGCATACCTTATCAACGCGGCCGAATTGCTTACACCGGCCTTATTCATCAGCGCCTGTCGATGCCCCTCAACAGTGCGCCTGCTGGTAAACAGTTTGTCAGCTATCTGCTGGTTAGTATGTCCTTCGGCAATAAGCTGCAGCACTTCATATTCGCGTTTGGTAAAAACAACACCGTCATGGCCGTCGGGGCCGTCATGACCATCATGACCGTACCGCGGTAAATTGCTGACAAGGTCAAGCAGCCGTGGCGCGAGGCAGGCCGATATATATCTTTTGTTTTGATGGTGAATGTATGAGAGCGCGAATATCAATTCATCAGCGCTTACGCTTTTCAACAGGTAACCCATGGCACCCGATCTGAAGGCCTGTATCAGCCGTTCATCATTTTCTACTATAGTAAGGAGGACTATTTTGGTGGTGTGGTTGTCTGCGCTGATTTTTTCGGCAAGCGGGAGGCCAGTCATTCCCGGCAAGACCATGTCTGCGAGGACGATTTCGGGGACAAATCCCTTATTCAATATTTCAAATAGCTCATCGGCACTGGAAGCTTCACCTATAACTTCAAATCTTCCATCTTTCTCTAAAAGGTTTCTGATGCCGTTCCGAACGATGTTTTGATCGTCGGCCAATATTACTCTGATCATTAAATGATCTCTCCTTCAGACAAACCCATTGCAAAGGTGCGGTTAATTAATTAATAACAGGTAAAAGTTATCAATAATCGACGAAGTAATGGCTGTTACTTGAAAAACAGGTATTTAGCGCATTTTCCGGTACGTATTTAACGCATCATTAAGGTGAAAAGCGGAAACAGCAAAGCTGAAGGGTTTTGACCAGTTAGAGCTTTAACATTTACCGTTCGCCTTTAACCTTTTGCCTCAAAATATATAACTTACGCCTGCTGTGAAGAAAAAATAGTTGCCCGTAGTGCCGCTTCCGGTATAATCTACCTGGTTAAAAGGGCGTGTCACGTAGGGCGTAATCGTAAACTGCCAGCTGTTTAAGGTATAGTCGATAGGTATTGAACCGCTGATGGCCAGCAATTTGTATTGCCTTACCTCGCGCTGCTTTTGCTGTGTAACTGTTTTATTAAAAATTTGCTGCTGCGATAAGCCCGGAAACAGCACATTGATGGGTGATAAGACAGCAGGATCGGCTATCGCCCTGGGGACCTGTGAGTCGGTATAATAAGTTTCGATGAAAGTCTGTGAACCGCCGTAAAACGTTACCGTTGGCGTTATTTTAAGCCCGTTGGTCTTCAAAACACCCGTTTTGTACAACGATATTTCTTTCTCAAACTGGAGGCTGTTTATCAGGTCGCGGTTATTATCCTTGTCCAGGCTGAACGCTGCCCCGAGGGTAAGTTTCACCGGCCCATTATAATATAGCTGGCCGTCAACCGTCGCGTTGAACGATGACAAAATAATAGGGCTGCTGTTCGTAATAAAATATTTGGTGACCATAATTAATCCGCCGAATTTTTTTGCCGTGTCCAGCGAAAAAAGGTAGCCCGGGGCGACGCTAAGGCCTTCGGAGCCCGATTTCGCGCCGTTCAGATCAAAGTAACCAGAAGCACTGAGAAATAAACCGCCCTTATAAACCGCAGTAAATCCCGGTAACAATACCGGCACGCTCGATTCATCCCTTCTTCCTGCATAGGTGAGGTTTGACATATATTGCAGCGTCGCGTTGAAATTTATACTCCTGGCTGGAGGAAGCAACAGCAGGTCCGTGTCAATGAGGGTCTTTTGCGCCTCTGACCTGGAAGCTAAAACGGTTAAAATAGCTATGCTGAGAAGCCTGTATATAGTTTTCATAAGATAGGATCATTATGAATGAAAGGCCCGGAGGCCTTTCACCTGTTTAGCTTTATTGTTTAGCTACCCCTGTGGTTAGCTTGTCCGAAGAGGTGGTTTTAATATCCGCGCTCTTTTTGCCGGCTGTGGCAGAGGTCGCGGCCGACGTATTGCCCGATGCATTCACCTTCACATGGTGCGACGAAGTGTTTGCCTGCGACTTGACAGTACCGGCCAACTGTCCCTTGCTGCCTGCCTGCGTGCTTTTAACGTAAGTTTTGGCAGATTGTTCTTTTTGAGCGGTTGCGCTTACAACGGCTTTATTATAGTCGCCGGTTGTAGCAGCAGTTTGCTTGCCGGAAGCGGTAAATCGTGTTTTAGTATCGGCAACTACATTTGCAGATGTGGTTTTTGCGCCAGATGCCTGGTTTGCAGCAGTATTTGACGCGACGTTAGCGGTCGATTTCAGGTTTGATGCCTGCTCAGCAGTTACTTTTGCGGAAGCATTCTGTGATGCCTGTGCCTGCGTTACCGCTGTGGAAGAAATTATTTTAGTATTTCCCTGCAGCGTGGCTGTAGCATTGGCGCTGGTTTTTGCCGCTCCCATAGCCTGGGTAGCCGCCTGTTTACTGATAACGGTGGTTTGAGCAGTGGTGTTTTTTACAATTGGCGCTAATGCCGGTCTGGGCATGGCTGCGCGTACCGCTGCCTTGGTGGCGGTGGTGGCCGCCACGTTGATTTGCGCAAATGACGACTGTGCAGCGAACACGATCGCAGCAATCAGTGTAGATTTCATTAACTTTTTCATTGGTTTTTGTTTTAGTAAATGTTTAAACGATACATTTTTTGTTTCGCTTTCATTTTCGACCCTGTTAATAAGCCTAAGGTTTAACCGATTTGTAACATTGGCTTTACAATTAATTGATTTACAATGAGAAAAAATGCTCATTTAAAGTAGATTAAATGGGGGTTTTTCGCCGGTATCCGGGCTTGAATGTCAAGATAATGCCCCCAGGAATCCCCACGAAGTGGCATTAGCGGCAATGCATTGGCGTAGACTCACCCCGAATGCGCTACGCTGTTCGGCCCTCTCTCCGCCTTTGGCGCAAAGAGGGCGATGAACGAAAAAAATATAAGGGAAAAAAAATAAAAAATCCCCTCTTTACGCTCGCGTAGAGAGGGTGGTCGAGCGTAGCTACGACCGGGTGAGTCAACACGATGCGACATAGCGCTAATGCACTGGCGTAGACTCACCCCGAATGCGCTACGCTGTTCGGCCCTCTCTCCGCCTTTGGCGCAAAGAGGGCGATGAACGAAAAAAATATAAGCGGAAAAAAATAAAAAATCCCCTCTTTACGCTTGCGTAGAGAGGATGGTCGAGCGTAGCCACGACCGGGTGAGTCAACACGACCATAAGCGGTGTAAGCCAACATCAATACGCAGGTATTATTCTGCGAATTTTTTAATAATTTCAACTGCCCAAACCTTTAGACGATTATTGATCTGATAACAGGATAATTATGAAAAAAAATTCGGGACGCAGGGAGTTTTTGAAAAATGTGAGCGTAGGGGGAACTATGGCGTTCATCCCATTGAACATACTGAAGATTGCCGACGATAAAAAACCGGCGAATGAGCCGGCTGCGGAATTGCCAAAGGTTGATACCAGTGTAAAACGGCAATACGGTACAGCCTATACCGGCGAGTTTTTAAACCGCATTGCCTTCCCTGTAGGCGGGTTAGGGGCGGGGATGTTCTGTTTGGAAGGTACAGGGGCAGTTTCGCAGGTATCTATACGCAACCAGCCCGATATGTTTAATGATCCCGGCATGTTTGCAGCTATTTCTGTAAAAGGCATAGCAAATGGGTCGAAGTTATTGGAAGGCCCGGTGCCGAACTGGAAAAAATTTGGTTTGCATGATGCAGGCAACGGACTTGGCGGATCGACCACCGGCTTACCGCATTTTCATTCTGCCAGTTTTAAAACCCGGTTCCCGTTTTGCCATATCGGTCTGAAAGATAAAGATATTCCCCTTGCTGTTGAACTTACCGGCTGGAGTCCTTTCATCCCTACCGACGACGACAATTCCAGCCTGCCGGTAGGCGCTATCGAGTATCATTTTACCAATACCGGCAACTCGGCTATTGAAGCTGTGTTTTCTTTTAACTCGAAGAATTTTTTGCAGGTGGAGAATGGCAAAAATGCCATAAAACCGCTTAAAAACGGCTTCATTCTTTCCGAGATCGGAACCAAAGAGAAGCCTTTCCCGTCCGACCTGGCAATATATACCCACGAGGACGACACGACGGTGGATCACTGCTGGTTCAGGGGCGGTTGGTGGGACCCGATGACCATGGCCTGGAACGCGGTGAAGGATGGCAAGATGGTGAACAACCCGCCTGTGCCCGACAGTGCCCCCGGCGCGAGTTTATACGTGCCTTTCACACTGGCGCCCGGCAAACAAAAGACCATCAAATTGCTGATGGCCTGGTATACGCCTGATTCAGAGCAAACTTATGGCAAAATGGGTACGCGCAAGGAAAACTGTGACCCTGCCAGCGGTTGCTGCAACACGCCTGCCGACCTGGAAATTGACAAATATGATAAGGGTTTTAACGGTAAATTCTATAAGCCCTGGTACAGCAGCCGTTTCGCTAATATCAATGAAGTGGCTGATCATTGGTTAAAAAATTATGATGATCTGCGGAGCAAGTCGGGCTTATTTAGTAACGCCTTCTATAATAGCACCCTGCCGCCGGAGGTCATCGAAGCGGGTGCCGCCAATCTCACTATCCTTAAATCACCTACGGTAATGCGCCAGTATGACGGCCGCCTATGGAGTTTTGAAGGCTGCGGTGATTCGTGGGGTTGCTGCCATGGCTCGTGTACGCACGTTTGGAACTACGCGCAAGCTATACCGCACCTGTTCCCGGCGCTGGAAAGAAGCCTTCGCCACACCGAGTTTTGCGAAAACCAGGATGAGAGCGGTCACCAAACCTTCAGGGCCAACCTGCCCATCGAACCAACCACGCATGATTTTCATGCGGCGGCCGACGGGCAATTGGGCGGCATCATGAAAGTGTACCGCGAATGGCGCATCAGCGGGGATAACAACTGGATCAAAAAGATGTATCCCATGGTTAAAACCAGTATGGATTACTGCATTAAAACCTGGGATCCGCGGCGCAAAGGTGTGATCGAGGAACCGCATCACAATACTTACGATATCGAGTTTTGGGGTCCCGACGGTATGCATACCAGTTTTTATGTTGGCTCGCTTAATGCTTTTTGCGCCATGGGCGAATTCCTGGGTAAGGATGTATCCGCTTACCGCGAACTGGCTGCCAAAGGCAAAAAGATGCTGGAAGGAGAGCTATACGACGGCGAATATTTCATCCAAAAAATAACCGTTTCGGGCCTTAACGCCAAAGATCCTGCTAAAGAACAGTCGTTCGGCGGTGAGTACTCCAAAGAGGCGCAGGCGCTATTGGAAAAGGAGGGACCCAAATACCAGTACGGCAAAGGCTGCTTGTCCGACGGCGTACTTGGCGCCTGGATAGGCCGCATGTGCATGGTACCCGAAGCCATCGATCATCAAAAAGTAAAGAGCCATCTTAAGGCGGTGTATAAATATAATTTTAAGCGCGACCTGAGCGAGCATGCAAACCCCCAGCGCCCGTCCTATGCTTTGGGTAACGAGGCCGGGCTGCTGTTATGCACCTGGCCCAAGGGCGGCAAACTATCGCTGCCATTTGTTTACAGCGACGAGGTATGGACGGGTATTGAGCACCAGGTCGCATCACATTTAATGCTGACGGGTAATGTGCAGGAAGGGCTCAACATCCTTCGCGCCTCGCGCGACCGGTACGACGGTCGCATCAGAAATCCATTTAACGAATACGAGTGTGGCCACTGGTATGCACGCGCATTATCCAGCTATGGCTATTTGCAGGCGCTGACGGGGGTGCGATTTGACGCGGTGACCGGCACGCTGTATGTCGATTCTAAAATAGGCGACTTTACCAGCTTCCTGAGTACGGAGACCGGTTTTGGCAATGTGACGCTGAAAGATGGCAAAGCCAGTTTGAAGGTGGTTTACGGTAATATTAAGGTTGAGAAGGTGGTGGTGAGTTAGTCCGAAAGTCCGCATAAGTCGGAAAGTCCGAAAGATTTCTTATGCGGATTTTTAACCAACCAACTTAGTCTAAACTCAACCTGGTTAGTCTTTCGGACTTATGCGGACTTCCCGACTTCCGGACTAATTAAAACTTGCAAATAAATATTAAAATCTGTAACCTTAGCCGCCGGTTGACGTAAATTGGCCTGCACTGAATGAACACATAAATGGCGATTTTAGGATTAGTTACCGTATTATATAATTCCGACGATGTACTGGACGATTTTTTTCGCAGCCTGTCCGTACAAAATTTTACCGATTACCATTTATACATGATCGATAACTCGCCTTCTGAAAAGACGGATGAGATCGTAAAGCGCCTGACAAAAAAATATGCCATTCCTGCATATACGCACGTAAAAAATGAAGGCAATTTTGGCGTTGCGAAGGGCAATAACCAGGGCATCAGGCTTTCCCTTGAAGCAGGTTGCGACTATGTGATCCTGCTAAACAACGATATCGAATTTAAGCAGCCCTTCCTGCTGCACGACCTGGTGACCTGCGCCGTTGAGCAAAAAGAAGAGATCGTATTTCCGAAAGTGATGTACTATGGTACCCGCAAAATACAGGTAGCCGGTGGTAAATTTATATTGTACAAAGGCACCACAATCGGCTTCGGGTTGTACGAGCAAGACAGCGAGCGCTACAGCAAGTCGGGGCATTTTGACTATGCGCCCACCTGCTTTATGCTCATCAGCCGAAAGGTTTTTGAAGCTATCGGCTATATGGACGAAAAGTATTTTGTGTACTGGGACGACGACGATTTTGTGTACCGCGCCATCACACACGGCTTTAAGCTGTATTTCCTGGCGCACCTCGAAATATTTCACAAAGCCTCATTCAGCACCGGCGGGCACGAGTCGCTGTTCTCCGTCTACCAGCTCAACCGCAACAGGCTCTATTTTATACGCAAAAATTTCAAATTCCCGCTAAAGCAGGTGGCACTCGGTCACGCACTGCTCACCAAGGGCATACAATACCTGTTTTACTACGACAAGGAAAGGCGTAAGGCCCTGAAGAAAGCTTTTAACGACGGCTTTTTTAAAATGCCGGTTGTGAAAAGTTGATTGGGTTGAATAAGTTGGATTGAGTTTGCCAGGCTCCAAACTAATCAACCACTGGCAATAATATACATAAGTACACCAAAACTATTTCTTCGGGCAATCGCCACGTTCAAGAAAGTACTGGACAATCTGCCATATCAGAAGCAAACCACCTATCACAGTCGCCCCAATTGTCCCCCGAGCAATCTTTGAAGTCAAACGGTTCAAAGTATCTGTCTGTTCGCGTTGGTAAGCTATGGCTCTATCCACTCGAATCTCTTCGGCGTGACGATGCTTTTCTCGACCCACATACCCATTCTGATATTTGAGCAAGTATGCACCCTCAAATGAAATGAGATAGTAGGTTACATTTGTTAGCTTAGAAGCAAAATTTGAACCTGTCACTACATTTTCTATACCTGATTCTATTTTTATATTACCGTCTGTTTTAAGTTTGCCAATTATTTGAAGCAAAACCGTATCTGATTCATTAAGAACAGCCTTTGTACCTGCTTTTATTTCCTCTAAAGTTGATTTTGGCGGCTGTTGTTTATCGTTTATAAATCTTAAAACAATATCCAGTTTTTCAAGTGCTGATAATTCCATACGGCTTAAGTATAAGCCTCTAAGCTACTATTTTTAAGATTTAATTTACACCAAATCGGTAGCTTTGGGTATGGATGAATATAACTTAGATAAATTTATAAAGAAGATAACCGGGTTAGAATATATTGAGGTTTACAAAATAGTTTTGGCCGAGGTTGTTAGAATAGATGCTATTTACGACCGGGTAAAGGCCGTTCAAACAGATTATAAATTCAATTATTACCGTGACCATGTAGGTGACTTCCTGTTTTTCCTGAATGTAAGAACTGTAATACCTAAGGGGATTGGAAAGGAAGGATTGCGTTTATTCGCTCCGGTGATTGAGCATATAGTCCAGACGGGAGGTCTAACGGATGAATCTTTAAAATTGCTTCAATAAGCGGGGAGGCCTCATTAACAAAGTCGTCCATAGGGTTTAAAACCTTATTGGTGACCATTGGATTGCCCGATATTAACAAAAGATGCTGGGTAGAATACTTTAGGTCATTAACCCTGATAATAAAATCAGATAGTTTTTGCTTTAAATTCTCCCGAAATTCTTCGTCAGGGCTCATGCTGATTCGCTTTGAGATGTACGAGATGAAATGTAAGCACGGTAAGCCGCGTTTTGATGGTCTAACGGAAGTTCAAAAGGTTCATATCCTTGATATTGTATTTGGAAAGAGTGGATTTTTTCCAAAATAATGTCAAGCTCTTTAAAATAGCCTACAAGTTCATCAATATTGCTTTTGAACTTATAGGCCATTTGGTGTAACCATGTATATTAGTGCCCAACCACTTAACGTAATCCAACTTATTCAACTAATCTGATTCCGTCCGTCCGTTATTTTGAAACAAGTAAGCGAAACAACATGATGACTACGGACAGCAGATTTAAACCCGGTTCATTTCGTTCGCTTAATGCCAAACCGGGCGTAAACTGAGTCAAGTTTTGAAGGGTATTTCTCTGCGCTTTTCGCCATGGCATTCAATGCGTAATCAGATATCTGCCAGCCCAAAGGCAGTATCGGCCATATATGGTTTCCTGCTACCAGCTCGGGGCGAAACAAAACATAGCTATACGGCAATTTGTTATAATGATTCCTATTGATCTCCTCGGCTTTTAACGCATTGGAGTTCACGGTTTGCAGGATACCAAGTGGCGGTCCTATCGGTTCATAAAGATTTTTTTCCTGCTCGGGCGACTCAATAGGGGCCACCTCGTTGGGCAGGGCAAGCACGTTTATGGTCATGTTTTTTAAGAAATCGTGGTGTTTGTCGTCAATCAGCTTTTGTCTCACCCGCTCAAAAACGTTCATTACCTGCATCGAAGTTTCGCCGCCAGAGTTTTCTAGCGTTCCGCCGTCGGTAAAATGATGCATACCGAACTTGCCCGTCGGGCTAACGTATGGGAACCTTGCGCTAAGGAATGCAGCCGTGCTGAGCCTCAGGTCTTTGTTTGGGAGTAGTTCGGGCTTTTGCTCCAGCAATATGGTCGCGGGGAAATCCGTCGAATCCAATAGTACCGGGGCAACTATCCCTTTTTTACCATCGTGAATATCATAGGTATTGGCAAAAAGCAGCGGCACCTCCATTTTATCATCGCACCAAATTTGGCTCATCTGCGTGCTGAGGTCGATCTTTTGATGATTGGCGTTATACTCCCAGTCTTGTTCCATCAGGCGGGCACGGTCAGCAATGTGAAAATATTGTCTTTTTATACCCAAACTGTACATGATCATATCCCTGCCCAGTAAAGCAACAATGTCCGATGTAAGGTTATCCGTTTTGTACAAAGCCTGGCGTTTTGGATAAAAGATATTATCGCCCCAGGGAGCGTTTGCATACGTATAACGCGCTCCGCACAATAGCGCGCTGCCAACCGTACCGCCAGATGCCCCCGAATAGGAGAAAACATAGTGCTGGAAGCCCAGGCTATCATGTGTTTCCCCACAATAAGACCGTAGCGTACTATCCAAAGTACCTACAACCATAGTGGTCCATATAGCTGCGCGGATACCGCCGCCATGCGCATTTACAAAATAAACAGGATAGGGCTGGTTGTGATGCGATGCGCCGAACGCTTTTATTTCATTTTCGCGTTTTTGCAGCCAATTTTCGGCATAAACGTCCAGCGAATCCATGTGTTTTTGATAATGCCGTTGGGTTTCGACAGCTATTTTATGGTACTCGGTGTTTACACTTATCGACAGCCTTAATGTGATCAGCAATAAAATAGTACTAAAATGAATACCGGTTTTCTTGCCCAGGAATAGCAGGTACGAGAAAAATAACATATACCCTGCCACCGCGCAAAAAACAATGGGTATGGTATAAAAACGGTTGTCCGCAATTAAGTGATGTAGAAAAGTCGGAAAGTTGCAGGCTATGAAAACGACAGCACAAGCCAATGCTCCGAAAGTAATAAAGGGAGCTATCCGCAAGCGATCGAAAAATGAGCCGTGTTGTACCCCCGGTTTTTTTGACGGCCAGATACTGGTACGCAGGGTAACTGTTATCAAAAACATTACAGACATGATCAGCAGGTCGATGAATAAAACGATCAGATCGGAGGGGTCATAATCTCCCTTACGAAAAAGCGGGATGATAAGAAATACCGCCAATACGACCATCGTACCGATATAGAGCCTGATGCGTTTGCCGTTGTCGTAAAGTTGCTGTATCCAGCCATGGCTTAGGGCGAGCGTGTACAAGATCATCAGCACCACCAGCACCGCAGACGCGGGAATACCGGCGAGAGGGTAACTGATATGATAGGTTTGCATCGTTTTCAGTATTCCCGTGGCCGGAACCAGGAAGCCTGCCGCCCCCAATAGGCGCGGGATATCCACCTTTGGGTCTGGTTCTCCGGTAGTTTGGGTGGAAAAATCGACCGGTCCGAGCCAAAACTGCCCGTAGCGCAAACCCTTAGCATTTTCCATGGCTTTGGGGACATGCCAGCACAATAGGGCAATTACCGTAGTCGTAAGCAGGAACAAAAAGCATCCCAGCCGGCCCGAGCCGTTGACGGTAAGCAGCAGGTCCTGCCCCTGGTCGCTGACGTATAAAACCAGGAAGAATATCGATAAGGTGATGAGCACAATGCGGTATTCCCAGCCCCATCCGAGTACGGTTTTAAAATAGCCCGATAGCTCTTCCAGCCACAGCGCCGCCTTTTTCAGCCAAAAGGCCTCAACAGCCAGCACACCGCAAATTATAAGCAGCAAACTCCATTTTAAGATGGAAGGAATGAATACCCAGTTTGCATCGGGCATGGAGTCCGCCGAAGCATGCAATATCCGGTTGATGCCGATATCTTCTAAAATATCCATCAGCCCGGCTATAACGGTCATGGCTCCAAATATTATTACCCATAGCCGGCTGAAAGGTGTCTTTTTCACCCGGCCGCCGCCCTCAGGTACCATAACCGGCTGACCCAGCCGCACAATAAAGAGCAGTAAAAGCAGCACGTAGCAGGGGATAAACAGGTAGTCGTGGTTATTCTCCGCTATCAGGGCATCCCGTCCCGTTATCGTTACTTTTGCAGCTACCGTATCGTCGTAAACCAATATGTTTTTATAGGTACAGTACCACGCTGCCAGCATCGTATCCCGCCTGGCATTGCAGCGGTTCAGCTCCATACTTATCATGCCGTGCGGCGATGCTGTGGTAACCACCAGCGCTTTATCCTTTTGGGTGAGGCTGCCGGTGATCAGCAATGCGGTCACCAATAAAAAGAAAAACGAGCGGTAATGCCGGGTAACTATGAGCGATAACTTCATGAGATTAAGGTTAATAACAATAAAGTTAAAGCAAGCATATTAAAAATTATACCGTTAAAACACCCTATTTTTGCAGGTTAAAGGCGAAAGGTAAAAGGTTGAACCGGGAAAAACCTTTGTCCTTTATCCTTTCCACCCTTCACCTCAAAAGCTTCCGTCCGTTATTTTGAAACAGGTACACCGAACAAAGCACACGTGAGTACGCTTGCGGAAGATTGATCCATTGGCGTTTGTGTTAATATTTGCTATTTTTCAACATTATTTTACCGCAGCTACCGCCAGCTTGTAGCTGGTGGTTAATCTTATTCAGTTTTCACCTGAAGAAAGCTGAAAGCTTTTGGCCAGGGTGCCACGAGTTACGCTGCGCTAAACTCGCGGGAGCAGCCGGAGGCATTTTTCCATTTGCACATCTGCATATCCGCACATTTGCACATCGTCACATCATCCATTTACTAGTTTATTCGCAGCTACCGCCTGCTTGTAGCTGGTGGTTAATCTTATTCAGTTTTCACCTGAAGAAAGCTGAAAGCTTTTGGCTAGGGTGCCACGAGTTACGCTGCGCTAAACTCGCGGGAGCAGGATATTCAATGGTAACAATGAGGTGTTTTTACTTAATGAAAATTCACAGGCAGATACTTGATTTACGATATTCTATGCAGTCAGGTAGATAGGCCAAACGATTTATTTGATGAACCATATTAGTTTTGCACGAACTTTAAATAGCTATGTTTTCGTAACTTTACACTGTGGCAGACGAAAAGAACCGCAAAAGAGGCGTAAAACATATTTCATTCAATTATGAAGGCAAGTGTTAGCAAAGAGGCTACTGAAAAGAAAGATAAGAAAGAAGTTAAGCCAAAGCCTAAGAAGAACAATTAAAAGCACACTATAAAACAGCCTGACTTAGCCCCGATAGGGGCTTTGTTCTTTTATCCAAAGATAAGGCCGCCGATAAAATCGTCATTTGATAGAATTTCTTTTGCCTTTTCCGCGCATGTTTCGTGAAAAGAATTACAACAACAGGCTATTTCAATTTCATTACCAATAATACGTACACTCGGGTGAATGTCGTGTGTAGGGCATAGCATTGCTTCAATGGTATGCTTAATTGTTTCGGCTGTTTGCATTAGGTTATAGTTATAGGATAAGATGTAACGCGAAAATAAAGTGTTTTGTTTACACTCTTTAAATTTTGTGTAAAAGTTATTTTAACACCCCGTGGTCTAACATGTATATAGTCTCCTCACAAGACCAACAAAGGCGGAAAGCCGGAGGCATTTTTCCATTTGCACATCTGCATATCCGCACATTTGCACATCGTCACATCATCCATTCACTAGTTTATTCACCAACCCCAGCGAGATATTGAGCTTGTCGCTGATGCGGCGCTGGCTGAGGCCCTTTGCCGATAGCTGCCGTATGGTTTCGGCTAAATTTTCACGCTCAATGATCGCGGGCGGGCGGATATGGTCCTTTTCGCTGCCCTTGCCCACGAACCTGAACCGGAGGAAACCATTATGCTGATGCAGCCGGCACAGGCACACATGGTCGTCGCCGTAGGTTTGGCGGATGCTGCGCTGTTTGACCTGTTTGAGATAACAAAGTCGCTTTTGCCGGGTGCTGCGGCCGACGGCGAAAGCGCTGTCGGCAAAATTGATCAGCATTTTACTGCCCTGCAGATCGTTGACGGTGATGGGTTTGAACGGGTTGCGCTTGGGCGTATGTGCCAGCACCAGGACGGAAAGCTTGTATTGCGTTTTGAGTCGCTTAAGCATTTTCATGAGCCCGAGCGCGGCCATGCTGTTTTCGGTGCTTCCGCGTATGCAGGTGATATTATCGAGGATGAGCACTGAGGGGCCAATGGATTCGATCTTGTATTCGATGCCGGCCACCAGGAATTCGTAGAATGATAAGCAGTTATCCGGCATTTCGGCTTCGGGATTAAAATCGGCCCGGTAGAAATTGTCTGAAAAATTGAAGCTTCTGTTTTCATCGCGGTAGCGTGAGAAAAACTGTTTGGTGCTCAGTTCAAAATCGATGTACAATACTTTCAGCGGCCCGGCCTGCAAGGTAAAGGGCCCTACCCGGCTGCGGCGCGAAAGGCTGTTGGCAATTTGCACGGCCAGGATGGATTTGCCCATGTTGGTGTCGGCAAACAGGATGCACAATTCGTCCTGGAACCAAAACTCGCCAAAAAGCATTTTCCGCGGGGCCTCGCGTTCGCCAAGCTCCATCCAGCGGTTGCCGGTACACACATGGAACAGGTCGCGGGCCGACAGCGGATCGGGAGGCTGTGGTCGCTTTTTCTTTGGGCGAAACGGGCGCGAACTTGCTTCGGCACGTATTTGTTCTATAAAATCGGGTCGTTCAAATGACATGGCGCAGGATTTGGTGAGTGAGTGGCAGGTGAATGGGTGAATGGTGAATGAGTGAATGGGTGAATGGTGAATGAGTGAATGGTGAATGAGTGAATGGTGAATGAGTGAATGGTGAATGAGTGAATGGTGAATGAGTGAATGGGTGAATGGTGAATGAGTGAATATTGAATGAGTGGGATGTGACTATTGACCACTCACCATTCACTATTGACTATTGACTATTGACTATTGACTATTGACTATTGACTATAAAGATACTGAACTGAACCGGCAAAAACGGTGACAACGTTTTGTCAGTGTAATGAACGGATGAAATAGCCCTGTAAGTTTATCAAGACCGGCTGTACACTAAGCCGGATTCGGGCGGGAGAACCTTGTAGAAGATGCTGAAAGGCTGTTTAAAGTAAAAATTTGCAGACGTATTCGTTAGGATCGCCTTTTTTTTCAGTATATCCCGGCAAGGCCGAATGCGCTATATTACAGCCACTTACATTTTTTGTGTTCACCAAAATGGCTGAGTTTATCAGGATTTGGCCCTTAGTGTGATCTGTTAAAACGGTCAATACCAGGTTTTTATGTGGCTTCTTTTGGCTGAAACGCGCGTGAACGTGAACGCAAAGTGTATAGAAGCTTAAAGCTGAAAGTCCATAGCGGAAGGCGGTAACCGCGGTAACTAAAAAGCTTTCAGCTTTATGCTTTCACCTTTCAGCTTAATTTCTCAAATTAGCGGCCGATGAATGTAGACCTGTTTGTGCCCTGTTTTATGGACCAGCTTTCGCCGGCTACGGCGTGGAACGTGGTGAAGGTGCTGGAGAAGGCGGGCTGCACGGTAAGCTATGACGCCGAGCAAACCTGCTGCGGTCAGCCTGCATTTAACGCGGGTTTTTGGGACGATGCCAAGGAGGTGGGCATTAAGTTTTTGAAGGGTTTTGCCGACGACGCGGTGATCGTGACGCCCTCGGCATCGTGCACGGGCATGGTGAAGAATTATTATAACGACCTGTTTACCAATACTACGCTGCACAACAAATGCCGCGCCGTGCAGGGCAATATTTATGAGCTGAGCGATTTTTTGGTGAATATTTTGCAGTTCGACTACTTTGGCGCCGAGCTGGAGGGCCGCGCGGTGTACCACGATAGTTGCAGCGCCCTGCGCGAATGCCATATCAAAACCGAGCCAAGGCAGCTGCTTTCAAAGGTTCATGGCCTGGAGCTGGCCGACCTGAAGGACGGGGAAACCTGCTGCGGTTTTGGGGGTACTTTCGCGGTAAAGTTCGACGGAATATCAACGGCCATGGCGCAGCAAAAAGTGGATAATGCGCTGGCGGCAGGAGCGGAGTACATCATTTCGACCGATGCCTCGTGCCTGATGCACTTGCAGGGTTATATCGATAAAAATAACCTTCCCATAAAAACCATGCACCTGGCTGATGTGCTGGCACATGGCTGGGGGAATGTGTAAATTTGGAATATTGGAATAATAAACAAGAAATGGTGTTACACCCGGCAACGTTTGTGCGTATCTTAGGATATATTGAATCAAAATTATTTACGTTTATAAAAACAGGATAAATCTAAAAACACCCTTATGAAAAAGTTTTTTATACCTGCTTTTGCCTTTGCATCTTTATTTTTTGGTTGCAGTAAAAGCAAAACCACCAATAATAACCCTGCGCCAACAGCCGCGGTAACTACTTATGTGGGCAACGGAACCCCAGGCCTTATAAATGCATCGGGAACCGGCGCCGAGTTGAATCAGCCGGTTGATGTGGTAGTCGACCTGGCGGGAAATGTGTATATCTCTGAACAGGGCAATAATGATATCAGGAAAGTTGCGCCGGGAGGCTCGGTAAGTACTTTTGCAGGCAAGGGACCTGCGGGCCTTATAAATGGCGCCGGGACGGATGCCGAGTTTAATGTTCCGCAAGGATTGGTAGTGGACAACACGGGTAATATATATGTGGCCGACTCTCAAAATAACGTGATCAGGTTAATAACGCCTTTGGGCGCTGTTAGTACCTATGCCGGTAACGGAACCAGGGGCTATGTCGACGGGCCCGGTGCTACCGCCGAATTTTCACAACCTACTGCCCTGGCTATAGATAAGTCGAGGAATTTATATGTGGCCGATTTTGGCAATAACGTGATCAGGAAGATATCGTCAACGGGCGTGGTTACCACTTTTGCTGGCAATGGTTCAGCCGGTTTAACCGATGGTGCGGGCACTATTGCAGAATTTCATAATCCTGGCGGCATAACAATCGATGGTTCGAATAACTTGTTTGTTACCGAAACTGTAAACAGCGATGTACGTGAAATAACGCCATCGGGCCAGGTGAGCACTTTCGCCACAGGGTTAAACGGTCCCGTTAGGATTTCTATAGATGGCTCGAGCAACTTGTATGTTACATCCACCAATCACATCATACAAAAGGTTACCAGCGGTGGTACAGTGAGTACTTATGCGGGCACCGGCACTCCCGGTTACCTGGATAGCGCGCCGCTTCAAGCTCAATTTAATACACCGATAGGGGTATACTCTAATCCGCAGGGCGTATTAATTGTTTCGGATTACGGTAACAACAGGATCAGGGTAGTTGCGCCGTAGCAGTCCGGGACATTTACTTCGGGAAAAAATCATTAGATTTGCAGCATAACATCAAGATCACTTGGTAGGTGATCGAATTGAATATTTTTTTGAAAATTAAATCATAGTTGTAGATGATTAACATTACACTTCCTGACGGTTCCGTTCGTCAGTATGACAGGGGAACCACTTCCATGCAGATCGCGATGTCGATCTCCGAAGGTTTAGCACGAAACGTATTAGCAGCCGAGGTTAACGGGCAGGTTTGGGATGCCAGCCGGCCCATTGAACATGATGCTGCCGTCAAATTACTAACCTGGAATGATACCAGCGGTAAAGCCACATTCTGGCACTCATCGGCGCATTTAATGGCCGAAGCACTTGAGGCTTTATATCCGGGTACTAAATTCGGTATCGGTCCGGCTATTGAAACCGGGTTTTATTACGATGTTGACTTTGGCGACCGGGAGTTTTCTTCCGATGATTTTAAGCAGATCGAAGATAAAATGCTTGAACTGGCCAAAACACGCGAGGAGTATATCCGTAAGCCGGTAAGCAAAGCTGAGGCGATAGATTATTTCACCGAAAAGGGAGACGAGTATAAACTCGACCTGATCAAGGATCTGCCTGACGGATCGATCACTTTTTATAGCCAGGGTAATTTTACCGATTTGTGCCGCGGACCGCATATACCTAACACAGGTTTCGTTAAGGCGGTAAAGCTGATGAATGTTGCCGGTGCTTATTGGCGCGGTGATGAGACCCGCAAGCAGCTTACCCGTATTTACGCGGTTACTTTCCCGAAGCAGAGCGAATTGACTGATTATTTGCACCTGATTGAGGAGGCAAAAAAGCGTGATCACCGTAAGTTAGGCAAGGAACTGGAGCTATTCGCTTTCTCTGAAAAAGTGGGAATGGGCTTGCCGTTATGGCTGCCTAAAGGAACCGCTTTACGTGAAAAGCTGGTCCGTTTTATGCAAACCGCACAGGTTAAAGCAGGGTATGAGCAGGTGATAACGCCGCATATCGGGCATAAGAATTTGTATGTAACATCCGGCCACTATGAAAAATATGGCAAGGATAGTTTCCAGCCGATAAAAACCCCGCAGGAGGGTGAGGAGTTCTTCTTAAAACCGATGAATTGCCCGCATCACTGCGAGATTTATAAGACCAAACCGCGTTCATACAAGGATCTGCCTGTACGTTATGCTGAATTTGGTACGGTTTATCGTTATGAGCAAAGCGGGGAGCTGCATGGTTTGACGCGCGTTCGCGGGTTTACGCAGGATGACGCGCATTTATTTTGCCGCCCCGACCAGGTTAAAGAAGAATTTAAAAAGGTGATCGACTTGGTGCTGTATGTATTCTCAGCCCTGGGGTTTGACGATTATACTGCGCAGATATCGCTGCGCGATCCTGAAAATAAGTCGAAATATATCGGCACGGATGAAAACTGGGCATTGGCCGAACAATCAATTATTGAGGCAGCCAACGAAAAGGGGCTGAAAACCGTAGTGGAGTTGGGCGAGGCGGCATTTTATGGACCCAAGCTTGATTTTATGGTGAAGGATGCGTTGGGTCGTAAATGGCAACTGGGGACAATACAGGTAGATTATAATTTACCGGAGCGCTTTGAGCTGGAGTATACGGGTAGTGATAACCAGAAACACCGCCCGGTTATGATCCACAGGGCGCCATTTGGCTCATTGGAAAGGTTTGTGGCGGTTTTGATCGAACATTGTGCGGGTAATTTCCCGTTATGGTTGTCGCCCGAGCAATTTACGATTTTGCCGATATCCGAAAAATATGAAGAATATGCAAAAAAACTTTCTGATGTATTAAAAGATTCCGATATTTGCGGGCTAATTGATTTCAGGGACGAAAAAATCGGGCGTAAAATACGCGATGCTGAGATCAAAAAAATCCCGTACATGCTGATAGTAGGCGAAAAGGAAGCTGCAGAAGGCTTGGTTTCAGTTCGCAAACATGGTCAGGGGGATTTGGGAAGTATGACGATTGAAGATTTTAAAAAACAAATCATAAAAGAAATAACAGTATAACTTGGCATTAAACAAACCGAATTTTAACAGAGGTCCAAGGCCACCTTTTAAGAAAAAGGAAGCCGAACATAATATTAATCAGTTCATCAGGTCTCCTGAAGTGCGCTTAACCGGCGATAACGTGGAGCAAGGCATCTATAGTTTAAAAGATGCTTTAGCCATAGCTGAAGAACAGGAACTGGATCTTGTTGAAATATCCCCGAACGCGGTTCCTCCTGTTTGTAAGGTGATAGACTATAATAAGTTTATCTACGAACAGAAGAAAAAGATGAAGGAGATAAAAAGCAATTCCAAGCAAACGGTTATTAAGGAAATACGCTTCGGGCCGAATACGGATGACCATGATTTTGATTTTAAATTGAAGCATGCTATCAAATTCCTGGAAGCAGGTGAAAAGGTAAGAGCTTACGTTCATTTCAAGGGGCGTGCGATCGTATACAAAGAGCAGGGCGAAATATTGCTGCTGCGCTTTGCACAGGCTTTAGAAGAAGTGGGAAAAGTGGAGCAATTACCCAAACTGGAAGGCAAACGGATGTTTTTAACCGTTGCATCAAAAGGAGCTAAAAAATAGATATGAGATATTAGATGTGAGATTTGAGTCATATCTGATACGGAAAATAATAAACAAAAAAGATAGGTGATTTGAGCGAGAATTTTGTTCTCATATCTCAAATCTCATATCTCAAATCTAAATAAACAGTTATGCCAAAAATGAAAACCAATTCCAGCGCTAAAAAACGTTTTAGCATTACTGGAACCGGTAAAATCTCAAGAAAGAACGCATACAAAAGCCACATCTTAACGAAGATGTCGACGAAACGTAAGCGTAACCTGACCCACACCAGCTTAGTTTCTGATGCTGACCTGGGTAATGTAAAGCGCATGCTTTGCATGGGTAAGTAATTAACAAATTTTTAAACCAGGTATTCGAGTTTACAAGATTCCGTAAGGGACACTCACTACCAAAAAGACAAAAAAATGCCACGTTCAGTTAACGCAGTCGCGTCGAGAAGACGCCGGAAAAAGGTGATGGACCTCGCCAAAGGTTATTATGGTTCACGCAGCAAGGTTTATACCGTTGCGAAAAACACAGTAGAAAAGGGTTTACAATATGCATACCGCGACCGTAAAACCAAGAAAAGAGAATTCAGGGCTTTGTGGATACAGCGTATCAATGCAGGCGCACGCCAGCATGGGATTTCTTACTCACAATTGATGGGTAAGTTAATTGCTAAGGGAGTGGGTTTGAACCGTAAGGTTTTAGCCGATTTAGCGATGAACCATCCTGATGCTTTCAAAGCAATTGTTGACGCAGTGAAGTAAATTATTGTTGTTCGTGGGGACACGAACAACGGATAGATATTAAAAGACCCGCCAATCAGCGGGTCTTTATTTTAATCACGATGTTGTTTTATAGCCCGCCATTACTGACGTCGTTATTATTAATTTCTTTCTTATTCTTCTTTAATTCGCTGCTCAGTTTACCGAAATTGTAGTTCAGGCTAAATCTTGCCGAACGGTAATAAGTTTGATTGATGTTCGCTTCCAGGAAATCGGGACCATTGGTTGTATTTACGATGTTTCTGAATTTGGTAACCGGATTATTCACGGATGCCGCGAAATATAACTTGCCCTTTACGATCTCTTTGGTCATACCTAAACTGGTAGTGAAAAATGCGTTTGTGTAGCTCTGTATGGAGGTGGGCTGGCTGCCATTGTACCTCACCGACGCAATGAAGCCCCAGCCTTTATCCAGCTTCAATGTATTATTTAATTCTTCCATCGTCATCCAGCGGTGCAGGTAAACGATACTGTTACCGCTCATGCCACTCAGCAAAAACCGTGTCGAATTGGTGTTAAAGCTAACGCTGTAATGTTGGGTAACATTCCAATTCAGGTTCGCGATCAGGTCAATGCCTTCACCTTTACCGGTGTTTTGATAGGTTGCCGTGGTAATTTGTGAAGCCGGGTCAAAAGTGGTTACCAACAACTGAAAGTTATGCACAAGAATGTAGTCTGTAGCTAAAAACACCGATACATTGCCTGCATTACCCGTGGTATAACTTAATTGCCCCTGGTTCGAAATACTGGGTTGAATCCGTGGATTACCGGTAATGATAAAATTGGGGTTTGTCTTATTAGGGTAGGGGTTTAAACTTATGATCCCCGGCCGCTGTATACGCTGGGAAAATGCCAGCCCGATACTGCCTGCACCCACCGGGTGATTGATGGCGAGTGACGGGACAATATTGAAATAATTCGGATTGATGTTAGTGCTGCTTGAGAGGAAGTGGGCGTTCACTATAGTCTCCTCGGCCCTTGCACCGGCATTAATATTCCATTTACCCAGGTTGAATTGGTAAGAATTATAAATGCCGAGCACATCTTGTGTGTAGTGAAATTGGTTGCTCAACGAGTCGATAGGGTTGTATTGATGGGTAGCTGGGTTGAGTTGCAGGTACTGGTAGTCGCTGTTGTTTGATCTCAAAATGGCTTTTACGCCACCTTCTACGGTTACTTTCTTCACCGGGTACACCAGGTCGGCCTGAAAAGTATGTTCAGATGTAGTCGAACTGTTCGGTTGCTGGTAATCCGGGGTAGGGTAGTTTACTTCATTTGATAGTTGCAAATTGCTGAAAGCATCGTTTCGATATCCGGCGTATCGATAGGAGAAGGTAAGCAACCTGTTTTTATCGGTACTGAAGCCAATTTGATAATTAATGGAACCGTCGCCACCCCGGCCATGCCCATTGTTATCATTATTGATATCGTAAGCCTGTAATACCCCCGCAGCGCCGGTGAGCGAAGAGGACTGGTAGCTGCTGCCATCATTATGATAGCCGTTATTACTGAAATGCCCGGATAACAAATGCAGCGAATCAATCTCATAGCTTAGCTCTGTCCCCGTGTAACCATTTTGGTTATGGTTGTACTTATAACCACTTTGTTCGAGCAAAGTGGCGTCGCTGCCAAAGCTTTGCTGTGTGTTGGAAAAATTGGTTTGCGGGTTATTGTAAATTCCGGCTCCGGCATAAATATTCACGCCGAACTTGCCCTGTTTGACGGTCAAATTGCCGCCTGCGTTCGGGCCGCCATTGGGAAATTGCTCGCTCACATTCAGATTGCCTCGATAGCCATTATCCACATTCTTCACGGTAATGATATTGATAATACCGCCCACGCCCTCCGCATCATATTTAGCCGGAGGGTTAGTGATCACCTCGATACGCTGGATCGATGACGCAGGCATGGTGCGCAGCACAGCGGTCAGGTTGTTATCCATCATCGCCGAGGGCTTACCATTGATAAATACCTTAAAATTGGTGCTCCCCTTAAGCGACACATTGTCCTGTGCGTCAACGGTTACAAATGGCAGTTTATGCAGCATGTCAAGCAGGCTTTTTGCCTTGCTTTCCGGGTCGGCCTGCATGTCATAGATGATCTTGCCGGGTTTTTGTTGTATCAGCGGCCTTTGCGAAACAATAGCTACTTCGCGCAGCCCTTTAATATCTTCACTAAAGCCGATAATGCCCAGGCTGGTGTCGGCTTTTAAATTGATAGTAAGGGCTACAGTTTTATATCCAACGGCATGAATCCTAAGCTTATAGGCTGCCTTTTGCAGGCCGGTAAATTCAAATTTGCCGTCAGGTTTGGTAGTGATACTTAGCGGGCTCAGATCTTCCCCGCTTAATGTAAGCGTGATCATATCTAAAGGTTTTTGGCTAAGCGAGTCGGCCACGGCTCCATTTATTTTAAATGTGCTTTGCGCAAGTGACGCATTTGCTACGAGTAGTGCAAATAGTGTGTATAGTAAAGTCTTCATGATGTTCGGGTTTGAAAGGGCAATAGCATTCCCGCTAAGCCTTTTCAGAGATTAATTGGTGTGATCTGAAATGTGTTTTGATTAAAAGCCGTTTAATGCTTTTGCTTTAAGGTGATGATGAAATAGTAGATAAGGAAACCTGCCGCGATGAACATGATCTCGATTCCATAGGGCAATACGGAGTCTTCATCGTAGGAAAGGTAGTGCGTAACCACCAGTCCTAAGCCGCTCATAAATAGCACACAGCCCCATTTTAGCTGTTCGGCACCGGAGTCTATTAATTTTTTCAGGAAGTTGATGGCGTCATTGTCGATAGGACCCGAGTCAATGATGCGTTTTTTCAAGCGGTAATTATACCATGCTGTAATTACTACGGCGATGATGATAAATACGACAACTACCGCCGCGATGGCTGCTATACGCTCGTGCATTGTGTTTAAAATTAGTTAGAAATTATAGAGTAGTCAACGCCTGTATCAGAATGGTTGCAAATTTATTTTAATTATTTCCTGCAACCTTTATTTGACAGGCGTTGACTAATTGCATATATGTTTAATGAAAAGGAGGTGGTTACCAGGGTGCTCAACGGCGACATGCGCGCGTTTGAATTGCTGGTGAAACAATATGAAAGACTTGTCTTTTATGTGATCCACCGCCTTGTAAAGGAACAGCAAGCTGCCGAAGATATATGCCAGGAAGTGTTTATTAAAGTGTACAACAGCCTGACCCGTTTCAGTTTTCAATCCAAACTATCAACATGGGTAGCGAGGATCGCATATCTTACAGCAATAAATTATGTGAGAAAATATAAAAGGGAAAAGGCATCAGATTATCCGGATGATATAGAAAACTTTCATTTTACTGTTGATACCCCGGACCAATTATTGACGAAAAAAGAGACAGCAAATTATGTTGAACAATTGATACTGCAATTACCCGAAAAGTATCGCACCGTGTTAACTTTATACCACCTAAATGAATTTTCGGGACCTGAGATCGAGGAAATTACGGGCATGCCGGAAGGCACGGTGAAAAGTTACCTCTTCAGGGCGCGTAAATTGCTGAAAGAAAAATTGGAGGCCTATTTAAAGGATGAAATGCTATGAAGGAAATGAGCGACGAAGAATTACAGCAATGGCTGGAAAATAACAAGCAACAGTTGCCCGTCGGAGAAACTTTAAGTAAAGATGCCGAGGTGTATAATATGTTGTTTGAGGCATTAGGTGAAGAACCGGCAAACGGTTTGTCCTACGATTTTGCCGCAAAGATAGCCAGGAGTGTCGGGGCCAGGGAAAAGCATAGCAATGAGCTGAAGTACAATTTGGCTGTGACCCTAATTTTTATAGCAGCGTTGGGTTTTATGTATAGTTTGCTCGCATTTTTCATGCCGGATCAGGCTTCTTTATTGTTAAAATACAAATGGATATTACTACTATTACCGCCCGCTTTTATTGTTATTCAATATTTTGATCAACGGCTTGTGAAAGCGCGGATGTTTAACAGCAGATCATATAAGCCATAGCAAATATCCCAGCATTGATCCGCCGACAACTACAAAAGCGGTATTCAATGTTTTAAATCCAAAGGACACAGCAAATCCTATAACGCCGATCAGGGCGGTTTTCCAATCGACTATTGATGACCGGCCCATATCTACACAAACGCCCAATATTAAGGCAATAGAAGCTACGTTCACAGTATCTAAAAAGGCAGACATGACTTTTGACCGCCTGAGCCTCGAAACCAGCGGATTTAGAAAGCCGACAAACAGGAATGAGGGGAGGAAAATGCCCGCAGTAGCTGCCAGGGCGCCGTTCGGGCCGCCCATTTGCCACCCTATAAAGGTTGCCGATGAAAACACAGGGCCAGGGGTAAATTGTCCTGCAGCGATCGCGTCGATCAGTACCTGGTGAGAAAGCATACCTGTTTTTACCAGTTCAGTATTTAGAAAAGCAAACAGCACATACCCGCTGCCGTACAAGATCGATCCAACCTTAAGAAATATCCAGAATATCCGCCATCCGGAAGGATTTAGCCGTACTTCCGTTACAAACATTAGCGAAAGCGGAACTATAGAATTGATGGCTGATGATTTTTGCCTGGCGAGTTGGATGAGGATACCCAGAAATCCTGCTCCGAAAAGTATAAAGATCTCGTTGATCCCGAGCAGGGAAAAGACCACACAGGCAACTCCAATAACACCGAGTTCTATGCTTTTCAAGGCTTTTTTGCCCAGAAGAATCATCAGCGAAACCACAATCCCTATAATGGCAGGCTTGATACCATAAATAAAGGGCGCGACCTGCGGCAACGTGCCATATTGCTTATAGGCCCAGGCTAATAAACCGGTAATGATCACTGCCGGCAAAATAAAGCAGGCCCCGGCGACAAGTAATCCTCTCCATCCGGCTCGCTCGTGACCGCAGTGCAGTGCTAGTTCTGTTGAATTTGGGCCGGGTATCAGGTTAGTAGCGCCTATAAGATCGAGGAAATGGTCACGCGATAGCCATTGCCGTTTCCGCACCACTTCTTCTTCCATCATAGCAATGTGCACCGCCGGGCCGCCAAAGCCGATAAAACCCAGCTTCAAAAAAAACCTGAGCGACTTCCGATAATTTTGACTTGTTTTGAGTAGGGGCTGATTTCATGTAGTTCAGCTAAATTACCATTACAGGGTTAACAAAGCGTTAAATATAACCTCAATAGCTGAATTTGAATTTTTTCAGATCAGGCTTGTGTTTCTTTTCCCGCTTCAATTCGTATTGGTAAATAGTTTGCGCGAGGTTTTTCATAAAAGGAAGGCAAACGGTCTTATACTCGTATTTATTGTCGTTATAAATTTCATCGTCATTGGATTGCACCACAGCTGATAAGATAAACTCCACATTATTCTTAAAATCGACGATATAAGCGTTGTCAATATCATACCCGTAGGAATCACCTATTTTATTGAATATCCGGAGATGGGGTTGAATCACCGCCAAACTATCGCCACCATAAAACAGCCATTTGCAGTAAGCAGGAAAGTATTCCGGGGGACGATAAGTGGGATAACGACTTTCAGTTGGCCACATGCTCATGTATTTGTAGATGAATTTATATTGGTCATCGGTCAGGTTGTATTGCTGTTCTTTAGGGAAAGTTTCCGGGAATAACAGCCGCTTCAAAACCATTTGCTGATCGGCCAGCGGGTAAACATTGTTATGCGAAAAGTCAAAGGGCTTCATCACCAATTTCTCATTCCTGTCGATATAGCCCTTGCCCTGTATCATATTATCGAGATGCATGGGGTAATCATTTGCATCGTACAATACAGGTTTATGATATACCAACTTTTTGCCGTCATAAAAGTCGATCGGGTTAGTATGTTTGGTGCTATCACCCCGGTCGCCGATAGCTAGCCTGCCTACGATGCGGGTATCCTTCAGCTCGTATTTTTTGAGCTTTTGATTAATCTCTTCGCGCCCTACAAATTCATAAAGGCGGTTATAGGCATCGTTATCACTTACCAATAGTATTTTTTTGATATAGTTGCTCATGCTCGGCAGGCCATTCCTGGAAGAGGAATCATGCTTCACTTTCGTTTGCCCCGCGAAAGCGCTGTCGGTTATCATAGCTGATTTGACAGTAAGGCCCTTAATATTCAATTCGTTTAGCTTCTCAAGCGCGAAGATGGCCGTTGGCAATTTTACCGTGCTGGCAGGGTAGAAGTAGTGTTTAGCATTCAGCCTGTAGCTGTAGGACCTGAAATGAGGAACGTTGTTTTCATCGCGGTCGATCTGCGTGTATAATATCTGCACCTCGTTGTGCGCGGGGTGATTTAATACGTGTTCAAACAAGTCACGGTGCGATTCCAACAGGTTTTTCAGGAAGACGGTATCGATTTCCTGGGCAGAAGCGGTAAGTGAGGTCATTAATAAAAAGACGAAGAAATATTGTTTCATTTTTCAGTTGAATGGTTGATTCAGTTGGATTGAGTTGATTAAGTTACAAATTTTTAATAAAGCAGGATGACGTTAAGGCTAAACTTATTCAACTGAATCAACCACTTAACTAAATCAACCAACACTACTTGCATTTCTAAAACCCAACATATACCTTTACACCGCTTTTGGTTCCCTGATGTTCAACATCGGGGATTAAAAGGGAACCGGGTGTAAATCCCGGACTGTCCCGCAGCTGTAAGCTCCATAACCAAAGCCCATTCATTGCCACTGTTCCGATTTATTGGGATGGGAAGGCCGGGCGGAGGGGAGTAAGTCAGAAGACCTGCCATAGCGCTATTATTATTCATAGCTTTCGGGGATTGAAGCTTGAATGTGAAACTCGCCCATCACTGTTTCCATTCTAAACTTTCCATTTCTGTATGCTGTGGCTTGAATGTTTAAGCTCACAACAACATGAAAATTAAGGCCGTATGTTTTACCTGTTTGCGCTGTACGCTGTGTACCGCGGCATTCGGCTTCTTTTTCATACAATCAACTTACGCCCAAACCGACACCGCTAAAAAGCTGAAAGAGGTGAAGGTGAAAAGTGCGCCCATACCGCAAGTGCAAACTATCGCGCCTGCTCAACAAAGTACTGCAACTGATTTCGCCCGCCTCAGCGCTTACAATGTGGCTGATGCCATTCGCGATTTCGCCGGGGTTAACATTAAGGATTATGGTGGCATCGGTGGACTGAAAATAGTTTCTGTGCGTGGCTTGGGCGCCGATCATGTAGCCGTTTTATACGATGATGTCGCGATAAGCGATGCCGAGAATGGGCAAATTGATTTGGGCAAATTCAACCTGAACGGCATACAACAGATTACACTATACAATGCCCAGCCCGAAAATATTTTGAGCCCTGCTCGGTCATTTGCCTCGGCAAGCGTCGTCGCCATCAATACCATTCAGCCCCATTTGACAGCCGCGAAACCCTACCAAATACTTTTGGGTGTTAACGGCGGTTCATTCGGACTGATCAACCCCTACCTGCAATGGCAGCAGCGCATCGGCGAAAGATGGTCGTTTGTGATCAATAGCTACCTTGAAAATGCAAACGGCCGATACAAATTTAAAAACCCGGAGGACGGCTCCGATACGCTTCAAACACGAGCAAACGCAAACATCGCCGATCAACGGATAGACGCTTCACTGTATTGGGCAAAAGATGACAGCAATAAATTTAGCCTGCATATCAACTATTACAATTCGGACAGGGGGTTGCCCGCCGCGGTGATCAATTATAACCCTAATTCAAATCAACGGCTTTGGAATCGGGATGTTTTTATCCAGGCTGGTTATATGCACGCCCTGGCCAACGGTTTCCGGTTGTTGCTGAATAGTAAGCTTTCACAGGAATATACACGGTATCGCGATCCGGATTATCAAAATAACAGCGGCGGAGTTGAAGACCGATATACCCAGCGCGAATTTTACCAGTCGGCAGCATTAGCGTATCATATCGCCTCAAAATGGGAGGCGTCTTACGCGGTTGATTTTGCTGTAAGCACCGTAGGAGCGGCAAGTCCTACCAATAGCATCAGTAATTATGCTTTTCCATCAAGGTTTACCTTCCAGGAAGTATTGGCCAGTAAGCTGATGTTGGGCCGGTGGCGCTTTGAGGGTGATCTGCTGCACTCGTATATAAATGAATGGGTGAAAATGGGTAAAGCCCCGCCAAACGAGGATGTTTTGTCGCCAACGCTAATGGCAACTTTTCAGCCTTTTTCCAAACCCGACCTGCAATTGCGCGCATTTTACAAAGACATTTTCCGCGACCCTACACTGAACGAACAATATCTTTTTGAACCCTTGAATACCAGGGGGGTAAAACCAGAATTCGCTGAACAATTCGACATGGGGCTGGCTTACCGAAAAGCTATGACGTCTTTCTTGCAATACGTTACGCTTACCGTAGACGGTTATTACAATAAGGTAACCAATAAGATCGTCGACCTGCCCGCACAAAATCCGGCTATTCCTTCAGTAATTAACGTTGGCGCGGCTAATATTAAAGGATTTGATGTGGCCGTAAAGATAGAAACACAGCAACTTAATGGATGGCGTGGTCTATTGGCTGTCAATTACACCTATCAACACGCCATCGATACGGTTTTAAAGCTACAGATACCTTATGTCCCGCGCAACGCGCTGGCTTTGAACGCCGGCGTGGATTATAAAAAAATCGGTTTGTATTATAACCAGGTGATATCTTCTTCAAGACTGTACCTTGAAGATATCAACAGCCAGTTGAGCGGTTATTCAGTTGCCGATCTTTCATTTATCTATAAGTTTTCTGTTAGCAGCAAACCGGCTACGTTTTCGGCACACATGAACAACTTGTTCAATCAGGATTATTCCATCGTACGGAGCTTCCCGATGCCAGGCCGTTCATTCTTAATATCATTTCAAATAACTATTTAAATCAAAATATAACATGAAAAATTTCAGACAAAGCATTTTCACAGCAGCAGCGGCTCTAACCCTCATTCTTTCGTCATGCCACAAAGATAAGGTCAATCCAAAACCGGCAACACCTGTTACCGACGGTTTTTATATCCTGAACCAGGGCCTATTCAATGACAATAACAGCACACTGTCGTTCTATAGTTATAGCACCAAAGCAGTTACAGCAGATATTTTCAATTCTGCCAACGCCAGGGGTTTGGGCGATACAGGCAACGACATCGAGATTTATGGCTCAAAAATGTATATCGTGGTGAACATATCGAGCACCGTTGAAGTGGTCGATCCGAAAACTGCCAAATCCATCAGGCAGATCAAATTATTTAACGGCACTACCGCCCGTGAGCCGCGTGACATCGCCTTTTATAAGGGGAATGCCTATGTTACTTCCTACGACGGCACTGTCGCAGTGATCGATACGGCTACCCTAGGCGTTACCAAATACATCAACGTGGGGCGTAATCCCGAGCAACTGGCTGTAGCTAACGGTAAAATATACGTGGCCAATTCAGGCGGCCTGGATTATCCAAATTACGATAAAACAGTTTCGGTTATTGATCCTGCTTCGGGCACCGTAACCAAAACAATTACCGTGGCCGATAATCCGCAAAATGTAGGCACGGACAATAACGGCAATGTATATGTGCTTTCCGCAGGAAATTACAACGATGTTGGTCCGAGCCTTGCAGTAATTGATGACAATACCGATGCAGTAAAGTCGCAAACCGATTTTGACGGCAGCGGTATGGTTATACAGGGTACAACGGCCTATTTTATCACCTCCACCAATACTATTAAGGTTTTTGACCTGAAAACGATGACTGCAACAACAAGCAGCTTTATTTCGGACGGCACCACGGTGACTACGCCCTATGCTTTAGCTGTCGATGGGTCAACTGGTGAAGTTTTTGTAACAGACGCCAAAGATTATACCTCGGCAGGCGCGGTTTATGCTTTTGATAAAAACGGTAAGAAGGAATATTCCATTTCGGTAGGCATCAATCCGGGCAAAATTGCCTTATTAAAGCAATAATTGCATCAGGATTTCATTTGAACGGATTATTAACTAATTTTACCCAATAAATCAGACCATGACAACTCAAAAAATAAATACCCGCAACGTCGTTCTCATTTTGATGATCGTTGCGGCTACGGCTATCCGGCTCGTGACTTATAAATTTCCATATGTATTGAGCAATTTTAACCCGATAGGCGCGATCGCACTTTTTGGGGGAGCTTATTTTACCGACAAATGGAAAGCCTATTTGATACCATTCATCGCTCTTTTTGTGAGCGACATTTTTCTCAATCGTCTCTATAGTGGTAATTGGATGATTTTGGACAATAGCTCTATCCTGGTATATGCGTTTTTTATAATCGTTGTTTTTATGGGGACGCTGATAAAAAAGGCCACGGTGCTCAATGTGTTTGCGGCATCTCTGATAGCGGTTGTTTTACATTGGCTGATAACCGATCTGCCACTTGGCAACCTTTATCCGCATACCTGGGCCGGTTACATGCAATCGCTGACTGCCGCAATTTTGTTTGAGAAGAACATGCTTTATGGTGATATTGTATTCTGCGCGATACTGTTTGGCGGCTTTGAGCTTGCCAAAAGCAAATACACTTTTCTGCGCAGCAGGAACGAATTGGCGGTATAATCTCAAAATATTGATATTGAAAAGCGATCTGATGGTCGCTTTTTTTGTTTCAGATAAGCGTAGAGACGCAATGCATTGCGTCTCTACAGAACATCAATTATGAAAAAGATCATAGTACTCACCGGCGCTGGAATAAGCGCCGAGAGCGGCTTAAAAACCTTCAGGGACAGCGATGGCCTGTGGGAGGGGTATAATATCGAAGAAGTGGCTACGCCAGAGGCCTGGCGGCGTAATCCTGCGCTCGTGCAGGAGTTTTACAACATGCGCCGCAAATCCGTGCTGGAAGCCAAACCCAACGCGGCACATTATGCATTGGCTGAACTGGGCCAGCAATACGATGTTACGATAATTACCCAAAATATTGACGACCTGCATGAAAGAGCAGGCTCAGAAAACGTGATACACCTGCACGGCGTTATTACCCGCTCGCAATCCGACAAGAACCCTAACTTAACCTATCCGATCGATGGCTGGGAGCTGAAAATGGGTGAGTTGTGCGAATTAGGTTCGCAACTGCGCGCGCATGTGGTGTGGTTTGGCGAAGCGGTTCCGATGATAGAAGAAGCGGCAAGGATTTGTATGACTGCGGATATTTTTATCCTTATTGGATCTTCCTTAGCGGTTTACCCGGCTGCCGGCTTGGTAAATTATGTCCCCCGAGGTGTGCCCAAATACATTATCGATCCCAAAATACCTTATTTGCCTTCGGATAATTTTATCAGGATAGAAGAAAAAGCGACGGTTGGGGTACCCCGGTTAGTTAATCAATTAGTGAATGGCTGAATTATCGATTGCTATATTGTTGAATTGTTTTATTGCTGGATTCCGTCAATGAATAATTCTATAATTCATTAAATCAATAATTATGAAAAAATGCATTTTCAACTGGAGCGGGGGTAAGGACAGCGCGTTGGCCTTATATCATTGCCTGCAGGATCCCGAGCTGGACATCAAATACCTCGTCACCACAATAAATGACGCGGCTAACCGGATATCTATGCATGGTGTACGGGTTGAATTACTCGAAAAGCAGGCAGAAAGTATAGGGATACCGTTATACCAGGTTCGTTTGCCGGAGATGCCGGGCATGAAGGAATATGATGACGTGATGCGCAGTATGATGACGCGTTTTAGGGAAGAGGGGATCACCCACGCCATTTTCGGCGATATATTTTTAGAAGATCTGAAAGCTTATCGCGACGCGCGAATGGCTGAGGCGGGCATGACCGGTATTTATCCGTTATGGAAGCGAAACACGACCGAACTGATCAATGAGTTTTTTGACCTCGGGTTTGAAACCGTGATCGCCTGTACGCAGGAGCGGCTCGAACGAGTAGTGGGGAAGGAGATCACGCCGGAGCTTGTGATGTCCTTGCCGGATGATGTAGATGTCTGTGGCGAGAACGGCGAGTTCCACACGTTTGCTTATAAAGGACCGATCTTTAAAAAGCCCATCGCTTACCGAACAGGAGAGAAGGTGTTCAGAACTTATGCCGCACCAAAAGATAGCGATGATACTTGCTTCTCTTCCACTCCACAAAAGCCGGCCGGTTTTTGGTATTGCGATCTGCTCCCCGCGTAGAACCGCTTTTTTGCTGTAAAATAAGCCAAAGTAATGGCAGAATATTATTCTGTTTCGTTAAAAAGACATTACATAAAAACTTATTTATCAGATAAATAGTTACTATTAAGTAAACTTATTGTTTACACCGCATCTTCACACAGGACCTGCCGAAAATCGCCTGGCACGTATAAAAACGCATTTTTACCCACCAAATAAAATTTTGCGAAGTTTAAGTAAGAAATATAAAAGATTAATAAACAGTTTATTATGACGTTTAAATAAACTAATAGTTATACCTGTAGTAGGTGTCTTTATAATCCTTGCGCATTTCGGCGAAACGCGTGCCCACAGTCTTCAGAAACTCTTCGTCCAGTAATTCGAACACGCTGTTCACGCCATCGGTTAAGTCCATTTCTGAGATCTTGTAGGTCTGCTCCAGGGTGCCCTGCTCTATCTTCACGATATACTTCTGGTTCATGAACAGGATGGATATTTTGAAATCGGGGTGCGGTAATTCGGCGATGATCCTCATAATACGTGCAAATTAATAATTTAAGTCCTCTCCTTTGGAGAGGATTTAGGTGAGGCATAAAAATATGAGATTTGAGTTATTTAATTTCCGGGATGCTTAATTACTTTTGTTGCATGGCCGAAGACTTAACGATACTCCGTTCAACTAACAAAAAGGAGCAATATCTTTCATTGATTCCGCAAATTGAAGCACTGCTTGAAGGTGAGACCGACCTGGTTGCCAACCTTGCCAATATATGCGCGGCGTTGAAGGAGCAGTTCAATTGGTTTTGGGTGGGATTTTACCTGGTAAAGGATAATGAATTGGTTTTGGGCCCTTTCCAGGGACCGGTCGCTTGTACAAGGATCGCCAAAGGAAAAGGTGTCTGCGGTGCGGCGTGGGAAAAGTGCGAGCCGCTCATCGTTCCTGATGTGGAACAATTTCCGGGTCATATTGCCTGTAGTTCGCTGTCGCGGTCCGAAATTGTTATTCCACTGTTTCGTAACGGCATCGTAACCGGTGTGCTCGATGTTGACAGCGAACATTTGGATCATTTCGATTATGTCGACGAAATATACCTGGATCAAATCGTTAAGCTCATTAACTATTAATGAGCAGGATATTTTTGATCCCCGGCCTGGGCGCCGACTGCAGGATATATAAGAACATCGACCTGGATGGTTATGACGTGGTGAACATTAGCTGGATTGGTCCGGATGATCAGGACACTCTAACTTCATACGCTCAAAAGCTTATCGAAAAATATCAAATCGGTGCCGGTTCGATCGTAATTGGTAATTCGCTGGGAGGGATGCTCGCGATAGAGATCGCAAAGAAAATCGCGTTAAATAAGGTTATCCTGATCTCGAGCATCAAATCAATTGACGAAGCCCCCTGGTACTTCGACTTCTTTAGAACGTTTCATATTTACCGCGCTATCCCGGTAAAGCACCTTACTCTGGTAGAGTTTGTCGCAGAATATACTTTCGGTGGAATGACGGAAGACGATCAGCGGCTTTTTGCGGATATGCTGAAAAACACATCCCCAGTTTTTATGAAATGGGCCGTCGAGGCAATTTTGCATTGGGATAATCAGATCATCCCGCCCAATGTTCACCACATCAGTGGAGATAAGGACAAGGTATTTCCCTACAAAAATCTAAAGGGTGCGACTATCGTAAAAGGTGGTACCCATGTGATGATCTTTAACAAAGCAAACGAGATCAATAAATGGCTGAAAAATATATTACCGCTTTGAAACTTCCGCAGTCCTTTTACCTTGACCACGACGTCGTATCCATCAGCAAAGATCTCCTGGGCAAGTATTTGTTCACTTGTATCGACGGTGAACTTACCGGTGGGATCATCGTTGAAACAGAGGCTTATAACGGCGCTGCCGACCGTGCATCGCATGCGTACGGCAACCGGCGCACTAAGCGGACGGAGGTGATGTTCCGGGAGGGCGGTATAGCTTACGTCTACCTGTGTTATGGCATCCACGAAATGCTGAATGTTGTAACTTCTGTCGAAGGGCATGCGCAGGCGATATTGATCCGCGCCATTGAGCCGACTGAAGGGATAGAAACCATCCAGTTGCGCCGCAATATGGATAAGGTCAAACCTAATATTACCGCAGGACCGGGTTCAGTTGCAAAGGCTTTGGGAATAGACAGGAAGTTGAATGGTATCAGCCTGCAAAGCGACGAACTTTGGATTGAGGACCGGGGATTAAGCTTCACAGATGATCAGATCGCGGCGGTACCGCGTATTGGTGTCGCCTACGCCGGGCAGGATGCATTGCTGCCCTACAGATTTTACGTTAAAGGCAACCCGTTCGTGAGCAAGCCCAATAAATAATTCTTTGTAATATTGACCTATGAATTACCGGGATACACTTGAATTTGCTAATGATCTGGACGCGCAGGATGAACTAAAAACTTTCCGCAGCGAATTCCTTTTTCCACAACATGACGGAAAGGACGCCATCTACCTCTGTGGCAATTCACTGGGCCTGCAGCCCAAAAGCGTTCAGCAATATGTCCAGGCCCAATTAAGTAACTGGCAGGAACATGGCGTTGAGGGCTGGTTCAATAGCGAGGAACCCTGGCTGCAGTATCATGAGCAATTAAAAACACCGCTAGCTGCTCTGCTTGGTGCCAAAAGAGAAGAAGTAACCGTCATGAATTCACTTACAGTAAATCTTCACCTATTACTTGTAAGTTTCTATAAACCAACCGATAAAAAATATAAAATACTGATGGAAGGCGGAGCTTTCCCGTCCGACCAGTACGCCATCGAGAGCCAGGTAAAATTTCATGGCTTCGATCCGAAAGACGCCATAATAGAAGTGTTTCCGCGCGAGGGTGAATACACCCTGAGGACCGAAGATATTCTTTCGGCCATCGAAAATAACTCCGATCAGCTGGCTTTGGTGATGTTCAGCGGGCTGAACTACTACACGGGGCAGGTATTCGACATGAAAGCGATTACGGAAGCGGCGCATCGTGCTGGCGCCTGGTGCGGCTTCGACCTGGCCCATGCGGCGGGGAATGTTCCAATGAAGTTGCACGAATGGAATGCAGACTTCGCCTGCTGGTGCTCCTACAAATACATGAACTCGGGGCCTGGCGGTATCAGCGGGATATTTGTGCACGAGAAGCATTTTGAGAATAAAGAATTGAAGCGGTTTGCCGGTTGGTGGGGCTATGGTGTGGGCAAACGCTTTTTGATGACATCAGGTTTTGTTCCCGCGCAGGGAGCGGAGGGCTGGCAGGTGAGTACCAGCCCGGTATTGCTGATGGCCGTGCATAAAGCAGCTCTGGATATATTTGAAAAGGTAGGTGGTCTGGATAAATTGCGAAAAAAGAGCCTGCTCCTTACGGGCTTTCTTGAATACCATATACAGTTTATCAACCAAAAGCATGGCGAAGAACTGTTTAAGATCATAACACCAAAAGATCCGGGATGGCGGGGTTGCCAGTTATCGATTATCTGCAAACGCCACGGAAAAGCAACATTCGACTATCTATCGAAACATGGTGTTATCGGCGACTGGCGCGAACCGGATGTGATCAGGCTGAGCCCCATACCGCTTTATAACACGTTTAAGGACGTTTACAGCGCCTCAAAGCTGTTGGACGAGTCTTTGTCCACTGTGGGATAAATATTATGCTGAAGATCGCTTATGATCCGATTTACGCGCATCCTTTGCCCGTGGGACATCGATTTCCCATGCTGAAATACGAATTGATACCCGAACAGCTATTGCATGAAGGCATCATTTCATATGAAAATCTTTTTTCACCCGAGCCTTTGAATGAGGAAGTCATTCTGTGGACCCATGATAAAGATTACTGGGAGCAACTGCGTGATCTGACGCTGCCGGCTAAAGAAATCCGCCGGATAGGTTTTCCTTTATCCGCCCGATTGGTTGAACGTGAAATACGTATTGCGAAAGGAACGATAGACGGTTGTCATTATGCTTTTCAGTATGGCATCGCCTTTAATGTAGCTGGCGGCACGCATCATGCCGGAACGAATTGGGGCGAGGGTTTTTGTTTGTTGAACGATCAGGCTATTGCTGCTAACTATTTACTAAATAATAAATTAGCATCATCTATCTTAATCATTGATTTAGATGTTCACCAGGGGAATGGCACCGCGCAAATATTTGAAAATGATTCGCGGGTATTCACCTTTTCGATGCATGGCGCTAATAATTTCCCTTATCGGAAAGAAAGGTCCGACCTTGATATCGCGTTACCCGACGGGATAGGTGATGACGAGTACCTGGACATATTAAGTCGGACTTTACCGCAATTGATAGAACAGCAAAAGCCTGATTTTATATTCTACCTTGCGGGAGTGGATGTCTTAAAAACAGATAAACTGGGTAAGTTAGCCTTAAGCATAGACGCCTGTAGGGAGCGCGACCGCCTGGTGCTTGAACAATGCAAATCGCATCAAATACCGGTACAGGTAAGCATGGGAGGTGGTTATTCAACCGATATCAAGGACATTGTGGAGGCGCATTGTAATACTTACCGCCTGGCGCGTGACTTGTATTTTTAGTCTTGTGCTATGATATATTCCTGCTTAACCTGGTGCCTCCGGCTGATGGATTGGAATCGTATGAATAATAGCAGGGATGAGGTCAGCAACCCCAAAACAAGCCCATACCATACTCCCGTTACGCCCATCTTAAACTGTATGCCCAGCACGTAACCGACCGGCAGACCCACAACCCAGTAGGCTATGAGTGTGATAATGGTCGGGATATTTACATCGCCCATACCACGTAATATCCCAAGGCCGACAACCTGTGTTCCGTCAAATAACTGGAAGAAGGCTGCGATAATAAGTAGCTGTGCCGCAATAGCTATAACTGCTTTGTCTGAAGTATACATCCACGGTAACAGGTGGTTACCGAAGGTAAACAATAGAGCGGTCATCGACATAAAAATGATCACGATATGGTAATTAGAAATGGCCGACAAGCGCAGGTCGCGGTGCTGTTTGGCCCCGAAGAAGTTCCCCGACTTGATCGCCGCCGCGGCTGCTATTCCACTTGCCGCCATATAGGTTAATGCAGCAAGGTTGATAGCAACCTGGTGGGCTGCCTGTGCGATTGGGCTTATGGTACCAATCAAAATAGCGGCGCCGCTAAAGGCGCTGATCTCAAAAACATATTGTAACGCTACCGGCGTACCTATTTTAAGAATTGCCGAGCATCTCACCCTGTCAATTTGCTTCAAGGCAAAATCTTTAAGGTAGCTCCTGAAATTTTTCGACCTGAAGACATATACGCCCATGACTATCGCCATGCTGCAGCGGTCTATTAGCGTGCTATAACCTACGCCGCTGATCCCCATCGGCTTTACGCCAAACAAGCCTTTAACGAATATGATACCGAGGCAAATATTCAAAACGTTACCTAAGACCGAAATCGCCATAGCCTGCCTCGTAAAGCCCAGCCCTTCGGCGAATTGCTTAAACGTATTGAATATTAACAATGGGACAAGTGATATGCCCATCAGGAACAAGTAAGGTCTAGCCTGGCTTACCACTTCGGGGCTTTGGCCTAACTTACCGATTACCAGCATCGTCCCGAAGCTTATAAAAACGAATAACACAATACCTGTCACACTGTTAATAAGCAAACTATTGGATAGGAGCCGCCCGCATTCGGCGTGGTCCTTCCGGCCATTACTTTGCGCGATAAGCGGCGTAATGCCATAGGAGACACCCAATCCGATTACCAGGCCGATCACAAAGATGCTATTAACCAACGACACAGCAGCCAATGAGATGGTACCGGCAAAGTGCCCTATAATGATGCTATCGGCAGTCTGAACCAGCGTATGGCCCATCTGCGATATCACAACCGGGAAAGCCAAAAGCAGGCTTTCGCCATAGTAGGGTTTATATTTTTGGTAGAGTTTTTTCATTAAGTCGTAAGTTCTAAGTCTTAAGTCGCGAGTTCAATACTTTTGACTTTGAACTTTTGACTTCTGACTTGTTCAGGCAGCTGTATAATATTCTTCTTTCTCAGAAGTGTGCACGCGTATTACGCCCGAGAGTACCATATTGACGATGATCCGCTGTGCGCTGCGCCGGCTGAGCTTCTGCAGCTTACAGTACTCCGGCACACTAATGCGCTCCTTTTCCTGCAGGTACTCCAGCAACGCTTTTTCATTAGACGTGTATTCTATCAGGACGCCCGTTTTATCCGTCGAATGTTTTAAGACGTCAACAACGATCTTGCTGGCGAGCACACTTTTATCTTTCACCCGTACATAAACCCACCATTTGCCATCTTCAGCAAGCGCATAATGCGGCTTGCTGTCACTTTCAGCAATTTCTACAACCAACACCATCTTATCGTCTATATAAACTTCTTCAAATATGGGTTCAAGAGCGGGTTTTGCGAACAATTGGGCGGCTCGTGTGATCATATAGCGCTCTTCGTCTTCAGATTTTACACCCTTGATATTACCATCGTCGGCGACGCCAATAAGCAACCGCCCGCCTTTATTGTTGGCAAAGGATGTCATGGTACGGGCAATCTTTTCGCAACTGGTGATGGTTTTCTTGAAATCGAGCGTTACCCCTTCACCATCGAATATCAACTTTTTAATGTTTGCCGCTTTCATTTCATTGTTGTTTGTAGGGTATGTATATCTCCATCCAATTTTCGGGTTTGCTCAGGGGCACAAAACCGACTTGTTCGTAAAGGCCATGCGCATCGGCCGTAGCCAGGGACCATCGCCTTAAGCCCTGTAATTCAGGATGCTGCATAATGGTTTGCATCAACCATTTGGACAGGCCCAAACGGCGGTGCTGCTCCAGTACAAATACATCACAAATATAGGCAAAAGTGGCCTTATCAGTTATTACGCGAGCAAAACCCGCCAGTTCATTTTGCTTCAGGATGACAAAACACATTGAATTTTCAATGGCTCTTTTAAGCCTTTCAGCCGTCACGCCTTTGGCCCAATACGACTCTTTGTCAAGATATGCATATACCTTTTCAAAATCGATCATACTTTTATCTGTTGATATGCTATACCCTTTGTCAAGGAAGGCCCTGTCATTCATTATTGTCTTCATCAGATGGTAACGCTGTCTTTTATTTCACTGTAATCAAGGTTACGGACGTAAATCTCGCACAACACCTCCACGCACAATTCACCGTCCTTATCATACATGGTTATAGGATGTACTTTTATGTATTTTTCGCCTTTATTTAAGATTTTTTCTACCTCCTCAATTTTCGCTTTCGAAAGATCGATTGTAAAATACAGGTCTTTCCGTCCGGGTTTGATATAATGAATGTGGACTGATTTCATCCAAACGCGAACCTTATAGCCCTTGTGCGTAAGTACCTGGTGAAAAAGCAGGGGGTAAAATGGATCCGCCGCAGCGAAAATCGTTCCTCCAAAAATGGAGTTGTTGTAGTTATTGTTGACCAGGCTTTTGTTGATCTTGACTTTTACCCCCGTAAAGTCCTTATCAAATCCTACTACCCAAATGCGCTGAAAGAGCAGGGGCGGGTATAACCGCATGGCCCATTTCAATACATTTTCAGAAACCCGCATGATGGCTAAATATCTGAAATTTCTGAATACCGCGGTGTTGGGAAGTAAAAAAGTAATTAACAAAATTGGCTTTTACCAAACCAGCTTATATCCAACGCCGCGGATATTGATGATCTGCACATTAGGATCGGCTTGCAGATGTCGCCTCAATTTGGTGATAAACACATCCAGGCTTCGGGCATTGAAGAAGTTGTCATCTCCCCAAATGTTTTTAAGTATGGTTTTGCGCTGGATGGTTTCGTGTTCATTCTGGCACAATATTTTTAATATATCGCTCTCTCTCGCCGTCAATTGCCACGAATTGATGCCTTGCTGAATGATATTTTTAGAGGGCCTGAAAACGATATTGCCTATCACAAAGCTTTCATCCTTGTTTACTTTTGGCCGTTCGAGCAGGGGGTTGTGACTCAATAAAACCTTGATCCTCACGATCAGCTCCTCAACGCTAAATGGCTTTTTCAGATAATCATTGGCGCCCGATTCAAACCCGGCAACAACATCTTTTGGCTGCGACCGGGCTGTTAAAAATATGATGGGAATACCCTGATCTTTCTCCCTGATCTTTTTAGCCAGTTCAAAGCCGTCCATTTTGGGCATCATTACGTCCAGCGCGAGAATGTCGGGTTTAAGCTCATGATATTTTTGTAATGCCTGCACACCGTCGAAACACAGGATCACATCAAAACCCTGGTCCTCCAGGCTTTCGCGAACAATATGCGCCAGGGCAACCTCATCTTCAGCTAATAGTATCTTGGTTTTGTTCATTGATCAAAGCGGTAAGGTGACGATAAAATCGCTGCCGGCGTTAATTTCGCTTTTTACCGCGACAGTACCGCCATGAGCCTCCACAATATATTTCACGTAACTCAAGCCCAAACCGGTACCTTTTACATTATGGATGTTACCGGTTGATACACGATGAAACTTATCGAATACCTGCTTCTGATGCGATTTTGGTATCCCTTGGCCGTTGTCTTTAACAGAAAATACCGCTTCTTTGTTGTTTTGCGAGCAGGTAATAGCGATTTGCGGATGATCACCAGAATATTTGATCGCGTTATCTACCAGGTTCACGAGCACGTTCCTGAAGTGCAGCTTATCGGCGACGATATTGGTTAAACCACTATTTTGGTAACTGATGTCGACCTTTTTCTCTGTTTTCAATGCCTCCGATGCGATCACATCTTTTATTAATTCATCTACATTGATATTTTCTTTAACCAGGTCGATCTTGTCATGCTCAAATGCCGATATGTTCAACACTTTCGTCACCAGCTCGTTTAGTCTTGATAGTTCGGTTCTCGACGTTTGCAGGTAACGCTGTGTTTTTTCGGGATCGTTCAGCGCGTTGAATTTTTGCAGCCCCTCAATGGCGACTGTCAGTGTAGCTATGGGCGTTTTCAACTCGTGTGTCATATTGTTGATGAAATCGTCTTTCAATTCCGCCAGTTTTTTTTGCTTCAGAATGGTTTTGATCAGGTAATTGAACCCGGCAATGGCTGAAACGATAAGTAACACAGACAAAAGAAGTACTAACGTCATACTCCTGACTATGGCGTACTGCGGTTGGCTGAAAACAGCTTTCGCGAAGAATTCGGGCCCGATAATGCCAAATACTTTGAATCCATGATATTTATAACTGTATTCGTTGGTTTCGCTGTGATGCGCGTTGATGATATGTGTCGTATCTTGTTTGGTGGAAAATTTTAAGCTTAGGGGAGAATATATATCCATCTTGTGCAATTCGCGGTTCAGATAGCTAAGAAGTTTCGAACTATCGGCCTGCCTGAAATTTGGCGGGAAACCGTAAATAGAATTGTCCATCCCGCTGTCCAGCTTCAGCATGACGTCTTCAGGAACAAAAATGTGTGTATTATTATAGGCTTTGAATTTTTCAAACTGTTTAGGATAAGCTACGATGTCTTTCTCCCCGAAAAATCCGGTGAAAAGGCCCATTAGCTGCGGAACATAAAACGACATCTCCACCAATACCTGCGGCACCGTCGGATGGGGACCTGCCATCCTTGCATAGTAATTATAAACGAGGTTAGTAGTGTTAAACGGGTTGAATCCCCAATGCACCTTTGAGGTATCTGGCATGAAGAAACTTATAGTGAGTTGTTTATGTACCGTGTCGGCTTCATGTAGGGTATCGATCTTTATTTTCAAAGCCGGATCCGAAAGCCGCCTCACTAAAACCACGTGTATCGAATCAAAATATTCCTTCTTGCAATCGTCCATGGCCTTTTGCATAGCCAGGTCGATGTTGGCGTCAAAGTTTTTCTTATTGACTTTGTAGGCATTCACACACCAGAACACCTGGAAGGCTACAATGCCAATAAGCGATAGCATCACTAAAAGGAAGATAAGGTTTAGATTTTTTTTCATTACTTAAAGATTTTGTGTGAAGATATAGCTGACGTTTTGATATGGCCCGTTGTGTTAACATTCATTAACATAAAATAATTGCTGTTAAGATTTGCATTTGAACCCAAGTCGATTTATCAAAGCACAATTTCTATATTTGACCCATGAACCACCTCGTATCACCATCTATTTTAGCATCTGATTTTGGTAACCTCCAGCGTGACATCGAAATGCTGAACAGAAGCGAGGCCGACTGGATCCACTTTGATGTGATGGACGGTATGTTCGTGCCGAATATTTCTTTTGGATTCCCGTTGCTTGACGTGGTAAAGAAACATGCGAAAAAGCCGATCGATGTGCACCTGATGATCGAAGATCCCGACCGCTATATCGAGCAATTCGCAAAAGGCGGTGCAAACGGCATTACGGTGCATTACGAGGCCTGCGTACATTTGAACCGTACCATTAACGAGATCAAAAAATTGGGTTGCAGGGCAGGGGTAGCGCTAAATCCGCATACCCCGGTGGCGCTTTTGGAAGATATCCTGGAATATGCCGACCTGGTGCTGATCATGTCCGTAAACCCCGGTTTCGGCGGGCAGAAGTTTATTCCGAATACGTATAAAAAGATCAGGGCGCTGAAAAAGATGAGTACTGAACTCAATCCTGATCTGTACATCGAGATCGATGGCGGCGTTGATCAAAATAATGCGCAACAGCTTTTGGAGGCGGGGGCGAATGTGCTGGTTGCCGGCAATTCGGTATTCTCGGCGCCCGACCAGCTGCAAGCGATCAGCAGCCTTAAAATTGCGGGATAGGTTTTGTCAAAATAATATCATTATTCCCATATCCTGAACTATTGTTAAGAAAATCGGCAGTTGTTATAAAGATTTCGCAAATAATCTCTGGAAACGTTAACAATTTGACTAACTTAGCCCCAGCCAAATATAAGTTGTCAAACAGGCAAATATTTACATCAAACATAAAATTATGAAACACAATTTCGGTGCCGGTCCGGGCATTTTACCACATGAAGTATTAAAGCAATCAGCTGAAGGAGTTTTGAATTTCAACGGAACAGGCTTATCCATTTTAGAGATATCCCACCGTTCGACTGAATTTGAAGCCGTACTCAATGAGGCTGTTGCGTTGGTAAAAGAACTCTTAGGCGTTCCCGAAGGTTATTCGGTATTGTTCCTGCAGGGCGGCGCGAGTACAGAATTTGCGCTGGTTCCATACAACCTGCTGCCCGAAGGCGGTAAAGCAGCCTATGTGGAAACCGGTGTTTGGGCGAATAAGGCTTTAAAAGAAGCCAAATTCTTCGGCCAGGTTGAGGTTGTAGCTACATCCAAAGAAAGCAACTTTACTTATATCCCTAAGGATTTTACTATCCCCAAGGATGCCGCTTATATCCATATCACTTCCAATAATACCATTTATGGTACCCAGATGCAGTCGTTCTTTAAATCACCGATACCGGTGGTTGCCGATATGTCATCGGATATTTTCAGCCGTGTGTTCGATGTCGCCGATTTTGGATTGATCTATGCCGGCGCGCAAAAGAATATGGGCCCGGCTGGGGTAACTATGGTAATTGTGAAAGACAGCATCCTGGGCAAAACAGGCCGCCAGATTCCTTCCATGTTCAATTATCAGGTGCAGATTGACGGCGGTTCGATGTATAATACGCCGCCTTGCTTTGCCATTTATGTATCGATGCTGACGCTGCGCTGGCTAAAGGCTAAGGGTGGTGTTCCCGGTATCGAACAAGAGAATAATGCGAAAGCAAAAGCACTGTATACTGAAATAGACCGTAACCCGCTGTTCAAAGGCGTTTGCGCGGTTGAGGACCGTTCACATATGAATGTTTGTTTTGTGATGGAAAATCCCGAACACGAAAAACCCTTCCTAAAGCTTTGCGATGAAAAAGGTATCGTCGGCATAAAGGGCCACAGGAGCGTAGGCGGTTTCAGAGCGTCAATTTACAATGCATTGCCGATTACCAGCGTACATGTGCTGATCGACGCGATGCAGGAATTCCAGGAAAAGAATAAATAATTGCCCCCTAACCCCCTAAAGGGGGAATTTAATTGCTCCCTTTAGGGGCTGGGGGCTAACTAAATATATTATGATAAAAATATTAGCCAACGACGGTATCGATCCAATAGGCAAAAAAATGCTGGAGGATGCCGGATTTTTTGTAGATACGAATAACATACCACAGGATGAACTGCCTGTGAAATTACAGGAATACGATGCCATCACGGTACGCAGCGCCACCAAGGTGCGTAAAGCGCTGATCGATGCATGCCCGAACCTTAAAGTGATCGGTCGCGGTGGTGTGGGAATGGATAACATTGATGTGGACTATGCCAAAGAAAAAGGCATAGGCGTTTATAATACGCCGGCTTCGTCTTCTTTATCTGTTGCCGAACTGGTATTTGCCAGTTTATTTGGCTGCGTGCGTTTCCTACCCGATAGCAACCGCAAAATGCCGGTTGAAGGTGGTAGCAAATTCAACGACCTGAAAAAGGCTTATGCCAAAGGTGTTGAGCTACGTGGCAAGACTTTGGGCATCGTAGGCTTTGGCCGTATCGGCCGTGAAGTAGCCAAGATCGCGATAGGCGTAGGTATGGATGTGATCGCGTATGACCTGTACCCGTTTAATCCTGAACTGGAGCTTGTTTTAGGCGGCGGCATTACTGTAAAAGCTTCCGTGAAGACTGTAACCCTTGAAGAGGTAATTACAACCTCTGATTTTATTACACTGCATACGCCATTTATCGATAAGGCCCTTTTAGGCGCTGAAGAACTGGCGCGCACCAAAAAAGGAGTGGGGCTGGTAAATATTTCCCGCGGCGGTTTGATCGACGAACTGGCTTTAGTTGATGCTTTGAACAGCGGCCAGGTTTCTTTCGCCGCTTTGGACGTGTTTGATAACGAACCAACGCCACGTGAAGAGATATTGAAACACCCGAAAATATCCTTGACGCCGCACATCGGCGCTGCAACCAACGAGGCGCAGGAAAGGATTGGGGTTGAGTTGGCGAGTTTGATAATAAGCCATTTCACGGCGCACTAATTGCACGAATTTTTTCGAATTACACGAATTCAATGTTGAATTAATTCGTGTAATTCGTGATATTAATCAGTGAAAATTCGTGCTACAGTATGTAGTTTATTTCCTTTTCCGGGATAGTAACCGTATACCCTTCCTCCTCCAACCCATCCGCTAAAGCCTGCATACTGGTTTCCTCGCCGTGTACCAGGAAAATATTTTTGAGTTTCGTTTTATCCTGCAGCCGGGCGATGTTCATCAGGTCTTCGTGGTCGCCGTGGGCGCTTAGCACGTCGGTTTGCTTGATAGTGGCATAAACGGCTAACTCGCGGTCTTTAATGTGAACGATCGGATCACCACGAAGCAGGCGGTGGCCCAGAGTGCCCTTAGCACAATAGCCTATAAACAGGATGGTGCAATAGTAATTCTGGATATTGTTGTACAAGTGATCCTGTATACGGCCGCCCTCCAGCATGCCGGCCGATGAAATGATTATACAAGGCTCGAAATAATTGGAAACCTGGCGGCTATCCTGTAGCGTTTGGGTGTAAGAAAGATTGTCAAATTCAAATTCATCGCCCTGCACATCGTAAAAATGCCGTGCTTCGCTATTAACCAGGTTGTGGTGTTTGCGGAAAATTTCAGTGGCAGACACAGCCATTGGGCTATCCACAAATACTTTAACCGGCGGCAACAGGCCCTCGCTGAATATCTTGTTCAATGAAAAAACCAGCGACTGCGTACGCCCGATGCTAAATGCCGGTATGATCAATCTACCTTGCTCTTTGATACAAGTCTGTTCTATAGTTTCGATCAGGGCCTGCTCGACAGTCTTGTCTTTGGTGTGCATGCGGCCACCATAAGTTGATTCACATACCAAATAGTCAACCGTCGGCAATTCTTCCGGGTCATTTAAAACCGGGTAATTCTTGCGGCCGATATCGCCTGTGAAGGCAATTGTTTTTTCTTCGCCCTGGTCGTTGATTTTCAAAATTGCCGCCGCCGCGCCTAACAAGTGGCCGACAGGGACAAAAGTTAGCTGAATATCACCATTGATGCGGAAAGGGCGGTTGAAACCAATAGTCACAAAACGATCGGCCGTATCCATCACATGCTTTTGCAGGTAAAGCGGTTGCTGCCCATCACCGCCGCCGCGCCTTTTGCGGTTATGCTTGCGGCTTTTGTGGATCTTGTTCATAAAGATATTCACGGAGTCAAGCAGTAATAACTCGGTAAGATCGGCAGTAGCAGGCGTGCACAATATCTGCCCGGCAAAACCCATACGGACCAGTGTGGGCAGGTTGCCCGAATGATCAATATGCGCATGGGTTAAAATTACGACGTCGATTTCAGCCGGATCGAAAGGGAAATTCTCGTTGGATTGAATGCTGCGGTCCTTCTCGTAATCCAGCCCGCAATCAATAAGTATCTTATATTGGTCAACTTCGAGCAAATGCATGCTGCCGGTGACCTGGCGCGCCGCGCCGTGTATGGTTAATTTCATTCTTGTTAGTTCATGGTTCATAGTTCATGGATCATAGCAAATCTGTGTTCGCCATTAAGATCCATTCAATGAACACTTATATTCTATTCTTTTCAGCAACGGTTTTAATTTATCCATAAATGGCTGTGATCTATGAACCATTAACCATAAGCTAAATCTCAAACTGCAGCTGGCTCAAATAACGGTAAAGGCCTTTCTCATTGCCCAGCAGTTCCTCGTGGCTGCCGCTTTCTATAACTGTTCCTTTTTCCAGGACGATGATTTTATCCGCTTCGCGGATGGTCGACAACCGGTGTGCAATAATAATGGAAGTTCTGTTCATCATCAACTCCTCCAGCGCTTCCTGCACCAAACGTTCTGATTCTGAATCAAGGGAAGAAGTGGCCTCGTCTAAAATAAGGATTGAGGGGTTTTTCAATAATGCCCTGGCAATAGCGATACGCTGTCTTTGGCCACCGGACAATTTTACGCCGCGTTCACCCACGATCGTATCATAGCCTTCGGGAAAAGAAATAATAAATTCCTCGGCATTAGCACGTTTGGCGGCAATGATAATCTCTTCTTCGGTCGCCTTCAGTTTACCGTAAGCGATATTCTCACGTATCGTTCCACCAAATAGCAAAACATCCTGCGGTACAATGGCTACCTGGTTACGAATATCGGTGAGTGTGTATTTATCCGATGGTTTATGATCAAATAAAATGGTTCCGCTTTGCGGGTGATAAAATTGAAGTATCAAAGAGGCCATTGTCGATTTACCCGAACCGCTCGGTCCGACGATAGCTACCCTTTGGCCGGTCTTCGCCTCAAAAGAAACGTTTTTCAATACTTCCATTTCCGGTCGGGACGGATAATGGAAATTAACGCTATCAAAAGCGATGTTACCGTTTATCTTTTGTTTGATCTCGTTTTCGGTTTCCGTGATGGAAACCAGTTCGCCTTCTTCGGCCAATATTTCCAATACACGTTCGCTCGCACCGACTGCACGCTGAACATTCGCATACATCTCGGGGAAACTGCCCATAGCGCTGCCTACAAAAGCAGCATATAATGCGAATTTGAATAACTCGCCAACGGTTAGTTCATTATGGCTAACCAGCAAGCAGCCGTATGCGACGACGGCCACAATAGCCCCAAACATACCAAATACGATAAATGAGGCGAACAACCCCCGAAATTTCGCGCCGCGAATTGCGATATTGGCGACCTCGCGGATATTGGTACCGTAACGACCCGCTTCAAAGGATTCGTTAACAAAAGCCTTCACATTGGCTATACCCTGTAAAGTTTCCTCAACTATGGTATTGGATTCCGCGAGTTTGTCCTGCGCCTGGCGGGAGATTTTCCGGATAAACCGCCCAAAAAATATCGCGATCACGATCAATACCGGCAATACAGCCAACAGGGACAATGTCAGTTTAATGGATATGATCGCAAGGAAGGCAATCCCGCCCACCAGTAATACCAGTTGTCGGATCATTTCAGCGAGGGTAGTGGTCAAAGTATCCTGTATCTGTGAAAGGTCGGCAGATATGCGGCTGTTCAATTCTCCAACGCGACGATTGGAGAAAAAATTCATAGGCAGCGTGATCAGCTTGAAGTAGGTATCGCGCCGAATGTCCGCTAATGAGCGTTCCGCAACCTGCACAAACCACAATATCCTGAAAAATGATACAAAGCCTTGTGCGAATAATACAGCCAGGGCTAAAACTCCTATGCCTTGTATTGTTGCCGGTAGAAACTTTGATGTGCTCTTTCCCTGGGCCGCGTCAATTAAACCACCGATAAAGGATGGGAACGCCAAACCAACTAAACTGGAAAGAAACAGGAATAGCATGGCGAATGCGAATTTTCTGCGATACGGCCGGAGATAAGACAGCAGCCTTGAAATGTTTTTTAAAGTCTCACGGGTTATTTTGGCTTTAGGTAATTCTTCCTTTTGCTTATTGCCGCTGTTTAAAGTACTTCTTCCTCTCGCCATGTTTTTGATATAAACCCGGCAAAGTTAAACGGTTGAGAACCGTTTAATGAATAATATCAGCAAAATTGACCCAAGCATGAGAACAAAGGCGATAACATAAACGCGATCCACCTTTTCATGGTGTTTTTGAGCATTAGCGGCTTCCTGCTTCATCCGGTCAATTTGTGCGCGCAGCCGGTTAATGGTGTTCATATAACCCAGGCTGTAATCCTGCGCCTGAGAGGATTTGACTTCGGCCTGCTGCTGCTGAAAAGTACGATAGTTGAGCAATATTTTGGTTTGGATAAAGATACTGTCGTCTGTCCGGGCGATATCCATCAAGATATCATTTGAGCGGCGGATATCCTTTTTGGTTTGCAGTCCGAAAATACCGGTGTGCTTCTTCAAACTCTCATCATACTGGCCAAATTTCCTGTGCCGTTCATCCAGCATATTATTGATCTTTGTACGCTGTAATTGATAAGCCAGGGAATCAGGATTGGCTTTCATTTGAGCGAAGAGTGGCGCGTACCAAAGGCACACCATGCAGAGGAGAGTAAACTGTTTCATACCAGGCTGAAGGAAGATCTATTCAAAATCAATGATAACGGTGTCACCAAGGCTCAAACCCAGCAACCCGGCGGCATTACCTTTGTTAATGGCAATTTCCAAATGGTCGCTTATGCCGAAAAGGCACAGTTTTTCTCCTTCGGGAACTTCGTTATAATACCAGCTAAGGTGGCTTATTGTTTCATTGCGTTTAAAAGAGAGCGTAAAATGGCGTCCCTGCTGTACCTGGTTGAAAAATTCTTTCGTGATGTTCGTGATGACGTTCTGGAACGAATCGATATAGATCACTACACCCTTGATCATATTCTTTTCGATCACAGGCTGCAGGTTCATCTTTTTTTCGATACCGGTTACCGGCAAGCCTATATCCCTGAGCTTGCCGCCGTCGGCTAAATGACAGGCAGCTTTAACAAATATATCGGCGAGCGGGAAATGCAAAAATTTAAGATCCTGCATGATGTTGATCTCGACCATTTCGTCAGGATCGGAGTTAAACATCAGCGAAAAAATACCGTTATCTGCGCCGACAAAATAGTGGTTCCTGTAATAAACTGCCAGGTACTTGGTCTCCTTGATATAAACGGTGTCGATACCGATGAGGTGAACCGTACCGTCCGGGAAATAGTGAAAACTATTTTTGAGTATAAATGCCGCCTGCTGCACGTTGAACGCCGCAACATTGTGCGTAATATCGACGATACTGGCGCCTGGCAATAGTTTTAATATACTTCCTTTAAGGGCTGCCTGGTAAATATCCTTGTCGCCCAAATCAGTAGTTAATGTTATTATTGCCATTAATTATTCGAATATTTATTGCTAATCTTGTGCAAGCATTAGATGCTACAAATATTCAATTTTTAATTCATAAAAAGTCTCGAACTAAAAAATCAATTACTGTTGACAGAACTAAAAATATCTATCGAAAATGTGAACCCGGCTGTACTGTGGGGACCGAATAATGACCACTTCGAGATCATCAAAAAACAATATCCAAAGCTAAAATTAGTTGCACGTGGCAGCGAATTAAAGGTTTTGGGCGATGACCATGAGCTATCTGTATTCGATGAAAAATTCAGTCATTTGCTCAATCATGTTGAAAAATTTGAGAACCTGAATATTACCGACCTGGAGAGAATACTGGGATCAAAAGCTTCATCTGATACTGCTCCCAAACCAACCATAGATGATAAATCTACAACGGGCGAGGTATTGGTGTTCGGACCGAACGGCATTTTAGTAAAGGCCCGTACCGCCAATCAAAAACGGATGGTTACGGCTATCAATACAAACGATATATTGTTCGCGATAGGCCCCGCCGGTACAGGCAAAACCTATACCGCTGTTGCATTGGCTGTTCGTGCGCTGAAGAACAAGGAAGTAAAACGGATCATCCTTACCCGCCCGGCAGTGGAAGCAGGGGAGAACCTTGGCTTTTTGCCGGGCGACCTGAAGGAAAAGATCGATCCCTATTTGCGGCCGCTTTATGACGCCCTGGATGATATGATACCGGCTGAAAAGCTAAAAGTGTACCTGGAGAACCGTACAATCGAGATAGCTCCATTGGCGTTTATGCGCGGACGTACGCTGGATAACTGTTTTGTGATATTAGACGAGGCTCAGAATGCTACCGATATGCAGCTCAAAATGTTTTTGACGCGTATGGGCCCTACGGCCAAGTTTATTGTGACAGGTGACGTAACCCAGATAGATTTACCCAAGAAGCAGCAGTCGGGCTTGCATACTGCCTTGCGCATATTAACAGATATTAAAGGTATTGAGTTGATCTACCTTACGGGCGAAGACGTAGTACGCCACAAACTGGTAAGACGTATTTTGGAGGCTTACGGGGATATTCAATAGCATATAGTTCATGGTTCATAGTTCATAGCCTATCCCGGATTTGCCATGAACTATGATCCATGATCCATGAACTAAAATAATGGACGCAATAAAAGAAACACATTTTCATTTTCCGAAGCAGACCGCTTTTTACAAGGGCAAGGTGCGCGACGTATATACTATAGATAATAAGTACCTGGCAATGGTCGTTACCGACCGCATTTCGGCGTTTGACGTTGTACTCCCCGAGCCAATACCTTATAAGGGGCAGGTTTTAAACCAGATAGCTGCTAAGTTTTTGCATGATACTTCGGATATAGTACCCAATTGGGTGATTACGGTGCCCGATCCAAGCGTGACTATAGGGAAGATCTGCGAACCTTTTAAGGTTGAGATGGTGATCCGCGGTTACCTTGCGGGACATGCGGCGCGGGAATATGCTGCAGGGAAAAGGGTGTTGTGCGGTGAGAAATTGCCGGAGGGTTTAAAGGAGAATGATAAGCTGCCGGAACCGATCATTACACCCACGACCAAAGCGTCGGTAGGGCATGATGAGGATATATCAAGGGAACAAATATTGGCAAAAGGCATCGTTTCACCAGAGGATTATGCGCAGTTGGAAAAATACACTAAAGCCTTGTACCAGCGTGGCACCGAAATAGCGGCCAAAAGAGGCTTGATACTGGTTGATACCAAATATGAGTTTGGCAAAGCCGACGGAATAATATATTTAATAGATGAAATTCATACACCCGATTCGTCAAGATATTTCTACAAAGAAGGTTATGAAGAAAGACAGAAAAATAACGACGCGCAAAAGCAGCTCTCGAAAGAATTTGTGAGAAAATGGCTGATAGAAAATGGCTTCCAGGGCAAGGAAGGGCAGGTTGTTCCGAAGATGACCCCTGAAATAGTCAATTCGATATCAGACCGTTATATCGAACTTTATGAACAGATAACCGGCGAAAGCTTTGTTAAAAGTGACAACAATCAAGTGTTGGACCGGGTTGAAAAGGCGATCAACTCGGCGTTGAGGAATTTGTAATTTTTTATTGTAGATAAAAAAATTATATCTTAGTAGCATAATTAATAAAAAATGAAGTTTACTGTTGATAAGCACGAAAAGTATGTATTGTTGAAACTGAATGAATCAAAGTTAAATTCATTGGTTACACCGCAATTAAAATCCGAGCTGATATTGATCAATACCGAAGGTCAGAGAAATATCGTTATGGATCTATCGCAGATAAAGTTTGCCGATTCATCAGGATTAAGCAGTTTATTAGTGGGTCACAGGCTGTGCAAAAATGCGTCCGGGGTATTTATCCTGGTAGGTTTGAATGACGCAGTTGCGCGTTTGATATCCATTTCTCAGTTAGATAGCGTACTTTCTATCGTTCCGACCACTGAAGAAGCCATCGACCTCGTTTTTATGGAAGAAGTGGAAAAACAGCTGAAGAAGGAAGCAAAGTAACATCTTTACTGTTTTCCCGATATGAAATTTGAGGTAACGATATTGGGAAGTAGTTCGGCAACGCCAATTTTCAACAGGAATCCATCCTCGCAGGCGCTTAATATAAACGAGCATTTCTATTTGATCGATTGCGGAGAAGGCACGCAACAGCAGATGCTGCGTTTTGATGTCAAGCCCAGCCGTATCGACCATATTTTCATCAGTCACCTGCACGGCGACCATTACCTGGGTTTAGTGGGCTTACTTTCGTCCATGCATTTGAACGGCCGGGTAAAGCCGTTAAAACTCTATTGTCCTCCCGAACTGAAAGAGATCATCGATCTGCAGCTGAAATATTCCGACACTACTTTGCAGTTCGAGATCGATTATTACTTTACTAAACCGGATGCGCCGGAAATGATCCTGGATAATACAGATATAACCGTGGAAACCATCCCACTCGATCATCGCATTCCTACCACAGGCTTCCTGTTCAGGCAGAAAAGAAGATTGAGAAAATTGATCAAAGAAAAGGTTGAAGAGTTGAGTATACCGATCGAATACTATTCGCCCATAAAAAAAGGGGAAGATTATACAGCTCCTGATGGCGCAATTTATCGGAATGCCGAGTTGACCACAAGCCCTGAAGAGCCCAAAACCTATGCGTATTGCTCAGATACCTTATATAATGAAAATTATTTTAAGCAGATAAGCAATGTCGATCTCCTGTATCACGAATCAACCTTTATGCATAATATGGTCGAACGTGCGCGGTCAACACATCATACTACCGCATTACAGGCCGGCCGGGTAGCCATGCTTACAAATGTCAAAAGACTTCTGATCGGGCATTTTTCGGCCAGGTACAAAACGCTGAACGAACTTTTAGAGGAGGCGCGCAATCTTTTCCCGGATACCGAGCTGGCTCTTGAAGGAAAGACGTTTGTTATTGATTGATGTGCAGATTTCAAATGTGCGGATGACTCTTTATTAACGCGAATCTTATAAAGATTTGCTCATTTGCATATCTGCACATCCCCGCGTTTGCACATTTACTTATCCTTTTTCCCAAAAACCGAGAAGCTGACATAGCGTTTCGGATGTGCCTTCAGGTCGAGAAATAACTTATTCAGATTTTGCGACGCGCTATCGAGATGCGTATATAATTGCTGATCGTTGATCAGTAAACTTAACGTACCCTTACCATTGTTGATCTTGTTTATAGCTTCTTGCAATTCGGTGACGGCCTTGTTAGCATTTTCCATCGTCTGTTTAATATTGGAATGCGCAAGGTCACTGCTAAAGGTTTGCACATTTGTGGCTACATCATTTAAATGCGCTGTGCTGGTTTTTAAATTGCCCGAAACATCTTCGGCGTTTGCCAATATGCCGTTGATATGTCCGGTTTGTGAAGCTACCAAATCGTCGATCTTTTTGGTCGTGCCTTCAAGGGTATGCAGCGAATTAGCAATACTCAAAAAACTCCGGTCGACATTTTTTTGAAACTCCGGGTTCATGATCTTATTGATCGCAGCCAGCGATGAATCCATTTTGGATATCAATTGCTCGGCTTTCTTTTGAATCGGCTGCAGGCTTTCGGCCAGGCTGCCTTGTATATCTGCTTTGAGGGTATCCTTATCCTGGGCAAACGTCTTGTGATCACCCATCTCAAATACGATAGCTTTGGAACCAAGCAGGTCGGTACTTACCAATTTGGCAAGCGTATTATCAGGGACGTTATATTGCGGATCGATCTTAAACTCAACAATAGTTCTTCCATCGGGCTGCAGTTTCATACTGGAGACATGACCGATAGGAAAGCCGTTTACGAGTACAGGTTTTGATACCGATAAACCGTCTACACTATTATATACGGCATAAAACCTGTTCGATGAGGAAAATACATCGTTTCCGCGCAGGTAGCTGTAGCACAATATCAGTATTGTTACAGCTATGGTTGTAAGTATGCCTATTTTAGTTTCGTTTGATATCTTCATGATTAAGATTTAAGATGTGAGTCCCGATAACTATCGGGATGAGATTTAAGATTTTGTGAAAGGCTGAGTTTGATTTGTAAAATGAGCCTAAAGATCATACTGCAGGGCTTAATTTCTGTAATACTTTGTCTCATATCTCACATCTAATATCTCAAATCTATTTTGACACCTGTTCTACTTCGTCTTTATATTTTTGTATAGCTCTAACTATCGAGGCAGCTATTTCGTTTTGACCTTTCTCAGAATTTAGATAATCTTCGTCGTCATGATTGTTGATGTAACCTGTTTCTACAAGTACTGAAGGCATGGCAGTATGATCAAGTACAAATAACACTTGTTCGCGTACACTTTCAGACGGACGCCCGTCGCCCTGGATAAACTCGTCCCTAACCATATTGGCAAACTGGATACTTTGTTTGCGATATTTGTTTTTCATTTGGTTGAGCAAAATAACCGCCGTTGGGTCATTGGCTTTATCCTCAATAGATGTTTCTACCTGGCCATTATCATCCACCACTTCGTTTTCACGCAGCGCCTCAATTTGCGGGCCGATCCTATTGGTACTATAAACAAGCACTAACGTCCCTCTACCTGATCTATCGGGTATGCTGGCCGTTCTATAGACAGGCTTATGATGCTTATGTCCAACTACTTCGCGAATCTTTCTATTTGGCAATGAATTACAATGGATAGATATAAATAAGTCTCCGTGGTTTGAGTTCGCTATCTCGGCACGTTTGCCCCATAAAACGTCGTAATTGTTAGTGCGTGTCATAATAACCCTTACGTCCGGAATTTCTTTTTCTATTTGTTCCTGCAATTTCTTAGCAATTGCCAGCGTTACATTTCTCTCGTAGGAGTAGGAGCCGTCGGCTCCTGGCGAAAAACGGCCGCCACCGGGAGGACGATCGCCATGGCCGGCATCTACGATAATGGTCCTGATCCGGAAACTGCTGTCGGCGGCCGGGTTGGCCCGATTTACCGGGGAGTTTTGTCTAAAGGAAAGTAGCGCAAATGAAACAACACATGTCAGGAAAACACAAATCGATCTTTTCAAGGCTTTATTTTTCATCAGAGGATTATTGTTTTTTTAACGGTGATGAAGCAATCATGAGCTATGTTCAATTTTTTTTAAGTTGTAGCTCATGATGGTTTCATCAATACTTCGTTTTTTTAGTTGGGATGATGTCTCCAGATTATTCGTCACTATTGTAATGAATAGTCTGATGGTTTCATTATTTTTGAACGCTGTTAACTATACTGCAAAAATACTATTCATAATTGATTTTGAAATTCGTTAGCCTGTCTTTTCTGCTCGTAATTATCTTAATGGCCAACGTAACAGTATCTGCAAAAACAGGCAAACTTTACGGTCGGAAGCCAGCTATTGACACGATTATTAAGCTGGATACCATCAAGGACAAGAAACTGCTTAAAGGTAAGAAATCCGCTCCAAATACGCCCGGAAAAAATGCAGCCAATGCCAATGATACCACTAAAAATAAAGGCGGCCTTCAGTCCATGGTCACCGCTCATGCCGAAGACTCTACCTATTACGACGATACTCACCAAATATTGTATCTCTATGGTAAAGCCCGTGTAACTTATGAGGATTTTGAGCTGGATGCGGATTATATCAGGGTGGACGAAAAAAACAAGGTCATTTTTGCCAGTGGTGTTATTGACCCAATAACAAAACGATACATCGGGCATCCCATCTCAAAGCAGAAGAATGAGAAGCCGGTCAACTCCGATTCATTACGTTATAATTACGAAACAAAAAAAGGGAAAATATACAATGGTTCCACCAACCAGGACGGCAACTATTTTTCGGGCGGACAGGAGAAGGTATTAAATAAGGACGAGATCGCCTACCGCAATGTGATATTCAGCACCTGCGACCTGCCATATCCCGAAACACATTTCGGCATTGTGATCACCAAAGGTATCGGCGAAAAGAACCAGATCATTTCGGGCCCGGCATTCCTGGAGATAGAAGGCATTCCATTGCCGCTCGCGATTCCTTTTGGATTTTTTCCGAAACCTAACTCGCGGTCATCTGGCGTGCAGTTACCTACTTTCGGAGAGGACCAGAAGCTGGGATTTTTTCTAAGAAATTTTGGTTATTATCTCGCGTTGAACGATTATTTGGACCTTACTACCACCGCGACCTTATATTCAAAAGGATCGTATGAAGTAAACGAGTCCATGCGTTACCTGAGCAGGTATAAATACTCCGGGTCGTTATCATTAACCTACAGCTCCACTAAATATGGTTTGCCAACTGATCCGGCGAATAAAGATTTTCATATCGATTGGTCGCACAGCCAAAATCCGAATGCTAATCCCGGCACGACGTTCACGGCGTCGGTAAATGCCGGAACGTCCGGTTTTAACCAGCATAACGGTCCAACTTTAGGTTATAACCTGAATACCCTGACCCAAAATACCCTGCGTTCAAGCATCGCTTATGGAAAGGTGTGGGCGGGAACGCCCTTTAACTTTACCGTTAACTTATCGCACAGCCAGGATCTGACGGCAAAAACGGTTACACTTGAATTGCCAACCTTCAATTTCAATATGTCGACCATCAGCCCTTTCGATTCAAAGGATAGGGTTGGCGAACAAAAGTGGTATCAGAAGATCACGGTAGGCTACAGCTTGCAGGGAACCAATAAGGTAAATTCGGTACCCGAGTCTGAACTATTCCAAAGTGCGACACTTACGAAAAGGCTGCAAAACGGGTTTGAGCACCAGATACCTATTGGATTCAATCAAACGATATTAAAATATTTCCAATTTAGCGCAAACGTCAATTATACTGAACGCTGGTATTTCCAATCTATTCATGAGGGCTTTGCCCGGGGTAGTGTGCCCGGCCGCGATTCGTTGGTTTATGATACGCTGGGAGGATTTAAGAGAGCAGGGGAATACAGCCTCGGCGCCAATTTCTCAACAAAGGTATACGGTATCATGAACTTCAAAAGCGGCGCGCTGAAGGCCATCCGATATGTAGCCACCCCGACTATAGGATTTTCTTACCACCCGGATTTTTCTGACCCCAAATATGGTTATTACCAAACGGCGGTTGGCGTTGCTACAGTACCTTATCAGATTGCCTACCAGCGGTATTCAGTTCTGCTAAATGGTGCATACGGCTACCCCTCGGCCGGCAAGAGCGCCGCGATGACCTTTAGCTTGAATAATAATCTTGAGGCAAAGGTCAGGCCGAAAGCCACCGACACATCGACGACAGAAAAAAAAATAAAAATACTGGAAGACTTCACCATTTCCACTTTCTATAATTTCGCCGCCGATTCGCTCAACCTGTCGCCGATACAGTTCTCGGGGCATACTACGTTATTTAAGGATAAGTTGAACATCACGCTTAGCGGTACACTCGACCCTTATGTGACAGAGGTGCGCGACTCCATTACGAACGGCCAGATATTGAAATACAAGATACCAATCAATAAATACACTTTGCAGCAGGGGAAGTTCCCATCGCTGATTTCATTTAATCTTTCTGCCAGCGCCAGTTTGAACCCGGCGGTATTTCACCCGCAGCCAAAGGTGCCTTTGCCAGGCACAACCCTGCAGACGATGAATCCGGAACAAGCATCCAAACTGTCCCTGCTCAATAGCGATCCGAGCGCTTACGTCGATTTTAATATCCCCTGGAACCTGTCGGTCAATTATAGCTTTAATTATAATAATTATTATACCGGTACAGGTGTCACTAATACCGTAATGCTAAGCGGTGATCTTAATATTACCCCAAAATGGAAGGTGCAGTATACGACAAACTACGACCTGCGGGCAGGCAAGCTGAGCAGCGCAACCTCGTTTGGCCTTTACCGTGATCTGCATTGCTGGGACCTTTCGATGCAATGGCTGCCCTTCGGGTATTTTAAATCGTACACAGTTACACTTAAGGTTAAAGCCTCTATCTTGCAGGACTTAAAGCTGACTAAGCGTAGCGATTATACCAACAATCAATATTACAACCCGTATCAATAACAATGCAGGCAGAACTCATAACCATAGGCGACGAGATACTGATAGGGCAGGTAGTGGATACCAACTCGGCCTGGATGGCACAAAAACTGAATGCTATCGGGATAAGGGTAAAGCAAATAACCTCAGTATCAGACGATAAACAACATATACTGACCGCTTTGAAAGAAGCCCATGAGCGTGCTAATATCATCCTGATCACCGGCGGCCTTGGCCCGACGAAAGACGATATTACCAAAAAAACACTGGCCGAATATTTTGGCGTTCGATTGGTTGAGAATGCTGCGGCGTTGGCCAATGTAGAAGCTATATTCAGGCGCTTAAGGGGCACGCTAACCGAGTTGCTGGACGTGAACAAAAAACAAGCGCTCGTACCCGAGAATTGTGAAGTGATACTGAACCGGAACGGTACGGCGCCCGGAATGTGGTTCAATTATGATGATACTATCTATATGTCTATGCCTGGTGTTCCGCACGAGATGATGTATATGATGGAAGATTCGGTCATCCCTAAGTTGAAAGCCACGCTTAAACTGCCGGTTATTATTCATCATACTATATTAACAGTGGGTGAGGGGGAATCGTACCTGGCTGAAAAAATAGCGGATATCGAAGACTCGTTGCCGCCATACATCAAATTAGCTTATTTACCTAAACTCGGACAGGTTCGTTTGCGTTTAAGTGCTTACGGCGAGAACGAAGCTTTTTTAAAGGAAAAGGTCGAAGGTTTCGCGGCCAGGATAACCGAGCGCGTGGGTAAGGCAGTTATTGCGCAGGAGGATATACCGCTGGAAAAGGCGATTTTAAATTTTATGGCGAAACGGGAGTTGACATTGTCAGCCGCGGAAAGCTGCACGGGAGGGTATATTTCGCACTTGATTACACAGCACCCGGGCTCATCCAAGGTATTTTTTGGCGGGGCGGTTTCCTACTCGTATGAGTTGAAGGAAAGTATACTGGGTGTGAAGAATGAAACGCTGTGGCAACATGGGGCTGTGAGCGAAGAAACGGTTACCGAGATGGTGGAAGGGGCCTTGCTGAACTTTAAATCGGATTATGCTGTTGCCGTAACCGGTATCGCCGGGCCGGATGGGGGAACACCAGAAAAACCCGTAGGGACGGTATGGATTGGTGTAGCAAATACTGGAAAAACAGTTACAAAGAAATTTTTATTCGGTAATAAGCGCCAGCAGAATATAGAACGAACGGCGATAGCCGCCCTGAACATGCTGAATATTTTGCTGAAGGAATTAAACTAATTGACTAATTTTGCCCGATAATATCTGATTCTATGTCTAAATACCAATTATTACTGCCGAAAATGGGCGAGAGTGTTGCCGAGGCTACCATTATCAAATGGAACAAAGCCGTTGGCGATTCGATAGAAGCTGATGAGGCCGTAATGGAAATTGCTACCGATAAAGTTGACTCTGAAGTGCCTTCCCCGGTAACGGGCAGGTTGGTGGAGCAGCTTTGCAAAGAGAACGACGTGGTGCAGGTGGGCTCGGTGATCGCAATTATCGAAACAGGCGGCACCGAAGAGGAGGTGATTGAGACGCCTGCCGCTGAAGTAGCGCAGGAAATTAACGCGCCCGATACACCCGAAGTAGTTGAAGAACCAAAAGCTGAAGAACAGTCACAGGAATATATTGCACCCGAAGCTATGCCAGGACTGGATCAGTTGGAAGCTAAAGATTCAGCAACTGAAACCACCGTTGATGCCTCGAAAGGATCGGGAAGGTTTTACTCGCCTTTGGTAAAAAATATTGCCGCGCAGGAGGGTATCAGCGTTGAAGAACTGGATAAAATACCGGGAACGGGTGCCGAAGGGCGTTTGACCAAGGACGACCTGTTGAACTATATACAATACCCGGCTGCCTATAAAACAGCTGCGCAACCTATAGAACCGGCCGCTGCGTCAGTGTTTGAATCTACAAAACCCGAACCTCAGCCTGTTCGCCAGCAAGCGCCGGCGCAGGCTGCACCCGCCGCTGAGCCAAAACCCGCTCCCGTGGTATCGGTTTCGGGTAATGACGAGATCATCGAGATGGACAGGATGCGGAAACTGATCGCCGACCATATGGTGATGAGCAAGCAAACTTCGCCGCACGTGACTTCGTTCGTGGAAGCTGATGTCACCAACATTGTGCAATGGCGCGATAAGGTTAAAGGCGCATTTGAAAAGAAAGAGGGCGAAAAGATCACCTTTACACCAATATTTATAGAAGCCGTTGCAAAGGCAATCAGGGACTTCCCGATGGTGAATGTCTCGGTAAATGGTAACCAGATCATCAAAAAAGCCAACATCAACATAGGTATGGCCACGGCGTTGCCAAGCGGCAACCTGATCGTGCCCGTTATAAAAAGAGCGGACCAATTAAATCTTGTTGGCCTGACAAAAGCAGTTAATGACCTTGCAGGCCGTGCCCGCAGCAATAAATTGCAGCCGGACGATGTACAGGATGGCACGTTTACTGTGACCAACGTAGGCACGTTTGGTAACGTGATGGGTACGCCGATCATTAACCAACCACAAGTTGCAGTATTGGCGGTGGGTGCTATCAAAAAGAAACCTGCTGTTATTGAAACCCGGCATGGCGATATGATAGCGATCAGGCACATGATGTTCCTTTCATTATCTTACGACCATCGCGTAGTAGATGGCGCTTTGGGCGGATCATTCCTCCGCCGCATAGCTGACTACCTGGAAGGGTGGGATAGCGATCGGGCGATATAGTCTGAACTATGATTTTAATGATTAAATGAAAGCTATGATCATAATCAAGTAGATAAGAATCATAGCCAATCAAAAAATCAAATCAATCATAGTTCAGACAAACAAAAAAGGCTCCCAAAGGAGCCTTTTTTCATAAACAATGCCGCGAAATTTAAAAAACTTCAGCGGCATGCTTTTTAGCCGTGGCCAAACTGACCCCTTTCAGCTCATCGGCAAAGGCTACGAATGCCTTGCCTGACATACGGGATTGATTATCGATCAGTTTTTGCAAATTGATCTTTCCGATAACAAATTTGTAACTGCCTGAATAATACCGTTCATGGATATATTCAAAACCCAGGTCATCCACCAGGTCATCATCTTCATAGCGTAAATAGATATTGATCTCAATATCATTGGTAAAGTGCAAATCCTTTTTTTCCTTCGCTTTTTTGTATTCGTACTGGTAATCGTATCGCAAGGCGGCAATATCTGATAAAACCGCTGATCCTGTAGGATGGCCGCCGGCGCCTTTCCCGAAAAAGAACTGCTGGTCGGCGAACGCCGCCTGTACTATTACGGCGTTGTATTCATATTCAACGTTATATAAAAACTCAGTTTCCTTTACGAATTTCGGCAGCACAAATAACGCTACATGGTGATCGTCCAGCTCTTTAGCAACCGGAACAAGCTTGATCTTAAGATTTTTTTCACGGGCATATTGCAGATCGTAAGCCGAAAGCGTTTGTATACCCAGGTTAAATACCTCCTCCGGTTTCACTACGATGCCATAAGCATGTGCCGCCGCGATCACCAACTTGAATTTTGCATCATAGCCGCCCACATCCATTGTCGGGTCGGTTTCTGCAAAGCCGAGATCCTGCGCTTGTTTCAATGCCGAAGCGTAATCCAGTCCTTCTATAAAGCCTTTTGAAAGAATGTAATTAGATGATCCATTGAAAATGCCGCAAATGGAGTGCAGCAACTCGTTGTCATAATATTCCTCCAGGTTACGGATGATGGGGATACTGCCACACACAGCACCTTCATACAGCAGCGACGTGCCATGTTGATGCTGCAGGTTTATCAGTTCATCCAGGTACGTAGCAATCATTTTTTTACTGGCGGAAACCACGTTTTTGCCGGTACTTAAGGCCCTCGATACGATCTCGAAAGCGGCTTCAGTTTCATTGATCAGCTCTACAATGGTATTGATCTCCGGGTTGTCGAGTAACTCATTTCGGTCGGTAGTGAAAAGATGGGATGGGAGCGAGCGTTGCTTGCTGCCATCCTTGATACATATTTTAACAATTTCGATATTTAAATTCTTGGTCCTGATAATATCATGTAGACCCTGGCCTACTACGCCAAAGCCAAACAGGCCTATAGTTAGTTTCTTACTCATTATGCGCTTTGTTGCAGTTCTATAATTTTACCTTTTACGTCGGTTTTAAAAAAAGATGTGATCACGTTTGTTAATAATTCAGTTTCAATAAGGAAGCCATCGTGGCCATAAAATGAATCCAACTCGGCCAAAGCCGCCTTAGGTATGTGCCTGAACAGGTATTGCTGCTCTTCGATAGGAAATAGCAGATCGGATTTGATGCCGATCACCAGGGTTTTTGCTTTGATCAGGCTTAGGGCCTTTTCCGCCCCATGCCTTCCGCGCCCTACATTGTGCGAATCCATTACCTTGCTGAGGTACCAATAGCTGTAAGCGTTGAAACGCTTTACCAGCTTGTCGCCCTGGTAGTTTTGGTATGAAGATGCTTTAAATTCATCTACTTTTTTATCATTCTCTTCCTGTTGGGTAATGCTATAAGTTTTATAACCCCGGTAGGATAAAAGAGCTATGCTTCTTGCCGCTTTCATGCCTTTTGCACCGCCATCCGGTGTGTTGGCGTAAAAACTGCGATCGGCAGCAATAGCCAGGCGCTGCGACTCGTTAAAGGCAATGCCCCATGGCGAGTGCCGGGCGTTTGTTGCGATCAGAATTAAGTTTTTGATACGCTCGGGCTGCATGATAGACCACTCCAATGCCTGTTGGCCGCCTAGTGAGCCACCTATAATGATATTGATATCCTTTATTTCCAGGTGTTCGGCCAGTAGCTGATGCGCTTTCACCATATCGCGCACGGAAACCTGCGGAAATGCCAGGTAATAAGGGAGGCCGGTTACCCGGTTTGTGCTTAACGGACTTGTGGTACCATAATTTGAGCCGAGTATATTTGCACAAACGATAAAATGCTCGTCAGGGTTAAAATGGTCCTTATCGCCAAAAAGACCCTTCCACCAATCGAATACGTCCGAATTTGCCGTAAGGGCATGGCAAACCCATACCACATTATCCTTATTCTTATTTAATTTACCATAGGTATGAAAACCTATTTCCAAAGCCGTCAATTGCTTGCCCGACTCTAGCTTAAAAGGTTCTTTATATTCAAAAACTTGTGTACTCATTTTGTTGTTTCGTTATCCCGGATGCGATCCGCCGGCTGGCGGACCACATACCGTCATAACTTTATTAGATCACCTATAAAAACTAAAAAATTATACCAGTTCCGGCTGAGCAATTTTAGCAAATGCTTGCTCAAAATCAGCTTTGATATCATCGATATGCTCTATACCTACAGCCACACGCAATGATACAGGCGTTACGCCGGCAGCAAGTTGCTCTTCGTCGCTCAGTTGCTGATGGGTTGTCGCTGAAGGCTGGATAATGAGTGTTTTGGCATCGCCCAGGTTCGCCAGGTGACTCACCAGTTTCAGGCTGTCGATAAAGCGGCTGGCATCTTCTTTTTCGCCCTTGACTTCGAACGAAAGCACTGCGCCGAAACCGTTCTTTAAATACTTTTTGGCCGTCGCATGATATGGTGACGAAGGCAGGCCCGGGTATTTGACGCTGGCAACCTGCGGGTGCTGCTCGAGCCATTGAGCCAATGCCAGTGCATTTTCCGTATGTCTTTCCACGCGCAACGAAAGTGTTTCGAGGCCCTGCAGAAATAAGAACGAGTTGAACGGCGAAAGCGACGGACCGAAATCGCGCAGGCCCTCGACCCGCGCACGAATGATAAATTGAATATTCCCGAATGGGCCGCCGATGCCGAATACGTCCGAGAAAACCAACCCATGATAACCTTCGGATGGTTCGGTAAATTGAGGGAACTTGCCATTGCCCCAATTGTAATTACCGCCATCCACGATCACACCGCCGATACTGGTGCCGTGCCCGCCGATCCATTTGGTCGCGGATTCTACAACGACGTTTGCGCCATGCTCAATAGGGCGGAATAAATAACCGGCTGCGCCGAAAGTATTATCGACGATCAATGGCAGGTCGTGCTTTTTAGCTAACGCAGCAACCTTATCAAAGTCGGGGATATTGAATTCGGGATTACCGATGGTTTCCAAATAAATGGCTTTGGTTTTATTATCGATGTGTTTTTCCAATTCTTCGGCTGAATCATTTTTGGCGAAACGGACATCGACACCCAGGCGCTTAAAGGACACCTTGAACTGATTATAAGTCCCCCCGTAGAGGTACGGCGATGACACAAAATTGTCGCCGACAGTTAAAATATTATTTAGTGCAAGGAACTGTGCAGCCTGGCCTGATCCTGTTGCCAGCGCCGCTACACCGCCTTCCAAAGCAGCCACGCGTTTTTCAAAAACATCGGTGGTGGGGTTCATAATTCGGGTATAAATGTTACCAAACTCCTTCAATGCGAACAGGTTGGCTCCGTGTTCCGCGTTTTTGAATACAAAAGATGTCGTTTGGTAAATGGGTACGGCGCGTGCACCTGTAGTTGGATCGGCTTCCTGGCCGGCGTGTAATTGAAGTGTTTCGAATCTTAATGCTGACATAATGGTGAGATTTTAATGTTTTCTAATATTTTGATTTAAGATGGTTAATGTTAAAAGACAACGGGGGCGGGTTGATCCATTTGGTCAACGCTTAATTTCAGCGGAAGAAATAGAGCGTAACCGGATCAACAAATGCAAATACACATGCACATACGGCCGGAACTCAAGCCGCGTGAAAATGTGAAACCTTCAGAGGGTCTAAAAATTGCTTGTTGGATAATGTTGAACAGCGTTTTCATGGTTATTAATTTATATCTCCCGGAGATCCATTCTCCGGGCCAGGATTTGGCACCTTCTCCACCCTGGAGGGTTGCCAGCGGGTCATTGAGCCTGATCTCTCGCCGCTTCTTTATAAACCAAAACCTTTTGAGGGGTAATGATTAGCGATATTGCTACCGAATTATGTTGCGAATATATGCGATATAGAAGCTATTTTCCAAATTAAATATTTTTTTTTGAGCTCAAAGCCTTTTTAAGCATAAAGCTGAAAGCAAAAAGTCTAAAGCTTTTTGCTTTCAGCTTTACGCTTTACGCTTAAATAATGGCGCAAACAGCCCTTTAAGTTGGCGTATTTACACAGTACGAATACCGGCTTTAGCTTTTACATTTGATTAAATCAAAACCATTATGTCAACCAAGAAACAACTTTTAGCACAATACGACCTGCATGATGTACTGTTTAACAATGTCATCGCCGGTATCAGCGACGCAGAATCCAATACTCCGATTGCCGACCGGACCAACAGCGCGAAATGGCTGGCGGGGCACCTCTTATGGGCCAACGCCAATTTTGCCAATATTGGCGGGATCAAAATTGATGTGAAGTGGCGTGACCATTTCCATACCAGGGAGGGAGGAGGACCAGAGGATTTAAATGCTCCGCCAAGTCCGTTGCCAACACTACAGGAAATTAAGGATAAATGGAGCCAGGACAGCCCGGTTTTGCGGAAAGCGCTTGAGAACCTGCCCGAGCAGGCACTGGACACGGTTATCGATATAAACCACCCCATCGCGCCATTTGATAACACCCTGGGCGGCCTTTGGGCTTTTATCAATCATCACCAGGCCTATCACATAGGCCAGATCGGAATCATCAGGCGGGCGCTTGGTAAGCCGGCGATGAGTTATTTTAGGAGTTAGTTCATAGTTGATGGTTCATAGTTCATAGCAATTGGGAAAACCATGAACTATGATCCATGAACCATATGCTAGCCGAGCGCTTGTGCTATATCCGCAATTAAATCATCAATATGCTCCAATCCAACTGAAACGCGCAATAAGTTATGCGGTGTTTTGGTATCCGGCCCTTCAACGGATGCGCGGTGTTCTATTAATGTTTCCACGCCGCCCAGACTGGTTGCGACGGTAAAGAGCCCAAGGCTGCTGATCAATCTTTTGGCTTCGTCGGCGCCGCCATTAACACAAAATGAAAACATCCCCCCAAATGCTGACATCTGGCTTTTTGCTATTTCATGCTGAGGGTGCGAAGACAGGCCTGGATACATGACCGATTCTATTTTGGGATGCTTTTCCAGGTATTCGGATAGCAATTGTGCGTTATGAACATGACCTTTGACGCGGTAGGGCAATGTCTTAAGGCTGCGCACCAAATAATAACAATCCATAGGTGAGGGGATGGCGCCGCCCATTTCCTGTACTTGCCTGATCTTCGTCCACCAGTCGTTTTTTTCAGCTGTAATTAAGGCGCCACCCATCAGGTCGCTGTGTCCGCCAAAGTATTTGGTGGACGAGTGCATGACGAGGTCGGCGCCAAGCGCCAGTGGCTGCTGGCAAACCGGCGTGGCGAAAGTATTATCAACGGCCACTTTTATATTTCTTTCCCTGGCAATAGCAACCACCATTCTGATATCGGTGATCTTAAGCAGCGGATTGGATGGTGTTTCGAGCCAGATTAGCCCTGTGTTTGGTTTGATATACGATCTGAGAAGTTCCTCATTATTCGTATCGATAAAATCAAACTCAAGTATGCCTGCAAACAAAGTTTTCAATTGATTGCGCAGACCGTGGTACATATCATCGGGGCAGATGATGTGCGTGCCGGGTTTTATTGACTGAAAAACACTCATCCCGGCAGCGTTTCCGGATGAAAAAGCCGCAGCGTCCACACCATTTTCTAATTTCGCCAGCACATTTTCCAATTGTGTACGGTTGGGATTGGCCGAACGGCTATAGATATACCCGGAAGGATAGGAGCCATCCGCTTCTCTCAAAAAGGTTGTTGACATAGTAATGGGCTGAATCACAGCTCCTGTATTTTCATCATTATGGTTGCCTGCGTGAATGGCTATGGTCTCGATCTTCATAAGGCAAACTTATAGTTTTGTCAATATGAAACTAAATGTTTTGCTTACAGTAACTAAATGTTGCACCACGATTACACTAACATTTCCTATTTTTGCCTCAAAGTTGATCTGATGGAAGCCGGGAATAATCTGCAAATACTTATTAATGATCCTGATCTCTCAGCCGATCTGAGGAACATTGCTCAAAAAGTACAGGAGGGCGCACGTGTCACCTATGATGAAGGCGTGCTGCTTTTTGAAAAGGGTGAATTAAGTTACCTGGGCGTACTGGCTAACCATATCCGCAAAAAAAAGCACGGCGATAAAACCTATTTCAATCGTAATTTTCATATCGAGCCAACCAACCTTTGCGTTTACGACTGTAAATTCTGTTCGTATTCAAGACTGATCAAACAGCGGTCGGAAGGGTGGGAGTATACCATGGACGATATGCTGAACATCGTAAAAAAATACGATGGCGAGCCGGTTACCGAGGTGCATATCGTAGGCGGAGTGCTTCCGCAGTATGATGTTCCTTTTTATACCGAACTGTTCAGCAAAATAAAGGCTCATCGGCCCGAACTGCATGTTAAAGCGCTAACTCCCGTTGAATACCATTATATCTTCAAAAAGGCGAAGATCGGTTATGCAGAAGGGATGAAAATGATGAAGGACGCTGGTCTTGAATCGATACCCGGCGGCGGGGCCGAGATATTTCATGAGGAGATCCGTGATATTATTTGCAAGGATAAATGTACCGCGGATCAATGGCTTCAAATACACGAAGAATGGCACAAGCTTGGAATGCGCTCGAACGCTACTATGTTATACGGTCATATAGAAAAGTATTGGCACCGGGTGGATCACATGGAACGCCTGCGCCAATTGCAGGATAGAACGGGTGGTTTCCAAACTTTTATCCCGCTCAAATTCCGAAATCAGGACAACCAAATGTCGCATGTACCGGAAGTGAGCGTGATCGAAGATCTGCGGAACTATGCGATAGCGCGTATATATCTTGATAATTTCGACCACATCAAAGCTTACTGGGCAATGATCAGCCGGAACACAGCACAGTTGTCCCTTAATTTTGGCGTGGATGATATAGACGGAACGCTGGATGATACGACCAAAATCTATTCGATGGCAGGAGCGGAGGAGCAGCATCCCGGCATGAGCACCAAAGAACTGGTCGAACTGATCAAACAGGTTGGCCGCCAGCCCATTGAACGCGATACCTTGTACAATGTAATTACCGACTATACCGATTACGAATTCCCCGAAGAAGCAAAGCCGCAGTTCTACCGTTTACCTGTTATTAATTAAGGATGGGTAAATCGGTGAAATCAAATACAAAATCGGTGGGATCACCAATTCTGAAAACACTATACATTGTTCGTCACGGTCAAACCGAGTTGAATAGACTGGGCATTGTACAGGGGCGGGGCAGAGACACCGATCTGAACGAAGAAGGCCGCAAACAAGCCCGTCAATTCTTCGAAAGCTATAAGAATGTCCATTTTGATCAGATATACATTTCGCTACTAAAGCGCACCCAGCAAAGTATACAGCAGTTTATCGATCTCGGAATACCTTACGAAAAGCTGGAGGGCCTTGACGAACTGGCCTGGGGCATACTAGAAGGCCAGCCGGCTACGCCTGCCAACAAAGCAGCGTTTTTGAAGTTGATACGCAACTGGCTCGACGGTAAACTTGACAGTAAATTCGAGGGTGGCGAAAGCCCAAATGAAGTTAAGGCGCGCCAATTGGTAGCTTTAGACACTATCATGAGCCATTCCGAAGAAAGGGACGTGTTAATATGCATGCATGGCCGTGCCATGCGCTTGTTTATGTGCATATTACTCAATAAACCGCTTACCGAAATGGAAAGCTTTCCACATCAGAATTTGGTGCTTTATAAAGTGACCTGGGATGGCTTGAAATACGAGATCGTGGATTTTAACAATGCGAAACACCTTAAATGATTTCGAATGTTCAACTTCGAATATATTGATTTAATTAAATACCTAAATAATTTGTGAAGAAGATCAGGATTTCTGCCGTTAGCTATACCAATACCAGGCCGTTTTTATACGGCATCCAAAATACCCCGCTCATAGATAAGATCGACCTTAGCCTCGATATACCCGCGGATTGCGCCCAAAAACTTATAGATGACAAAGCAGATATTGGTTTAATACCGGTTGCAGCCATCCCCGATCTGCCCGAATGGAACATTGTTTCTGACTATTGCATAGGCGCTAACGGCCCCGTCAATTCCGTATTTATATTCAGCCATTATCCTATTGATGATGTGCAAACTATGCAATTTGATCCGCAGTCGCGAACATCAAACAACCTGGCGCGGGTGCTGATGAAATTTTTCTGGAAGGTAGATCCAAAGCCTGTCATTGACGCTACCGATTACGCGGCATCGACCGATCCAAATACTGCTTTTGTACAAATCGGCGACCGCACCTTTGGTAAGAAATCGCAATTTGAGTTTGTTTATGACCTGGCCGAAGAGTGGAAGAAATTTACAGGACTGCCGTTTGTGTTTGCAGCATGGGTAGCCAATAAGTCTATTCCCCGGGACTTTATAAGCGAATTTAATATATCGCTTAAGTATGGCCTCGATAGCCGTTCCGAACTTTTAAGGACATTGCCCCAACGCGGAGATTTTGATTTGGACGATTACCTGATGCACAAACTGGATTTCGATCTGACCGAAGACAAAAAGAAGGCACTTTACCTGTTCCTGGATTATATCCGGGCCTTATAACTAAACTGAGTTTCTCTGAATTAAAAAAGGGTTACACCGTGCAAAGTGTAACCCTCATTATTTTGGTTTATACAACTTAGAAGAGCGAAGCAGGTAACAGGGAGGCCGTAAGGTTTGCTGCCCAGGTATTGCTTGTCCAGCCTGTCGGCGTAGTTTCGCCGGGAGCTAGCCAGTCGCTCGCCTGTATACCGTTTTTATTGGTCCAGTTGACCTTGTTGCCGCTTAGCGTGCTGTTGGTAACGGTGTGCCCGCCCTGGCTTTGTACAAATATACCGACGTTCGTCCAGTTTGCTTGTGCTGCGAACAAGCTGTTATTGGTAATAGAAATATGGTCTCCGCCGATAATGTTCATGCCGAATGCTCCGCAGTTAACCAGGATATTGCCCGTTGCGATCTGGTAAGAACCGCCGTTGCGGCCCAATTGAATACCACCACCTACGGAACTTGTACCCGAGCCCTCGATCTGGTTGGTGCTGATGGTGATCGGGCTTGCCGACGTACCGCTGCTTGTTACAATATCAATAGCATCAACAGGATTACTCTGTCCGACGACGTTTTGCATCTTATTCCAGTTTATCGCATTGTTCACGCCGGTTACACTGTTGAATTGTACAAAAGCGCCATTATAAGCTCCTCCATACATGTTTTTCATTTCATTAGTGAACACTTTTATGCCGCCTGTACAATTGTTGGCGACAATACCCGCTTCAACATTGGAAATACTATTTTGCTGTATAGTGACATTAGTGCAATTGTCAAGCAATACGGCCACATTAGACGAGTTGATCAGGCTGCATAAATTAATGAATACATTATTGCAATTGGTTAAATGTATACACGGGCTGGTGCCGCCTGTTATCTGAAGGTTGGCTATAGTAATGTTATTCTGCCCGGTGTAGTTAATCGGCGCCGATATCGTCAATGATCCGCTTGATGAGCCGCTTGATGAGCCGGTACCCGAAACAGTTGTTGTTGTTGTCGAACTTAGGGGTATTGTGGCGGCGGTGGCTGTAATGATATTTGTCGGCAAAATAGATGCATTTATATTTGCACCCCAGGTATTGGTGCTCCAGCCGGCAGGCGTTGGCGTACTTGGGCCTATCCAGTGGTCATTCTCCGCCCCGCTTTTATTATAGAATTTAATTTTGTTGCCGCTTACGGTACAATTCGTTACGGCATACCCTGCCTGGCCCCATACAGACACGCCGGCGTTACTAATTGAAGTAGCTGATGAGTAAACCGTATTATTAGTTACCGTGATATGGTCACCGCCTGAAACTGACAGGCCTACGGCCCCCGGATTAACCATAACATTATTACTTGCTGAGATATAGGAGCCTCCATTGTCGCCCAACTGAAGACCGCCGCATGTCAAACTTGGGCTGCCGCCTATGATCCAGTTGCTATTCACCTGGATGGGGCTTGCCGCTGTACCGTTGCTTTTATAGACGCTTATAATTTCCTGGGTATTGCATTGGCCAGTGATATCCTGAATCATATTGTTACTGATAGAGTTACCTGCGCCGCTGCACTGGTTAAACTGTGTAGCCTGCCCGCGGGGAAAAGGGCCCTGCATGTTCAGGAACTGGTTATGATTAACAACGATACCACCGGTACACGCAGTTGCGTAAACGCCGGTTGTAAGCTTGTTAAAGTAGCAGTAGTCAACTGTAACGTTAGAACAATTATACATATTAACACCTACGTTTGTCGCATTGCCAAAGCTGCATTGTGTAACGTGTATGTTACTGCAATTGATCAGAGTGATGCAGTTTGCGGTACCACCTTGAATGGATAAGCCACTGATGGTTATGTTACTCTTACCAGTGTAACTAATTGCCGGCGAAGATATGTAACTCGTCAGCACGGATGCCAATGTTTTTGGCTGGAAATTAAAGGAATGCGATAAATTTGTTTGGGAGGTGTCTGCCGGGGTGAGGTTCGCGTCTTTTTTGCACGAATTGAGGCTCAAAAACACCAGTCCGGCGAGCATAGCAATGCCACGCCTGGGGGTAAGGGCTGTAATTTTCATTTGTTTTGGGTAGTTTAATTAATCAATCTAAATTAATGCAAGCAAAATTAATTAAAAGTTTTAAAAAACAAAACTTTTTGAAATTTAATTTACAGTAACGAAAAATAATTTCCAAATTAACTTTGGTCACAACAACAAAACTTCACAGAAGTTTTGTCTAAAACAGCACAAACCATTAAATGTTTTAAGTTTTTTTACTTTTTCAAAAAAAAGATTTTTTTGAAACAAAAACATTCAACGTCAAATCGTTTGACTGGTTAATTAAAGTTTCCAAAATACAATTAATGGTTTTTAAATTTGCAACTTTTCGCTGCTTTTTCTCAACAATTGTTTACAAGTTAAATTTATTTCGGAGTAGATTTAACAGGAATGCTTATTAAGTAAGGCAGCTGGTCACTGATCCTAAAACACACTTTCCGATCCAAGCGAAAAAAAATTGCCGCAGATACCAAGATACCGGAACCTGATGCCGTGTCCATTGTGCGGTGAATCGACATAGTCACCAATATTGGAGTAAATGGAAAAAATGAAAAAGTTAGCATCCCTGCCGGCAATTGGATTTTCGCGGCTTTCGTGCAGATAAGACCTGAATTCTTTAACGCCCGGATTGGTTATGATCAATAGCAATAATAGAGCACCGATGGCGTACAGTACTTTTCTTCTCATTTGTAATTAGGTTCACCTAAAGTAGGTAAAATTCCCGTTACAATACAAGTTTTTAACTCAAATTTGATTGAATTTTTGCGCTTCAGCCCACGGCTGGCTGATCAAATCAGTATATAATACTAACAAATGAGGATGCCGTGGCTGGCAGAGAAGCCGCCGACCCTTATTTAAAAGGGGGCCTGCGGGTTTTATTTTACGATATCCGTAAGATACTTGTCCACGATAATTTCGGCGCCGTTGTAATTAACCCGTATCTGGTACACGCTGTGGTTGGCTATAAAAATCATGTAAGGCTGCGTCTTAACAAACCCCGGGAAAAACCGGCCGGTATACCGCAGGTTTTGTCCAGGCGTTAATTGCAAATTTTTTCTGATCATTTTGTTTTGAGGGAAGATCATTGGTGATCTTCCGCGGTTTTATTACCTGTATCGTTTCGGGTTAAAAGCAACCAGGTACTGCAGATCATGAACCGACAAACGGTCCACATCCAGCTTGTTTTGGATATTTGATTTTGCCTGCACCAATTGCGATTTTACCTCGTTAAAAAGCTCGGCCAGCACCTCGGGCACTACTTTGGTCGTAACCACGGGATAATACCGTTTCTGCAGAGACGCCTTTTCTACATCGCTTACTAAATTTAATTCCCAGCCCTCGTCATCTTTAAAGCCAAACTCCCTGGCACAATTATTCAGGTCGTACACGTAAAGTTTAGCCTGAAACGCTAATTTTTGATTATCCATTTTAATTATTTTTTTCCTTTTGATACAATTTCTACGCGCGACGAGCTTTTGCTGGCCTGGTAATCTGATTGCCCCTTTTTGCCTCCTTCGGCAGGTGCTTTCTTTTTTTCTTTACTTCCTTTGTCTTTACTCATGTTGTATATGTTTTGATCGCGGACAATGCATATTTGCGCCAATAATTGCTTGAGGCGCGGAAAAACTTAATGGGAGCATTTATCCCATTCTATTCGGTATTGCTGCAGCTTAAATATTACCCGGACGTTTAAAGGCAATGCCTAAGTAGAAGAGTGATATACGGATGGTATGCACCAAAGGTAAGCATAATAAACTGCATATAAGCAAGTTTAACCGTATAAATAAAAGCCCCTCTCTACCGGAAAGGGGTTGGGCCTGCCTGCCGCAGGCAGGGCGAGGCTTAAGGATTCAGCCTGTCAAATACAACCTTTAGCTCTTCGGCGCCCACCTGTGCCCTTTCGGCGGCGAAACCAAAGGCAGCCTCGGTTTTTCCCTGCTTCAATTGCTCGAAAATGGATTCGATAAACTCGCTTACCGGTGGTGCATAGTCGTGCAGGCCCTTGCCGCCAAGGTCGGTGTTAAGGGCAGGGGGGATCAGCTCGATAACCTCGATACCCTTCGGCTTCAACAGGTAACGCGCCGATTGTGTGAACGAATGAAAAAACGCCTTGGTAGCGCTGTACACGGGTGCTTTGGCAAAGGGCACAAATGACAATCCCGACGTAACATTGATGATCGTATTGAGCGATTGCAGGCTTTGGAATAGTGACATCAAATGCAGCGGGGCTTCGATATTGGTAATGATCTCGTGGCGGGCCATCGAGAAAAAGTTGGGCCCGTCAATGGGCATCCAGTTTTGGATACCGGCGTTATTGACCAGCACATTCAGGTCGCCGTGAAAGGATTTCACCCATTGAAAAAGCGCCACGCGCTCCGAGTCGACTGAAAGGTCGCATACTTTCGTAATAACCGAAGGGTGTTTATCGGCCACCTCTTTTAACGCCGATTCGCGCCTGCCGCAGATGATCACGGTATTGCCTTCCTTTAAAAACCGTTCTGTAAGTCCCAAACCGATGCCCGTAGCGCCCCCGGTGATCAGTATTTTGTTGTTGGATAGTTGCATGTTTCTGTTTTTATAGATAATGCAACAAATATGGCGGGAAAAGGGTTAGGTTGATCGCAAATAGCTGTCCTCAGATTGTAAAATTTGCTTTTTACAGTGTCCCAGGCACACGAAAAGTTTGTCGTCAAATCCCCCCGGGCAGGGGCGAAGCGGCAGGGAGGGATCGTTTCGCTGATAACGTAAGCGGACTAACCCCAACCTGCACCCGCCGCGGGTAAGCTATCAATAGCCTCCGTTACCGCCCGAGGGTTGTACAGTACCGCCCGTAGAAGTACCGCCGGGAACCGGATCTTTGCTTTTTCCGCAGCTTGCCAAACAAATCGCCAGCATCAATAACACTGATGCTAAATAAATTACTTTTTTCATACCATTTTGAGATCTACTTTAAACTCTGTTTTTCAAACCAAACAAGTTCAGTTTCAAATAGGTTGCCTTAATGGTAATGGAATGTACGCCGGGTGTATTTTAACGCTACGCGGCGGGAAAAATAATCTTGCATCCTCAATCTTACGAATCTTAGTTCAGACACCAGAAAGGGTAAAATTAGCTCACGCCAGCTGCCCCGGCACCGGTTTAATAAACCTGCCCACAACCCGTTTGATATGTTCGATATCGAAAGGTTTGCCTATGAAGGCGTTCCAGCCATAATTACCGATGGCCTCGATGGCCCTGTTATGCGCGGAAAAGAGTACTACCGGAATATGCAAGGTGCCGGCGTTACTTTTGATCTGGTAGCATATTTCGGCGCCATTGGTGAGGCCGAGCATATAATCGATCAGCACCACGTTTGGCCTGAAATGGTTGATCTCGGTAAAAACATCATCCACGTCGGCCAGGCAACGGACGACATATCCATCATCCTCAAATATAGTGCGTACCACATAAAGAATGTCCTTGTCGTCATCAATAACCAGTAGACGTTTTTCCATGAAAACCTGTTTTACGGGTATTGCCTTAAATGAATGCAATAACCAGGGCGCAGTGTTTTTAAAACCAACTACAGGCCGAAAGGTTTTGATTAGAAGTGTTTTATAGCAAGCTAAACCTCAACAGTATTAACAGTATAAGGCGCGGTTGCGGGCTGCTGCCCGCCGGGAATGGTAAAGGCGAATTCGCTGCCGATACCGTGTTTGCTATTGGCCCAGATGGTGCCATTGCATTTTTCGATCAGGTCCTTGCAAAACAACAATCCCATACCTGTGCCCGACTCTTTATGCGTGCCTATGCGGCTATCCATTTTACCTTTGAACAGCTTCTTGAGTTGTGCCGTTGTCATACCCATGCCGGTATCCTTTACACATACCAGGATATCATCGCCTTTGATTTGGGCCGATATTTCGATCGTATCGTCCTCCTTGCAAAATTTGATGGCGTTGGTGATCAGGTTGCGGATAACGATACGCACCGAATCCGGATCAGCACAGCCGGTTATACCGGCCTCCACGTCTACAATTAAACGGATATCCTTTTGGGCAGCCTGCTCAAACAGGTTTTCAGATTCTTTATTGATCAGCTCTCGGATCGAGAAATCTTTAACCGCACGGTTAAAGTTTTCCATCTGGCTGTTTATCCAAAACAGCAGCGTATCCAGGAAATCGGAAGTGTAATCGAGTTTTTTGATCACAGGCGGGATCATCTCCAGCAGTTCGGCGTGGGAGATGGACTCATCCTGCAGCAGATCGAACAAACCACGCAAAGTGCTCAGCGGCGCCCGAAGGTCGTGCGCCAGGATAGAGATCAGCCGGTCTTTCAGGATATTCAGCTCATTTAGTTTATGCGCCTGCGCGTCAAGGTCGGTCCTTTGGTCGGATACCACCATGTTTTTAATTTTCAAAAGACGGTTGATGCGCTGTTGTTTTTTCTTTTCGACGTAATAGATACACGCAATCACGATCATAGCGATGATCAGGATCAGGAAAACAAGCCCCGTCAGCCTGCTCATCCGGATATTTTGCTGGTACAACAGGTCCTTTTCATACTGCCGCTGGGCCGCAAGGCGTTGTTTTACCGAGAAGCTAAGCTCGTAATTGTATGAGGTTAGCTTCTGGATGCTTTCATTGTTTTTCAGACTGTTTTTTAAATCGATGTATTGATTTAAATAATGATAGGCTTCATCAATTCTGCCTAAGCCTGCAAGCGTTTTATTAAGTTCCAGCGCGGCATCAGCCCTTACCGATAGATTGCCAAGTCGGAGTGCGAGGCTTTCCGCTTTAAGCGCGTAGGGGTAAGCTTTGGCATATTGCTTTTGCATATTGTAAACCGTTGCGTAGCCGCTCATGGCATAGCCCTGGTTATATACAATTTTGTATTTAACCGCGATCCATATCGAGGTGTCCATGTATCTAATGGCCTTTTCAAATTGCCTTTTATGAGCATAGCAAAGCCCCAGGTCGGTATAAACCGAACTCAGGCCATCTTTGTCGTGTTGCTTTTTGGCTATGGCGTTGGCGTGGTTAAGGTATACAATGGCCTGATCGTAGTTCTCCTGCGCCAGCATTACTTCGCCGATATTTTCATTTAAAGTGCCCAGGGCGTGCAGGTTATTGGTGCCTTCAAATATTTTAACAGCTTTCTTATAATAATCGAGGGCGTTGGGGTACACCTCCATCGTTTGCAGTATCACGCCGATATTGTTGTACAATTCGGCCGTTAGCACGGTATAATTATTTTTTACGGCGATGAATAAACCATTGTAGTAATAGTCGAGTGCTTTAGATAACTGCCCCTGGCTGAAATATACAATGCCGATATTTTTATAGCTGTCGGTGAGTTCTTTTTCGTTCCCGGTTTTTTTATTGATGGCCAGCGCCATATTCAGATAGTGAAGAGCATTGTCGTATTTAGCCAGCAGGGTGTACATGCGGCCGTAATGAATATAACATTCCGACAAGCCCCTCTGATCGTGCAGTTTGGTGAAGATGGCTATAGCCCGGTCAAATGCCTGTGTGGCTTCGGCCGACTTTCCTTTAAAATAATACGCTTTGCCGGTTTGCAGCAAACCGTTCGCTAAACCGTCCTGGTAATTTGATCTTTTGGATAAAGCGATGCTTTGTTTGGCATAAAACAGCGTGGAATCGGGATTTAGATTGTATTTGGCGGCGGCTAACTTATTTAAGCTATTTATTTGAGCGGTATCAGCTGAAGAATTAATTGAACAGGTCCCTGAAAAAGGAGCTATCAGAAGCATGCAGATAAGGGTAATGCTTATGTTATAAATTGAAGATTTTCTTTTCTGCATCTTATCGGTTGCGTATTCAAAATTTTGTTTACGGTAAACCGCTGCACGAGGTTCAACAATTTAAAAGATTTATTGTGTCACCGGTAGAATATATTATTTATTATAAGGGTTGATAGATATAATTTGTACCTGCTTAACAAATATTAAATTCTCGCAAATGCAAACAACACGGTTATATCTTATATTTATAGCAACAGATATACTAATGAATACATACTCATTACAGGGCCAGGCCGCACTGGTTACCGGCGCCGATAGCGGAATAGGTAAGGGCGTAGCTATGCAGCTGGCGAAAGCTGGGGCAAAGGTGATCATTAATCACGTAGACGCGCACGAAATTGCCGAACAAACGGTTGACGAAATAGTGGCAGCCGGCGGCGAGGCCTACGCCATTCATGCCGACGTAAGCAACGAGGCCGAGGTACAGGCCATGTTTGCCGAAATGTACGCACAATACGGTACTATAGATATATTGGTAAACAACGCCGGTCTGCAGCGCGATTCGAAGTTTGCGGATATGACACTGGAACAATGGAACACCGTTATCGGTATCAATCTCACGGGGCAGTTCCTTTGCTCGCGCGAAGCGGTAAGGGAGTTTATCCGCAGGGGAGTGGTGCCCGAGCGGAGCAAGGCCGCGGGTAAGATCATCTGCATAAGCAGCGTGCACGAGGTGATCCCATGGGGCGGGCATGTAAATTATGCCACCAGCAAGGGCGGCGTAATGATGATGATGAAAAGCATGGCGCAGGAGCTGGCGCCGCAGAAGATACGCGTGATGAGCATAGGACCGGGTGCGATACAAACGCCCATTAACCACAGCGCCTGGGGCACACCCGACGCCCTGACCAAGCTGCTTACCCTGATACCGTATAACCGCATCGGCGAGCCGGAGGACATTGGTAAACTGGCTGCGTGGCTGGCTTCAGATGAAGCCGACTATATCACTGGTACTACCATATTTATGGACGGCGGAATGACGCTTTACCCTGGTTTCGCGGATAATGGATAAGTAAATTGTAAACGATGCTCTTTTAGTGGTCAACGGAATCAAGCAATCATAAAAATCAGCGGTTCAGACAGTGATGGGTAAGCGCTTACATAACGTTCATATTACAGAAAAAACCGCGTTTGTCATTCAATTGCAAGGAAATTGTTAAGAAAAGTACTTAGTGTTAAAATTACAATAAGTGTTATAATTTTCATTGAGATATTGTCAAAAATACACTTGTTATAGACCTGTAATTTATCAAAATTCGAAATACCGCTTAAATTTTATCAAAATATCATAAAAATTAACTGTTGTTTTAAAAATACGCAATTGGGGGTTACTTTTGTTGCGGATTTAAAATTTAGAACAACATGAAAAAATTATTTATAACAACCGCAATCGCTGCTATGTTTAGCGCGAGCGTTTTTGCCGATGGCACCAAAACTGCTGCTACCAAGATCAATGTATCTTACAGCGTAGTGCACGAATTCAACGCCAGCTTTGCTGACGCAAAGAATGTAACCTGGAGTGTTAATCACGATTTCCAGAAAGCATCTTTCATCCTTAATGGCGTTAAAACAACCGCATTTTACAACCTGCAGGGTGAGTTTGTAGCCGTTACCATGAATGTTGATGCCAAGGCTGTGCCGGCAAAAGCAAGCGCTGAAATTGCTGACAAGTATAAAGGTTATAGCGTGGAAGGTGTTATCGTGGTTCAGAACAATACCGATTTGAACCCCCAGGCTGATGAGATCGCTTATTTTGTTGAATTAAAAAGCGACAGCAAAGAGATCCTGGTAAAGATCAATTCTGATCTTCATACCGAATTCTACAAGGAAATACAGTAATTACTGAACGCCAATGAATTTCAGCCATCCGCCATCGCGGGTGGCTTTTTTTATGCTTACGAAAGTGTCAGGATCGCGTCGTTCCGGTGGAATATCTAAAACAAACGGGCCTTTCAGACCTTTATAAGGCATATTAATTTATCCATGGCTAAAACTATCATCGTATCCAACCGGCTTCCTGTTAAGATCATCGTATCTAACGGCGAATATAACCTGGCACCAAGCGAAGGCGGGCTGGCCACAGGTTTGGGTTCCATCTACAAACAAGATGACAATATATGGATAGGCTGGCCGGGTCACGAAGTTGCCGAAGAGCGCGACAAACATACTGTAACCAACAAATTAAAGGAACTTAGCCTGTTGCCCGTTTTCCTGTCACAGGAAGAGGTGAGCCAGTATTACGAAGGCTTTTCGAACGATGTTTTGTGGCCCGTATTCCACTATTATGCCTCAACTTACGCCAATTACCAGCAATCGAACTGGGAGAGCTATAAAAAAGTAAACGAAAAATTCAAAAACGCCGTAATGGCTGTGGCCGAACCCGGTGATACGATATGGGTGCACGATTATCAATTATTGCTGCTGCCCGAATTGATCAGGCGTGAAATGCCCGAGGTTTCTATAGGGTTTTTCCTGCATATCCCGTTCCCTTCATACGAAATGTTCAGGCTGATACCCTGGCGCGCCGAATTAATAAATGGCGTACTGGGCGCCGATCTCATCGGTTTTCATACCTACGACGATGTAAGGCACTTTATCAACGCGGCTACCCGTATTTTGCCGGTAAATTCCTCAGCTAACATCATTACCCAGGGTGACCGGACAATCGTTGCAGAAGCATTCCCTATAGGCATTGATGATAAAAAATATGCGTCGCTGCCCGCTGAGCCCGAAGTGAAAAAAAATATTCAACTGATCAAAAATACGTTTCCAAATACCAAACTGATTTTATGCGTCGACCGCCTGGATTACAGCAAAGGTATTTTACAGCGTCTCCATGCTGTCGAATATCTATTGGAACACTACCCGGAAGCTAAAGAGAAGATCACTTTTTACATGATCGTTGTGCCGTCCCGGGATACGGTGCCGCAATACGCTCACCTGCGCGAGCAGGTAGACAAGCAGGTCGGTAACATCAACGCGATGCACCGCACCATGGAATGGACACCTATCAATTACTTCTATCGGTCGGTGCCCATAGAAATGCTGTCGGCACTTTATTACACCTCCGATGTTTGCCTGGTCACCCCGATGCGCGACGGCATGAATTTAGTGAGCAAGGAGTATGTGGCCAGCCGAACTAATAATGATGGCGTGCTGATCCTCAGCGAGATGGCCGGTGCATCTAAAGAATTGATTGATGCACTGATCGTTAACCCGAACAATACCGAGGAGGTAGCCAAAACCATCATCAAAGCTGCTTATATGCCTTTGGACGAGCAGCGCACCCGCATGAAACAGATGCGGCAGGCGGTTGCCAAATTCAATATATCACATTGGGTAAAAGTGTTTATGGACAAGCTCGCTGAAGTAAAGCAATTGCAGCGCAGCATGCAAACACGTTATGTGGCCCATAGTACCGAGCAATCCATCATCAGCCGTTATGGCAAAACACGCAAACGCATCATCTTTTTAGATTATGACGGCACGCTGGTTGATTTTGTATCAAATATTGACCAGGCGACGCCCGACCAGGGTTTATACGAACTATTGACGCAATTGACAGAAGACCCCGCTAACCGCGTGGTGCTGGTAAGCGGACGCAAACATGAGAGTTTGGAAAAATGGTTCGGCAAGATCGATTTGGATATGGTCGCCGAACATGGCGCATGGCTGAAGAAGCGCGGGACCAGTTGGCATAAAATGCCGGGCTTATCGGCGCAATGGAAGCACGACATCCTCCCGGTGCTGGAAACTTATGTGGACCGCACACCAGGAACCTTTATCGAAGAAAAGTCTTTTTCTTTAGTCTGGCATTACCGCAAGGCACAAAAGGGTCTGGGCGAGTTGCGGGCAGGGGAGTTGATGAACAACCTGAAATACCTGGCTACAGACAAAGGATTGCAGTTATTACCGGGCAATAAAGTTGTGGAAATCAAGAATGTGGAGATCAACAAAGGAAAGGCCGCTATGATGCTCATTGACGGCACTGAGTACGACTTTATTATGGCTTTGGGTGATGATTATACTGACGAGGATATATTTAAAGCCTTACCCGAAAGCGCGATCACCATTAAAATTGGTAACAATGTGTCAGCCGCTAAGTTTTACCTGCGCACGCCATGGGAGGCGAGGAAGTTGTTGAAAAATATTGTCGAAAGTACCGTGCTAAACGCTCACTAAAAATCCCAATTGTCATTTCGACGAGGTACGAGGAGAACTTTCTCTTGAGCGGGCTGTGTCATGAATGTGCGAGCGAAAAAATCTTATACACCAAGCATAGTCCGCTGTGCGAGTCGTCTAAGATTTCTCACTATCGTTCGAAATGACAATTTGTTAATTATTGATTTATCGAATAGTTCTAATAACTAGTCACCGTTCACTAATCACAAGAATATAGGCCTGTCCAGTTTCATCGCTATGCGATACGCGGCATTCATCAAACCCACATGGCTATAGGCCTGCGGAAAATTACCCCACTGGCTGCCGTCGTTTTCGTCAACATCCTCGCTGAAAAGCAATAAGTGATTGGAAAATTGCAACAGGTTTTCAAATTCCTTCCGGGCATCATCAATGCGCCCGACTGCCGCTAATGCTTCTACATACCAAAAGGCGCATATCAAAAACGTGGTCTTGGGTTTGCCAAAATCGTCCTTATACAGGTAACGGTAAAACAGGCCCTTGCTGGCTTTTAACTCTTTTTCCAACGCCACCAGGTGATCCTTTGCCCGTTTTGAATTTGGGTCCAGGTAATTCATCATGATCAGCTGAAGCGTGCTCGCATCCAGGTTAGAACTTCCTGCCGAGTTGGTGTAAACCTTCCGTTTCGGGTCATAGCAGCTCTCAATATGTTTGGCAGCTTTCTTTTTCATCGCCAGCGCACGCCTGAGCAATGATTTGTTTTCAATGGTTCGCGCCATTTTCTCCGCTGCGCAGGCGCCTGCCCATTGGAACAGGTTACTGTAGCAGTGGATATTGGCTATGTTGCGGAACTCCCATATCCCGGCATCTTTTTCATCGATCGTTTTTTCGATCTTGTTCAGCACAAAATCGACCCACCTGGCCGAATCCTTTCTTTCCGAAAATATAAAGCGATGGTCGGTGTATAACGGCAGGAGTGAGATCATCACCTGGCCGTAAATATCGTTTTGCACGTGTTCATATGCCTGGTTGCCAACGCGTACGGGTTTATTACCCAGGTAACCGTCCAGGTCATCCCGTATATTTTCAGTTAACTGGCTTTTACCGGTAATACTATAGAGCGGCTGGTACCTGAAACTTTCCGACACGGAAATATTGGTCACATAACCAAAGTATTTTTCCATCTCTTCAAAATGCCCGATGTGGCTGAGTGATGTTAATACATAATAAGTATCGCGCAGCCAGCAGTAGCGATAATCCCAGTTTCGGCCGCTGCCCGGCGATTCGGGCAGGCTGGTGGTGCTGGCGGCTATAATGGCGCCGGTATCCTCAAACTGGTGGATCTTTAAAGCCAAAGCCGAGCGTATGACGTAAGGCTGGTAAAATGTGGCAATGGATGAGTGCTTGATCCAGGTTTGCCAGTAACGGGTGGTTTCCCGCAAAAAATCATCGGCTGTGCTCACCAGCGGGGCCTCCAGGGGTTCGCCGTAGGTCATTACCAGGTACTTACATTCATTCAGTACAAAATATTGTTCGTCAAATACGTAACTGATCGGAATATTGGTGGTTAACCGTATGCGCTCGTCGCCCCCGATATACTGAATATGATTGCTGCCGCGGTTCACCTCCAGTTTGATCTCGCCATATTCAGATACAGGCTCACATTTTACTTTTATCCGCGGCGATCCATCCAATACTTCCACCTTCCTGATCAGCATCAAGGGCTTGTAATAACGTTGATGATTATAAAACCTTGGTGCAAAATCGGTAACCCGGTACCTGCCGGCATTTGATGTGATCTCCGTTACTAATACGTTCGTATTTTCCAGGTAATATTGGTGCGACGTAAATTCGCCTTCAGGGAGAATAGAAAACTCGCCACCTTTATTTTTATCCAGCAATCCGCCAAAAATGAACGTGCTGTCGAATTTTGGCCAGCACAACCACTCGACATTGGTATTTTTATGGATATGAGCGATATACGCGCAGTTGCCGATGATGCCGGTTTGATAGGTATGTTTTGCCATAAATTAGTAGGTGCAAAGTACTTTAAATAGGTTCAACAAACTTCTTTGTATAATGTTGATGTAAATTATTACGATAAAATATACCTTTTTTGTAGTTTATTGAATTTTAACATTGTTTATTTCAATTAGGGACGTAACTTTATCTCATCGAACAGAATTGTAAACAACATAAATTATCAGCATTATGAGCTTAAGACTAGGCGATGTGGCCCCAAACTTTAAGGCCAAAACATCACAAGGCGAAATTGACTTCTATGATTACCTGGGTAACAGCTGGGGCGTATTATTTTCTCACCCGGCCGATTACACACCGGTTTGCACCACTGAATTGGGCAGGACCGCATCATTAAAAGACGAATTTGACAAACGCAACGTAAAAGTACTTGCGCTGAGCGTGGATTCGGTAGAATCGCATAAGGGATGGATAAACGATATCAACGAAACACAGGGCGTTGAGGTGAATTTCCCCATAATAGGTGACGAAAACCGCGAAATAGCGCTGGCTTATGATATGATACACCCGAATGCGTCTTTGACGGCGACTGTCCGTTCGCTGTTCGTTATAGCGCCTGATAAAACCGTTAAGCTGATGATCACTTATCCGGCATCAACAGGCAGAAATTTCCAGGAAATATTACGGGTGATCGATTCACTGCAATTGACAGCCAATTATAGCGTGGCTACCCCGGCGGATTGGAAGGACGGGGAGGACGTAGTTGTGACCGCCGCCATCAAGACGGAGGACATTCCCGCCAAATTTCCTAAAGGCCATAAGATCATCAAACCATATCTTCGGACTACCCCGCAACCAAATAAATAATTTTATTTTATTTTTTAATTAATTTTATATATTTGGTTGTAATATAGGGTTAATACATATTGCTTTCTGACATTGATTTTCAGTTTGGCTATTGTTTCTTTAACTTTTGAACTAAATTTAATACTATAACAATATTATGAAAACTGGAAAAGTAAAATGGTTTAACACACAAAAAGGCTACGGGTTTATTGTTACCGACGAGGGCAAAGATCTTTTTGTACATTTTAAAGATGTACAGGGAGGTGTAAACGCCATTAAGGATAATGATACTGTGGAGTATGATGTGGAAGAAGGCAGAAAAGGATTACAGGCAGTAAAGGTGAAAAAGGTATAAAAAAACTATTCTGATCAAAGAAGGAACCTCTGCGCGGCGCGGAGGTTTTTTTATGCCGAAAAATTCACCAAATTAGCCCATCCAATTATGATACTCTATGGCTGAAACGCTTTCACCTAAACTCACCCGCAATGCTGTTTTCCTGGTACTGGTCGCATCCCTGGGCTATTTTGTGGATATATATGACATTGTTATTTTTTCGATAGTGCGGGTAAAGAGCCTGCAGGACATTGGCGTGCCGGCCGGTGATGCTGTTCGTTTGACGGGTGTTCATATCATCAACATGCAGATGTGGGGTTTGCTTTTGGGCGGAATAATATGGGGTATAATGGGTGATAAGCTGGGACGTATTAAAGTTCTGTTTGGTTCAATATTGTTATACTCCCTGGCAAATTTTGCCAATGGAATGGTGCACGACGTTACGGCTTATTCCGTCGTTCGTTTCATCGCCGGAATTGGGCTTGCCGGGGAACTTGGCGCCGGGATCACGCTCGTTAGCGAAACGTTAAGTACAAATAAAAGGGGTTACGGTACCATGATTGTTGCCATGATAGGGCTTTTAGGCGCTGTAGCGGCGGCCCTGGTTGGTAAATACGACTGGCACACCGCATATTTTGTTGGTGGCGGTTTGGGGATAGTTTTGCTTCTGCTTAGGATTGGTACATTCGAATCGGGTATGTATAAGAATGTCGCCAAAGCTGATGTATCAAAAGGCAATCTTCTAATGTTGTTCAGCGACAGGAAACGTTTTCTTAAATACTTGTATTGCATACTGATCGGTGCGCCGCTGTGGTACGTTGTGGGGATCCTGATCACGCAATCTCCCGAGATCGGGAAGTCATTAGGCGCAAAAGAAACCCTCAGCGCGGGGACCGGTATTTTATACAGCTATGTGGGCATCTCAATAGGGGGTATTTTTGCTGCCGTGCTGGCACAACTTACCAAATCAAGGAAACTAACTATGTTTATATTCCTGGTATTATCGGTCATAAGCGTGGTGGCATATTTGAGTACGAAAGGCATTACCAATCAACAATTTGTATGGCTTTGTTTCTTTATGGGTTTTGCGGTTGGCTATTGGGCTACCTTTGTTACGATAGCGTCAGAACAATTCGGAACTAATATCCGTGCAACGGTTACCACCACGGTGCCCAATTTTGTGCGGGGCTCGCTGATACCCATCAATGCGCTTTTCAATGTGTTTGTTGTGCATTTCGGCATGGTAAACAGTGGTTATATCATGATGTTTATTCTGACAGCTATAGCGCTTTTCTCCCTCAGCCAGTTGAAGGAAAGTTTTCATAAGGATCTTGATTATATGGAACTTAGCTGATCAACTTTTTATAGAAAACAAAAACGTCCTGCAAAGTACAGGACGTTTTTAATGAAGCCATTCATACTAAATTCTATTCCAGTTCAATTTTACCCTTCATCACTACATGGATGCTGCAGTAATAACTGGCTTCATCAGTTACGGCGTGTTTCCATGATTTACCGGCTGGCAAAGGCCCCGAACTCCATGCTTTCGAAGTTTCTTCGGTAATATCGTGTGTTACTATATCATCGTTCACCCAAATGATGGTATCGCCCTTTTTCACCGTAATATCTTCCGGCACAAATTTCATGTCTTTGATCTCTACCGTGTAAACTTTTGGCTTTTCAGGAGGCGAAGAACAGCCACTTAGTAAAAACAAAACAGACGCTATCAATAAGCCGCCTGAAGCTACTGCTATTTTCATTTATTTAAGGATTTTTGCAGCATCTCCGCGTGTTCAAGGTGTGTTTTAAGCGCGGGGACTACTTTTTGCAGAAGCGCTTTCAACTCAGCGTTTTGCGTAGCAGGGATCAACGTACCCTCAACAACGCCGATAACCGCTTTATGATAAGCTACTTCATTGTCCACGTAAGCTTTGTCAAACGCCGTACCCGATTTTGTTTGTAAAGCAGCTTTGGTTTTTGCGGCGTCAGCCAGCAATTTTTGGCTTGTAGCATTGTCTTTAGGGGTTACTTTTAATTTGGTAACTAATGCAACAGCCTGGTCGATAACAGCCTTATGGTCGTTGGTCATCGTTTGGGCAAAATTGAGGACCTCCGCATTTTTTGATTTTTTCTTCGCTAATGCGGCCTGGTTGATATCCACCTGGTTCGCTGTAACGGCAATTGAGGCAATTTCGGGGTCAGTAAGCTTTGACTGGGCCGAAGCAGGCGCGGGGAAAAATAAAACGGCAATTGTCGATGACATCGCGAGGCACATGGTCAAATTCTTTAATGTTTTCATGAGATCTATTTTTGTGTTTAATGATATTTACTATTAGAGATTTCACGATTCCAATGGGTTACATTATATCCTATTATTTTGCGGGCAGCGAATAGCGTTAGGCTTATTCGGCTAAATCGCCTTAATGAATTACCTTTGCCCCGATGATCACCAAAGAACAAATAGCCGCCGGTTACCAAACTATCCAGGACGAAATATGCCTCGCGCTTGAACAATGCGATGGCAAAGCGAAATTTGAAGAGGAGTTATGGGAACGCGACGGTGGCGGTGGCGGCCGCACGCGGATATTGCAAAACGGCAATATTTTCGAAAGGGGAGGTGTGAACTTTTCAGCGGTGTATGGGAAATTGCCTGAGGCAATGAAAAAAGCCCTGAAAGTAGAGCAGGATGATTTTTTTGCGACAGGGGTATCGATCGTAATACATCCCAATCACCCGATGGTCCCCATCATTCACATGAATATCCGCTATTTTGAAATGCCGGGCTCTGAAGTGAGGTGGTTTGGCGGCGGGATAGACCTTACACCGCATTATATCATTGAGGAAGACGCACACTTATTTCATCAAACACTCAAATCGGTTTGCGATAAATTCGATCCTGATTTTTACAACCGCTTTAAAACCTGGGCCGACGATTATTTCTTTATCAAACACCGTAATGAAACCCGTGGTATCGGAGGCATATTTTACGACAAGCTTGCCGCGACTAAGAACCTCAGCTGGGACCAGATATTTGAATTTTCAAAAGCCGTTGGCCGTTCATTCGCGCCGGTGTATACCGAACTGGTTAACCGTAACCGCAGTAAGCCGTTCACCGAAGTGCAGCAGCAATGGCAATACCAGCGCCGCAGCCGTTACGTCGAATTTAACCTGGTTTATGATGCGGGGACCAAATTCGGACTCGAAACCAATGGCCGCATCGAATCGATCCTGATGAGCCTGCCGCCGACGGCCAAATGGGTTTACGATTACCATGCCGAGCCGGGCAGCGATGAAGAAAAAACTTTATCTTTGTTAAAAAAGGGGATCAATTGGGTGTGATGAAAAAATTGGCTACAGGTGCGCTCGTTATTGTCGCCGCATCTGCCTTTTCAGGCGCAAAAACGCTTACGGGCAACTGGCAATACCTCGGCGGTATCTACAACGGCAAAAAAGACGGGCCCCCGGTGGAATATACTTTACAAAGGCGGTACGACAATGCACAGTACGAAGCCTTCGCCCTTCAAAAAGGGTATAAACCCGAAAAGTATGAAGCCGGCTATTATACGTTAAAAGGCGATACCTGTATCGAAACGCAAACCTTTAGCAGCCAGGCCTCAAAATTGAAAGACATACCCGTCCATTACCGCTTCGAGATACGAAAAGATACGCTTATTTTCAAAGGTAAACTACCTTCAGGAATGGTGGTGGAGGAGTATTGGAAACGCGTAAAATAAGCTATTCTCACCCTAATTTCTTTTTATTCATTTCGTTACAGTTTTTACTCACATTCTGGCTATAATGTGCATAAAAAACCTGTCCCGAACCGAAGTATTTTCTTAACTTCGCAGGTCGCTTTTGGGCATCGCCCGGCAGCGAAAATTATAAACAAAAATATCTACTAAGTACAGAAATGGCTGACGAAACAGGAAACGGCAAACTACCCGCGGAAGACAGAATAATCCCCATAAATATTGATGAAGAAATGCGATCTGCCTACATTGATTATTCAATGTCGGTTATCGTTTCGCGCGCATTGCCCGATGTGCGCGACGGTTTAAAACCCGTTCACAGGCGCGTGCTATATGGTATGCTCGACCTGGGCCTGGCAAATAACAAACCCTACAAAAAATCCGCCCGTATCGTGGGTGAGGTTTTGGGTAAATATCACCCGCACGGCGACACCTCCGTTTACGACGCGATGGTGCGTATGGCGCAGGACTGGAGCTTGCGCTATCCCTTTGTTGAGGGACAGGGTAACTACGGATCGATAGACGGTGACGAACCGGCGGCAATGCGGTATACCGAGGCAAGGCTGGAAAAGATAGCCGAAGAAATGCTTTCGGATATTAACAAGGATACGATCGATTTCCAGCTCAACTTTGACGATTCGCTGCAGGAACCAACCGTTCTGCCGGCAAAAGTTCCCAACCTGCTGATCAATGGCGCATCGGGTATCGCAGTGGGTATGGCCACCAACATGGCTCCCCACAACCTGACCGAAGTAATTGACGCCACACTGGCATTGATAGACAACCGCGATATCGAGGTGGCCGAACTAATGAAACACGTAAAAGGTCCGGATTTTCCTACTGGCGGCATCATTTACGGTGTGGATGGCGTGCGCGAAGCGCTGGAAACCGGCAGGGGCAGGGTAGTGATGCGCGGCAGGGCCGAGATAGAAACTTTCGGCAACGACCGTGAGCGTATTATCGTAACCGAGGTGCCTTACCAGGTGAACAAGTCGCAAATGATCGAGCGGACCGCCGAACTGGTAGAAGAAAAGAAGATAGAAGGCATATCGGCCATCCGTGATGAATCGAACCGCGAAGGTATACGCGTGGTGTACGAGATCAAACGGGACTCTAACGCCGCTATCGTTCTCAATAACTTATATAAATATACCGCGCTGCAAACGTCGTTCAGCGTAAATAATATCGCTTTGGTGCATGGCAGGCCCATGATGCTTAACCTGAGGGACCTGATCCATCACTTTGTTGAACACCGCCACGAAGTAGTTGTCCGCCGTACCAAATTTGATTTGGCAGAAGCCGAAAAACGCGCCCACGTGTTGGAAGGTTTGCTGATCGCATTGGATCACCTGGACGAAGTCATAAAACTCATCCGGGCTTCAAATACACCTGAAGATGCCCGCGACGGCTTGATGACCACCTTTGGTCTTTCTGAAATACAGGCGCGCGCCATACTGGATATGACCCTCAGAAGGTTAACCGGTCTGGAACGTGACAAGATCAAAGCTGAATTCGAGGAGTTAATGAAAACGATCGAGTATTTAAAATCTGTTTTGGCTGATGAAGGTTTGCGTATGCAGATCATCAAGGATGAATTGATCGAGATCAGGGATAAATACGGTGATGAGCGCAAAACCGAGATCGTTTACTCATCGGCAGAAATGCAGACCGAGGATTTTATCGAGGATGAAGATGTGGTCATTACCATTTCGCATGAGGGTTATATCAAACGCACCCCGCTTACAGAGTATCGCAGGCAGGGCAGGGGCGGCAAGGGTTCTATGGGCAGCAATAGCCGCGACGCGGACTTTATTGAGCACCTGCTTGTAGCCTCAAACCACAACTATATGCTGTTCTTTACCGAAGCGGGCCGCTGTTTCTGGCTGAGGGTGTTTGAAATTCCGGAGGGCACACGCGTATCGAAAGGCCGTGCTATTCAGAACGTCATCAATATTCCGAAGGAAGAGAAGATCAAGGCATACATCAAAGTTGTAAACTTTAAGGATAAAGAATACCTTGAGAACAACTTTATTATCATGTGTACCAAAAAGGGTACCATCAAAAAAACCTCGCTTGAGGCTTATTCACGTCCGAGGGTAAATGGTATCAACGCGATTAATATCAACGAAGGCGACGTGCTGCTTGAAGCAAACTTAACCAGTGGTTCCAGCGAGATCGTCATGGCGCTCAAATCGGGCAGGGCTATTCGCTTTAACGAAGCCAAGGTGAGACCGATGGGACGTACGGCAACGGGCGTTCGCGGTATTACCCTGGAGGACGAAAGTGACGAGGTTGTAGGTATGATCAGTATCGATAATCCTGAAACTACTGTACTCGTCGTTTCTGAAAAAGGATACGGCAAGCGTACCGATATCGACGACTACCGCGTGACCAACCGTGGTGGTAAGGGCGTTAAGACATTAAATATTACGGATAAAACCGGCAAACTTGTTGCCATAAAAGGTGTTACAGATAAGGAAGACCTGATGATCATCAACAGATCGGGCATTATTATACGGATAGCGGTGAGCGAATTGCGCACTATGGGCCGTGCAACCCAGGGCGTAAGGCTGATCACGCTGAAGGATAATGATGAAATAGCATCTGTAGCAAAGATAGAGCATGATGAATCGGAGGATGAATTGGATAACAATGTGGAGAATCCTGAAAACCCTGACGCCGAGACCCCTGCCGGTGACGAAACAGAATAAAGCTGTATGACAGGCCGTAAAATATTATTACTGCTCTTTATAAGCTTAATGAGCACTTCGGGCTCCTTCGGGCAAACCGAAGTGTTTAAAAGCGTGGTGAATAACCTCGCGTTTTATAAGCTGAAAAAAGATCTGAAATACCTTTCAAGCGCTAAAAAATCGGTCGATAGCCTGATCAAAACCCACGAGGATTCTATCGATGTGGCCAAAAATGTTTATAAGCTGGTGGTGTATTCCAGTATCGCCTATATCGATTCTACCAACAAACTAAAACAGCCGGCAACTTTTTTTCCGCAGGTTTGCAAACTGCAGCATAAACTCGCCGGCAATAAACGGATATACAAGTATCAGCCGGAAATGGATTTCGCCAGGCGGTGTATAGCTAATGTGTATATGCGCCAGGCATTTGCTTACATGCAAATATCCGATTATTATAATGCCATCAGGTTGTTCCAGGAGGCGCAGAAGTACGCACCCGAGTTTAAAGAACTCAACGCCTATATCGCTTACGCAAATAACCGTTTAGGTAACCTGATAGATGCGGCAAAATACTACTCCGATATGCTGAAGACCGACAGCACGCGAGCGCAGTATATTGAGGCTGCTTCAAATACCTATAAAGCCATAGGGGATACCTCGAAAGCGCTGCAGGTGCTGCAAAAAGGGAGAAAACATGTGCCCGACGATAAATTCTTAATACTGGACGAAGCCAATATCTACAACAACAGGAAAGACTACAGGTCGCTGGAGCCGCTGCTGGGGAAATTGCTTGATCAAAATCCCAATAACGCCGAAGTAGCCTTCATAGCCGCGAATTGTTATGATCATTTGAACAACTTTGATAAAGCAGAATCGCTATATTTACGTTCCGTTGAACTGAACGGTACGATATACGAGCCTGTTTACGACCTGGGTTTACTTTATTTTAAAAAGGGAATATTAAAGCATGGCGATGATAGCATCAAAGACGTGGCAAGAGCAGGTCAGTGGCTTGAAAAGGCTAACGAAATATCACCGAATGATATAAAATGCCTGCAGCTGCTGCAAATGGTGTATACCAAAGCCGGTAACCAGGATCAAATAGATAAAATCAACAGCAAACTCAAACTATTAACCAACCAATAAAACATGAAAATGAAAGTTTTAACAACGGCGCTCTTTGCGTTCATCGCAATAAGTGCCTTTGCCCAGCCGCGAGAAGTTAACAATGCCAAGGATGAATATACCAAATTTGACGGCCTCAGGTCGAACATGGCCCTTGCTAAACCCGCGCTGGTAAATGCAAAAACTGCTATCGATAAAGCAGCTGCCAATACAAAAACTGCCGCTTTACCGGAAATGTTCGCATTGAAGGCGGCCATCTATGCATCGCTGGCCAATATAGATACGGATCCGGCAACAATCCAGGCCGACGTTGCTACCGCGCAGGACGCGATGACAAAGGCACAGGCAGCTGATACCAAAAATGAAAATACAAACATGATCAAACATGCCGGTATTGAATTGGCCCAGCTACAATTGAATAATGGCGTAAAGGCATTCCAGGCCAAAAATTATGACGAGGCCTATAAAGCTTTCGAGGCTGCTCACAAGATGCTGCCGGAAGATACGACTGCCATGTTATACGCGGGAATTTCGGCTTCAAATGGCAAAAACTACCCGGCTGCTATCGAAAGTTATAAAGAATTGATCAATTCGAACTATGGCAAAAAAACGCAAAGCTACAATGATTTGACAACCTTGTATTTATATAGCAAGGATACCACGGCAGCGTTGAAGACGATAGGCGAGGCCGTTGCCAAATACCCAACCAGCACCGACTTGCGTAAAAGAGAAATAGAAGTGAGCCTGCAAGCCGGTCAGTCCGGCGACCTGATCAGCAAGATCGACGCCGCTGTAAAGGCCGACCCTAATAACAAAGCGCTGTACTACTACGAAGGCTTAACCTATTCGCAAATTGCCGAGGCAGAAGGTGCTGATATCAAAAAGCTTCAAAAAGCTGATATCAAGGCTGCGGCAGCAAAACCAGGAGTAAAACTGGCGCCTAATCCTCAAATTGCGAAATTGCAGCAAATGAGGAATGACAACTATGCCAAGGCGGCGACACAATATCAAAAAGCCTTGGCCATTGATCCCAACTATTTTGAAGCGGTATTGAATATGGGATACGTAACCATTGCGCCGGCAATTGATATTTACAACAACGCCCAGCAAATACCGGTTAACCAGGCCAAGGCTTACAATGATGCCATGGCCAAAGCAACCGCCGGCTTTGATGCCGCAAAACCATACGTAACCAAAGCTGTTGAATTGAATCCGCAATCGGTAGATGCATTAACCAATTTGAAATCGTATTATCTTGGTAAAAAAGATACCGAGAATGCCAACGCCGTTCAGAAGAAGATAGATGCTTTGCCAAAACAATAAGGCAACGATAGGAGCACATAGTTTTAAAGCCTGTTTAACAGCAGGCTTTAAAAATGAAATATGTACTTAACATAATATTAATTATGAGAAAGTATTCGAGAAACCGGAAGCTACAGCTTTTCCAGCCTGTCGAGGATTCGCACGCCGTCAACGTGGTCGGCCAGCGACTTAAAGTGGGATTTTAGATACTCGATCTCGATGGTGCAGTATTTCTGAAAGTAATTACAGCAACAGGCAACATTAATTTCTTCGCCGGTCGCATCTACAACCGGGTGCATATCATGCACCGGACATAATTTTTCCTCGATCTGGTGTTTAATGGTATCGGCTATTTTCATATCGGCAGGTTTAACTATTAAACAACAAATTTTCGAGGATGTTTATAATATTTTTGATAAAATTGCCGATATGATCCAACAAAAAAAGCCCCCAAATTGCTTTGAGGGCTTATATTTTATTTTGTGATCGGTGATTTGTGACTGGTTAACCAGTTAACTAATCACGAATCACTAATTCGGATTCTCGGTCCGCTCAGGTTTCGGCAATAAAGCTTTACGCGAAAGTTTCAGTTTGCCCTGCTTATCGATATCCAGTAATTTCACACGCACTTCGTCGCCAACTTTGAATATACCATCCATGGTTTCGAAACGCTTGTGGTCGATCTCGGATATGTGCAGTAAACCATCTTTACCCGGCATAATTTCAACGAACGCGCCAAACGGCATGATCGATTTCACTTTACCTTCGTAGATCTCGCCAACTTCCGGTCTGGCAGCAATGGCTTTGATACGGGCAACAGCGGCGTCGATAGATGCCTTATTATCGGCAAACACTTCAACGATACCCTGGTTGTCCTTTTCTTCGATAGAAATGGTTGCACCGGTTTCACGCTGCATTTCCTGGATGATCTTGCCACCCGGGCCGATAACCGCGCCGATGTATTCCTTATCGATCCTTAAAGTAACAATACGCGGTGCATGCGGTTTGTAATCCTCACGCGGCGCGCTCAGCGTTTTGCTTATTTCTTTTAAAATATGCAGACGGCCTTCTTTTGCCTGGTCTAAAGCTTTTGTTAATACTTCGTATGATAAACCATTGATCTTCAAGTCCATCTGGCAGGCGACAATACCTTTTTCAGTACCGGTTACCTTAAAGTCCATATCGCCTAAATGATCTTCGTCGCCTAAGATATCCGAAAGGATGGCGTACTTGGTGCCCATCTCATTGGTGATCAAACCCATTGCTATACCCGATACCGGCGCTTTGATCTTGATACCGGCATCCATCAGCGCCAGTGTACCTGCGCAAACGGTAGCCATGGATGAAGAACCGTTCGATTCCAAAATATCAGAAACGATACGAATGGTATAAGGATTTTCCTCCTGCGGCGGCAATACTTGTCTTAACGAACGCATGGCCAGGTTACCGTGACCGATCTCGCGACGACCCGCTCCCCTGTTCGGGCGAACCTCCCCTGTCGAAAAACCGGGGAAATTGTAGTGCAACAGGAATTTTTGATACCCATTGACAAACGCGCCGTCTATCATTTGCTCGTCATCCTTGCTGCCAAGGGTAACTGTCGTTAACGATTGGGTCTCCCCTCTTGTAAATATCGCCGAACCGTGAGCCGATGGCAGGTAATTTACTTCGCTCCATATCGGGCGAATTTCAGTGGTAGTACGACCGTCCAAACGCTTTCCTTCATCCAAAACAAGGTTGCGGATAGCATCATATTCAACATCGTGATAGTATTTCTTAGCCAAAAATGTGGTTACGTCATCAATCTCGCCCAATGTTTCGATGTAGGCATCGCGAACCGCTTTTAGTTTAGTTGCGCGTTCATCTTTTGCCGAAGCAGAACCGGCGATAGCGTAAACCTGTTCGTAAGTAGCCGCGTAGATGGCTTTCTTCAGTTCTTCGTTATGGTTTTCGTGGCTGTAAGTACGTTTTTCAGTCTTGCCAACCGCGATGGTCAATTCTTTTTGTACCAGGCAATGGATCTTGATGTGCTCGTGCGCAAATTTGATCGCCTCAACCAATTCAGGTTCCTGGATCTCTTTGGCCTCGCCTTCAACCATGTTGACGTCGAATTCAGAACCGGCTACGATAAATTCTAAGGTAGCATTTTCTAATTCGCTCACCGTTGGGTTAATGACCAGTTTGCCGTCAATTTTAGCAACGCGAACTTCAGATATCGGCCCGTTGAAAGGGATATCAGAAACAGCGATAGCAGCCGAAGCGGCCAAACCGGCTAAACAATCGGGCATGATATTTTTATCAGCCGAAATTAAAGTGATCATTACCTGCGTATCCGCGTGATAATCTTCAGGGAACAATGGACGCAATGCGCGGTCGACCAGGCGCGAGATCAAAACCTCGTAGTCTGACAAACGTGCCTCGCGGCGTAAAAAACCACCCGGAATGCGGCCTGTGGCAGCATATTTTTCCTGGTAATCAACGGATAATGGTAAAAAATCAACACCTTCTTTTGCTTCCAGTGATGATACAACAGTGGCGAGCAACATCGTGTCGCCCATTTTAACGACTACAGAGCCATTGGCCTGCTTGGCCAGTTTGCCGGTTTCGATCTCAATGGTGCGGCCGTCACCTAAATCGATTACCTTTTTAATTACATTTAAACTCATCTTTTTTTTGTTGTGATGTGCTTTTCATCTTTTGAGCACACCGGATTGTATATATAAATTTTACTTTTTCGAAAGTAAAAAAGCCACCCGACTCGGCGGATGGCTTTTATAAAAAACCTGGAAGTTTACTTAATGATATCTCTCAGCTGGAGGGCCTTGATAATAGCACGGTACCTTTCAATATCTTTCTTAAATAGATAGGCCAGCAATGCGCGGCGTTTACCTACTAATTTTTGCAGCGAAAGCTGGGTCGAAAAATCGTGTTTGTTGTTTTTCAAATGCCCGGTCAAATGCGCTATACGTGTTGTGAATAATGCGATCTGTCCCTCTGCCGAACCTGTGTCGGTGGCGCCTTTGCCGTGTTTTGCGAAAATCTCTGTTTTCGCTTCTTTACTTAAATACATTACCTGAATAATATTAAAGCGTTTGCGTTCTGTTAATTGAGGTGCAAAGGTATGTTTAATCCGGGATATTTACAATATTTTGTCTAATTTGTTGGAAGGTTGTAAAGTTGAAAAGTTGCAATGTTAATTTCAATTCCAAGTCATAAATTTTCAGCCTAAATAAGCAACTTTACAACCTTCCAACTTTACAACTTTACAACCATGGCATACTCCACCTTCGAAACCGAATTCCGTGTGCGCCCGGATGATATCGATATGTTCCAGCACGTGCACAACAGCAAATACTTCGATTATGTGCTGGCCGCCCGGTACGACCAGATGGAGCGCTGCTACGGTATGCCCATGGATAAGTTTATGGAGCGCGGCTTTGGCTGGGTGGTGCGCACCGCTTATGTGGATTATAAACGCGCCTTAACCATGGGCGATTATTTCATCGTAAAAACAGGCATCGATACCATCGACGAAAAAGGCTGCCGTGTAAAGTTCGCTATTACCAATAAGGCCACCGGCAAAGTATGCTGCGATGGCTGGTTCGATTATACCATGATCGATATGCAGACAGGCCGGGCCGCTAAGATACCGGAGGATATTATTGGGCATTATTTGATTTGAAAGATGAACCGTCATGGAACGAAGCCATCTCTCAACTGTGCCAGTCAACGGACCTTTATTATTTCCTAATAACGAATTGCTGGCATTCGTTCAACAATGTCATTCTGCATACTGATTTGCATATGTAGAGATGGCTTCGTTCCTCGCCATGACGTAATAGATAAACCTTTCGGCACCACATTGGCGCGAGGTTAAGGGCTGACCGCGATATCCAACAACTGCAAACTCAAAACTGCGATTATTATTTCAACGTAACATTAACCCCAAGACTGAACGTTCTGACCATAGGATAATAACCCTGGCCACTGTAGTTGCCATCGATATAAGCCTGGTTTTGTGAGCCGTTGAAATTTTTACCGAATAAAACATTGTTGTTTGATGCACTCGACCACGTTTTTACTTCCGGGTCAAGTCCTTTGTACCCGGTGATCACAAACAAATTGTTTGCGGCGACAAATACCCGCAGCACGCTTGCAAAGCTTACATTTTTAAAAGAATACCCTAATGAGGCGTTGTCTACACGAAGGAATGAAGCATTTTCCAGCCATTTATCGGAGGCCACCGGGGCGTCTTTTATTCCATTCGTCAGGGCCTCACGGGTTACGTTGTTTCCGGGCAAACGGTTTATATTTTCAATATTAAGCAGGGTATTATCGAAAATTTTCTGGCCGTATACCCCTCTTAAAGCAAAATTGAGGTTCCAGTTACCGTAGTCGAAACTATTGGTTATGCCATAATTGAATTTAGGGCTCGGGTCAATATAATATGATTTCGGATTAGGATTTTGTTGTATAGTCTGTCCGTCAAACATTTGATTGCCCTGCGCATTTACGCCGGTATAATGCGGCAGATAGAATACATAAGGACCATAACCTGCTTTTAAGAAGTCAATGGGATTTGAGCTTAACCCGCGCCCCTCGGCATAACCTAATGGTTCCTGCGACGCGCTTAACGGAATGGTTTGCCCGTTAAAGACGTATTGACCCGAAAGATCGCCAACGGTAGTTTTTACAAATGTGATCTGGCCGTAAGCGGTCCAGCTTAATTTATGCCCCGAAATGATTTTGCCCGACACAGCCAGCTCAAGGCCTTTATTAGTTAATGACCCGGCATTAGCCAGCAAAGTATTGAATGAAAATGGCGGCGATGGCACTGCATAAGGCAGCAGCAAATTCCTGGTCTGGTTGTTAAAATAGTTTACATCGCCGGATATGCGGCTGTTAAATAGAGAAAAATCTAAACCAATGTCAAGTCCGTGCATTTTCTCCCACTTTGGCATCAGGCTGCCGTCCAGGGCGGCAGCGTTGCCCGTAACACCATAACCGGCCCGCAGTTTTATGTCAGATATCCAATCTGCGTCCGCCAAAAGGTCCTTCTTAAACCTGTATGCCAGGCTTAGCGATGGAAAATAATCGTGGTTGTTAGCTAAAGCATCTTTTCGCAAGGTCGCTGCCGCATAAAAAATGTCGTCGTAATTATAGGTGGCGCTGGCAATAAAGGACATCAGTTTATATTGATCTTTTACGAAGCCGCCCGAGTTGAAACCGGGATTGTTGCCGACCCCGCTCTGATAATTAAAATCATAAGAATGATCGGTGTATTCATAAGCGCCTAATAAATTCAATGTGTTTTTACCGAAAGTTTTGTCATAGCTGATATGAATATCGGCATCGTAAGCGTGCGTCTGTTCATTAGATTGTGACGACTGGCTTTGATTTCCCAGGATTGGGAAGGATGGTATAAAACCGGAGGATTTTAGATTATTAAGATCCGCCGAAGCCAGCACCCCTATCTTCAGGTCGTGAATGATGGAGTAGTCAGCCGAGCCGTTGACCAGGGTCAGGTATTCTTTGTCGCCAAGCATCTCGCCGTTTATAAACTCAACCGGGTTCACTTCATCAAAATCGCTAAAGGCATAATACGAACCGTCGGGGTTTTTAACAGGGTAAGTTGGCGGTGCATTAGGCACATAGCCAAAATTGTTGTAATCCGTAAATTTCCGTGTGGTATTGACATACTGTATGCCAGCCTTTACATCCAATTTGTCAGCAAATGCTTTCAGTTCAGCGTTAAAACGCAGTCCTAACTGGTCCTTACCGTTGTTCTGAATAATCCCCTGCTGGTTTTGGTAATCTACCGCACCCAGGAAGGTAAAAATATTTGAACCGCCTGAAACCGATAACGAATTTCGCTGCTGGATAGCTGTACGGCCAATGGCTTTCTGCCAGTCGGTGTTAGCCCCTTTATCAACAAAACTTAAGCCGTTTGGGCCCACAGCTGCACGGAATTGGCCGGCGCTAAGCAAATCGTAATACTTGCTCTGCATGCCGGCTCCAACCAGGCCGTCATACGAGATATGTATCTTGCCTGCAACGCCCTTCCGGGTCGTTACGATGATCACGCCGTTCGCACCGCGTACGCCGTAAATGGCCGCGGCTGATGCATCTTTCAGAACAGTATAAGAAGTTATTTCGTCGGGTGGAATATTTTGAAACTGTGAAACATCGTCCATGATCACCCCATCAACTACAAACAACGGGGACGAATTGCCGAAAAGGGACGCCCGGCCTCGTATGCTTACCGAAGCTATTTGGTTAGGGTCACCACCCGGCTCGGTGATGTTCACGCCCGCCATTTTACCGGTCAGCTGATCCAGGGGATTAAAAATGGCGCCCTGGTTAAATGGGTTTTCGGTGTGCGTTGTAACTACTGCCGGATCAGACGTAGTTACCATTGAATCTGTGCCGACCCTTTTCGGCTGTGTCACATGGTTTGTTTTTGCAATGGTGTCGGTAGTTTTTACATTGGCATTTTGTGCCATAGCAGGTACAGCAAAGAAGCATGATGTAATAAGGCAACTTATTTTGAGTAAATATTTGAAATGCATAAGGCGGTGAAAAGGTTAATTGATCCGGTAAAGAAACAAACTTTTAGTTGCTTTTCATAAAGTTTATCCGCATACAATCAGGCCCTCGATTTTCTTCCCCACATCTGCTTGCGGGCAACAACACCCGCGGCACCCGGTGTTGTTACTAACAAACTGCGCCTTTGTCGGCATTGTTACCAGCAAAACACGAAAGCAGAATTGCACTACCCACCCAACCCCGTCCTGCTTAATCAACTATCAACTGACAGTGATCTAATCTGTTAGTTTCATGTTGTTACATACGGTAAGATTATTTAAAACGCTACAGAGGTAATGATAGAATTTAACGTCTTTTGGTGTTGATACCGACTTTAAAGAAGTTCCTCTGGATAAATCGTTAGTGTATAGGTTTGCAGGTGACAATAGCTACAAGGACATAGGTACTTGCTGAATTTGCAAAGGCTGAAAAAATTAGTGTTTTGGACTTGCTATTTTAATTTTATCGGCATCTTCTTTGGAAGAGTTATGCTTTAACAATTTGTTCCAATCTATACTGTAATCTTCTTTACAAAAGTTCTTAGTGAATTCATCAGTGAACTTATTAATTACTTTGCTATAGGCTTCATGAAACTCATCCGTCTTTTCCTTGGCTTTATGCCCCAAAGGTTCAATTAGTTCTAAATACAAATTTTCATCGCCCGATATAAATTCCCAAAATCTTTGACCACATAATTTACTATAATTTGCAATTTTAACAGGGACATTATCTCTGCCATAACAACAGCCATTAATAGCTTCTACTGATATTTTAGAGCCACTCGTTTTAATTGTTTTCCGAGCAGTGTTAAAATCTAAAACCATTTTATTAATCTGAGAACTATTGCCCCAATTTGGACCGGACTTAATTGCAACTATATATCTTATATCATCTTTCTCAAACTCTAAGTCAATACCATTAGTAGATGATTTCCGTCCATTATAAACTTTACCATTAATAAATATGGCAAGACCTTCAAGCCAATTGCCAAATATTGTTTCTTCTCTTGATGATAAAAATGCGTCAACTAACCCTTTTACTATGTCGCTCGCGGTTAAAAAAGCTTTGGCTCGGAATAAATAAGGATTTTTTTTGAAAAGAATAACGGGCAAACTCAGATCGTTTAAACTTTCTAATAGTCTTTTGTGAAATTCCCCTATGTTATCTTCAACATATTGAGTAACTTCTTTAAGAATGAGCTTTTGCATAAATTAATTCGGGCTCTAATAAATACAACTCCACTGGCTGAACTTGTTCTTTCACCATTTCATAATACTCAGACATAATTTCAATGCCAATTGAATTACGCTTCATCCGATTCGCTACTAAAACCGTTGTTCCAGAACCCATAAAAGGATCAAGTACAGAATCGCCTTCTTTGGTAAATAATTTAATAAACCATTCCGGAAGTTCCTCTGGAAATGCAGCGCTATGATTTTTATTTCCACATTCAGTTGCCAAATGTAAAACGTTTGACGGATATGCCTTATCTCTTGTTAGCCAATTAGATATATTTTTCCCAAAACCACTACCTACTTTAGAGTTATCTCTAATTTTGTCTGTATCACTTAGATTTTTAAGCCGCGATTTGGCCCAATTGCCCATTGGTACCATAACCTCATCTTGATACATATGGAATTTCTTTTCCTTATTGAACTGCAAAAGCCGTTCCCATGAATCTCTGAATCGATTAGGCCATTTACCAGGGTAACAATTTTTTTTATGCCAAATAAATTCCTCGGTCCAAAGCCAACCTTGTTTTCGCATTTCAATAATCAATTCCATTACATAGGTACTACGTTCACCTTCAACAACTTTTTCCTTTATATTTAGGATGAAAGTTCCAGAAGGCTTAAGCACTCTAAGAAGTTGTTTTGAGATTGGCAGAAACCATTCTGCATATTTATCAGGATGAATTCCGCCATATGTGCCTTTTCGTTGATCTGCATAAGGTGGGGACGTTACAATCAAGTCGACCGAGTTAGCAGGTAGTTGTTTAAGAATATTTTTACTGTCACCCAGATAAATATCAGCCGTTATTTCCATCTTATAGTCCCTATTTTACAAAGATAATTTATATATTGTTGATTCCGCTATAAAAAAACTAAAATACTTAGTAATTTCATACTGATAATTATCAACATTTATATTTTATAAACATCGTTCTTATTCCTATAAATGTCGGATACTAAGTATTAAGGCGCCCTATATTCTGCTTGGTGCAAGCCCGTACTGCTTTTTGAAGGCGAACGAAAAGTGCGACAGATCCTCAAAACCCAGGTCGAGGTAGATGTCTGATGCTGTTCTGCCTTTTTCCTTGATGAGGTAATATGCCTCCTGCAAGCGGCGTTGCTGTAGCCATCGGCTCGGTGTTATATTAAATAGCTTCTCAAAATCGCGCTTAAACGTCGCCAGGCTGCGGCCGGTGAGGTGAGCAAAGCGATCGAGTCTGACGTTGAAGTGGAAGTTTTTGTTCATGAATGCTTCCAGGTCGATCTTGCCGGGTTCGCTGAAATCAAACAAAATATCTTTCACCTCAGGGTTTGTTTTCAGCAACATTAAAGCCGCTTCCTTTAGTTTTAGGCCGATGAGTTCCTTATCATCAATTTCTGCATAGGGCATCAGCGAATCGAAATAGCTTTTGAACCATGGGTTGGGTTTCAGGTCCGGTACCAACCCGTCATTTTTGTGTGTAGCCGGTTCATATCCTGCCTCCATCATCAGGTTTCGCAGAAAGGGCTGTTCAAAACGAACAGAGAGTGAACGGAACTCCCCTCCTTCAGGCGGAACCTTGATGAACTTCACCAATTGGTTGCGCCTGCCAAACCGGAAGGTGCCGGGAGCAAACGGGTATTCATTAGTGCCGTCAGTGATGATCATAGTGCCCGATACCTGGTAAGAAAAAACATGGTCGGGGATGAATTGCTCCCCTTCCCTGCTTTTGGTTACGTAACAGGAATAAGCTATCGGCGATTTTTTATCTGTTTGCGGCATAATTCAAAAGTAGTAAAACCCTGTCATTTCGACGAGCAAAGCGGTGGGCGCATGGCGCTCGGCGCGAGGAGAAATCTTTTCGAACAAGCATGGTGTCGAAGATTTCTCCTCGCTCCCTGACACAAGCCGGACGGGCTCGTCGAAATGACAAGGTTGTTTAATTATTTTTTAACGCCAAAAAATGCTTTTCCCATTTCCGTTTGCGTAAAATCTATGGCGTCATCGGCAATGGTCGATGTGCTTACCGGCATCCATTTTTCCATTTCCTCGCTTCTTAACAAATTGGCTTGTTTCACCATGGCTATGGCTTCGCTTCCCAATAACAGGTGCACCGGCGGTTCAGGATCGTTGGCTAAGCCGATCATCGCTTTTGCGGCCTTAGCCGGGTCGCCCATCGGGACAAATTGGTCACTGGTAAACAATGCCCTGCGGGCACCAACGGTTTGCTCGTACCCTTCCACCTCAGGAGCAAAGGTCATGGATGCGGTGGCCCAATCGGTGCGGAAGCCGCCCGGTTCAACACTGGTTACCCAAATACCCAGCGGCTTTACTTCCTTGCTCAGCGCCTCAGTAAATCCGCCCAAACCAAATTTCGCGGCCTGGTAAATGGTCAGGCCGGGATTGCCTACCCTGCCCCCTATCGAACTGATCTGCAAAATACGACCCGACCGTTGTTTGCGCATATAAGGCAATACGACACGTGTTATTTCAATAGGTGCATACAAGTTAGTTTCGAGTTGGCTGCGCACCTGCTCGTCGGTGTAGGCTTCAGCAGCGCCGATGATACCAAACCCGGCATTGTTTACCAGCACATCTATCCTGCCAAATCTATTAATGGCATTTTCAATCGCTGCAGTGATTTGTCCTTTGTTCGTCACATCCAATTGTAAAGGATAAACCTGTTCCGGGTATTTTTCCAATAGATCCTTTAGGTGTTCAGGGTTGCGTGCTGTAGCCGCTACCAAATCGCCGCTGGCTAATACCGCTTCTGTCAGGCTGCGTCCCAATCCGCGGGAGCTGCCTGTTATAAACCATACTTTTGACATGTTTTTTTATGTTTTTGTTAAGACAAAGGTCGGTTGAACCAATAGGTGACGCTTTGTTGGAAAGCCCAAATTGCTTTGTTGAAACGTTCATTTATTTGGGGGCCACGTCAGGGTCAGCGATATGAAGACGTGTGCAGGAGACCAGGCAAAATGGTTGAGTGTATTGAAATCAATCGAGAGGGTCAAAAGTTTATGGCAACCCGCTGTACACTAAGCGGATATTAGCGATAGATTCCTTGCAAAACTGGTAAAAAGTATGTAAAAAATGGAAATTCGCCTACTTATTCGTCAGGATCGTCATTTTTTCCCGTATATACGCCTTCGGATTATTATGTTGATTTACAGTTTTTTGCATTTTAGCTGTTCACGAAACTGGTTGATCTGATAAGAAAATGAGGCATAGTGTATGGTACTAATTGGCTGTAAACCGGGCATTTAAGCGTAAAAAAGTGGTCGAAGCTGGCCTGAACGTGAACATATAGTGTATTGGAGATATACAGATATGGCATCAAATGGCGCTTTCGATCAACTCCCCGTAAAACTTGCCTACATTCATACCCGCTGCCCTCACCTGCTGCGGCACCAGGCTGTTAGCCGACTGACCGGGCGTGGTATTCACCTCGATGAAGTAAAAATTGCCCGTTTCTCCCTCGAAAATGAAATCGATCCGTACCATCCCCTTGCAATTCAATCGCAAATAAACTTCGGTCACAATGCTGTGGACCAGTTCGTTTTGTTCGGCGCTTAGGTCGGCTGGAGTGATCTCCTGGGATACGCCTGGCGTGTATTTAGCCTCGTAGTCAAAAAAGTCTTTTGAACTGATAATTTCCGTCGCCGGCAATACCGTGATATGACCCTTTAGCCTTGCAACGCCGATACTAAATTCGCGGCCTTTGATAAATTCTTCAACCAATACCTGGTCGTCCTCGTGGAACGCTTTATCCAATGCTTCAGCTAACCCGGCCACGTTATAAACTTTGCTCATGCCCACGCTGCTGCCGCCGTTGTTGGGCTTGATAAACAACGGGAATTTCAGCGTAGCCGCGATACCTGTTATATCGTGCAGGTCGTGGCGGAACAACTGCATCGAGCGGGCGGTATTGAGACCGTGTATGCCGTGCACGATGGCTTTGGTATAGGCCTTATTCATGGTAATGGCTGATGTGGTGGCGTCGCAGGTGTTATAAGGAATGCCAAGCATATCAAAATAACCCTGCAGTTTGCCGTCTTCGCCTGGTGTACCGTGTACAGTGATAAATGCAAAATCAAATTTGATCTTTTGCCCTTTTAGCGTGATGCTGAAATCATTCTTGTCTACGTCGGTCTTACCATCCTCCGATTCATAAAACCAGCGGTCGCGATTAATAAAAACGGTATAAACCTTGTATTTAGCGGGATCGAGATTGGCCTTTATATTTTGGGCGCTGTTTACAGATACTTCATATTCGCCGGAAAAACCTCCGGCTAAAAGGGCGATGTTTTTAGTTGGCATGGTCAAAGATAGTCCGAAAGTCCGAAAGACGGAAAGTCCGAAAGAAAATACCAGCAAATTTAGAGGCCAGCTGCCTATAAGATATTAAAGAAGAAACATCCAACAGATAGCCCCAATAAAAACTTTCGGACTTATGCGGACTTCCGGACTTTCCGACTTTATACAATAATTCTCAAATTTTTACCCTATGTTTGATACCTGAATATCCCCCCAGGTTCGATGAGTAAATTTGGCGCCTACTTAAAAACAAAAGATTTCCGTAAAACCATTTTGTTAGCCATAGGCTCGGTTATCGCTGTTGCATTGATCGCGTTTTATAGCTTAGACTTTTACACACGCCATGATTCGGGTGTGCCTGTGCCTAAACTCACCGGGATGCAGATCAATAACGCGCTGAATGTTTTAAAGCAGCAAGGTTTTGGGGTGAGCATCGATTCGGTATATGTACTTGACCAGGCACCAGGGACCGTTGTTGAACAAGATCCTGATGCCGGAACTGAAGTAAAGGAAAACAGGGTGATCTATCTTAAGATCGTCAAGAACCAGGCGCCCCCGGTAGCTTTACCCGATATTTTGGATGCGCCGTACATTTCAGCCGTGGCTACTATCTCAAATTACGGCCTCAAAGTTGGCGATACCACTTACCGGTCGGATATAGCACGCGACCATGTGCTTGAGGTTCGTTTTGCAGGCCAGGCTATCCAGCCGGGATCAAAACTCCCAAAAGGCTCAAAAATTGACCTTGTATTAGGCGACGGCGCCGGTGCCAGCGAAGTGGAAATTCCCGACCTTGTTGACCAGGATCTTGATGCCGCTAAATTTGCGTTAAAGGGTTCGGGCTTGGTTTTAGGCACAATCACCTACCAGGGTACGATAACCGATTCGGCCAACCTGGTGATCGTAGCTCAAATGCCGATGAAGACCGATTCGATAACCAAAACGCCTATTGGCACCAAGGTGAATGTGATCGTGACGCAGGGTAAAAAGCAGTAATGGATATCAGCGCAAAGGAAATGCTGGAACGTTTGGAGCGCGGTGAGGCGATGAACATTTTGGATGTGCGTGAGCCTATCGAATTCCATACCTGGAACATCGGCGGCCTGAATATCCCGCTTGGCAACATGGAGCAGCAGCTCGACGACCTGGAATGGGATAAAGATGATGAAATAATAGTTGTATGCAGGGCCGGGATACGAAGCGCCACAGCAAAATCAATTTTAGCGCTGAATGGTTATGAAAATATCCGAAATTTGTCCGGCGGATTAATGGCGCTTCAAAAAATTCAATTATTATAAGTCAATGGACCCGGAACAAACCTCACCAAAGAAATCAAAAAAGATATTTATAATTATAGCGGTTATTATAGTCCTCGTTTTGGGCTTTGTGACCGTATTTTTTTACCTGAGATATTTTAGCCCGAATGTTACCGGTAAGCAGGAATACCTGTATATCCGTACCGGCGCTACTTACCCCGATGTTTATAAAACTATACAGGACCAAGGTATTGTAAAAGACCCTGCATCATTCAATGCCGCCGCGGCAGGCATGCACTATATCAACCGGGTGAAGCCGGGCAGGTATCATCTGCATGAGGGTATGACCAACCGCCGCCTCATCAATATGCTGGCGTCGGGCGCGCAGGAAGCCGTGGAATTATCCTTCCATAACCTGAGGCAAAAGACCGATTTTGCGGGCTTTGTTTCGAAAAAGCTAGAAGCCGACTCGGCGTCTATTATTCACCTGCTGGATTCGACACAATTTATTGAGAAATTCGGGTTCAACATGGACAACGTTTACGTAATATTTATCCCGAATACTTACCAGGTCTACTGGAACACATCGCCCGAGAAATTTTTTAAGCGGATGTATGCCAACTATGAGAAATACTGGACGCCCGAGCGCAAGCAGCAGGCTGCAGCCATTAACCTCTCTCCCATCCAGGTTTCTATCCTGGCTTCGATAGTGGATGCGGAAGCATTGCACGACGATGAAATGCCAACTATCGCAGGTTTATATCTCAACCGTCTTCAAAAAGGCATGAAGCTGGAGTCAGATCCTACGCTAATTTTTGCTTTACAGGATTTCACCATCAAACGTGTACTGAACCGCGATAAGGCGGTTATCTCACCTTATAATACCTATTTGCATACCGGCCTCCCTCCCGGCCCGATCATGATGCCCTCGGAGAATGCCTTAAACGCGGTGCTCGGGTACAAAAAAAGCGATTATCTGTATATGTGCGCAAAAGCCGATTTTTCCGGTTACCATGCATTCGCCAGCAATATCACGGATCACAATAACAATGCACGCAAATGGCGCGAGGCATTGGATGCCAGAAAGATTAAAAGATAATGTTCGAGCATACCACCAAAATACGCGTGCGGTACGGTGAGACCGACCAGATGGGTTATATGTACTACGGCAACTATGCTGAATTTTACGAGGTCGGCCGTGTGGAAATGCTGCGCAGCTTAGGTATGACTTATAGCGGCATGGAAGCTTCGGGTATCAAGATGCCCGTGTTGGAATTACATTGCAAATACCTGAAACCGGCTTTGTATGACGAAGAGATCAGCATTAAAGTGATCATGGATAAGATGCCGGGGATCAAAATACATTTCAGGTACGAGCTTTATAACCCTAAGGGCGAACTGATCAATACCGGGGAAACCTTACTCGTGTTTATCAATATGAAGACCAACAGGCCCTGCCTGCCCCCACAGGACTTTATCGATGGCTTGAAGCCATTTTTTGAGTAGATTTGGTATCATGGATTGGCTGCATAGCGTTTTACGCAGGTTTGTATTTTACAGGTACCTGGTGGAGTGTACCAAGTACATTGCATTTCCCGGGTTTAAACCCATCTCGCTGTATACCGTTTTGGTTTTTTTCTTTGAAGAGATCAATACCGGTACGGTTACCAATAAGGCCTCGTCCCTGGCTTATGTTTTTATGCTGGCGATTTTCCCCGCCACCATATTTGTTTTTACGCTGATCCCCTACATACCGATAAAGCATTTCCAGGACAATTTGCTGAGCATATTAAGCCAGGTTATGCCGCATGATGCCTATAGCGCGCTTGAGAGCACTATTACTGATATCGTTAAAAAACAAAATGGCGGACTCTTTTCTTTCGGGTTTTTAACGACGCTGTTTTTTGCGACTAATGGCGTTGACACACTGATCCAGTCTTTTAATAAATCATCATTGCTGGAAGAAACGAGGGGTTATTTTCACCGGCGCTGGGTCGCTTTGGTTTTGACCGTGGTAATCAGTATATCGCTGCTGATAGCCGTTGCAATCATGATTGCCGGGCATAAAATACTGGTTTTTATGCAGTCGCATATTGCTTCAACCGCGCATGCGTGGATCTTCGTTATCGCCCTATTGCGGTGGATCATGGTGATAATCATATTCTTTTTCACTGTTTCGGTACTTTACCGCTATGGGCCGGCGCATAAACAACGGTGGAAATTCCTGAGCCCCGGCTCTATCGTTGCGACACTGCTTGCTGTCCTTACCTCGTTAGGCTTTACTTACTACATCAACAATTTCGCGTCCTACAACAAAATATACGGTTCAATAGGCACGCTTATCGTGGTGATGATATGGCTTTATCTCAACTCACTGATCATTCTTATCGGCTTTGAACTGAATGCCAGTATCGAGCTTTCCAAGCGCAGCATCAAGATCGTGAAACCAAAATTCAATACGTTTCGCACGCACCCCTCCGAAAAAGCAGAAAAGTAGTATCAGCCATTAGCATACTGTTTTAGCAGCTTTACAAAATGGGTAATTTCTTCCGTCGTATTGTCGAACGAGAAAACCAGCCGCACTTCTTTTTTTAGATCGTTCCAATAATAGAAATAAGCGTGCTGCTGCATTTTGGCATGCAATTCGGGCGACATGATCAGGAAAACGGCATTGGTTTCAACCGGGTGAGCGACTTTGATTCCATCTATTTTACTAACCTGTTTTTCGAATTCTTTTGCAAGCGCATTGGTATGCAGGGCCAGTTTTTTCCAGAGATCATTGTGCAGCATGGCTTTGAACTGGGCGGCGATAAACCTGTTTTTTGATGCCAGCTGCATACTTCTTTTCAGATGGTATTTGCGTGAGCCGCTGGCATCCCTATAGAAGAATATAACCGCCTCACCGTACATCATCCCGGCTTTGGTACCACCGAGCGTTAAAATATCAATACCGGTTTCGCGCGTCAATTCTTTTAATGAGGCATCCAGGTGCACAGCGGCATTGAAAAAACGCGCACCATCAACGTGAAGCAGCAAATTGTTTTCAACACAAATAGCTTTGATAGCCTGCAACTCGGCCATGGTATAAACCGTTCCGTATTCTGTAGGCTGAGTTAGCGATACCACCCCCGGCTGCGGGTGATGAATATCCCCTGCCCTTTTGATAGCTGCTTTCAGATCGGCGGGCGCTATCTTACCGGCTTCTGATTTGATAGCATATAGTCTGCACCCGGTAAACGATTCCGGCGCCGTCGATTCGTCCACATATAAGTGCGCTACATCCGCGCAATAAATAGAGTTATATCTCGCGGCGGCGGCTCCCAGGCCGAAATTATTGGCGCCGGTTCCGTTGAAGGTAAAGAACACCTCAATATCGTCGCCAAAATTATTTTTGATAGCTGCAATGCCTTCGGCTGTATAACTATCATTTCCGTAGGAAGGAGCGCTGCCGGTGTTAACATCGGCAAGCGCTTGCATAATATCGTGCTGTACGCCAGCGTAATTCTCACTGGCAAAATTGATCTTCGAGGTGTTACTCATATTATTTTATTTTCTTATGCAGGAAATTGATTGCGGTATGCAATATTACATCATTTCCGGGTTCCTGGGTGCTTACATCCACGATAATGGCGGGATTGTAGAACTCTCTCGGTGTCCCGTTCACGTGATAAAGCCTTTCGGTGGCAATATTGACGCCGATCTTGGTGTTAGGCATTTCAAACCCGTCTACTGCCCCGTTTAGCCGGGCCAGTTGGGTACCGATAACCGTGGCGCGTTTCATACCGTCGAATGCGATGGTAATGCCTTCAGCAATACTGCCTGTCCAGTGATCGGCTAATACCGCAACAGGTTTGGTATAAGCCTTCCCCCTGGGCGACACTATTTCCTTCCAGCTGCGCTTAACGCCTGTAGCCTTTTCTTCGGAGTACAGTTCGTGCTTTTGATAAAACTGTTCTTTGGTGATAAAGCGACCCAGTATTGCGCGTGCCACGGCGGTATTACCGCCGCTTGGCGTTTCCCGCATATCGATGATAAGCGCTTTGGCATTCAGCATCGTGTTCAGCACACTGTCGAACTTAGCGATCATGGCGTTATCAAACAAGTAATTGTTGACCTTTATATAGCCTATGTTACCTATCATTTTTGATTCGACAAAAGCGGGGTAAGTAACATGCTCCAGCATTAATCCATCTTTATCAGGGTAGTAGTCTAAAAACCCGTTGCCACTTTTCAGCGTGATCTTTCTCGGCGTGCCATGATCGCCATTGAGCGCCAAGCGTAAGGCAAAACTTTTTGACTCTTCATTCACCGTATGTGGTAGAAACATGGCCACAGCTTTATCAACCGGTATATCGTTGATAGCTACAACCTCCATCCCGGCCTTGACACCTGTTTTTTCGGCGCCAAAATCCTTGCGCACTTCCACGATCACAGGCTTGCCGTTTTTGTATTCTGCCCACGTATCGGCGCCTGTAGGTACCAGCCTGCGCGAGTAAGCGTTGTTGGTATGCAAACCGCAATGATGATCATACAGCTCATATATTGCTCTTTCCATCACTGATACAAAGCCTGCACGGCTTGTTACAGTGTCAACCTGCGCCTCATAAAGCGGTTTTAGCTTTTGCCAGTCGATATGCTTTTTCTGGAAATAGCAGTAATTTTCATCCAGTGTCTGCCAGAAATATTGCAGATCATCTTTATACTGTTGCTTAGTAAAGTTTTGCGCGAAGCTCTTCATCCCCGGAAGGCAGCACAACAGGATCAATATCTTTTTCATGCCTCAAAATTATCGCGGAGCTTCCGGAAAGAATTGTAAGATATTGCAGCACTACTTTGCTGAAGTGTAACCCATTGGCGAAACACCGGTAAATTTTTTGAAATAATTAAAGTAATGGGCGGCATCGTAAAATCCAAGGTCCACGGCGACAGATAGCAGGTCGTGTCCTTCTGCCAGCATCGTTTTGCTTTTCTCGATGCGCCTGTAAATAAAATAGTTATTTGGAGTTAACCCGGTCTGGTCTTTAAACAGGCGAATGAATTTGAATTTATCTATACCAAAATTTTTTGCGGCTTCTGCCAGTGAAAATTTCTCGAAATTATCTCCTGCTAACAATTCCTGGAACAACAGTTGATCTTTAACTTTTGCTCGCGGATGGTCGGCGCCATATTTTGCCGCGAGTTCAGAAATAGCCGCCCTAAGCTCATTTTCCAACAGCCGAAAATCGTTATTGATGCTTAGTTTGATTGATAATAAGTGCAGGTTGGTGAATAGCGGTGCATCATCGATAGCGTTTTGCCGGAACGATACAGGTTTACCATTGTTACAATGCTCAATGAATGACTGACTAATATAAAAGGTAAAAAATGATACCGAACTGTCCTTTTGGAACGGGTTGGCATGTATCTCCTGCGGATTGGTTATGAGTATGGTACCGGATGGCGCCAGTACAAATTTGTCGGTAAGCTGCGTATTAAAAGTTCCGGTGTAAACCAGTGTGATGTTGAACGTGTGATGGAAATGTGCCGGGAATGGCGTTTTGTGGTTGGTGACGGACAATGCTTCCAACCCATCGCAAAACGCGAATTTGTAATATTTTGACGGGGCCTGGTCTGCGCTGAAACGTGCCATACTTGTGCAAGTTATTAAATCAAAACCTAAAACAAAAAGGAGCTTTCATGGAAATTTTTGCCTTTTATACAAGTAAACGTCAAGTAATCAGTGTGTTGTAACTAAATTCAAAAATCACAACATCGTTTTTGGCAATTCGGCGTGGTTTTGTACTTTTGCCCCCGGAGAGTTGGCAGAGTGGTCGATTGCGGCAGTCTTGAAAACTGTTGAACTGTGAAAGGTTCCTGGGGTTCGAATCCCTAACTCTCCGCCAAGCCAGATGCTGCCCGATAGGGTGGCATTTTTTGTTTATGACGAGCGGAATATATTCCGGCGAGACAGGAGACAATAAATGCATTGCTAGCGCTAAACGCCTTGTATGAAGCCTCCGCTAAAGGGATCAGCGAAGCTAATCCGTTCTAATCCCCCAAAAATTTTATCGCCCCTGTCCAATTTCCTCATGCCTGCTTGACCTATGGTTATAATTCATAAATTCATTAACTTTTAATTTTTAAACAAATGGACGAGTACGCATTAATTATGAGACATGAGGACGGTACCAAAATAGCGTCGCCGGAACAGATGGAGATCTGGATGAAGCAAACGATGGACTGGATAGGCGGCATAGCTGCCCAAAACAAATTTGTAAGCGGTACTGGCTTGTTGTTTGACGGCGCAAAGGTGGTCAAACATGGTGGTGTGGTTACCGACGGGCCGTTCGGTGCGATCAAGGAAACCATCGGCGGCTTTATTGTTGTAAGGGCCGAATCGGCTGACGAAGCAGCCGAATTTGCCAAAGGCGCCCCGGTTTTGCAGGGTGACGGGAATACCATGGAAGTGCGCAGGATAGCTAAACGCGATGGAACCCACTAAAAACCAAAGGCCCTTGTAACTTTACAGGGGCTTTTTTTATAATGGCACAACAGGAATTGATACCTCATTTGTTCCGGACAGAGTACCGAAAGATCGTTTCAGTACTGTCCAGGCGGTTTGGCTTTGACCAGATAGAAATTGCCGAGGATATCGCCAGCGATACCTTCGCCACGGCTGCCCAAACCTGGGGATTGAACGGCGCACCAGCAAATCCAGTGGCCTGGCTTTACAACGTCGCAAAAAACAAGGCAAAAAATCATTTGCAGCGGGGTTCTGTTTTCGCGGAAAAGGTAGCTCCCGAAGTTAAGCACATTACAACTGAACTGCACGAATACGATATCGATCTGTCGCCTGAAAATATAAGCGACAGCCAGTTACGGATGATGTTTGCTATTTGCCACCCTTCTATCCCGCCCGAGGCGCAAATCGGCTTATCGCTCCGAATCCTTTGCGGCTTTGGTATCGATGAAATTGCAGAAGCTTTCCTGTCGAATAAAGAAACTATCAATAAACGTTTATACCGGGCCAGGGAAAAACTGCGCCAAGAAAAGATCAGGATTGAGTTTCCGGGCCCTGCTGAAATAGATAAAAGACTTGATAATGTATTGACGACAATCTACCTGCTGTTTAATGAAGGTTATTACTCCGTTAATCAGAGCGATGTGCTGCGAAAAGAGCTGTGTTTTGAGGCCATACGCCTATGCGAAATGCTTGTTGACAATAAAAGCACCTATAAACCCCAGGTGAATGCACTATTGGCGCTGATGTATTTTCACGCTTCGCGGTTTGACGCGCGTATCAATAAGAATGGCGAGATAGTTCTTTACGACGACCAGGATACCACGCTTTGGAACCAGGAAATGATCACCAGGGGGGGCTATTTTCTCAGACGATCTGCGGTTGGCGATACGCTTTCTAAATATCATCTGGAGGCGTCTATCGCATACTGGAGCACACATAAAGAAGATACCCCTGAGAAATGGGAAAACATTCTGCAATTATATAACCGTTATTTGCAGATCGAGTACTCACCTATCGCCGCCCTTAACCGTACCTATGCCCTGTCTAAAGCCAACGGGAAGGAGGTTGCTATCATCGAGGCTGAAAAACTGAAGTTAGCCAATAATCAGTTCTATTTTTCTTTGCTGGGCGAACTTTACACCGGTATCGACAAGGAAATGGCAAGAAAGCATCTTCAAAAGGCATATTCGCTGGCTAAAACCCCGGCCGATAAACATATCATTCAGCTAAAAATAGATCAATTGCACGATTGAGTGTTTACCTGTAAAACAAGCCTTTCTGCCTTCAGGGAAATTTCTTACTTTTGCTGCCCCAATGACCCGGAGAGATGTCAGAGCGGTTCAATGTGCCTGATTCGAAATCAGGTGTACTGTAAAAGGTACCGGGGGTTCGAATCCCTCTCTCTCCGCAGAATTCAGTATCAAAAACAGATAAAAGCCTGCAAGTCAAGTGTTTGTAGGCTTTTGTTTTTGGATCGATTCAGTATAGTTGTCACAATATCAATACGAAATGTGCGAATGGAATATGACCTGCAAGCGTTGCGATCATTTTTGTGTTTTTTTCTTATTTGAGAAAATAAACATTCCATCCAAGTTCATCATTCCCTCTCATACGGTTACGGATCATTTTTATAATGAATACAATGACAATTAGGTATATCAGCGAAAGACCAATGAAAAATGCTTCATCCATACCAATTAGGAATTTATTAATTTTATAGTACCAAAAGGTCAAACAGCCCGGCTCTTCTAAAAATCCATCAGTCACCTGGATTGTAATCCGGTTAAATGATCAAACCATACTTTCTTCCCCGTATTTGCTGATTTATAAGGTTTTTTAGAAACTTACCCTTGTTATTTAAAAGCGTGCCGTATTTCACCCCGGAACGCTTCTTCATCATAAATATATATGAAAATCAACCAAATCGGATCAATCTCATTTTGACCCTTTCTTTACAAAGAACGTTTACCTATGCGGCATTACGCAATCACTAAAAATCAATTTCAAATCAAACTGTATCATTTAAGATTGGATAACTTGATTAGTCGCAAATAGTCAATCATCGCTTGATTAATATCTCCATTCATGTTTTCATTTGTCTCTTTAAATTGCAGAGATAGGGCATGCTCACCCTTTTTTAATTTTACTTTGACTGAATTACTGAATCCCCAGTTTGACCACTCCCCTTTTCCGCGCTGAGGAAATACTAATGTACCCCCAAAATGCTTATCAATATCCAAAGTGCGCATGGCACATTTATTTTCGGTATTGATAGGGCCGTTTCCGTTGGCATATTTGAAATCGATGGCGTAAATGCCGTCCTCTTTTATATCAACTGGTATTTCGATAGTCGTATTAGCAGATTTGCTGATCTCAACAAATCCGTTGCCAGTAAATCCATGGTAAGGCAGATCGGATTTGGTGGTAATACTTTCTATCTCAATTGTATTAACGGTTTTGGCGGGAATCACATAAACCGGCTCGCTGTTAAATGAGCTTACCCCTTTAGCATCAATAGCTTCAACCTGGTATTCGCCATATTGGCTCGCTGATACTGCATAAGTAAGCGTTTTAACAGATATGCCAGCTTTCCCATTTTTTAATATTTGATAAGCCGCCGCACCTTGCGTTTTATCCCATGAAAGTTTCCCTTTTTGATAAATAACAATTGGTGTTTCTGGTGCAGTATAGTTTGCCGCCAGGTTGCTCTTACCTGTCAGGACATTGTTCGCAAGGACAATTTTAACAAAATGCTCGCCTGTTAAACTTGCAGGGACAGTGGCGTTAGCCACTGGTTTGCCATCAAGCGTAATGCTTTTGATTTGGTTACCAAAGCCTGACATGTTGATATTCAAAAAAGCATTGCGGTATTTATAATGTTCCAATGATCGCCCACCCGCCAGTGCTTTAGGCACGAATGGTTTAAACTGCAAGCTGTTTTCGTTATAATGAATGCCGAACAGCACTTTATACACCAGCGCGATATTACCCGACAAACTCCAAAGCATATTGCTGGAGTTGATCTGTGTACCGGCATAGTCGCCATCGGTGGCTACCATATTCTCTTTGTTGGTGAGAAACAAGGCAGCAGGACGGTAAACGGCACTCATGGCTCTCAACAATGATGTTTCATTACCTGCTTTTGCCGATGCCAACGCCCAAAAGGTTTCCACAAAGGGCCAAACAGCATTATTGTGATAGGGCAGTATCCCGGGTATCTGGGGGAAGATGCAGGGAATACCAAAAGCATTCACAGGCGTATTGCTGACCACGCTTTGCTGTTTTGTTGGGTCTGATGCATCAAATAAAACGGCAAGTGCTTCGCCCAATGCTTCCGACCGCGGAGACAGGGTTTTAAAATTACGGCCATATAGGTATTGACCGTAGTAGCCTTTATCGGTTAACCACAAATTTTGTTGTATGCCTTTTTTAATGGTATTGGCCCGTTGGATATATTTTTTTGCATCGGTGGGATCATTCAATGAGGCCGACATGGCAGCCAGCACTTTATTTACCTGATAGTGTACCGCGTTAGTGCCCAGGCACTCTGATTCGTAAATATCAGCCGGCTGCATCCATTTGGGATAGCTCTCCTCGCGCCAGTCCAGGAATGAGGATTCGCCCTTAACCAAACCTGTTTGCTTATCATATACATTCGAGACATCGTCCTCCGCCGATTTTTTGATGATTTGATAGGCCTTTTTTAGCCATACCCTGTCGCCGGTTACTTTGTACACTTCCCAGGCTGCAACGGCCCATATCATCCTGTCTGACGAGACCGGATATGCACCGCCGGTACCGGTATCCTGTATCACTCTACCGTTTTTTACCTTTCGCATCAGGCTGTAAACCGCCACTTTGGGCTGCAATACTGCCATCGACAGTATAATGCTGAAGCTGATATCCCTTGTCCACACACCGCTCCATTCCCTTCCTGTGCGAAAAGTGCTATCGGGCTCTACCGCTTTTTGCATCTCTTCCAATGCAAGGTTGTAAAGTGCGTCGGTTATTTTATACTTTGAATGATACTGCGGAAAGGCGCTCACATCGCGGCTCAGTTTCCATGAGGATGCGATCTTGTTTTCATCTTCGGGTTTGTTCAATACCAGGGTAGTCTCGTATATGCCATCGCCATCGGGGTCCTTCAGTTCAAGTTCGGGGTGATTGACGAGGTTATTAAAGTCCCAGATCATAGGGGCTGTATTGCCGGCTACAAACACCCCTTTAAAGTCGTTCTTATAGATCTTGTCGCCGTTAAAGCAGATATAATATCCCTGGTCCTTAAATGCTTTTAGTACTGCGCGCATATCCAGCCGTATTTTGAATTGGGTGGATGGTTTGAGGTAGGTGTCATTCGGTATGAACTTTTTATTTGACCAGCTTTCACCAAATTTGATCGGCGGCGTTTCATCAGATAATGCAGTACACGTGAAGTGATGATCATTACCTGATACCATTTCATTATCCTTGCCATTAATACTGAATTTAAAGTCGATGACCGGGTTTTTGAACATATTGGCCGGGCTGCGATAATCAGATGATAGCTCTGTAGCGGAAATAGCTTTTGCCGTATATTTTCCCTGTACCACGCAGTCGGGATAAATGGTGTAAGCTTTTGAGTTATATATAGGATGACTTTGCGCCATGCTGTTATAGGATAGCAATAACAATCCTGGGATAAAAAGGCAGTTATATCTCATTAATAGGAATTGAGGATAAATAAATTGATCAATCCTTTCAAAGCGTAAAGCTCGTTTAGCCGGTCTGATTTGAATGAATCATTAATAATTATTGATATTCTACTACAACCATGTCCCAATAGTGTAAGGAAGGAACATTAAATGAAACCTGATTGCCGGTCTGCGTATAAATAATATCTGTTGAAGCACCGCCATTAATATCAGGCGAAGCTACCCAAACCCTTTTAACTGTTTTAGTCGCCGCGAAGGTAAAACCCGGGTTTGTAATGGTAACAGGCTTTACTTGCGTTCCGTTTGGATCACGCCATTGCAGGCTGTTTGCATTGATAAAGTTAATAAAATGTATCACCTGTTTTGTTCCCATATCTTTTCCTATTACTGATACCTGCCCCAGTTGCGGCGGCCAATTATTTAATTTCAATTGGCTATCGGACGATTTAACAATCGGATTATTAAATGTTCCGCCATCACGCAACAGATTCTCGTACCCTGTTAAGAAATCGTAATAGTTAATCATAGTTTTTTTAAGGTCATCAGGCATCACGAGGTTTGCATTAGGAAAATATTCTTTTCCAAGCATATGGTCGCCTAATTCCAGATGAGCGCCACCGAGGGCAAATATTACTGCGTCGGTTAAGACCACCCCCGGAGTACTAAAATAGCCAGGATTCCCGGCCAGGTTATAGTCCATATAAGCGGCTAATATGCTTTTTTTAGAACCTCCACCCAATAAGTCATTACTTTGAATAATATTACCCAAATCGCTGAATGCTTCGTTCGGAGCCCATACTTCGGAATACAGGAAATCAACCGGCGATCCCGCGATCTGGGGTTGCCCGTATTGTGTAACCGCGTTCATCACCAGCCTTTTTTGCGGAGCGCTGACCTTCATCGCGTTTATAAATGATGCAAATGTTGACGGCAGATCGACAGGGGTACCTAAGTAATTATATAGCGTTTTATTCCTGTTACCTACCTGGTCAATCTGATATCCATCGAATCCGAAAACTTGATAAACCTCGTTAGTTTTGGCGGCAATATATTGTTGCCAGCCAGTATTCGACGGATCGGTAAAGTAGATGTTGCTTTTAAATGGCGGCTGTGGCAATTGAATAACCTCTTTTGTTGAATGATTAGCATCAACAAACAAATACCACTGCTCCTGCACACCTGCAGCCGCAGCATCGCCCAAAGCGCCGTAAGCCAGGTTATAGCTTAAAGTTTTCATATTATAGCTATGGGCTGCAGAAATATAAGCTTTCACTGTGGCAAAGTAATTATCGCGATTTGCTATATCCTTCCACATTACGTCCGGGTTTGCAACCGTACCTGAAAGCGGCAGGTGATGCTCGTATTCCCAGTCCTGGAACTGTATATAATTCATGTGGTAACGATTAAGTGAAGACATCACAGCATTGATCTGAATACTATTTAATTGACCATAGGCTGAAAGGAAACCATTACGCGGAAAACGTGCAGGGTCCGACGAAACATCTACCGCTATAGTACCATAAATTTCATCCTTCCCGTTTTCGTTACCATGAAGTTCAACCATGTAGCCGGTAAAATCTGATGAAGGCGGCGTCCAGGTCCAGGTTTTGCCCGGGACAGAAATATCCTGCAACGTTGTGCCTGATTGTTTGTACCTCACCATTGCTGTAGATGGCAACGTCTTGTCAATAGTAAATGTTACTACATCGCCGGGCCTATAAGCGGCTTTATCTGTGCTTACATTGATGGCAATACCGTTGGTGGTACTACCCGTATTAATTGTTACAGTATTATCTTTTATCTTCTCTTTAGCACATCCGCTGCTCATCGTGGCAAACATTAGTGCCGCTGCACATAATCGTATCATTTCCTGTAAAGATTATTACAGGACCGGTAAAATTATTACCAGTCCTGTTAGTATAAATAATTATTGCTTTACAATCGTTATCGTATTGTCGAGCGTGTTTAACGTTACTACATAATTGCCGGCAGTCGCACCGGTAATCTGCCATTTATTGTCCGGGTTGCCTGCTGTTACTGCTACATCGGTAGCTGAGAGGTCGGGATGATTAATTAGAGGTCTGTAGAATGGCGCGTTAAAATCTTTTGCCGTTCCGATCTTAAACTCCCCCGACACCAATGGTCCCGTATAGGTGAAAATAAACGGATTTGCTGAACTAACCGTCAAAGGAGTCGCATTATCCAAACTCCAGCCACCCGGCGTAGCATCGCCAATTAACCATAAGTTCGTGTAAGGCGGTATAAAGTTTGCGGTGTTTACAATACTGATGGTATTGTCGTGCAGATTAAGCGTAATCCTATATGTCCCCGCTACAGTGATCTGCCATTTATTATCAGGGTTGCCTGCATTTAACTGTACCGCAGTGGCAGATAGATCGGGGTGGTTAACAGTAGGTTTATAGAATGGCGCATTAAAGTCCTTTGCAGTGGCGATCTTAAATTCACCGACATTAAATGCTCTGGTATAGGTAAAAATAAATGGATCAGAAAGACTTTCAGCCATTGCCGGCATGCTATTTAAATCCCAGCCACCTGGAGTAGCATCGCCGATCATCCACAATTGGGTATATGGTGGGGTGCTAACCGGAGCCAGCTCCACAATAGTAATGGTATTGTCATGCAAGTTCAGGGTGAGCTTGTAAGTTCCTGCAGTAGCCGAAGTGATATGCCATTTATTGTCAGGATCACCGGCACTTAACTGCACTGGTGCCGCAGCGGGAGAGATTGTTGGGTAATTAGTAGTCGGCCTATAAAACGGAGCGTTATAATCTTTTGCCGTAGCAATTTTAAAATCACCCGCAGCGAATGCGCCTGAATAGGTAAAGATGAGCGGATCGGCCGTACTTTCGGTCATCGGCGACAAGGCACTCAGATCCCATCCACCAGGAGTAGCATCGCCCATTAACCAAAGCTGACTGTATGGAGACGGTGTGAAGGTAGTTACCGTTAAACTAACTACATTTGAATAGAACGGCGCCACAGATCCATCTGACGTCGCAGTTACGACACGTAATTCAAGATCGTTGGGCACATTTGGGGGCAAAAAACTTAACAGATTATTGAGGGTAAGCGTTTTAAATGCGTGTTGAAGTGTATCACCGGCTACCTTAACATCAACCGGTTTGGCAAAATTGTTTCCTTTTTTATCTATCTCAATAATGTAGGCCAGTTTACCTGTCAAGCCATTTACTTTGCCGGTTGTCCACTTAAAAGTAACTGCCGTCTTTGACGTGTCTTCGCGTGCCAGTACAATAGTATTTGCCGAAGCGCTTACTGTTGGTTTTGCAGCTACGGATCCCTGCGGCAATTCCAATTGCTTTTTGCAGGATTGAAATGCCAGGGATAATATTAAAACTCCCACAAGACTCTTAAAGAAGAACCATGGGCGCTTAAACTGGCCTGGACCAATTACTGGTAAATTGCTGATATTTTCCATTATTATCATTATTTAATAATTGTGATTAATAGCCTGGGTTTTGAGTCAGATTAGAATTAGCATCTATTTCCTGCTGCGGTATTGGCAGCAATAGATTTTTTGATGTCGCATTGGTTTTACCAATGGAATGCAGGAAATCAAGGCCGTACTGACCATTATTTATCCTGATCAGATCAAACCAGCGCTGACCTTCAAATGCAAGTTCCATTCGGCGTTCATGCAGAACTGCCGTTCTGAAATCATCTTTTGATAATCCGCCCGTGATATTTGGCAAGCCTGCCCTGTTACGGACTAAATTCAGAGGCGCTTCGGCGGCAGAAGTTTGGCCCAGTTCGTTCAGGGCTTCCGCTTGCATTAACAACACATCGGCATAGCGCAATACAGGGAAATCTTCGGGATTGGTGTTATAAGCGGCTGATATGGTAGTTGGCACAAGGAATTTGCGAAGGCTAAACCCTGTTATAGAATATGAAGCATTATAATCCTGTCCGTTAAATTGCGGACATCCGGGATAAAGCACGGTTTCATCCTTTCGCTTATCGCCTGCTTCGTAGGAATTTACAAATTCCTGGGTCGGCAGGTCCCACCCGTAAGCACCGGCAACGAAACCCGTTTGGTTACGGGGGCCTGTAAATGTACTTGGCCATGCAGCCTGGTTAAGGTCGTCAAAAAAACCGTAAGTGGTTGCTCCGCTGTATTGCACTTCGAATAATGACTCAACGGTATTCTTTTTAAGCGGATTAAAATTGTCTGCATAATCGGCATTTAGGGCATAGCCCATTGCAGCTACCTGGGAACATAGATCGGCAGCCTTTTGGTATTGTCCCAAAGTAAGGTAAACCTTGGCAAGCATCCCCGTTGCTGCCCCTTTTGACGCCCTGCCGATATCAGCACCCGTATAGGTACTGGCCAATGGCAGTTGATTCATCGCATCAGTTAAATCCTGGATGATCTGGGTATAAACCTGGGCCTTAGCAGTACGTTTGGGAAATAAGTCGGGACTTCCGGGAGCCTGCGGTGTTAATATAAGCGGCACATCGCCAAAATACCTTACTAAAATAAAATAGTACAAGCCTCTCAAAAATTTAGCTTCGCCTAATATCCTGGCCTTAAGCGCGGCATCCATATTAATGGCCGGAACTTTTTGCAGCACGATATTACATTGCAATATACCCGGGGCGGGACCACGGTAAAGGTCTAGAACCCCGGCATTATCCGTTTTGGTTACAAAGTTGGCCTCCTGGATGGTCTCGATGCCATCACTGCCGTCATTAGCGCCGCCAACTTCTGAGTTACCAGCAAAAATATCACTGGTCCACATCCTGAAATTAAAAAGCTTGGGGCGCTGCAAAGGTTGATAGGCTGCATTTACTGCAGCAGTAGCATCAGCCGCTGTTTTGTAATAATTTGCAGTATTAACAGAGTCAAGCGGCGCTTTCGTTAGGTAATCTTTCGTACAGCCGGCAAAAGTTAATACTATGATGCTTGCTGATATATATTTTCTCGTTTTCATTTCTTTTATCATTTGATTTTTAAAGAGACAGATTTGCACCAAAACTGATAGTACGCACAACCGGGTAAACATTATTATCTATTCCTGAAAGGCCCACCTCGGGGTCAACACCGGTGTATTTGGTAAAAGTGTAAAGGTTTTGCCCGGCAACATACACCCGGATAGAGCTAAACTTTATCCTTTGCGCCAGTGATTTCGGCAAAGTATAACCCAGGGTAACATTACGAATACGCAGGTACGAGCCGTCCTCTATGTATCGGTTTGAGTTCTGAGAGTTGCCATTGGGGTCACCAAACACTGCTCTTGGAACAGTATTGCTGCTGCCGGGCCCTTCCCATCTGCCTAAGACAGCCGAAACCTGGTTATTGGCCCCGGACATTGATTCTAAAAGAATATTATTAGCATTAAAGATATCATTACCATAAGTACCTTGTAAAACGATACTCATATCAACCCCTTTATATGAAAAAGTATTGTTAAGGGCGTAGATGAATTTAGGATTAGGATTGCCAATGATCGTTCTGTCCTGATCATTGATCACACCATCACCATTCAGGTCTTTAAACCGGATATCGCCCGGAGCAGCGCCTGACTGGGTAGCGTGCGCCATGACGTCATATGATGTTTGAAACAATCCCTGGGTTACGTAACCATAAAAAGAGTTGATAGGATACCCCACCCGATTAACCGCCAGATACCCGTTTAGACCGATACTGGAACCCTGCGGAAATAACTGCGAGTTTTGATCTAAGGATAATATCTTGTTTTTGTTGAAAGAAATATTAAAGTTGCTGCTCCAGGTAAAGGCTCCAACCACGTTGCGACTGTTGATAGTCACCTCAATACCCTTGTTTTGCACTTTACCGGCGTTAATTGGCGGCGAAACGGTATAGCCGGTAGATATTGGCAACGTATATGGCACCAGCATACCGGTTGTATTTTTGATATAACCATCAACTGTCAGGCTGATACGCTGATGCAGAAAAGTAGCATCGATACCAATATTCGTTGATTTAATAGTTTCCCAGCTAAGGTTTGGATTTGCTGCGCTTTGAGCTATTTCAATAGGAACTATATTCCCATTGAAAACATATACCGCAGAGGTAAGACCTGATGCAAAGGAATAATTACCGATACCATTTTGGTTACCTGTTGTTCCATATCCGGCCCTGATCTTCAGGTCATCGAAAAAGGTGATATTTTTGAAGAATGGTTCTTCGGATACCCTCCAGGCGAAAGACGCTGATGGAAATGTTCCGTATTTTTTATTCTCACCAAAGCGGGAAGATCCGTCCCGGCGCACTGTAACCGTCACCAAATATCTGTCTTTATAAGAATAATTTGCACGGCCCATCAAAGAAAACAATGACCACTGATTGCTGGTACCGCCAATATTGGGCTGAACTGTTCCATTGTTTAATTGTTGTGTCAGGTCGCTGGCAAAACCACTGATATTGCCATTCATTGTATTGAATGTATTTGCCTCAGCACTGGTACCCGCCAAAACAGTTAAATGATGATCGTTTCCAAAATGTTTATCGTAAGTAAGGTAGTTATCCCAATTATAGGTAAGACTTTTACTATAGCTTTCACCCAGGTAGGATTGGGTCTGCGGGCTGGGCTGTAAATTGTTTTGGGGTGCCCACGTACTGGTGTCAAAAAATGTTGCAGTTAAGCCCGGGGTTGTTCTGAACGTCAGTCCCGGAATGATGGTTGCTTCAGCATAAACAGAGCCGATAATGTTGTAGCCGTTGGTATTGTTATTGACCAGGTTATATAAGCCGACCGGGTTTGTTTGGCTTCCGTACCATTGAGATTGCCCGACCGGTCCCGAATAGGAACCATCAGGATTATAAACCGGCAACACGGGATTGGATGCTAAAGCGCCGCTCACAGTACCACCACCGCTTGGCTTTTCGTCGTGACTTAAGGCAAGGGTATTGCCTGTTTTGAGCCAGCTTAATACTCTTTGATTGGAGTTAAATTGAACGTTATAACGGCGGTATTTGCTATCGATAACCACCCCCTGCTGATCTAATACCGCACCGGAAACATAATAATCAGATTTTTCTGATCCGCCCGAATAAGAAAGTGAATAGCTTTGGATGGGTGCATTCCTTAAAATGGCATTCAGCCAATTTGTTCCCCTGCCCAATGAAGACGGGGTTGCATATGCCGGGTTGGTTGACTTATTGGCATTGGTCAATTCTTCATTGTTCAATAGCGCAAATTGAGACGCATCTAATAAGTTCAGTTTATTTGCTACAGATTGCACTCCGACAAAAATATCGGCGTTTAAATGTCCCTGGCCCGCTGTACCTTTTTTAGTTGTTACTATGATTACACCGTTTGCTCCCTGCGAACCATAGATAGCAGCTGAGGAAGCATCCTTTAACACGTCAATAGCGGCTATATCGGCCGGATTGATCGTATTTAGGTAATTGACGCCGCCGGGGGTTGGCACACCATCAATAACCAGCAAGGGGCTGCTGTCATTGATACTGCCAAGCCCGCGTATCTGGATGCTTGAATTAGCCCCCGGTGCGCCCGATGTGATCACTTGCACGCCTGCCGCTTTGCCTTCTATAGCTTGCCCGGCATCCGGAACCGGCTGGCTACCCAGGTCTTTGCCGCTTACAGATGTTATAGAACCGGTGAGATCACGCTTTTTTTGCGTACCATAACCAACGACGACAACTTCATTTAAAGAATGTACGTCCTCAGCTAACACAACGCTGAAGGTTGTTTGGCTGCCAACTGCAACTTCCTGACTTATATATCCTACAAAATGAAATACCAGTACGGACGCATGATTTACTACATCGAGTTTAAAATTGCCCTTTGCGTCAGTAACGGTACCATTGACGGTGCCCTTTTCAGAAACACTAACTCCCGGTAATGAGACGCCTTTTGAATCGACTACCCTACCTGTAACTCGCAGGGATTGTTGCTTTTCCCATAAAATATCCCTATACTTTTTGGGAGTTGAAATTATTTTAGCATCAGATCGTAAAGGGCAGCTTAGCGCTAATGATGAAACTATTGTAAGCACTAAGATTCGGTTAATCGCACTTTTATCTGTTAACCAGGAATTTGATTTTCGTAAACGAAATTTCATAATATTGATTTGTTTCATGTTGATAATAATATATTGCTGCCCGGCCCAACCGGGCAGCACCAGTAATGATAGCAACTGTAATTGCCTAATTAATCCGAAAGCTTGAGCAGGCGGAATGGTGTAAGTAGACTTCTTTTCATAATTATAATTTTTGGTTTAATTGGTTTATGCACCTGCCTTTGCTGACCCAACCACGTCTGGTTACAAATTCGAAAAATCAGTAAAGTAATTTCATTGCGGTAATTGAGGCCGCTAGTACCAGGTTATAATTCGATACGAAGGAAGGCGTTTAAAAATGAAAGGAACAATCAGGGCAATTCAATATAAATTCAAAATGTATCAAAATGATTCTCGCTGATTATCCACTTTAATCAACACCTTATATTTACATTGCCAATTAAAATTGCGTTGAGAAGTATTTATATCTTTTTTTTTCTATTCCTGATATCGACAAAGTGTTTTTGCCAGTCTACACCGTATTATTTTAAAAACTATCAGGTGAATAACGGCCTGTCAAGTAACACCATTACTACCATATTGCAGGATAAAAAAGGGTTTATGTGGTTTGGTACCAGGAATGGCCTAAACCGTTTCGATGGCAATGTTTTTAAAATATACCAGTACAAGCTTTCGGATACCTCTAGCATCGGCAGTAATTCGATATTCAGTCTTTACGAAGATGCAAAGGAGCAAATATGGGTAGGCACTTATAAGGGTATTTACATCTATGATCCCTTAAAGGAAAATTTCAAGCCGTTTAAGCTGATCCCCTCGGGTGAGGTAAGATATATTAAAGGTGACCGCCTGCATAATATTTGGATCGTATCAAACCTAATTTTGTATAAGTACAACGAGCTTACTTCAAAGATAACGTCTTACAAATTAAACAACGACCAAACTATTGCCATTCAGCTTTCAGAAAAAGGAGTATTATGGGCCGCCACAGGTAAAGGAATTATCAAACGGTTTAACCCGGCACAGAAGAACTTTACCAATTATGATATTTCCCTTAACAACGGCGGAAAAAAGCTTTCGGCCATACAGGACATTTACCCTATTGCAGACACCAGCCTGCTGATTGGTACCATGAACCAGGTTGTTTTGTTCAATTACAAATTACCAAAGTTCAGCACCTTACTTGACGGCAGAAAAAAAATGTCAGACATACATACCCATGCAATATTCCATATCAATGACGGCAATTACTGGTTAGGAACTGAAGCAGGCTTATATACTTTCAACATCCAATCAGGCATTACTTCTATTGTACAAAAACAGTATGGCAACCCCTATTCAATTACCGATAATATTATCTCATCCATATACAAAGATGCTGAGGGAGGTATATGGATCGGCACTTATTTCGGAGGTATCAATTATTACTCAAAACAGTATAACAATTTTAAAAAATATTTCCCGGAACCCGGCATCAATAGCCTGAGCGGGAATATCGTTCACGAAATATGTAAAGACCAGTACGGGCACTTATGGGTAGGCACTGAAGATGCAGGGCTGAACCAGATTGACCTGCAAAACGGCAATATCAAACATTTTTTACCGGGTAAGGAAAAAGGAAGCATCACCTACCGCAACATCCATGGCCTGATCGCAGATGGCAATGAGTTATGGATAGGCACTTATGAACATGGCCTTGATGTTATGGATCTTACCACTCAAAAAATTATTCGCCATTATAATGCTGCAAAAAACTCAACGTCATTTACCAGTGATTTTATAGTATCACTCTATAAGACAAAAAATGGCGACATATTAGTTGGCACCTGGAATGGATTGTTTAAATACAATCGGGCTGCAAACAACTTTGTTCCCATGCCTTTTTTTAATGCCCATATTCAATCGATACACGAAGATGAGAAGGGAACACTTTGGGCGAGCAGCTATGGCAGCGGCGTGTATTATTGGAACCCCGCAAACGGCGAGAAAGGCCATTTGACTTATCAGGCGGGAAAAACTGACGGATTGATAAACAACTATGTGAACGGCCTGTTTGAAGATAGCAAAAGGAACTTATGGTGCTGCACCGAAGGAGGATTATCGGAGTATAGTGTCGTAACAGGCCGCATTACAAATTATACAATTGAAAATGGACTTCCTGCAAATCAAGTATTTCGTATGCTTGAAGATGAAAAAGGTATTTTGTGGATATCAACTTCAAAAGGACTGGCAAGCTTTAATCCGGCGAACAAGCAATTTAATAATTATCATACGGCTAACGGACTGCCCACAGAACAGTTTAATTATAATTCGTCCTTTAAAGACACGGATGGTACCATGTATTTCGGTACTGTAAAAGGCATGGTTAGTTTTAAGCCGTCTAAATTTGCTCAAAGCAATTTCATACCCCCGGTCTATATTACAGGTATCCAGATCAATAATGAGGATGTCCTGATTGGAAATGAAAAATCCACGCTGAAGGAATCTATCACTTACACCAATTCAATTACCGTTCCTTACGACCGATCCGACATTAGCCTGGATGTTGCGGCGCTGAGTTATATTGTACCAGAGATGAATAGCTATGCCTATAAGATGGATGACATAGACAAAAACTGGACGCAACTTAAAAATAATCGCAAAATATATTATACCAAACTACCTGCGGGCGAATACATCTTTAGAGTAAAAGGGGCAAACAGTGAGGGTGTTTGGAATAACCATGAAACCAAGCTATTAATTAAGGTTTTGCCCCCCTATTGGGCTACTGTTTGGGCGTACCTATTTTATGGGGCCGTCGTTGTTGGAGTTGTCCTGATCATATTCAGATATTATCATCTCGCTGTTACCGAAAAAAATAAAAGGCGTATTGACGCTATAGAAATTAATACCGAGCGTGAAATATACAATGCTAAAATTGATTTTTTCACCAACATCGCACACGAGATCCGTACCCCTTTAACATTAATAAAAATGCCGCTGGATAAGCTGATCGAAAAAAATGCCAACGACCTTGAAACTATTGAAAGTTTGAACATGATGAAGAAGAATACAAACAGACTGATAGACCTTACCAATCAATTACTTGATTTCCGTAAGGCGGAAGCCAATAAGTTTAGCCTTAATTTTTCAAAAACAGATATCAACGAACTGCTAAATGATGTTTATGCCGTATTTAAGTCATCGGCCGAACGGAAAAATCTGACTTTTACGCTGGACCTTCCAAGGATAACTTTACAGGCTTATGTAGATTGCGAGGCTTTAAAAAAAATCCTGAGTAACCTGTTCAACAATGCCATTAAATACGCTGAACACACGGTAATTGTAAGGCTGCTTCCTTTCAGTAGTGAGGACCAACTATTTAATATCGAGATCAGAAATGATGGCTATATTATACCTCCTCAATACAAGAGCAAAATATTTGAACCCTTTTTCCGCATCAAGGAAACTGAAAAGGAAGCTGGTACCGGCATAGGCCTGCCACTTTCAAGATCGTTGGCCCAACTCCACCAAGGCAGTCTGGAACTAAAAGCATCCATTGAAGGTTTTAATATTTTCCTGCTCACTTTACCTATACACCAGGAAAAGGAGATTCATTTTGGCGAGAATGAACATGCAGAGGTGATTGTCGGTACAAATGATGACATGGCTGATTTTGCTGCGGATCATTCAAAACCTGCTATACTAATTGTCGAGGACAATAAAGAAATACTGAATTACCTCCAGAAGGAATTGGCAGCACAATACCATGCGATGAAAGCCTATAACGGGCAAGAAGCTCTTGAAATCTTGCAAACAGAAAATATTCAACTGGTGATCAGTGATATTATGATGCCAGTTATGGACGGCATTCAATTGTGCAAGCGGATGAAGACGGATATTCAGTACAGCCATGTACCTGTTATACTACTTACCGCAAAAAACTCTCTCAATTCTAAAATTGAAGGCTTAGAGGTAGGTGCAGACGCCTATATCGAAAAGCCATTTGCTTTCGAGCATCTTGTGGCTCAAATGAATAATCTATTAACCAATAGGAACATGATGAAGGAATATTTTGCCCGCTCACCTCTTACCCATATCAAAGGAATAGCAGTTTCAAAAGCCGACAAGGACTTTTTAGAGCGTTTGAATAAAGTGATTTATGACAACATCACTGACATGGACCTGGATGTAGATCAATTGTCAAGCATGATGAACATGAGCAGGCCGACTTTATACCGAAAGATAAAAGGCATATCAGATCTATCGCCAAATGAGTTGATCAACCTTACCCGGTTAAAGAAAGGTGCTGAATTATTAGCCGAAGGTGATTATAAAATAAATGAAGTTGCCAATATGATTGGGTACAGTTTGCCGACTAATTTTTCACGCGATTTTCAAAGACAATTTGGGGTGAGTCCATCCCATTATTTAAATACTTTGCAAAAGTAAAAATTCAACAAGCCATGTTTTCATAACAAGGTTATAATATGCAAGAAATCCAAGAAATGATTTTAAAACCTCATTTTGGCTTAAAAACAACTTAAATAATAATAAAATGAAGTCATAGCAGAATGCTTCTTTTCGTTAACGCTTTATAAAAATTGGTGAATGAGTATTAACCTTAAATCAAAAAATCTTAGAAAATAATCGAAATTTTTATGATTAGTTAGTAAGGTAAAAATTACATTTTCTACAAAGTGGCATAACCCATTCAGCAAACATTTTTTTTCTGCTTCTCTGTTTGGCTAAGCATATTCTATTTTCGGCGGATTCCTGTGCATAATTTTTTAATCGTTTCTTTAAAATATAAAAATTTGCAAAAATTCGTATTTTTATACCGTAAGATTTGCAACTAATCTGTATTAAAAAAGTGGGGCGTATTTCGGTGAGTAAGAAACCAAACCCTCATAACATATTGAATATCAAAACGGTATAAGAGCGATACAAATCCCTCTCTCTCCGCCTTCGCCCGCCGAAGCGGGCTAACATCGAATTAAAAGCCCAATGAAATTCAAGTTTTGTTGGGCTTTTATTATTTTAACACTGATGTGGTATTGCGTCTATATCCTGGAGCTAAGTAACGGCAATCATTAATTACACTAAGCGTTCACGCGCACGTATGTGTCAATCGGTTATTGGCGCTAAATACTTTATTATCAGTTTGTTGAGTAATTGTATTATCCCAAAAACAACACAATCTTCAGGGTTCTCGTGAACACTTGTTTGTTATCTACTGGTAATCAGTAGCTTAAGTGTTCATTCGATCTGTAGTTACTTTCCGCTTTTTTTGACAGAATTCCTCGAAAATCCATGAAAATAACCCAAACGGCCTAAGAAACGTCTTCCTGCGGCTTTTCGAGGCTGATTGTTTACACCATCAAAAGGTTTATTAGCAAGTTTCGCGACAAAACAACAAGGTATAAATGTGGCGTATTTTTATTGGGCACACTAAGTAAATATTTACTGCTGTTCTCTCCAGCGCTTATACTAATACAACAACGTTTTTACGCAAATCATTTCCTGGGCCCAAAATCTTTTTAGAATTTAGTCTCACATTACGAACTTAATATCCCATGGAAAACACTCAAAATACTGCCCTGCTGGTAATGGATATGCAATCGGCTATTGTTGCCATGTTGCCCGATGGTTCGGCGGTTGTTGGCGCCGTTGCAAAAGCTATTCAAATGGCCAGGGCGCGGAAAATACCGATTATTTATGTTGTGGTCGGCTTTAGAAAAGGCACGCCCGAGATCAGTACAAACAATAAAGGTTTTACTACCTCAAAACAAAGGTTTGCTTCGGTGAAGCCCGATGAATTTTTGAAAATACACCCGGATGTGGCGGCGCTTGAAAATGAAATCACGGTTATTAAGCGCCGTGTAAGCGCGTTCACTGGCAGCGACCTGGAAGTCATATTGCGCGCACAAGGTATACAGCATATTGTACTCACCGGCGTAGCCACCAGCGGTGTAGTGCTGTCGACCACCCGTGAGGCTGCGGATAAGGATTATCGCATCACGATATTGAGGGATGGCTGCGCGGATGGTGATGAAGAAGTTCATCATGTGCTGACCACTAAAGTTTTCCCGCGACAGGCTGAAGTGATCACGGTTGACGAATGGACATGAAATATTAATAAACGTCTTTCAACTAAGTTTTATTAGCTTTATTCGTCAATCCCTGTATTTGCAAATCATGTTAACACAAGCGAGAGCCTTTCTTTTATTTGTATGTGCCGTAGTACTGCTCACCAGCACAGGTTTCACGCCGCAGTCTGCATCTGCTGTCCGCCATTATCTATACGTTGCTGTCCCCGGCATACGCGATTATATGGGATATGGCGGGCACGGCCTGCTGGTTTTTGATATGGACCATGGCCACCGGTTTGTTAAACGTATATCGACGAAAGGGTTTCATCCCGACGGCAAACCATCCAATGTAAAAGGCATTGCGGTAAGCATACCGCTGAATAGTATATACGTCAGTACTTTGGAATCACTTCAGCGTATCGACCTCACGACCGGGAAGATCATATGGGAAAAGATGATCCCAAAAGGTTGTGACCGCATGTCGGTCTCGCCGGATGGCAAAACCATGTACTTGCCTTCTTTGGAAAATGATACCTGGAATGTATTGGATTGCAAAACGGGTGATATTCTTAAAAAGATCACCCGTTTTAAAAGATCACACAATACGCTGTATAGCCTCAACGGCGGTCATGTTTATTTAGATGATATCGGTTCGCCGGTCCTGAAGATAGCCGATGCTAAAACAAATACCATTTCAGGTGAAATAGGTCCTTTCGCCAATTTTATCAGGCCGTTTGTGATTAACGGTAAAGAAACACGGGCCTATGTTACTGTGGATAGCCTGCTCGGGTTCGAGGTCGGTGATATCAAAACGGGTAAAAAGATAGCGCATGTTATTGTTGAAGGATGGGAACCCGGACCTGTCCGGCGGCATGGTAATCCGAGTCATGGTATAGCTTTGACCCCTGATGAAAAGGAATTGTGGCTATGCGACGGGCATAATATGCGGCTGCATGTTTTCAAAGCGGCGCCTCCCTATCAGCAACTAACTACGATAGCCTTGCAGGACATGCCCGGCTGGATCCTTTTTAGCCTGGATGGAAAATATGCCTACCCTTCCGACGGTGAAGTGATTGATGTGAAAACGCGTAAAATTATTGCAAAACTGCAGGACGAGTTCAACAATAATGTTGGCAGTGAAAAGATGGTCGAAGTTGATTTCGCGAACGGTAAACCGGTAAAGGCCGGTGATCAGTTTGGGATCGGCAGGGTACTTAAACCCCACTAAACACCGAAAAACCACCGTCTACACAGATCATAGCACCGGTCACAAAAGCAGACGCATCGCTCAGCAGCCATATTAGCGCCCCTATCAATTCATCCGGGTGACCGAAACGTTTGAACGGTGTATTACGGATCACCGATTCGCCGCGGGGTGTGTAACCGCCTTCCGGTTTGGTCAATAAATTTTTATTTTGCTCAGTGAGGAAGAAACCCGGCGCGATGGCGTTCATGCGTATTTTATCGCCGTAACGGTTAGCCAGCTCAACGGCAAACCATTGATTGTAGCAATCCATCGCTGCTTTCCCCATATTGTAACCGATCACTTTGGTAACGGCCCGTTTGGAGTTCATGGACGAAATATTGACGATACTCCCCCGCCCTGTTTTCGCAATTTCTTCGCCAAACACCTGGGTCGGTAGTATCGTGCCCCAAAGGTTCAGTTCCATCACTTTTTTCATGCCGTCGAGGTTCATTTTAAAAATATCGTCTTCTGGCTGCAAAACACCTTCGGGCATATTACCGCCCGCACCGTTCACCAAACCATCGATCCGGCCAAACGCTTTGAGCACCTGGCCTTTTGCGGCGATGAGCTGATCTTTGTCAAGCGTATCAGCTATTAACGCAAGTGCTTTGCCGCCGTTTTTGTTGATAGCTTCTGCCCTTTCTTTGGCGATAGCCTCATTCCGGCCCAAAATAGCTACCGTCCCCCCCGCTTCCGCGATTCCGTTGATAAATGAATGTCCCAGTATTCCGGTGCCGCCGGTTACGATGATAACTTTATCCTTTAGAGAAAATTGGTTTTCCATAGCTGATGATCTTATTTTAAGTCGGGTATTGCGATAGCGTCCATATCGGTATAATCGAGGTTCTCCCCTGCCATACCCCAAATGAAGCTATAGCTGGCTGTTCCGCTGCCGGAGTGGATGCTCCAGGGGGGCGATACCACTGCCTCGTAATTATTCATGGTAATATGCCTGGTTTCATTCCCCTGCCCCATCAGGTGAAACACTTTCTGCCCTGCGGGCAGGTCGAAGTAGAAATAAGCCTCCATTCGCCTGTCGTGCGTATGAGGGGGCATGGTATTCCAAACGCTACCTTCATGGAGAATCGTCAGTCCCATCACCAGCTGGCAGCTTTTTATGCCATCAGCGTGAATGTATTTGTTTATGGTACGCTTGTTAGCTGTTGAGGTATCGCCAGTATTTACTTTCGCCGCTTCGGCATGTGTCATCAGTTCGGTAGGATGATCGGCATGTGCCGGTGCCGAAAGCAGGTAGAAAACAGCTGGGCTCACTGGGTTTTTACTCGAAAAAGTGACTTTCTTTACTCCCCTGCCCACGTACAGGCAATCGAGCTTATTTACATCGTAAAAAGTGCCATCGACATTTACCCTGCCGTCGCCCCCCACATTGATAATACCGAGCTCCCTGCGTTCTAAAAAAAAATCGGCTCGCAAATTGGGGTAATTTTCCAGCTCAATGGCCTTTGCCATCGGGCAGGTTGCGCCAATGATCATCCTGTCGTAATGTGTATAAACACTCGTCAGCTTATCAGGCTGTACCAGGTTGTCGACTAAAAACCGGTCTCTTACCTGTGTCGTCTGATAAGTTTTAAAATCATCGGGGTGAACGCTGTGCAGTATTTTCAAGGCTTTGTATGTTGTACACAAACCTTGCAAAAGATTAAATATTTACCAAACAAATAATTTTTATTTTTCAAATCATAGCTTTGTTTTACCAATTGATCTCAGTACCATATGAAAACATCCCGTCTAATCATCTTAAGCCTCTTTTTGGCGTTGGCAACGTCAGCCGCTTTTGCTCAGCAATGGAACGCTGCTTCAGCAAAGAAATGGGTTAAAAGCCGCGAATGGGCCAATGGTTCGACGATCAAATTGAGCTCACCGGCAGATGTGGTCGAATTCGCGAAGCAGTATCATGCGAATAAGGCCTGGTGGGATAAGGCGTTCGCGTTCCTGAATGACCCGAAAATCGATACGTTAAAGCCTGGGAAATACCTGATAGACGGTGATAACGTATTCGCCATGATAACCGACGGGCCCACGAGACTGATCGACAGCGTCCGCTGGGAATCGCACAGGAATTACATCGACCTGCATTATGTTATCCGTGGCAGGGAGCAGATCGGCGCAGCGCCGGTAGCATCTGCAACAGTAACTAAACCTTACGATGCTTCGCGTGATGCGGCAAATTATACTGTAGGCGGTAAATATTACCCGGCTGCGCCCGGTGAATTTTTCCTGTTTTTCCCTTCTGATGCTCACCGGCCAGGTATAAAAACCACCGGATTCGACGCGGATAAAAAACTGGTGATCAAGATTCGTTATACGCCGCTTAACCTGTAATTATTAAAAACTTAATATTGACTGTAAAAAATGTTGGTTAGCACTGGCAAAAATCGGATATTGTGTGCTCGTTACACCAGGTCACAATGCATACGGTATTAAAATGAAAAAATTTCAGATGTTCCGGAGATTACTCTGGTTTCCCATCATTAGCATCCTTCTTTTTAATATCACCTTCAAAATACAGGATAGAAACTACCACGTTCCGCATGTCCATTATTACATTCTCATCGCCCTGGTAGCAATTTTTCTTGCTACTTTTTTTTTCAAGAAGGGTTCGAAGTAATTTTTTCTTGCTTAAGTAACTTTCGAATGTTGCTAATTCATTGATAGTTATGTAATTAATGAACTCAAAAACGCATGTTTAAACCTAAAAATCTATAACCAAGGACCCAAAAAAAACGTAAAACGATCCGTTGTAATTCAACACTACCTAATTGATTTTTAAACGGATATGGTGCCGAAGCTTTTTATATCAATTGCAGCGATTTTTTTAGTCATCAAGTGCGAAGCTGCTAATTATTATTTTTCTTCCAGCAGTGGTAATGACGCTTATACCACCGCTCAGGCCCAGAATAAAGCAACTCCCTGGGCATCAATTACCAAGCTAAATACCTATTTCACAAATATCAAACCGGGTGATTCTATTTTATTCAAACGCGGTGATACATTTTACGGAACCGTTTCAATAACCAAATCGGGTACGGCGGCTCTGCCCATTATTCTGGCCGCGTACGGTACCGGCGCCCAGCCTATTTTAACCGGTTTTGTGCCTGTAACCGGCTGGACAAGCTTAGGTGGTAACCTATACCAGGCAACGTGCCCCACTGCTGGCGCCACCGTCAATGTAGTATTGCTTAATGGCGTGGGGCAGCCTCTGGGCCGCTGGCCTAACGCCGATGCTGCGAATAATGGATATTTAAACGTGGATAGCCACGTCGGCAATACGCAGATTACGAGTGCTGCTTTAAATACAGCTCTCAACTGGACCGGTGCGCAGGTAGTGATCAGGAAAAGTCACTGGGTGGTGGATGCGGGCACCATAACTTCCAACACGGCCACCGTGATCAACTATTCAGACGGATCAATTTATCAGCCACTCAATAATTTCGGCTTTTTTATTCAAAACAGCCCTAATACGCTGGACGAAAACGGTGAATGGTACTACAAGCCAACCACGAAAACATTGATGATGTACCTCCCTGCAGCACCAACCAATAGCAGTGTCCAAGTAAGCGGCCTGCCTTATGTAATGACGGCGTATGGCTTCAACTATATTACCGTCAGCGGGATTTCTGTGATGGGCGCTAATAACAATACATTTGACGTTAAAAACTGTAACTACTTCCAGATCAAGAATTGCACGATAAGTTACGCCGGCATTTATGGTATTAATGCCAGTATTAACCAATACTTCAGCTTAACCAATAGTGTTGTTAAAAACATGAACAACGATGGTGTTAAAGTTATAACCTCACTCGGAGCCAATATATCAAACGATTCTGTCTACAACGTCGGCATGCGTGCTGGTATGGGACAAAACCAAACTGGGGCGTATGAGGGCATAATAGTGAACGGAACCAGAGCGGTTATCTCTAAAAACGTGGTGACGAATACGGGTTATATCGGTATTGAATTTGAAGGTGATACGATAACTGTTCAAAACAACTATGTAACAGCCTTTAATGCTACCAAGGACGACGGCGGCGGTATTTACACTAATGCAACTCAATCCGATTCGAATACCAATCATTATGCATTGAATATTCTTAATAATATTGTAGCAAACTCGCAAGGAGCGCCTTTAGGAACCCCGGGTTCTGTTGTAGGCAACGCTACCGGGATTTATCTCGATGATAATGCTACCGGCGTAACTGTATCCGGTAACACCGTCACAAACTGTATTACCGGACTTTTGCTGCATCAGGCGCGCAATAATGTTATTACCGGGAATACATTTTTCAATAACACTATTGCACAGATATTTATGCAGCACAACACACCCACACTTGCGCTCAAGAACAATATCATCAGCAATAATATAATTTACTCTGTAACGAAAACGCAGCAGAATATTTATCTCCTAACCAATATGCTTGTTAACGATATAACACGCTGCGCTACTTTCAGTAACAATTATTATTCGCCTACCATAGACAATATATTCCCTTTTAATATCAACAGCAAATTGGTAAACCTGCAATTGTGGCAAAATGTGTATGGAAAAGATGCCGGCTCGAAAAATACCGTTGGTTTACCATACTACTCCATTAGTATGCCTTCGAAGCGCAGTTCGTTCACCAATACGGCTTTCAACAGCAATTTTACAGGCATAACTACATGGTCTGTCAACGGTAATTTTGTTCGCAGCTGGAACAGTGCCGGCCAGCTCGACGGAGGGTCCGTAAAAGGATCTTTTACTTATAACTCCGGGTCGGCTACCAACAGCCCCATTGTACTGGTAAGTCTTGGCGCAGTCACCACTACCAATGTATATATGCTAAAGTTCAGTATGATAGCAACAGGAGGCGGTAATAAACGTATGCAGATATATCTGCGTAACACAGCTGCCCCATACAACCGTATCAGCGAAGTAAAATATGTAACGGTGGACAGTATCAGAACTGAGAACACGCTTATGATACAGCCGACAGCGGGCGTTCCGGCTGCTTCTATCGTTATGCTCCTCGAGAACGAAACGATCAATTTATACCTGGACAATATTGGGTTCTACAGTACTAATGCGACATTAATTAACCCCGCAAGTCAAATATTTTTTAAATATAACCAAACTTCCGCCAGTGTAAATCAAAAGCTGGCCAGCACTTATATCGACTCAAAAAATGTCAATTACGCGAATAATGCTACAATTGGAACGTTTTCGTCCATCCTGCTATTCAAGAATGCCGATAGCACGGCTGTACAGCCACCTGTAGTGTATGCTATCCCTATTCCTCAAAAAGATATCGCCGTCATAAATGCGTCACAGCATTCCTCTGCGAGCATTGGCCTATATCCCAACCCGGCGACAGATTATATTATGCTCAATTTCAACCAGGATGTAAAGAACCTCAACATCAAACTTGTTAGCACAAGAGGTGATATCATCATGAATAAAAATGTTGACGTTGAGAATAATAGTTACCGCCTTGATTTCGCTCAAAAGCCACAGCCCGGATGTTATTACATCTGGCTCAACGGCGGCGGTATAAATCAGACTTCCAAAGTTGTCATTATGTAGCGTGCCGCTACCGGGTCTTTTTTAAATTTCAGCGCAATTGTTTTTTCCGACGGGATAAAAATCTATCTTCGTGATAGATAATTATGGTTCTTTATTGCGTTTAGTCAAACTAATTTCCCCTTACAACGTAATAAAGCTAGTTAAAAATTATATTCACTTTAGCACAGGCTATCAATAATGAAAAAAGCATTAATTACAGGTGTAACCGGGCAGGACGGGGCTTATTTAGCAGAGTTGCTGTTAAATAAAGGTTATGAAGTGCACGGCATAAAACGAAGAAGCTCCATGTTCAATACGGATCGAATCGATCATTTATACCAGGATCCGCATGAATCGAACGTGAAGTTCAAACTTCATTACGGTGATCTTTCAGATTCAACCAACCTGATAAGGATCATACAACAGGTTCAGCCTGATGAAATATACAACCTGGGTGCGATGTCGCATGTGAAGGTTAGCTTTGATACGCCTGAGTATACTGCCAATGCCGACGGCATTGGAACATTAAGACTTTTGGAAGCCATCAGGATATTGGGTCTGGAAAAGAAAACCAAAATTTACCAGGCTTCAACTTCTGAGCTTTATGGCCTGGTACAGGCAGTACCGCAATCTGAAACAACGCCATTCTACCCGCGTTCGCCATATGCAGTGGCAAAATTATATGCTTACTGGATAACTGTTAACTACCGAGAGGCATATGGCATTTTTGCATGCAACGGGATACTATTCAACCATGAAAGCCCCCTGCGTGGCGAAACCTTTGTAACGCGTAAAATTACCCGGGCTGTGGCAAAGATCGCCACCGGCCTGCAGCATTGTTTATTTCTCGGTAACCTGGATGCGCAACGCGACTGGGGGCACGCGAAAGATTATGTCGAGGCGATGTACCTTATCCTACAGCAGGAAGTAGCTGAAGACTTTGTAATAGCCACCGGCGTTACCACACGCGTACGGGAATTTGTACGCCTGGCCTTCAAGGAAGTGGGTATTGAAGTGGAATTCAGAGGCGAAGGTGTTGATGAAAAAGGCTATGTAGTTTCCTGTTCAAATCCTGATTATCAATTAGAGATAGGAAAACAAATTGTGGCGGTTGACCCTAAGTACTTCCGCCCTACCGAAGTTGAACTGCTGATTGGTGATCCTACTAAATCAAATACGAAATTGGGTTGGAAACCGAAATACGACCTGGCCATGCTGGTTGCCGAAATGGTTGCAACCGACGTTGAGCATTTTAGAAAAGAGAAATTGCTTAAAGAATATGGCTATACCATTAAGAACCAGTTCGAATAAATTCTTCTGAATTAACGATACAATCAGCCCCTTTTTAAACTTCCTTTAGAAGGGGGTTTTTATTTGGAGTGTATAGAAATCTAAAAAGAAGTGTTCGCTTAAGTGGACAACCCTCACCTTGCTAAACTCCGTCGGTGATAACATTGTTTAGAAAATGAGGGTTTTAAATGGTTGTAAAGCTTTAGGAGTTAGTAGGCGTTTTTATCACCGGTTACCGATTTCCAAACGGTATTGAATATAATCTTAATATCAAGCAGGAAAGTCCAGTTTTCGAGATACCATACATCGGCTTCAACACGCTCAAGCATAGCTTCAGTAGTTTTAGTCTCGCCACGTAAGCCATTTATCTGCGCCCAGCCTGTAATACCGGGTTTCAGGAAATGGCGTACCATGAACTGATCAATCAGTTGTGAATATTGCTCGGTGTGGCTAAGCATGTGTGGACGTGGGCCAACCACCGACATATTACCCATCAATACGTTGAAAAACTGCGGAAGCTCGTCAAGGCTGGTTTTACGCATAAATGTGCCAATTTTAGTAATGCGCGGATCGCCTAAGGTAGCTTGCCTGTGTTCCAGGTTTTTATTGGTTCTCATGCTTCGGAACTTATAACATACGAAAGCGTGATTATCGCGCCCCGAACGCATTTGCTTGAAGAATACAGGTCCTTTGGACTCCAGTTTGATCAATATAGCAAGGATCGGGAACAGCCAGCTAAATACAAATACGATAACCAATAGTGAGAACACGATATCAAATGCGCGTTTCAGCGCTCTGTTGAGGATATTTTCCAAAGGTTCTGCCCTTACAGAAAGGATCGGAATGTTACCCAGGTTTTGCAGGTAAGAAGTATTCTTAAAGTATTCGTGGTATTCAGGGACGATCTTGAAGCGGATAAGATTCTTGTCAGAATCGGACATCAGGCGCTCTATGGTTTTATGTTCAGAATATGGCAATGCGCAAAATATCTCATCAACATTATTTTTAAGCACATAATCCATACACAAGCTGGTATTGCCCAGGTACAGGTGTTTTTGACTCACTTTGGATGGCTCGTCGTCAAAAAATCCCAGTAAATCGTAACCCTTAAGCACCTTGTTATTAAATTGGTTATATAACTCATTACCCGCACGGCTCGCCCCAACAATGATCGCTTTCCGCGAATTGCTTAATAGCACACGGTCACTTTTTCGTACCGCAAAGAATACGATCTTCCATGCGCCCAGCAATATGCCAAACAACGACATCGAATAAAATAAGTACTCCTTGGTAATGAAATAGGATTTAGTGCCTATAACAAGCAGAATGATAACGCAAATCAGGCTGAGGTATAGCAGATAGGTTTTAACGGCACTATTATAAACCTTGATATCATCATCTGAAACGGCATTGTATAAACTGGTAATATTTGAAGATAAAAGCCATAAAAGGTTGAAAACCAATACCACGGGAAGATAAGTCTTATTGTTCATCCATGGTATTAAGGAATTGTCGAGGAAATTGTAAACGGCAATCAAAGAAACATTAAGAACGAGGTAATCTAACGTTAGGTTGATAGCATTATAAAACTGTTTGTACCTGTGTACCATATTTCCAAGGGTTTTGTGACTAAGGATATGCAATAACTATGCTCAAAATACATTCATGTGGCTTTATCCCCTTTTTTTATCATTTTACAGTACTTTCACGTAGATATAAAGCGTAAAAACACTTAAAGGTTTCAGAAAATATTCCTTTTTTGGTCAATTATGAGCTTTTATGATCTGCAATCTGTGGGTAATAAACTCCCCATTTGAGCAAATTAATACATGGTAAAAACGACCGAATATTTCCTATAGAATTAGTCGTTTTTTTCTTATCAATAACGCACTTTTTTGCTGTATTCCAAATAAATTGCCATATATAATAAAATATCAATATTTAATAAATAATATTCTAAAAAGCTCGGGTGTTATACGTAGATAGTTCGAAAATGGATGGCTTTTGTAGAATATTAATAATAAGTTAATTACCCAAATAACCCAATGTGAGGTTATTTATACGATGTTAACGGAAAAGAGTAAAAGGTCGTGAGCGACATGAAAGCCAAAACAAAATATTGATTGTTTGAAACAGAACCCGGTTCGATACGTTTCGCATTAAGTTGTGGCAACATTTTTTCATAAAGGTTTTTATTAGCGTTTTTTTTCTTTAATTTGGAACGGACAAGGTTTAATTGAAGCAGCGCTACGCGCCTGATAAATTCACACAATTACATAATAACATTATATTAAATAGTAAAATTACCCAGACGGGCAACACTAACAATCAAGACAAAATATGGCAACAGCTCTTTTAGATCCAAAATTCGGTACTTCAATTAATCAACGATTTAGAGCAAAGAGATTTAAATTCTTCATGTCTCTTCTGGACAAAGTTAAATCAGATAAGCCATTGAAGATTTTAGATTTAGGCGGCTACGAAAGATATTGGGAACGAATGGGCTATTTGGGCGACGACAATGTGCATATCACTTTATTGAACTTAGAAAAGGAGATCACAAAAAATCAAAACTTTTCGAGTGTTGCAGGCGATGCGACCAATTTGCATCAATTTAAAGACAATGAGTTTGATATTGTTTTTTCAAATTCTATGATCGAACACCTTTTTTCAAGGGAAAGCCAACAGAAAATGGCAGATGAAGCCAGGAGAGTCGGTAAATATTATTATATACAAACGCCAAATTATTATTTTCCGATCGAACCACATTGGCTTTTTCCTTTTTTCCAGTTTTTCCCTTTTAGCCTGAGAGTCTTCCTGACCAGGAAATTTAATTTAGGAAATATAGGAAAACGCAGTAAAAAAGAGGATGCTATTGATATAGTTAACGAAATAAAGCTCCTGACTGAATCGGATATGAAAAAATTGTTTCCGGATGGAAAAGTATACAGGGAGATGTTTGCAGGGTTGAAAAAGTCGATAACGATGTATCGTTTTCCTGAATAATGCTTGTTAATTAGGAAATGGTCAGCTCTTTTTTAAGAATGTAATCCATTTTTTCATTGTTTCCGGATCGTAGTGATCAGTGAGTTCGCCGGATTGATCATACCAGGGATGTAACATTATCTCCACGGTTCCTTTTGTGGCAGATTGGTTGCTATTTTTGAAAAACTTGTCAATTGTTTCAAAACGATCTGAGTAAGCCAGGTTATTCTTCCTAAACAAACTATTGATGTACTTGCGGTAATAATATTTCAAGTGGCTGCCTTCCCTGTAGGTTTGCGCCAGCCTTAATTTCAGGTTATGCTGTTTTGCCGCGGTTAAAAACAATTTATAGTAACATGGCAGCGTGTGCAGGTGTAAATGCGAATCCAGATGTAAAATCGGTATTTTTTCAGTCAATGCTTTTTCGATCTGAGCATTTATCTCTTTTAAAAATGCGATCTTCCCGGCAGTACCAAGTGTGTTTGAAACCCGGTTTGTTTTGTATACGTCCCAGTTTCCTTCGCTATCAAAGTAATTGCCGGTTACATTAGTAAGGGGCTTGCCTTCAGCGAGGTTGACATGTATCCCAATGTTTTTAATCGCAGAATTTTCGTGAATTAACGTCGCCGCTTCCTCAAAACCATTCATATTGGTCATGAGTGAACTGCTGTTGATATAATCGTGCTCGAAACAATAGCAAATGGCGGAATTCACAGCAGGGTCGTAACCCAGGTCGTCGGCATTGGCTAGTATGTTATCGGGAATGCGCATATTTCGCGGCTCTATTATTTGGCCTTTGCAGAATCTTTCAAAATATTAACCAATCTTTCCTCAAATTTTTCTGCGGTGAAATTGGTATAAAACCTTTCCCTACCCGCCTCTCCCATTTTGTGCCGCAGTGCAGCGTCGTCGATCAGCACCTCGATTTTCCTGGCTAAGGCGGTTACGTTCCTCAGCGGTACTAAAAAACCAGTGACACCATCGTTAACTACGTCTAATATGCCGCCCTCTGTAGTCGAAATAACAGGCAGTGAAAATTGCATAGCCTCAAGGTTGACCAGACCGAAGGTTTCGTTGTAAGTCGGGAAAATGAAAATGTCGGAATCGTAAAAGAATTTGCTTTTACCTGTTCCGTATTGTCCTCCGTGAGCGAACACATCTTGCTGAAGGCCGCTCTTTTCAACTTCTTGCATAAATTCATCTTCAGATATATCCGACCAGGCGCCAACGAAATGACATTCAAATTTTACTCCTTTGTATTTCAGGATCTTACAAGCGTCCAGCAGGACATAAACGCCCTTTTGCATCATCATGTTAGAAAAGAAGAGCAGTTTGCAGACGTCTTCACCATTTCTGACAGGTTTTTTGGCTTCTTCCAATGAGTTTAAGGGAATACCGTTCGCACAATAATATACATCCTTTTCATCAACGTAACGCTTAATATCGGAGTATAAATGACTTGAAAGAAGAATGGATTTGGTGTTTCGGAATGTGAATCTGTATAATGGCCGGTTTATACTGAGCCGTCCGGCATTTTCAACTCCTTTGTTGTGGAAATGATAAATGATCCGGCACCTGAACAGCTTTAACAGTAACACGATGAGCAGATCTTTATAAAAGCCCGAGCCATTTACCGTTAGTGTAATATAGCAAAGGTCATATCTGTTCTTTAGGAGAGCCCAAAATACCTTACCCTGAAGTTTCAGCAGCCTAAAGGCCTTTTGAATGCCATATTTCTGGATCTCGCTGAGTTTTTTTGCTATTGACAGATTGATATAATCGGCCTCAAAAGCATCATTTATCTTAACACTATTTCTAATGAGATCCCCCATTATAGCGGCGCCATGCACCGGCGGAGGGAGATGTAAAATAAATAGAACTTTTGCCTTTTTATCCATTTGTCTTATTCCTTGCTTTAATGATGTACGTTTTGATTTTTGAAACCAGCCGGGTATAAATGCTATAAAAACGCTGATACTGACCTAAAAATGCCGGATCTAACGCAGCCTTAGCTGAGAATTTGAAATCCAGGGTATCCCCGCTATCAAGCTTGGTTTGATAACGGTTATGCACGTTGGTATGTGTCGCATCGCTTGTAAAACCAATGTTATGTACTTTAGACGATATCGGAAATACTGAATAAGTCTGGGTTCTGAATTGATGATAGCACCACCTGATGGCCCATGAATCTATTTCCTTATTCATTTGTTTTTTGAGCATGCTGAACATATCACTTCCACCCATGTTAAATTGGCGGATGCTTTTCTTGTCTTTGCTAAATTCTGCAAAATCGCTTACCTCCCAATCGATATTGTCCCAGCGATTTTTCCACGTGGCCCACCCCCATGAGGATGCCCTTTGTAAAAAATATACGTCGAACGGATACCCTTCAGGAACATTCATAGGAATCGTATATCCCGAAATAGAATACACCTTTTTATTTTCTGCGTAGTACTCCAGCCCCTGGTTCATATAGACCAGGAAGTTTGATGACACCACAAGGTCGTCTTCCAAAACGATTACCCTCTCAGAAGTATCTATTATTTCGGTAACACCCTGTATAATGGATGCAGCAAGACCTTTGTTCTTTTCAGATTCCGTGATGATCACCTTTTTAAATCCTGCTATGCTTTTTATGAAAGACCTCACGGCATTTACCTGTTCCTTATCATTCTCGGTTTTTGACCCATCCGAGAATATGTATAGATCAGATTCAGGCGCTAAAACACATTTCTTGAGCGCACCTACGGTATGCTGCAGGCATTCGAGTCTTTTGTAACAGAATAACAATATGGGTGCATTTTGTGTCATTAACCGTCTACTTATTTTATAATTTATTCCAGCCCGCAGTATTGTACCTGCCTTGCCATATATTAATGAGCAACGAAGCCATCGCAGGTACCTTCTTAGATTTCTCGTGGCTCAGGTTATAAGCAGCATTGATCAGCTCATCACCCATGTTTTCGTAATTCATCCTGTCGATTATTTCCAGCGAATTATTGGACATCTTGATCTTTTCCTCCAGATCAAGCTCAATAAAGTTCAGTATTTTACCGGCTATATTCTCAATATCCGATGGCTCAAAGCCATAACCGTTCGCGCCCTCCTCTAATAATGTATTTGCAGCGTTTATTTTATTGCTTATCAGTATAGGTAAGCCGGCGGCCATCGCTTCGTTTACTACAAGCCCCCAGCTTTCTGATAAGCTGGGTAGCACAAATGCCACTGAGTTGTAGAAATAAGTAGGAATATCGCTGTTGTTGATCGCGCCCAAAAAAACGATGGTTTTTAAGCCAAGATTTAGCGTCAACTCGTTTAAACTGACAAATTCGGGTCCGTCGCCTATGATGGCCAGTTTATAATCGGGCCTTTTTTTCTCAATTATCTTCCAGGCCCTTAACAAATTGTCAATATTCTTTATTGGCACCAACCTTGCAACGCAAGTGATGGTGGTGAAATTCATCTCCTTTTTCTTCTTAAACCGAAAAAGATCGTTGTCAATACTGTTGTACCCGTGAAAAAGCAATGTTGATTTTGGAACGAGCGGCCTATAAGGTTCATCATAGTCGGCTGAAGGTAACCACAGTCCATCAACCTGGTGGATAATCAGGTTCTTAATCGTTCTTACAAGAAAGGACCGTTTAACCTGCGATGGCTTGGCATCATCAAACATCACAAACTTCTTTCTGTTATTCTTTGCCCACCTTATACCAAGTGCACCTGCAAAAAAAACGATTGAACTGCCGATCACGATATCGGGGTTTATTTCATCCAATTTATCGAGAAAAGTTTTTCGAATAACATTATTGGAAATTTCCTCGTAACTTTTATCCTGGAACAGGCAGGTCCACCAATCTTCTTTATTCTCATAGGTATCGAAGGAATAGGGCGATCCTTTACCGAAAAGCTCGATAGCATAAAAGTCAATGTGCATTTTTTCAAGACACTGATGAAGAAAAAGCAGCCTGCCCTTCCAATATACCCTGAAATCGTTATGTACAATTAATACTTTCACTTATTATATATATGCTGATTTGGTTTTAGTTGCCAAAAGTGTAAAAAATTTGATAATAAAATTTACTAATATGTCGAAGCAATTATACGTAGTTTGTTTAACGGGCGATCTTTAATTGTACGCAGGCTCGTGTTCTTCCGGTTCATAACCCAATAATTCGCGTTCTTCCTTTTTGGTAAAAAATTTCTTTGGATCGGTATAGTGGAAAAAAAACAAAAAACATAGTGTTGTATTAAACATAAATAAAGGTTCACCGAAACCCAATATAACCATGATGATAACGCAATAAAAGATATATTCGCCCTTAAAAAGGAATTTTTTGATGAATAAAGCATAGCGGTATAACACAAAGCCCATCCCGATGGTACCGAATTTGGCCATAAAATCTATATCACCATTCGATATATTCATAACACCTCCGGCCGGCATCACATCCTGGTAGCGGTTAGATATTCCCCAAAGCAATTTTAAAGGTCCAAAATAATTATAGATATATATAAAACTGCCAAAACGGTTAAGGTGAAGCTGGCCGCCGTTTTTCTGGTACCAAGCCGTCAGCGTGGTCATTTCGTTAAGATTAAATTGGTCCTCTTCCCAGGTATGGACTATCTTATCAACCAGGAATGGAACGTTTACAGCAATCAGGAACATAGCGGGCACTGCGAATAGCAAAAGTGTTGTAAGCTTAAGGCCGTTTACGCGCAAGAAAAGCAATATAACTACGGCGAAACACAAATAGGTGGTAGTTGACTGAGTGGTAATGATTGCAGCTGTCAATATCCATGCGCCTTTATCGAACTTAAAACCATTTATCAGGAAATGCATTAAGATCCCAATGTCAAGGAAGTCGCCGAATGCACCTGGTTCCCACGAGAAGCCGGAGTTTTGGTATAGATGATTAATATTGTCGAAGGTAAAGAAAATGATATTGGTATAACCGGGGTTGCCGATCCTTGGCGGAAGGTTGATGATCGTCCCGATATAGGTCATAAACTGTCCATTAATAAGCTGGACGCAGAAAAATATGAGCGAAAGCGCTGCAAGCTGAATAGTGATTTTTATAATGTAGTAAACGGCGTTTTCACGCAATACGGCACATAGCAGGAAACTCATAATTACGCGCTCAACAAAAAAGTTAATGTCGCTTATAAAAAACTTTATTGACAGATCGTTTAGAAATAGATATCTGAATGTTATGTAGGCCATGAAGATCGCACCCGTTCTGCCTAATAATTTGAAATCGGATGGTTTGAAGCGATTTTTAGTTACGCCTATATAGATCAATATCGCATCCGCTAAATAGTTAAAGACGACGTAGTATGCAGTAAAGTTTCCTTTACTTGAGATAAGCATAAAAAGCATCGAAATATAATAATCCATCTTTTATCTTTCTAAATACGGAGATACGTTAAGCATTTCTTAAGCTACTTGTTAAAGATGCCTTTAGCCTTTTGGGCGATTATTAAATTTAACTGGTAAGTGTAGGCAATATCCATTAAAGCCAGGAAGATCACATTTGCTAACACTGTACCAGAAATTCCTATCCAATGGATAAGCAATATAGATAAGGGAATATTTAAAATGCCGCCTCCACCAATAAAAAGCAGCTGAATATGCAGCTTACCCATACCATTAAGCGCATAGGAATAGATACTTTGCCAGGTATTAAATATAGCATAAAGTGCCATAGATAAAGAGAGCAGGTTAGGCACATGTATCGAAGATCCAACCCATAATTTATAAAATATATCAGCAAACAGGTAAAGCAGTATGGTGGCTATTGAAAAGTACAGCCATACTACACGCATCTTCTGTATTGAGTGTTTTATCCATTCCATGTCCTGCTTTGCATAGGCGTCGGTAAACGCGCTCCAATAAGGTGTAATAATAATAGCGAATGCGACAGAAATGATGGAAAAATATTTGAACGCTATGTTGAACGTTGTCACTTCTTCAGGCCCAAGAACTCGGGTGATTACAATATTATCCGTCTGGTACAAGATCAATGCGCCAAGTTGTAAAAAAAAGAATACGCCGCCCATGTTAAGTAAACTCTTTGCGCTGGTCATATCAATCGCGCTAAACCTGGGCCGGTAGATTTTCAGACTTGTAGCAAAAAGATAAATATTTGCTAACAGAAATATCAATACCGGCGACCCAGCAGCCACAATTACCAGGTTCAGCAGGCTACTTTTCGTGTATACAGTGAGTATGTAAGTTAATATAAATGTCAACAACTGACCTAGGAACAGGATCAGTGACGACATGAACGGTTGATGCATGGCTATTAGTACACTTTTTATCGGTTGTAACATAAATTGTGCACAAAACGAACCCAATGTTATTGCAATTATTGGCCAAAGATTAAATTGGATCGCGCCTGAAGCATTTAGGAGGTTATTCCAGTTGAAAAACGAACCGGCAACATAGAAAATAACAAAGAAGGCAATTGAAATAATAAATATCATGGCATAAGTTGTGCTTATGTATTTCACAATATTTTCTTCTTCGTTCATTGCCAGCGCGTGTGCCGTTTTATTTCGCAGCCCATTACTCAAGCCGATATCAAAGTTGTTTATCCATGCAACCAATGCGCTTATGGTGAGCCAGATACCATACTGTGCAGTATCAATATAATGTATGGTAAGAGGTATGAGCAGAAAGCCTACGACCACACTGGCGCCTTTGATCAAAAAAGAATATATTATATTTCTTTTTATTTTCAGCGTTCGCTCATGGCCGGTATTCCAAAATGTCTCAACCTTATTTCGCAGATAGGATATCATCAAAAACTATAATTTATTATCGTCAAATTGCCGGCATCAAGCGTAATTCATTTGATGGATATTGAGACTAAAAGCGTTTAAAGAAATTATTAAATATTGAATTCGAATATTTCTTTTTTGTCTGTTTGTCGGTGATATAATCGCCGTATCCGTAAGTGTATCCATTATACCCGAAACGCCCTTTTTCAATGCCATTGAAAACAATATTGAGTTTGTTGAAATGCTCTTCCTCGTTGATGTTCTTTATAAAAGGGAGCAACATTTTGGAGGTATGGCCTTGGCGAACGCAGTATAACGTAATATCCGCCTGTTTGGCAATTATAAACGCGTCGGTAACGATGTTTACCGGTGGGGTATCTATAACGATATCGTCGTAGTTTGATCTTAAATAGGTTATCAGGGTACTTAGCCTATCCTGCTCCAATAGTTCGGATGGGTTGGGGTAGAAATCGCCACTTCCAATAATATCCAGGTTGGGATAAGTGGCGCTCTTTTGAATTATTTTCGTCTCCGACACTTCACCATTAAGATAATTCGAAATACCGGGCTGCTTATCTTCTATACCAAAGATCTCAGAAACTCTTGGTTTACGTAAGTCCATCTCAAGTATTACCGTTTTACGGCCCGAAGCTGCAATAGCAACGGCAAGGTTCGTCGAAATAAAGCTTTTACCTTCGCTGGATATACTGGATGTAATAAGTGTTACTCTTCCTTTGTCGGTTTTACCGTGAAGGTAATGCAATTTGGTGCGCAATGTTCTGAACTCCTCGGCTATCGCAAATTTGCCCCTGTCGTGTACCACAATCGGTGTTTTGGTCTTTTCAAAAGACAGTTCGCATAAAACAGGAACATCCGTTCCCTGTGATATTTCTCTCGAATGTGTTATCGCGTTTTTGATCGAATTGCGGCCATATATAAGCCCTACCGGGAACAAAAAAGCAAAAGCTATTGCAACTAAAAACGGCGCATATTTGTTTAATGGTTTCACCGGCAATACGTAAGCAGGGTCAACCAGCCGGGCATTTGACAATATCGATGCGTAGCTTACTGAAAGCTCTTCGCGTTTTTGCAGCAAGTAAGTGTAAAGATTGTCCTTTAACGTCTGATCGCGTTTTAAGCCGATCAGATCACGCTGCTGAACAGGTACGTTTCTTATGGTCGACTGGTATTTTTTATCGTAACTTTCCAGCTGTCGTTTTTGGGCCAGCAAGGATGATTTGATATTTCTTACATTCTGCATGATAGCTGATCGGGTCGAGCTGATCTGGCGATTTACAGGGTCAAGCATCGGGTTGGTCTCAGGCATGGTAGCAAGCATTCTGTCTCGTTCTATTTGCAGTTCGGATAGCTTTTCGATAAGCGTGCTTAAGCCGCTATCATTAATCCCCAAAGTTGATGGTACATTTGTGCTCCCCGGAGTGTTTGCATACTTTTCTATACCATCTACAACCTGCAATTCGACATTTACCTCATTCAGGTTCTTGTCGTTCTCCATGGTGCTCTGTACATACGATTTCGACTGATCATCAAGGTCGGTAACGCCCCTGGAACTTTCATATGACTGAACTTGACCTTCAGCATGCGATAATTCACCCGTAAGCGTTTTTAAGCGTTCATTAATAAAATCTAATGTACTTTGAGTGATCTTGTTTTTCATTTGCACCTCGGCCTCATCATACCTGCTAATCAGGTCATTAAGTATATCCATGCCTCTTTCCGGCAAATTATCGGAAACGGTAAGGCTAATAGTTGACGCCTGTTTATCAACCAAAGCGATCGATAAACCTTTTTGAGTAGCATCCACAACTGAATACGGGTTACCGAGTGAAACGGTGATCGTTGATCCGATGTAATTATTAATATCCTTGGTCGGCTCCAGTTGCCACAAACCAAACTCATTATCTAATACATCTTTAAAATTGAATTGGGTGTATTTACCATTTGACCTTTTAAGAAGAAAGGTATTCGCGTTCTTTATTACGATATCAAATTTTTGACCGCCTAGGTCGCCCTTCTTCTGTATTAACTTAAAATGGACCGGGGTCTTTTTATAAAGATCTTCCTGTTTTACCAGTTTTGTGGTTCTTGTGTATTTCACCCACAATTGCAGGTCGTATACCACCTTGCTGACCAAAGTAAATGAACGTAAAACCTCCATTTCATTTTCTACTATCTTTCCGGTATTTACAAGGTCAAGCTCCGAGAGTGCGGCTTTATCAGCACCGGGGGCTTTATCTTTAGTTTCATCCTGAATTTGCAGCGTTGCTGTAACCTGGTACCCCGGTTTTTTTACTTTAAAATAAACATACGCTATTGACATCGCCGCTACAAAGACCAAAATAAAAAGTGGCCAATGGAATGAATATTTGAGAAAAATTTCCCGAAAGTTTACGCTTTCTTCTTCTTTTAAAGGAGTGTTACCGCGATAAACGGTAGATTGCTTTGCGCACATAATGGGTGTTACTTTTTATAGATTATAACCGTTGTAATAAGAGCGAGGGCCGAAAGAGCACCAATAATTACCGTCGCATTACGATAGTCGCGGCTAACAGTAGCAAACTTGGTTTTATCCGGATCGACATATAAAATATCATTGTTCTTCAAATAATAATACGGTGATTCAAACAACTTTTTAGAAGTAAGGTCGATAGGGATAAATGTTCTTTTCCCTTCTATTTCCCTGACGAGCAGCACGGTAGTACGCTTAGCTGTTATATTCAAATCACCGGCCGAGCTTAGGGCCTGTGGTATGGTTACATAGTCAGTCTGAAAGGTGTATACGTCCGGCTTCATAACGTCTCCCATCACCGAAACCTTAAAGTTCAGTATGCGGACATTGACAACAGGCGATTTTAAATAGGTAGTCAGTGATTTAGTCAGTTGCTCTCTTAAATCGACAATGGTATATCCGGCAACTTTTATAGAACCTAACATTGGGTATTGTATATATCCTTTGGCGTCAACTATGATACCAATAATCGGGTTCGTAGGCGAACTATCCATAGTCATGCCGTTCACGCGGTTTAGATTGAAGTTGAATGGTGCAGCAGCCTCTGGGCTGGCTGCGCTGGTCACATATATGCCTAATATATCATTGGGCTGTATGGTATATGGCGAATAATTCCGAATATCTTCCTGGATTACCGCATTGTGATCGAGATCCTGGAAATAAGGTACTTGCCTGTATGAGTCGCATGAGGCGAAAAACAGTACGGCGATGATGGCTAAAGCGGGATAAAATTTCATTATTTGATCGAATAAAGGTCGTTTTCTTATTTATTAATTAATTGTTTTAACTACTCAATATTATGGTTTTTTTTTAAGAATCTAAAGGTGTCACGCTTGATAACTCGCTGTTTCATCAGCCTTTAAATAAATTTTTTATTATAGTATCAATTAACGTGTTACATATCCCTGCCACCATAAATGTAACTCCCTGCCCGCCTTGTACGTAAAAACTATTAACAAGTTATTGATAACACACATTTTCAAACATTATTATTTAGCCCAATTGTTATGAACTCTCCAGATACTACAAAAAAAATGTCCAGGCTTGAAACAGCCATCATTGTATCTATTTACGCTATTGGTTTTATCGGCTTTTGCGTTGCCTTTGTGAGCTTTTGCTTGCATTTTATAGGTTAATTACCCGATTTAAAGGGGTTTGAACAAAAAAACAAAATGTTCGGCCTGTAAATAATCAATATGATTATAAAACTGGAAGGCCGGCATATGTTTGTTGGTCATTAAAGTAACTACCTCGTATCCCTTTTCCTTGGAATAATCTTCTATATGGTCAAGCAGCTTCTTGCCATACCCTTTCCCCCTGCTATCGGGCTCCACAAATAACTCATCAATATAAATGATATCATTGGTCCACCAGGTTTTGGAGTGGCCCATTACGGCTCCCACAATGTGCCCATTATCTTCAGCTATGAAGCCCTCAAACCGGCTCCTGTCGGCATATTCAGTAAGGTATTTTACAGCTTTCTCGTTAGTGAAATTGTAATTCCATGGCGGACGGTTGTAAGCTTGCTGATACAATGCGGCGCATTTATCTATATCACTTTTATTAAACTGTCTTATATTCATATCGTCAATTATCAATAGTTAATCGGGGCAACCTCGGTTTAACACAGGTTAAATCAAATTGTTTAATCAATGATTATTTAATGCTTCCTGCAATGCCTTACCCAATTCGGGTACGTTAGGCAGTACCATCATCGTCAGGTGGTTGCCGGGTACCGGGTACCTTTTTACCTCTTTGGTAGTATATTTTTTCCAGCCCAAATGTACCTCGTCATCGTTGTAATGGTCATTAATATTCGCTTTGAACAGGTGTATGGTATGATTTACCGGTTTAAGATTGTGGTTTTCAAGTGCACTAAAATATTGCTTAATAATCGAATCGAGTAATAAATAATATTTGTCAGATTCAGCTTTATTTGCTGCTCCGAGTTTGCCCTTAATAGCAGCCACCTTGTTGTTAAATACATAAACCAACTGTTTCCCAAGCGATTTTTTGCCGCCCAGGAATTTAGGTAAATAACGCTTCGCTACTTTAGGCATAATGATATGCCATGGCTCCCGTTCGCGGGCATTATCAGCATCGGTATCAAAAATAGCGAGCATTTTCACTTCTTTGCCCATTGCTTCCAGCTGGCGCGCCATTTCTACGGCAATAAAGCCGCCGATCGAGTAGCCACCGATAGCATACGGGCCGCTGGGATAATGTTTTACTATTTCCGCCACGTAGTGTGCAGCTATGGCGTCAATACTATCGACTGATACATCTCCACCGTCAAGCCCGACCGCCTGCAAGCCGAATACCGGTTGATCGGCGTCAACATGTTGGGCGAGGTCATAAAAATTTAATACGTTGAGGCCGGCGCCATGCACAATATAAACCGGGGTTTTGTTGCCGGTTGGTTTAATTGGTACAATCGATCTCCACTTGATATTTGCCGTGTTTTCCTTATCGATAAAAGCGCTCAGCAAGGCAATCGTGGGATAACTAAATAAAGTTGCAATCTGAAGCTTTTTGTCTAATTTCTTTTCGATACGGGTAGTGATCTGCACAGCCAGCAACGAGTGGCCGCCTATGTCGAAGAAATTATCATCAATACCTATTCGCTGCAGTTTCAAAACATCCTGCCATATAACCGCCATCACCTTTTCAGTTTCGGTACGCGGAGCCACATAATTATCTTTTATTTGCTCTTCTGCATCAAAATCCGGCAAGGCTTTTCTATCTATCTTATTGTTTGATGTTAATGGTAATTCATCCAATTCCATCCAGAGCGTTGGCACCATATAGTCGGGCACCTTGGCTTTCAAAAAGTTTATTACTTTTTCGCGACTGTAATCGCCCTTGCCAACTACGTAACTCACCAGGCGTTTTTTCTTGTCTTTGTCGTCTTTAGCCAGGACAACCGCTTGTCTTACCACATCACACTGACCCAAAACGCTCTCAATTTCACCCAACTCGATACGATAACCTCTAATTTTCACCTGGTTATCCTTGCGGCCGATAAACTCCATATTCAGGTTGGGCATCATGCGGCCAAGGTCGCCTGTTTTATACATGCGTCCACCGGCTTTGTCGCTAAAGGGGTCTTTAATAAATGAATAATTGGTTTTATCAGGATCGTTGGCATAGCCATGAGCCACGCCGACACCACCGATATGCAGTTCGCCGGGTACACCTATTGGTTGGGGCTGTAACTGTTCGTTGAGGATATAAAAGAAGTTGTTCGCCAAAGGCCTGCCATACGGAATACTGGTCCAGTCGGCCGGTACTTTATCTTTTACCGGGAAGTAATTCGACCAAACGGTGCCTTCAGTAGCGCCGCCAAGACTGATCACTTGCGTTTTCGGGAAATATTTTTTGATCCTGTCGGGCAAATTAACGGGTATCCAGTCGCCGCTCATGAAAACAACTTTCAGGGTCTCCTGGATATAATCATGATCGCGGCTTTCCAATTCCCTGATCAGGTAGTCCATCGTGGTTGGTACCGAGTCCCAGAAGGTGATGCCGTAGTTCAGCATCATATCTTTTAATTTGGGAACGTCCATCAGCTCGTGCTGCTCTACAATTACTATTGAACCGCCTGCGGCCAGCATACCGAAAATATCATAAACCGAGAGATCAAAACACATCGAGGTGATAAACAATAACCGGTCATCGCTGCCAATGTTATATTCATTATTCACCCACAGGCAAAGGTTTACCGCCGAATGATGCTCTATCATCACCCCTTTTGGCCGGCCCGTTGAACCTGAAGTATATATGGTATAGGCTAATTGTGTGCTATCTATTTTGATGCCCGGGTTTTCAGTAGCATAATTGCTCAGATCGAGTGTATTGATCTTAACGAATTTACCGGCAGGCACCAGGTCCTGCAAAGGATAATCGCCATCCGCAATTACCTTGATAGCTGCGGAGTTTTGTAAGATATATTCCTGCCTGTCAATCGGGTAATCCGGATCGATGGGTACATACGCCCCTCCCGCTTTCATAATTCCGTACATGCCGATGATCATGTCAAAGCCCCGCGCTGCAATAATGCCAATATTATCCGCAGGCTTCGCACCATTTTCCACCAGGTAATGCGCTAAACGGTTGGCCTTTTCATTCAGCTCGCCGAAAGTCATTGTTTTTTCGTGCTGCCGCATGGCGATAGCATCCGGGGTTTTTTCTACTTGTTCTTCGAAAATATCTACCAATGTCTTTTCAACCGGGTAGTAGGTCAGCGTATCATTGAATTTTACCAGTATATCCTGCTCTTCAGACGGCGTAAGCATAGGCAGCGCACCTATTTTATTGGAAGGGTTTTTAACGATTGAATCCAATAATTGCCGGAAATGGCCCGCCATGCGTTCGATAGTGCTTTTGTGATATAAAGCTGTGTTGTAACTTATCTCTCCCGAAATGCCTGTTGGCGATTCGTTCAATATAAATGAAAGCTCATATTCCGATGCTTCATTCACGGCACTTTTGTTGTTGAAAGCAAAAACTATCTTAAAAAATGGATTTCCTTTTTTTGCATCTTTTCCGAGGCCATCGATAACTTTTTCAAAAGAAACACCCTTATTTTGGTGTGCTTCGAGTGTGGTATTTTTTACCCGTTTCAACAAGTCTGTAAATATATCTTCCCCAGTTATTTCATTGCGAAGCGCAAGCAGGTTTTCCTTGTCTCCCGAAGTAATATTGCCTATGCAAATATCTTCCTGGGTACTATAGCGATATAGTAATATTGTAAGCCCGGCAACGAGGACATCAAAAAGCGATGTTTCCTGCGGTTTTGAAATCTGGCTCAATTGTTCGGCTATATCATTGTCAACACCGAATTCGAACACGGAACGACCACTTTCAGTGGCTGATGCTCTGTTAAAATCGGTATTGAGTAATAGAGGCGAAACCCCTTGCAGCTTGTTTTTCCAGTAAACTATTTCAGCGTCGTACGTTCTCTGATCTGATAAAAGAATATCGAGCATTTTGTGAATTAAGCTTAATTAATAATTGCTAATTAATTATAAAATAAAATTAATAAATAAATACGAAACAGCCCCCTTTAACTATTACTACCCGTATTTATCTTTCTGGGATAAATAGGCAATTATTATACCAACAGTTAATTTCCCCGTTTAGTTGCCTCTGGGTTTATACGTAAGAAAATAAAAAATGCCTCAAAAAGTTTAAGGCATTTCAAAATTTTTAGGAATAGTATCCTTATTACTTATTCTTTAACAATTTGGCGGCGCTTTTATCAAGGAACCACTGCAAGTCGCCGTCAACCGGTTTGATCAGTTGCGCCGGGTAGTTTTCGGTATCTTTTTTATCCTCTATTACATGGTGAACAGCTTCGGCCTTGCCGTCTCCATATACCAAATAGGCAATATGGTGCGCCATGTTGATCAAGGGTGCGGTCATGGTAATACGGAACACTTGCTGATCCTCCAAAAACACCTCTTTTACTGACGCGGTCTTATCGTGCAGTACCGGGGTATGCGGAAATAAGGATGCGGTATGTGAATTATCACCAAGGCCCAGCAATACGAGATCAAAACGCGGATCAAATCCAGCAAAATACAGGTTGATATCGTTGGTATATCTCGTTGCGGCTTCTTCGGGAGAAACTGATGTGTTTACTGGAAATATTTGCCGGTAACTTAGTTCCAGGGGCTGTAATATGGCTTTTTTAGCCATCAGGTAGTTGCTTTGCGGATCAGTATGAGGCACATAACGCTCATCACCAAAGAAGAAATGAACCTTGCTCCATTCCACCTTGTCCTTGTACCTTTTAGAAGCAAGTAACTCGTACAATTTCTTCGGCGAATTACCACCGGATAACGCCACGGAAAACTGACCATGATTAGCTATAGACGATGCCGCGGTTTCCACAAAATATTGCGCCAGTCCATCCAGTACTTCATCCTCGGTGTTGTATATGTTTAATTTCATCTTGCCATTATTTTTTTCCGGCAACCGGTAAGGTAAACCAATTAAAGCCATCGCGGGCTATCAAAGCCTCGGCTGCTTCAGGGCCCCAGGAATCGGCCGAATAATTGGGAAAGTTCAGGCTCTTTTTGTTCTGCCAGGTATTCAGTATCGGCATCACCAGTTCCCAGGCGGCTTCCACCTGGTCGCCGCGCATAAATAGCGTCTGGTCGCCAAGCATAGTATCCAATATCAGCGTTTCATAAGCTTCCGGGGCTTGTTGGGTATACGTGCCTTTATAATCAAATACCATATCGACAACGTTCAAAACCATATCCAGGCCCGGACGTTTGGCCTGTACCTGCAGGCGTATACTCATTTCGGGTTGAATACTAATAATGAGCCTGTTTTGCTGCCAGCTTTCGGCTGCTTCTGTTGGGAATATCAGGTGCGGAACATCCCTGAATTGTATCGTGATAACAGACGATGATTGGTGCATCCGTTTCCCTGTACGCAGGTAGAACGGAACGCCCTGCCAGCGCCAGTTATCTACAAAAAACTTTGCGGCGGCAAAGGTTTCGGTGTTCGACTGTGGATCCACTTTAGGTTCGTCACGGTATGCCGGCACCTCTTTACCCTGCATCCAGCCACTTCCGTACTGGCCTCTCACGGCCGAAAGACGCACATCTTCAGGACCAAATTTGCGCATGGCCCTTAAAACATCAACCTTACGGTCACGTACTTCATCTGCGTTAAAGCTCACCGGCGCTTCCATCGCTATGTGACAAAGCAGTTGCAACAAGTGATTTTGTACCATATCGCGCAAAGCGCCCGATCCGTCATAATAGTCGCCGCGTTCTTCAACACCTAATTGCTCGGTAACAGATATCTGTACGTGTTCGATATAATTCCGGTTCCAGAGCGGTTCCATAATGGAATTGGCAAAGCGAAATGCCATAATATTCTGTACCGTTTCCTTACCCAAATAATGATCGATACGGTATATCTGGCACTCATCAAAAATGCCGGATAACAAATGGTTGAGCTCTTTTGCCGTTTCCAGGTCGTGGCCAAATGGCTTTTCGATCACGATCCTGGTTTTTAGTTTATCTTCAGCAAGCTTTGCTTTCGCGATATTTGACGCAATGATCGGGAACAGGTTAGGCGACACTGCCAGGTAATAGATCACATTGCATTTGGTTTTCCAATCTGCGTTATGCTTGTCTATTCTTTTACCAAATTCCTTAAAGGTTTCAGCATCTTTTACATCAGAAACCTTGTAGTAAATATTTTTTTCAAATTCAGCCCATTTCTCCTTGTCTGCTTTTCCGCTTCTCGAAAATTGGTTGATGTCGTTCAGTAAATTGGTTCTGAATTGTTCGTCTGTGTATTGTGTTCGTCCGGTACCAATTATTGAAAACTGCGTTGGCATCCATCCATCCAGGAACAGGTTATATAATGCGGGTGCAATTTTTCTCGAGGTCAGGTCGCCGGTACCGCCGAAGATGACGAATACGGTAGGATCTGATTTTGTGCTTGAACTCATGATAATGTTTAAAGCTGAAAGTTAATCATTCTTTTTGGTCCATTGCGTATGGAAAACGCCTTCTTTCCCTATCAATTCGTAGGTATGGGCGCCAAAATAATCGCGCTGAGCCTGGGTGAGGTTGGATGGCATCCGCTTGTTACGGAAGTTATCAAAATAACTTAGCGATGCCGCAAAAGCAGGCGCCGCAATGCCCGCGCTTATCGAAGCGCTTAGGACTGTACGGGCACCTTTTACCGACTCGGAAACCAACTGCTCCACATTCTTGTCCAATAGCAGGTGCGCCAGTTTTGGGTTATTTTGATAAGCGCTGTAAATATCATTAAGGAATAATGACCTGATGATACAGCCACCGCGCCATATTTTGGCTATCTCATCCAGCTTAAGATCGTATTTATATTCTGCAGAAGCATTGGCCAGCAAATGCATGCCTTGTGCATAAGTGATGATCGTACTGAAATAGAAAGCCTGTTCTAAAGCAACAAGGAAATCTTTAGTATCAACATCTAATTGCGGTTCGTCTTTACTGTATACAGCAGCTGCATCTATTCTCAATTGTTTGTATTTCGAAAGATCGCGCATAGAAACCGCCGTATCAATAGTCGGTATTGGTGCCTGGAGGTCCATTGCCACTTGCGAAGTCCACTTACCGGTTCCTTTAGCTTTGGCTTCGTCTTTAATGTCGTCGATAAGCAAATGATCAGTACCCGGAGCATTATAGGCAAATATATCCCTGGTGATCTCGATGAGGAATGATTTAAGCCTGCCATCGTTCCATAGGGTAAATACCTCGCCAATAGCCGCGTTATCCATTTTAAGGCCATTTTTCATGATCTCGTAGGCCTCGGCTATCAGCTGCATCAGGCCGTATTCGATACCGTTGTGCACCATCTTCACAAAATGCCCCGATGCACCCGGACCTATATACGTCACGCATGGGTCGCCGTCAACTTTCGCTGCGATGGATTCCAGGATTGGCTTCATCACGTTGTAGGCGTCCTTATCGCCGCCCGGCATCATGCTTGGACCCCTGCGTGCGCCTTCCTCCCCGCCCGAAACGCCCATGCCGAAAAAGTGGAAACCTTTGGCTTCCAGTTCGTCAACACGGCGGTTGGTATCGGTAAAGTGCGAGTTGCCGCCGTCGATCAAAATATCGCCCTGGTCAAGTAAGGGTAATAATTCGGCTATAACCTCATCCACAATTTTACCGGCCGGAACCAGCATCATAATGGCACGTGGCGTATTCAGGCTTTGGATGAAAGGTTCAACCTCGCTGAAACCCTTCAGGTTGCTATGCTGGTCTTCTTTTTCCAGTTGCTGGCCCTTCGAAGCGTCTTTATCAAAGCCGGCGCCCTTAACGCCGTGGTCGCCCATATTCAGCAGCAGGTTGCGGCCCATAGTGCCCAGGCCTATCATACCGAAATCATATTTAGTATCGCTCATGTTATTCGAATTTTTCTCTTTTTAGATCTTCAAGAATATTTTTTGTGGTTTCGAAACTGGTATGCTGAAAAGACCTGATTCCCAGCTTTTGGGCGGCCCTTACAAACATTATCCGGTCGTCAAAGTAAACGCATTGCTGTGGCGTAGCCAGCGCTATTCCCATTGCCAGCTTGAATATACCGGGATCTGGTTTGCGCATGTTTACCTCGCATGACGATACGAAGGCATCAAAGCAATCGTGCAGCTTGAATTTTTTAACGCGATAATCATTTAGTTCCTTACCCTCGTTGTTGATAGAAATAATTCGGAAACCACAGTCTTTTTTCCATTCCTTCAGCCAGGTAAGTATATGAGGCAGCTCTTTACTCTGCCTGTACATAAACTCTTTGAAGTCCTCGCGTGTAAACTCGCGCGGGTGGTTGAATACTACGGTGTCCAGGTATTCATCAAGACTAATACTGCCGATCTCGTATACATTGTAAATAAAATTGTGCAGCGCATTTACTTCATCGCCGTCAAGCCCAAACGCTTTGGCTGCGGCTTCCCGTGATTCGTGGCCCCATCCGTTGCTGAGCAGGATGCCCCCGATATCAAAAAACAATATTTTTAAAGCTGCTGCTTCCACTTATTGTTTCACTTTAGCTTTCTGATCCTCTATGGCTTGCAACAGTTTTTCAAAAGGCTTATTGAATTTATCAATACCCTCGTCTTCCAGCTTTTGAGTGATCTCGTCGATATTGATACCCACCGATTTCAGCTTTTCCATAGTTGCGGTAGCTTTATCCAGGTCTTGACCAAGGGTGTTCGCTAAGATACCATGATCGCGGAAAGCTTCAATGGTTTCCAACGGAACGGTATCTACCGTTTCCGGACCTATCAGCGCTTCAACATATTTTGTATCCTTAAAAGCAGGGTTTTTGCTGCTGGTACTTGCCCAAAGTAAACGCTGCGGGTTGGCGCCTTTGGCAACCAGTTTTTCCCAGCGCGGCCCGCTGAATATGCGCTTGTATATATCGTAAGCTTTTTTAGCAGACGCGATAGCTACCTCGCCCATCAGGGCCTTTTCGCCTTTTGCTTCCAGCATCGGGTCAACCAGCACGTCGATACGGCTCAGGAAGAAACTGGCTACCGAACGGATGTGCGCGATGGAATGACCGGCCGCCAAATGATCTTCAAGACCAGCAATATAGGCTTCCGCTACTTCCTCGTAACGCGGTAAGCCGAAAAGAAGCGTTACGTTGATGTTGATCCCTTTGGCTGTCGATTGGCGGATAGCCTCCAAACCTGGTTTTGTACCGGGAATTTTGATCATCACGTTTTTGCGATCGACCTTCTTCCACAGTTCGGCTGCCTGTTTAATAGTGCCTTCGGTATCAAGCGCTAAAAACGGCGATACTTCCAAACTTACATAACCATCCTCGCCTTTTGATTCGTCGTAAACGCCTTTGAAGAGGTCGGCAGCGGCCTGGATATCCTTTATCGCGACGCCAAAGAAGATTTCTTCGTTATCGTCAGTTTTATCTGATAGCTCAGCAATGTCGGCATCATAATCTGAACTGCTCGTGATCGCTTTTTCGAATATTGCAGGATTTGAGGTTACACCCCTTACACCGTCCACATCGATCAGTTGCTTAAGCTCGCCATTTTTAATGATGCTTCTTGCTATGAAGTCCAGCCAAATGCTCTGGCCGAAACCATGTATCTGTTTTACTCTATTTTCCATTGTCGAATGATTTTAATGTGTGTATAACAATCAGTTACTATTAATTATGCAACTAAAACTTCAATATTGTAATCGATAAACAAGCCGCTTTCAATTACCCCGGTTATCGCCTTTATTCTTTGCTCCATCTTTTTATCGATCTCGTCAAAGCGGGCATCCAAAATTAAATTGCCGTTTTCGGTTATCACCGGACCGTCTTTACCTTTTGCCGGCCTCAATGTAAGGCTGTTTGCTCCTATCTTTTTCAGTTGTTCTTCCACATGCAATAATGCCTGCGGGAACACTTCTATTGGTACCGGGAAATTGCTGCCCAGCTTGTCAACCATTTTCGAGTCGTCCACCAGGATATAATTGACGGGACTCGAACTCATCATCAACTTCTCTTTGAACATCGCCCCGCCCCTGCCTTTGATCAGGCTTTTATCCGGGTCGACTTCATCGGCGCCATCGAACAGCCAGTCGGGCCGGTGCTCATACAAACTGGTTAAAGGGATACCCAATTTGCTGCAAACCAACGATATTTCAATTGAAGTTGGTATTGCTTTTATATTAAGTTTTTCTTCCTTAACCTTCTTCGCGATGGTCAGCAGCGCCAAATAGGATGTTGATCCTGAACCTACACCTAATATATCGCCGTCTTTAACCTTTTTCGCGATCTCATTAGCCACCTTTTGCTTGCCTTCAATATTGATGATATTGTCGGACCAGGCCAGGTTTTCGATGATGTCGCTTTGCCAGTTCATTTTTTAGATTTGAGTACCGAAACATGAAAAGGATACAAAAACTTACATCCAATATCCAATGTCTATTTCAAAAGCGCTTTGGCTTTCGTAACCACATTATCAACAGTAAAGCCAAATTCCTTATATAAATCATCAGCCGGTGCCGATTCACCAAAAGTGTGCATAGCCAGGATATCGCCTTCGTCAGTCACATATTTATGCCAGCCCAGCGGAGATGCCATTTCAACAGCCAAACGTTTTTTAATCGATTTCGGGAAGACCTTTTCCTTATAAGCCGCTGATTGTTTTTCAAACAATTCCCATGAAGGCATACTTACCACGCGGGCATTAATGCCATCGGCTTTTAGTTTTTCCTGCGCCTGTAATATCAATGCGACTTCAGAGCCAGTAGCTATCAAAATCACATCCGGTGTTCCGTCAGAATCAGACAGGATATATGCACCTTTTTCAAGACCTGTTGCTTTGGCATATTTATCCTGGTCGATGATCGGCAATCCCTGGCGTGTAAATACCAGTACAACCGGGCCATCTTTGTGCTCAATAGCGGCTTTCCAGGCCTGTGTAGTCTCATTAGCATCTGCCGGGCGGATCACCATAATATTCGGAATCGAACGCAGCCCGATCAGTTGTTCTATCGGCTGGTGGGTTGTTCCGTCCTCACCTAAACCGATACTATCATGCGTATAAACAAATATCGGGCGTATCTTCATAATGGCCGCCAAACGGATCGGCGGGCGCATATAATCAGAGAAGATGAGGAAAGTAGCCCCATAAGGAATAAGCCCTTTGGCAGTTAATGCCATGCCGTTCAGCACCGAGCCCATAGCATGTTCGCGGATACCAAAATGGAAATTACGGCCATCCCGGTGTTCTACGGTAAAAGAGGTGTATTCCTTAAGATTTGTGTCTGTGGACGGGGCCAGATCAGCCGAGCCGCCAATTAAGGAGGGTAATTTACCTGCTATGGCATTCAATACCTTGCCTGATGCCTGGCGTGTTGCCATTTTCGGATCGGTGGCTTTAAACACCGGCAGATCAGCATCCCAGCCTTTTGGCAAGTCGCCTTTTGCAAGCGATTCGTATTCAGCAGCCAGTTCAGGGAATTTTTCTTTATAAGCTTTAAACAGGTCGTTCCATTTTTGTTCAGTAGCCTCTCCTTTACTTCCGCAAAACCTGTAGTATTCCAATACTTCATCAGGGATAACGAAAGATTGCTCAGGATCAAAGCCAAAGTATTTTTTCACCAGTTTCAATTCATCGGCACCAAGTGGGGAGCCATGGGCACCAGCCGTATCTACCTTATTTGGGCTGCCATAACCGATATGAGAACGTACTTTGATCAGCGATGGTTTACCGACCTCGATCCTCGCATTATTGATCGCGTTTGAAACCGCGTTTATGTCATTGGCGTCCTCCACAACCTGTACATGCCAGCCATACGATCTAAAACGTTCGGCTACATCTTCGTTAAAGGTTAAATCTGTATCGCCCTCAATAGAAATGTGGTTATCGTCATACAGATAAATGATATTACCCAGTTCAAGGTGGCCAGCCAATGATGCCGCTTCCGACGCAACGCCTTCCATCAGGTCGCCGTCGCTACAAATAGCATATATTTTATAGTCAAAAAGATCGAAGCCCGGCTTGTTATAACGAGCTGCAAGGTGCTTCTGCCCGATCGCAAAGCCGACGCCGTTAGCAAAACCCTGCCCTAAAGGGCCTGTGGTTACCTCTATCCCATCGCACAGGCCATATTCAGGGTGACCAGCCGTTTTGCTGTGCAATTGCCTGAAGTTTTTGATATCATCAAGCGTAAGATCATATCCCGTTAAATACAGGAAACTATACTGGAACATACAGGCGTGCCCTGCCGAAAGGATAAACCTGTCGCGATTCGCCCAATGAGAATTTTTGGGGTTATAACGTAAAAATTGGGACCAAAGCACGTGGCCTATCGGCGCTAATGCCATCGGTGTGCCGGGGTGACCTGAATTTGCTTTTTGTACGGCATCTGCCGATAGCACCCTTACGGTATCTATCGCTAACTGCTCGATGCTCCTGGTATCTGTACTCATATTTTATGCTAATTGCGTGCGAAAAAATTATTCTACTAAAGTGGGTATGGAAGTGATCAGGTCGTGGCGTTCGTCCTTCAGCCAAAGCCTTGTGCCGCCTTTTATTCCTTCCTGGTTGGTTACTATTTTAATGTTCTTATCAAGCTTAAAGTTTAGCTTGTCAGAGTTACCCCCGCCTATATATAAAGTATCGTAATTGACAACTGTTTTAATTACTTTCAAAACCTTTTTCATCCGGTTGTTCCATTTCTTCACTCCTTCTTTTTGCAAAGCTTTGTCGCCGATGTATTCATCGTAATCCTTGCCTTTCGAGATCGGGTGATGGGAAATCTCCAAATGCGGCATCAACTGGCCGTCGACTAACAAAGCGGTCCCAAAACCAGTGCCTAAGGTTACTACCATTTCGAGGCCTTTGCCGCTCACTAATCCCAGGCCCTGCATATCGGCGTCATTAACAACACGTGTGGGTTTGCCCAGCTCTTCAGCCAGCTTTTTACTCAGGTCAAAGTCTTTCCAGGCATCATTTCCCAGGTTTGGCGCGGTTTTGATCACGCCACGCTTTACATAGCCGGGAAAACCTACTGAGATCATGTCATACGCCGGGAATGATTTAACCAGCTTTTTGATAGCCGCTATCATGTTTTCCGGTGTCGACGGCATAGGTGTAGGCGTTTTGTCGTAGTCCATTTGCAGTTCACCTTTATCGTTCAAAATGGTGGCTTTAATGTGCGATCCACCAATATCGATGGAAAGAAATCTTGGTGATGCACCCGCGTTTGTTTTCATGAAAAAAGAGAGAGGTTTATTTTTGGTTTGATTGATTGCAAGGGCTGTAAATAGTTAGTGTCAAAAATACGACATCAATAATTTAACTGACGATTTTTGACTTTGTTTTTTATTTACTAAAAGTAATTTTTTAAAAGCGAAATTTATCTAAACAAGCCTGCGCCCGGGTAGATTTTGCAATATTAATCAAATTAGATTTTGTAGCAACATCCATATTAAATTTATATATTATTCTATATAAAGGTAACATGCCACAAATGATGGGTTAATATGATATGAATGCTAACAGATAAAAGCTGAATTTTACAGCTTTCTGCACTGGAATATCTGCTTAAAAATCATAAGGGTTTATAAAGGTTTGCAGATTACTGACTAAAAATATTAGGCGATTCGCTCCCAATAATTAACGTTTACAATTTTAATGATATTCTTTATTAGTTGTTTTGTTATTAAATAGAGCCTTGTAAAAAAGTTTGTCACCTGGAATGACACCTCGGTTGAAATACTATTGCTGCTCAGAACCTCTCGTGCCTTTTTATGAAGTTCAATATCTTTAACTGGGTGGAATATGTTGTGCCTGTTTAAACTAGGCAGCTTCCACTTATGTTTAAAATAAATTTGAATCATTTCTTTTGGTTTACCATATAATAAATTGTGCTTAAATGCTAAGGTTGGAAATAATGATTCTAAAAAGAACAAAGTTTGATTTTTCGTTGCATAATCGATGATGCTATTTAATAATTTTCCGGATACTCTAATACCGGATACCATGGCTTTATAATAGGGCAGATCATAATTGATATTAATAAGTGGCCACCACCATTCTCTGCTGGTTTGGGAAACATGATACGGAGCAGTTAAAAGATCCACATGCGGATATTTTGTATCGATATTTTTTACTGTAAACTCACTATAAAAAAAAACGTCATCTTCAAAAAACCAAACATTGTCATAACGATTTTTGCGTGAAAAATAGAAAAGTGCCTTTTCCCATCCCGTAACTTTCTTTTTGAAAATTAAATCATTCATGTTCACAAAGCCATTTTTTTCACATTCTTCGTCGTCTATTTGAACAAAGTTGATAGACGGGAATGTCGTCTTATATTCGAGGGAATAATTTTTAGTATTATCATCCAGTACTACATATGTGTCATATAGTTCAAATGAAGATAAGAATTCTAACCAAATTAGGTTTGGCGTGCGCTGGATAATACAAATCGCATTTTTCATTTTGATAGCCTTGTATACACCTTTTGATTGTTTTTTATACTCCGTTAAAAAGAACAACATCTTTGGTAAGCTGTTGCCTGTAATTTTATTTTTTTTAAACGTAATCGTCTACTTGCTTTGTTGTTAATTCCCAAAAAATAGCACAGTATTTTTATAAATTTTATAAAAATATTGATAATCGGTCGATTGTGCCAATTTAGGTCATAACTATGACTTTAATAAAAATGAACAACATGCCAAAATTTCTGGACGGAGAACAAAAAAGCCAAAACAGTAAGCTAAGCTTGTCATGAAGAAAGCAGTTGCTTTGTGTTTTCATCTCAAAAAAAGACGTCGGGGGCAGACTCGAACTGCCGTAAAAGGTTTTGCAGACCATCACGTATCCGCTCGGTCACCCGACTAAATCAGGGCCGCTTTCACACGGTCCCTCTCGATCAATTAAAAATTTATTCTTTTCTATTTTTCTTGAAAATTACTCTACCCCTTTTATATTCATTTTGAGGATATAGATTGCTTTGGATGCTGTAATAAACAGGTGGTCTTTGTGTTTACCCGCAAAGCACAGGTTTGCGGTCCAGGGTTCGGGGATATCGATATGCGCAATCTTTTCGCCTTTAGTGTTAAATATGGTTACGCCTTTCCCGGTAAGATACACATTGCCTTGTTGGTCCAGTGTCATGCCATCAGAGCCGAGGTCGCAAAAAAGTTGCTTATCAGCAAGTTTGCCGTCAGGCTGAATAAGATATTTATAGGTTTTGTTCGCGGCGATGTCGGCGACGTATAAATACTTACCATCCGGTGTGCCTACAATGCCGTTAGGTTGTTTCATGTCGTTGACTACCACAACCGGCGTGTGACTTCCTTTTGGCAGGTAATATACATCCTGGCTTTGCAGGTCGGGTTTTTTGCGGGTCCACCAATCGCGCTGGTAATACGGGTCGGTAATGTACATAGCGCCATTGGCAGCTACCCAGACATCATTCGGGCCGTTCATTAAATGGCCGTCGTAGTCATTGATCAATACTTTTATCTTCTTTTTTGGACTGATCGAAATGAGCTGGTCGTGCTCATCGGCACAACTGATCAGGTTGCCTTTTGCATCAAAATAGGTGCCATTTGAGCGCAGCGTGTTATCCATCCAAAGCGATAATTTACCATCGATACTGTATTCCCAAATTTGATTATTCGGCTGATCGGTAAAGAAAACATTGCCTTTTCCATCTACTGAAGCGCCTTCTGTAAAACTGAATTGTTTGGAGATAAGTTGGGGTTTTTCAGTGGCATTATACAGCCCGCCGGTTTGCGGCGTATCAATCATTGGTCTTGCCTGGCTTGTTGCCGCAATAATGCTCCAAAGGAGTATGATGTATTTCTTTTTCATATCAGGGTGAATGTACAACGGGGGGCGGAAAACGAATTTCCTGGAATAATCCAAAATCACTTAATGCGATACATACCGGCGCATCAGTTATTCTTAATCTTACTTTGTTTGTTTTGATTGATTTTGGCAAACGGATCAGCCTGTTGCCGCCGATGCTGGTGGCTGCGGCAATCTCTTCCCATTTGCCGTTTTGCCAGGCATCGACCGCGACGGCGCTAATACGCTGGCCTAATTTGATGTTCTCTCTTAATCTAATGATATTGAATGATTTAGTTTTGTGAAGATCAAGTGTAACTTCAGGTGCGTGTACCTTGTCGTCAGTCGCCCAATAACTGTAACGGTCGTTATCCAGCAGGTTTGCCGGGCCGAATTTTCTCAGGTTCCCTCCCCTCACATTGCTCGCTTTAAGGGTAGCGCCCCTGGCGAGGTTTACCGCGAAAGTATTTTTCAATTTATCACCAAATTCTTTCAATTTCGCAACATCATCAGCATTCAATTGCCCGCGTTGATCAGGCTCCAGGCCCAGGTCGAGACATGCGCCCCTGCCCACGCTCATGAAGTATAGGTTCCATAGCGAGTCGGCAGTTTTTGCTTTTCCATCCTGACTTTTATGATAAAACCATCCCGGTCGAAACGGAACATCACATTCGGCCGGCATCCAGTATTTGCCGTTGCGTTGCCCTTCGGTGCCTTCAAAATCTTTGGTATAGCCATTGCCGGGCGTTTTGCCGCTATCGGGTGCATGGGGTGTGTACGTTGCCCAGCAGGTTTCACCGGCATGGCCCGCCTCGTTACCCACCCAGCGTACATCCGGACCAACGTCGCCAAAAATTACCGCGTTGGGCTGCAGCCTGCGGGCGATATTCCAGGTAGTATCCCAGCCGTAATAGGTAGAGCGGTCGATCTTTCTGACTTCTTTAGCCCCACCATAATAACCATCGCCACCATTGGCGCCATCATGCCATACAATAAACAGCGGGCCATAATTGCTGTATAATTCTTCCAGTTGCTTGCGGTAAACATCCGTTACGTAAGCCTTTTTACCGTAAAGCGGGCTGTTGCGATCCCATGGCGAGCAGTAAACGCCCATTTTGATGCCTAACTTATCGCAGGCTTCCCGGTATTCCCTCAGGATATCCCCCTTACCATTTTTGTACGGACTTTGCGATATATTATGCTGCGTAGTTTTCGTCGGCCACAGGCAAAAACCATCATGGTGTTTGGCGACTACAACGATCCCTTTAAATCCCCCTGCCTTTACCGCACCGACGATTTGCATAGCGCTGAATTGCGTGGGGTTAAATATCTTCGGATCCTCATCGCCGTAACCCCACTCCTTATCGGTATAGGTATCCGGACCGAAGTGAATGATACAGTACATTCCAATCTCCTGCCATTGCAATTGACCTTTTGTCGGTAACGGGCCGTAGGGTTTTGGGGCGGATTGGCTGAAAGCCCACGAAAAAAACAAGCAGCATACGGCTGTGGCGATGATTTTATTCACTGGAATATATTTGATTCGCTAATGTAGCACTTTGAACATTATTTGCCGATTTTAACTTTTCATCCGCTAAATCAGCAAATCATAAAAATCAACGATTGGGTTTTTATATTTTTAGCAAATGAAACGTATCGCCTTTATCGCCCTATACCTGCTTACAGTTCATGCTGTTCTTAAAGCGCAAACTCCTATATATAGGGATATGAGCAAACCGCTTGACGAGCGCGTTCGCGACCTGGTCTCTAAATTGACTTTGGAAGAAAAAGTTTCTTTGCTCGGCTACAACAGCAAAGCCGTTCCGCGATTGGGCATACCCGCTTATAACTGGTGGAACGAGGGCCTGCATGGTGTTGCGCGCGCCGGTGAAGCGACTATTTTCCCGCAGGCGATAGGCATGGCGGCTACGTTTAATGATAGTTTGATCAAACAGGTTTCGACGGTGATATCAACGGAGGCAAGGGCAAAATATAACCTTGCGATAGCTAAGGACCGGCACCTGCAATACATGGGGCTCACATTTTGGACGCCCAATATCAACATTTTTCGCGATCCGCGCTGGGGACGCGGACAGGAAACTTATGGCGAGGACCCTTACCTTACTGCTACGATCGGCTCGGCATTTGTGAGGGGTTTACAGGGTGATGATCCGCGCTATCTCAAAACATCGGCTACGGCCAAACATTTCGCGGTGCATAGCGGCCCGGAAGCGGTGCGCGATCATTTTGATGCTATAGTAGATGAGAAGGATTTGCGCGAAACTTACCTATACGCCTTTCACGCCCTGGTAAGCGGCGCGCATGTAGAATCGGTGATGAGCGCCTATAACCGGGTTAACGGTGTGCCTAATTCCGTCAATAAAATGCTGCTGACAGATATTTTGCGTAAAGAATGGGGCTTTAAAGGTCACGTGGTAACGGATTGCGGCGCATTGGATGATGTATTCGAAACACATAAGACCTTGCCGAACGCTGTTGAAACCGCCGCCGCCGCGATCAAAGCCGGCATTAACCTGGACTGTTCCACTGTTCTGCAAAATGACGTGATCAAAGCCATCGACCAGGGGCTGTTGACCGAAAAGGAAGTTGATGAACGGTTATTTGAGCTTTTGCGCACCGAATTCAAATTGGGCTTTTATGACGATCCGAACAGTGTGCCTTTTCATTCGTATGGCGCCGATAGTGTGCATAACGCCGGGCATATCGCCTTATCGCGGAAAGTAGCGCAGCAAAGTATGGTGCTGTTAAAGAACAGCAATAATGTGTTGCCACTTAATAAGAATAAATATGCCAGTATGATGATCATAGGGCCCAATGCCGCCGCATTTGATCCAATGATCGGCAATTACCATGGCGTGAGTAATAAGGTGGTAAATTTCGTGGAAGGCATCACCAATGCTGTCGGTCCGGATACGCGGATCGAATACGACCTGGGTGCTAACTATGACGATACCACACACTTCGGCGGTACATGGGCCGCCGGGAATTCGGATGTGACCATTGCAGTTATAGGCCTGTCCCCGGTTTTGGAGGGCGAAGCCGGCGACGCGTTCCTGTCCAAATCGGGCGGTGATAAAAAGGACCTGAGCCTGCCCCGCAGCGAGATCAAATTTATGCAGGCTTTGCGTCGTGGTGTTCGCAATAAACCTATTATTGCGGTGATCACGGCCGGCAGCGATATCGATGTTTCGGCCATCGAACCCTACGCAGACGCCATTGTATTTGCGTGGTACCCCGGCGAGCAGGGCGGCAATGCTTTCGCCGACTTGCTGCTTGGCAAGGTATCGCCTTCAGGACATTTGCCGGTCACGTTTTATAAGTCGATCAATGATGTACCCGATTACCAGGATTATTCCATGAAAAACCGCACTTACCGTTATTTCGGCGGACCGGCACAATACCCCTTCGGTTTCGGCTTGAGTTATACCACATTCGATTATCAAACCCAGACCGCACCGGCTAAACAGTACAAATTAAGGGATACTGTTACCGTTACCCTACAGGTAAAAAATACCGGCAAAATGGATGGTGACGAAGTGGTACAAGCTTATATTAAGTATCCGAATGTTGACCGCATGCCCATAAAAGAGCTAAAATGCTTTAAACGGATTTCCGTTGCGCAGGGCAGCCAAAAGGCTGTAACCATCAAAATACCTATATCCGACCTGCAAAAATGGGACATGCAAAAGCATGGCTGGAGGCTCTATCCCGGAGATTATAAATTGATTTTGGGTAGCAATTCGCAGGATGAAAAGCTGAAATACGCTTTTGCGGTAAAATAATTGCTGAAAATGTGTTCACGTTCACGGGAGTTCGCGGCCATTTTCAACTATATTTGCAGCTGTTTTCCAGCAATTTATGTAAAAATATACGCTAAATTGCGCATAAACTTTTGCTCACCTGGCTCTAATTGCCTGGCAGTCAGGTAATTAAATGTCAAAAGTTTATGAAAAATAATCGTGGTATAAATAATTGAATTTCAACTGATTAGGTTGCGAGCAGAACAATTTTTTGGCATTGCTGCATAAACTTTCCGTGCGAAACAATTAACCGGCTGCACACGAGTGGTTTAAACAATTGGGCCAACTGTAGAAAAAAGATCAGATTTTAAAAATGCAAGCCGTTATATTCCAGCCGATTGGAAAATATCCCGCGCGACATTATATATTAGTACACATAAAGTTATTGTATGGACATCGGATATCACTGCGTGTCAATCAATTGAAAGCAGTTGCCTTCTGCAGCTCATTTTTTAAGTTGTAAATCCAGGGGTTTTTGCTAAATTTGTTAGTATGAAGCGTTCGGGAAGTGCCGACCTGCCCCTGCATTACGGTTACGTACCTAAATGGCTTGCGGAGCGTATGGCAAAGCTGGGTTTGGCGGTGGTGGAAACCATTGTGATGGATTATGGAAAGGACGAGGTTTTGCGGCGCATCAGCGACCCGTTTTGGTTCCAGAGCCTCGGGGCGGTTATGGGCATGGACTGGCATTCGTCCGGTATTACCACATCGGTAATGGGCGCTTTGAAAAGGGCCATCAACCCGCATAGCAAAGAACTGGGCATTTATATCTGCGGTGGCAAAGGCAACCACTCGCGCGAAACGCCCAACGAGTTATTAAAGATCAGCGAACGCACGGGCCTCAACGGAACCGAACTGGTGCGTTGCAGCAAACTGAGCGCGAAGGTGGACAATACCGCCATACAGGACGGCTTCCAATTATACACGCACAATTTCATCTTGAGCAACGAAGGCAAATGGGCCGTGGTCCAGCAGGGAATGAGCCCGCAAAACAAAACCGCGCGGCGTTATCACTGGCATTCGGAAACGCTTAGTTCCTTCGTGGAGGACCCGCATACATCCATTTATGGTAAAGATACCGGGTATATACTCAACCTGGCTGATAAAACGGCTGAGCCGTCCCGTAACGGCGTCATGCAAATAGCTAATGAAAACCCGCAAAATATGCTAAGCGAGATCAGTAAACTGGTGATGCCTTCACACCACGATGTGCGTGCGGAAAATGTCGACCTGAAACGCCTGGGCGCAGTGCTTTGGCTGGCGCATGAAAAACGCCCGGCTGATTTTGAAGAGTTGTTGTTGCTGGAAGGCCTGGGTCCGCGTACTTTGCAGTCGCTGGCGCTGGTAAGCGAGGTGATACACGGTACGCCATCCCGGTTTAAAGATCCGGCCCGCTTTTCCTTCGCGCATGGCGGCAAGGATGGGCACCCCTTCCCGGTTCCCATAAAAGTATATGATGAGACTTTGGGCACCCTGCAAACGGCTATCCACAAAGCCAAATTGGGCAACAGCGAGAAAAGCGAGGCCATCAAACGCCTGCACACCATCGCCGAAAGGGCCGAAAGGGATTTTACGCCTAATGCCAATTTCCACAAAGTGATCGAAGAAGAACGGAACAACTCCTGGAAGCACGGCGGGCGAACTGTTTTTGGTAAGGCAAAGCCACCGAAGGAGATGCAATTGAAGTTGTTTTGATGGCAATTATAAGCTGAAAGCTTATGATAAAATACCACGAGTTACGCTGCGCTAAACTCGCGGCAGCGCCAAGGGGTATGAAAATATTGTACGATCTTAACTTTCAGATCCGGGTTTTACCATTCAAATCCATCGGGTAAAATTGGACCTGCTACAGCTTTCTTCCTTTTCCTCAAAAAACCAACCACGCTTGTAAATACAAGCGCGGCGTAAGCCCGGGCTCCGCGTAAGCTATTAACATATTTCATAGGTGTTTATACGCGACCGGGCACAGCCATTTTTGTAGACGCCATGCTGAAACTCTTGTAGCGGTTTGGTTGACTTGCGTTATATCTCTTCTCAATGAATCATTGCTTTTCAAGATACTGAAAGTTATGCTTTCTTTCGGACTTATGCGGTCCCGATAGCTATCGGGATTCCGACTTGCCGTCTCTAAAGCTTAATACCATCGCCCCCTGTCCATCCGGCTGCCGCCATTGAATAGGTTTAACAAAAGCAGTATCACCGCTATAACGATGATAATGTGTATGGCACTGCCGCCAACACGGAAGGCGAAGCCCCCGAGTAGCCAGCTGATCACCAGGATAACTACGATTATATAAATTATACTTCTCATGGTGATATAACTTGAGCCAGGCTGTATTTGTTTTAGGCGTTGATAATAAATGATTTAGCGCACTTTTGGTAATCACTTAAATCACGGGACAGGCCATAAAAAAACGCCACCCACGCCTGTTCAAGACATAGGTGACGCTTGCGTACTGAAATGATATGTTACTTTAAAGGCCCTGCCTCAGAAAATAATCCCTAAATTAATCCGAGGATCAAATGCCGCCTGCTTTCTTCTCTTCCAAAATCCACCTGTATTTGCAAATGCAGGCACCGCGTATAACCAGGAGCTCAGTAAAGTTTTGATATATTTCATGGGTGTTTATACGAGATCGGGCGCAGGCATTTTTGTAGACCCGTCCATGAAAGCTTTGTAGTGGTTTGGTTGACAAAAGGTTTATTTACCCGCCGGGTAATAGAAATGCACCACTTTTTCGGGCGTACCGCCCGTTGACCGATAAAATTCAAGCGCATGGGTGTCCGCCTCGTCGGCTTGTACAAAAAATTCCTTATAACCTTTCTCGCGGCAGTAATCTTTTAGCGCCTCCAATAGTTGAGTGCCTATACCCTTTCTCTGGAACTCGCTTTTTACCGCAAGATCATACAGGTACATTTCTGAAGACGTGTAATAATAGGACGGGATCGTATGAGCCGTTAACCCGGCTACAACATCATCTCCGTCTAATGCAACCAGGACAAGAAAGCCTTCGTTATCGAGCAATTGCTGAAGATAAGTGTCATCCGGTATTTGATGATCCTTCATCTCAAACACCTCTTCAAAAAGCAGCAGTAATTGCTTGAATGGTTCTACGTCGTCGGCAGACAACTGTTTGATGGCAGTATTCATTAGGATCGTTTAAGCCCAATCAACTTAATCCAACTCAATCAACCGCTCAACCATCATTTCAACGACGCGAAAATATTTTTCGCCGATTCCAGGTGTTTCTCAACAGTGGGCTTTGTTGCTTTCGCAAAATCCTGCACCCTGTTGGACCGGTTCTCGCTGCCTTCTTCAAACAGCGATACCGCTTCCTGGTGGCTCAGTACCATAAACTTCATGTAAGCTTTGTCAAAATCGCCTCCGGAAAGTTTAGCCAGCGTGTCGATCAGCTCCTGGTGCTCTTCGTTTACCGGAAATTGCCCCCTTACCAGTTCGTTGGCCTTAAGGCCGTTTAACTTTTCGCCGGCTGCGGTATGATCGGCGATCATCATTTTTGCAAAATCTACTACTTGCTGGTTTTTTGAATTATTAACGGCGACTTTTGCAGCCTCTATTTCAGCGTGACCCGCTTCTTCAGCATTGCTTATAAAGTTCAGGCCCATCACATCAACGGTGGTTTCATTGTCAATCTTATTCGCATTTTTCGGGTCGTCGCACGACTGCATCACATACAGCATTGGTAAAAGCAATAGGATCAATACTCTTGTTTTCATATAGGTTGTATTTAGGTGTTTATTATTGTTAACAAATATGATCCTGGCAGGTTCACTGCGGATCAAAAAAGAATGGGTTTGTCTATAAACTCTTACCGAATTTATGGAAATAAATTCGACCGCATTAAATTAATGCCGTTTATTTTTTTAGCGAACCCAATATATTTTTCGCCGAATCAATCTGGGCCTGGATCAGTGGCGCAGTAGCATGTGCGGCAGAATACAGGCTGTCCTCTTTGTCCTGCATAGCGTTTACATAGATCATTAAAACCGTTTGGGTATTGCCAAGCTCGCTATTGATATAGGCGCTGTCAAACGCTGTTCCCGTTAATTTGCTGACGTTGGCTATATAAAGCTTATGAGCCGGCGAAATTGAATCTTTGTTATTTTCGAGCCCCTTGCCGTGTAGTTCATTCAATTTTGCGAGTTCTGCATTATAATTGTCGATCAGCATTTTTGCAAAAGCAATTACTCTCGGGTTTTTCGATGCGCTTGCGGCAACTTTGGCAGCCGTGATTTCGGCAAGTTCTGCTTCCCTGGCTTTCTTTATAAAGGCAATGTCGTGCTGGTTTAGTTCAGATTTTGCGGAGGGCCGGCAGGATGGAAGAAAAAATAAAACCATCATTGCAGGTATGCATAAAATAAACTTGTTCATTTTTTTAAAGAAAAGAAAGGTTAATGATGGGCCAAATATAGACCGTTCATCCCCATGCTGCAAAATATTATCTAAATATATTATGCGAGATTTCGTCCTGCATTAACAATACCATATACCGTTCGTATCACCAGCTTATTATACACGTCGTGCAAATCCTCATGGGTATTCAGGTTGAGGCATTGCAGGGCGTAATGCTGCATATTTACCAGCGGCAATACTATTCTTTCGCGTATGGCGATAGAACGGCTTTCAACCGGATACTCCTGCATCAATACTTCGCTGCCGGTTAGTTCCAGCAGCATGGCTTTCGTAAGATCATACTCGTTTCTCAGCATTTTCCAGAACGAAGAGAATTTCTTGTCCTTTTCGAGATACGCCGTTACCCTGAAATCGGATTTCGACATGGACATCATACAGTTATCCAGCATGGTCTTAAAAAACCCCGAGGTATAATACAGCGCTTTGGCCTCTTCCCATTTGCCTTCGTTCTTTACTTGCTGTAAAGCGGTTCCCACCCCGTAAAAGCCGGGAATATTTTGTTTCAGCTGGCTCCACGACGTTACAAAGCTGATCGCGCGCAGGTCCTCCAGTTTCAGGGCTGCACCGGCGTTGCGTTTGGTTGGCCGGCTGCTGATGTTGATCTTGGAAAGTAGTTTCAGCGGACTGAATTTCTCCAGGTACTCAACAAACAGCGGGTGCTGCCTCAGTTCCATGAACAGCCGGTAGCTTTCATCGGCCATCCGTGTGATCAGGTCCTTGCTGTCTGTACTGAGCAGGTCGTTATCATTGGGTTTCAATGCGGAAACAATACCCGCATTGATCAATTGCTCTACGTTAAAGCGTGCCGTTTCAACCGACCCGTATTGAGAGCTAACCGTTTGCCCCTGTATGGTTAATTGGATATGTTCGTTGGCTATTTCACTGCCCATAGAAGCGTAAAAACGGTGCGTTTTACCGCCGCCGCGTGCAGGCGGGCCGCCGCGCCCGTCAAAAAATGCCAGGTCAATATCGTATTTACGCGCAAGGGCCGTCAGTTCAACTTTAGCTTTATAGATCGACCAGTTGGCCATCAAATAACCGCCGTCTTTAGTACTGTCCGAGAAACCCAGCATAATGGTTTGCCGGTTGCCGCGCCTTTTTAAATGCTCTTTATAAAAAGGATGCACATACAGGCTTTCCATTACTTCAGCGGCGTGTGCCAGGTCATTTACCATCTCGAACAGTGGTATAAAATCTACACTCAGGCCTTCCTTTTTCCACCCGCTCCAAAGGAAAAGGTTTACTAATTCCAAAATGTCCGATGCGCGCTGGCAATTACTGATAATGAAGCGCTGACAAGCCTTTTCGCCATTTGATTGCTGGATCTGCTTCACCAGCCGGATGGTGTTCAGCGTATCCTTGGTCATATCCTCCTCGTCATCCGGGCAATGAAAATCAGCTTCATTGAAAGGAATGGCTTTTAACTTTTCCGCTTCGCTTAAAGCATCGTATCCTTTTAATCCCGATTTGATCTGCGATTGCTGCGTGCAATATTTAAACACATTCCGCAGTATGCGGCTGTCCTGCCGGATATCGAGCGTCGCGAAATAACAACCGAATAATTTGATCTTTTGTATCAGGTGGTCTACGATATCAATAAACAGTTCGTCGTGGTCGGTTACTAAGGTTTGCCTTACAGAGTTTAGCAATGACAGCAATTCGCCCTGGAGATCCTTCGGGTTTTGCGGTGTTGCGAAAGCATTGTGATATAATAACTTTTCCAGCCTCGACATCGTTTTCTCCACACCCCTGAAGGTGATCCGGCGCTTTAACACCCTGAAATCACGGTAATAACAGCGGAATATGATCTGCCTTAAAAGATTTGCTACTGCCGCAGTAGTTTCCGTGGTGACATTAGGGTTGCCATCGCGGTCGCCGCCCGGCCAAAATCCCAATTCTAATATTTGATGGTTACCGGAGTAATCGATGTCAAATTCTTCTTCCAGCCGGGCCTGTATCCCCGCAACCGCGTGATAAAAAGTATTTTCCAGGAACCAAACCAGGCTCGCCGCTTCGTCTACCGGCGTAGGCGATGTTTTATTAAAGAAGGGTGTTTTGCCCAGTTGCTGTAGTAAAAGATCAATATTATTCAGATCGTTGACTTTTAGCGCTTCGATCAGGTCGGTAATAATACCCAGCACCGTACCGGGATAAAATTGCGTCGGGTGGGCCGTAAGCACCAGCCGCAGCGAGAATTTTTCCAGCTTTTCGCTGATGGCACTTCTCGTAGCGTCGCTTTGCCCGGCCAATTGCAGCATGCTTTGCAGCGATCCGCTGTCGTCCGTTCTGCCGATCTTATTAAAAAGAGAATCTTCTATGGCGTCAAACAAAACCACCTGGCGTTCGATATACTGTATAAAGCGGAACATGCGGTTGATGCGCTCGCGGTTATCAATATCCGGCACGTATTTTTCGAAGAAAGACTCGATGATCTCGGTCGGTGAAAGCTTAGCGGCTGTACCTTTCTCGCAATGCGAGCTGAAAAACGGCAGCAATATACCCGTATCTTTTACCTGGTAGAACGGAAGTGTTTGAAACAAACTGTTATACAACTCAAACCGGGTGACAACTTCGTGGTTAAAGGTTGCTTCGCGCTGGCTGAGTTTTAACGTCGAGGACATAAATGATGGAATGGTTGATGTATTGGCTTTAAAATATCGCCGTGAATTTAATCATTTTTATTATAAACGTTATAGAATAATGAGTATTTAGTAATATAAATTCGTTATTAATGCAATAATTATCAAAACAGGCAGTAAAGATTTAATTTTTGTAAATTTGCGACCGATAATCCCGGCATATTTTATGAATATCCAATCCAGAGAAATCAAAGGCTTTTTTTACAGTCAGTATTTTTCTGATGGATTGCGCACCAGCGCCGGTATCCTGCTCCCCTCCCTTGTACTCAATTTCTTTGGCCTGTTCGGATTAGGCATCAGTTTGTCGCTCGGCGCATTGTGCGTTTCCGTTGTCGACACACCCGGCCCAGTGGTTTATAAACGCAATGCCATGGCGGTAAGTGTGCTTTGCATTTTCCTGGTGGCGGTGGCGACCGGGTTTGCCCGGTTGAATGTTTATACGCTGGCTGCTGAGATCACCATTATTACTTTTATCTTTTCGATGCTTGCTGTTTATGGTACCCGCGCGGCAGCTATTGGAACCGGTTCCCTGCTGATGATGGTATTTATGATCGAAAACGCCACGCCTGCATCAGAGGTATTGACTTACAGTTTAACCATGACCGCCGGCGGGGTATGGTACCTGGTATTCAGCGTATTATTTTTCACCATACGGCCCTACCGTGCGGCCCAGCAGGCGCTCGGCGAGAGCATTATGGACGTGGTAAAATTCCTGCGGATAAAGGCCGACTTTTATGTATCAGAAACTGATATCGACGATAGTTACCGGAAGTTAGTTTCACAACAGATACACGTGAGCCAGCACCAGGACGGTGTGCGGGAACTGTTGTTCCGCAGCCGCGTAATGGTGAAGGAATCGACTAATGCCAGCCGGGTATTGGTGCTTACTTTTATCGACCTGATGGACCTGTTCGAGCAGATCATGGCTACGCACTATGATTATGCCGAGATCAGGCGGCGCTTTGGCAAAACGGGTGTACTGGAAGAAATAGCGCATATCCTAGAGCAAATGGCCCATGAACTGGAGAATGTCGGTTATGCCGTGCTTTCCAACCGGCGTTATATGCATTCGCATGATTTTAATGGCGAACTGGAGCGTCTCAAATTGAAGATCGATGAAATTGCAAAAACCGAAGCCGGCACCAGCAACATCGTGCTGAAAAAGATACTGATCAACCTGCGCGATCTGAACCGGAACATCCATAATATTTTCAGCTACTATAATTCGCGTTCTTCAAAAGAACTGATCAAGACGCCGCAGGAAATTGAATATTCAAAATTTGTAACGCACCAGGATTACGCGCCCCGTGTATACCTGGATAACTTTTCATTTTCGTCAGCGTCATTCAGGCATGCGGTACGGGTATCCATGGCCTGCCTTTTGGGCTTTGTGGCTTCCAAACTTTTTATACACGGGCATCACAGTTATTGGGTGCTGCTGACTATAATCGTGATTCTCAAACCCGGTTTCAGCCTGTCAAAACAGCGTAATTACCAAAGGCTCATAGGCACCATCGCCGGCGGGATCGCCGGTGTCCTGATATTGAAATTTATCCCGAATAAAGATGTTGAATTTATGCTCTTCATCGTGCTGATGATCGGCACTTACAGTTTTACACGTCTTAACTATATCGTGGCGGTTATTTTCATGACACCCTACGTGTTTTTGTTGTTTAAATTCCTCGGCGTGACGTCGACGAGCCTGGTACAGGAGCGCATTGTCGATACCGCCATCGGATCGGCGATCGCGTTTGCCGCTATGTATATCATCCTGCCGCGCTGGGAGCTGGAAGATGTGCCGAAATATTTGGCCGGAGTGATCCGCGCCAACGCCGCGTACCTGGCTAAAATAGCCGAAACCATCACCGGCCGCCGGGTTAGCATCACGGACTATAAGCTGGCGCGAAAGGATATTTATGTGAAATCGGCGAACTTAACGGCCATGTTCGAACGTATGACCTCGGAGCCCAAAAGCAAGCAAAAGAAACTAAAGGAGATACATAAATTCGTGGTGCTCAGCCATATCCTTTCATCGTACCTTGCCAACCTTTCTTCCGGTATTTCCGCAAAGAACCTGCACCAAACCCAGCCCGAAAATATCCGCCTCATCCGCAAAAGCATCGCTATACTCAACGATAGTGATAAAAAACTGGGCGGCAAAGGTGTTGAATGTGTTATTAATAGCGGAAGCCCGGTCGCTGAAAAGCCGCAGCTTACCGCCGATGAAGCTTTATTAAAGGAGCAGTTGGGTTTTGTGAATAAGATCAGCTACGATATTGCAAGGGTGACGGATGAGATATTGGGATGATTGTGACGTCTGTTTATAGGAGGCTCCTACGGAGCCAAAACACCTTTTGTTATTTTCTATAAACAGGAAGCTCTTACAGAGCTAAACTAACAATACTAAGTGGCTCCAGCGGAGCCGCCTGATTATAGCTATTAATATTGGATTTAAAAGGCTCCGTAGGCGCCTCCTATAGGGTATTGAGAGGGTGACGGATGAGATATTGGGGTAGGATAGTTGGGTTCAATAGTAGATAATAACTCTTTTAACGATAGTTTTCTTCGTCGGATCACCTGGAACATTATCTATCATAGATTTCGTTGTCCAATTTCCTTGCTTATCATAATCGGAATATTCGCTTTTGATCTCGTCACTCAATCGTCCCCCGCCATTATACCATACGTTGTAAATTTCAAGGTTTTGACTATCATACTTGTAAATACGTTTTCCAAAAAGACCGAAACTTGACAGATAGATGTCTTTTTCAATCATATTTCCTTTGTCATCGTACTTGAAGAAAACTCTGCTTGTAGTATCATCCGGTTTATTCTTATGGTATAAGTCAACCTCCACCTGCCGACCCTTATCATCATACTTATAGTTGCTTATGCGCGCAAGTTCGGGGTCAATAAGATCTTCTTTTTCGATTAGGTATCCTTTGTCATTATATTTCAGGATCGTTTTCATAGTGTCTGTTCTGCTGGTATCATACTCCATTATCTCAGTAATTTGGGCTTTTTGATTATATGTGAAAATTGAGATTATCACCCTGTCCGTGTCACAATTGATTTCTTCGATTTCATTGCCTGTTGTATCGAATCGAAAAATCTCTTTTGCGTGTGGCTTTAAAGTATCTGCTTTGTCAGTATTTTCAAAATAGTGAGCGGTAACTTCTTTCACCTTACCTGTCAAATGCAATTTTGTCAAATTATTTTCCTTGTCTTGAGCAAAGCACGCGTTGCATGCTATGGTGAAAACAATGATTGCTATAATATTTTTCATATAATGATAAGTTGTAAAGGCTTATTAAATATAAATGTATAAATCTCTGCATCCTTCACGAAGTTTTTTTGTATACTTTGTGGTTAAAAACAATTAACCACAGAGGGCACAAAGCAGGCACAGAGAACACGGAGTTATTTTAATCCCGTCCTGGCGAGGAACGAAGCCATCTCTAAACTTTGCCAGTCAATGGAACGAAATCTTCGATTTGCATGTGTAGAGATGGCCACGCTATCGCTCGCCATGACGTGGTGGTTTATTACAACAACTCCGTCGCCAAATTCGCCAGCTCACTCCGCTCCCCTTTTTGCAGGGTAATATGCGCGTACAGCGGGTGTCCCTTGGCCTTATCGATCAGGTAAGAAAGGCCATTACTTTCAGCATCCAGGTATGGCGTATCGATCTGGTAAATATCGCCTGTGAACACAAATTTGCTGTTCTCGCCGGCGCGGGAGATGATGGTCTTGATCTCGTGTGGTGTGAGGTTTTGCGCCTCGTCAACAATAAAGAATATCTTGGTCAGCGTTCGCCCGCGGATAAAGGCCAGCGGCGCGATGGATATTTTATCGTTGGTTACCAGTTCGTCAATCTTGGCCTGCATCTTTTCGTCGTCGCTGAACTGGTCCTTAATGAATTTCAGGTTATCCCATATCGGCGCCATGTAGGGGTCGATCTTGGATTTGATGTCGCCAGGTAAAAAACCGATATCCTTATTACTCAAAGGGACAATGGGCCTGGTCACAAATATCTGCCGGTAATATTTGCGTTGCTCCAGCGCGCCGGCCAGCGCCAGCAAGGTTTTACCCGTTCCGGCATTGCCCTGTATGGTCACCAGTTTAATATCCGGGTGCATCAGCGCGTGGATGGCAAAGGCCTGCTCCTGGTTTTTGGGGTAGATGTTGAAGACGGGCTGATCGGTTACTTTTTCCAATACCCCAGCCTGGTTGTTATAAAATCCGGCTACCGATTGCTTTTTTCCGTAAAAACTATAAAAATGGTTGTTTTTGCTGGGCAATATATCTAAAGCCTCGCCACCGATGGTGTTCTGTTTATCCAGCTGGGAAATGATCTTCTCCGCGACTTTGGTCAGAATAGTTTCGCCGGTGTACAGGTCCTCCAGGTTTTTGATCTTGCCGGTCTCATAATCTTCAGCATGCAGGTCGAGCGCTTTGGCTTTCAGGCGCAGGCAGATATCTTTGGATACCAGGATGATCTTTTTTTCGGGATATTCCTCCTGTAAACCTAACGCCGCGTTCAGGATGCGGTGGTCCACCTTGTCGCTGCCAAAAACAACTTCGGCATCAACACCCGTGGTCTTCACATCCATCACCACCTTAAAGCTGCCCTTCTCTTTGCCTTTAAACGGAATCCATTTATTGAGCAGGTTTTTACGCGAAATAATATCCATCAGCCGGATGAAGCTGCGCGCCTCAAAGTTGCGGGTATCGTTGCCGCTCTTCATATTATCCAGCTCTTCCAGTACCTGTATCGGGAGCGCTACGTCGTGTTCCTGGAAGTTCTCAAAGGCGTTGTGGTCATATAAAATAACCGAGGTATCCAATACAAATATCTTTTCTCTCCCGTTGGCTGGCATAGGAGGCTAAATTAGGGATTTTTTGATTGTTGAAAGGTTGGAAAGTTGAAATGTTGGAAGGTTTTTATTTGTTATAATGTTGGAAAGTTTGAATGTTGTAAAGTTGATTTCCGGAAAATTTAGTGTTTAGTCAAGAAAATAACATTCCAACTTTCCAACATTACAACTTTTCAACGGGGCGAAGCCCCTAAAAAGCGAAAACGGAAGCGTACTCTTGCGAATAGCTTCCGTTCCCTGACTCCTGCCCAACCGTAGTTGAACAACAGCATCAAGTTTTGTGTACATGACCGATTCCCTACTCTCGTTAGCCTTGCGGCTGCTGATTTCTTGTTTCCTTGCGCCCGTTTTCGTGTTACTCCGTAAAATACCACGAGCGTGTTGCAATGCTTGTTTTCTGCTTCCCTTCGTTGTCAGCGGCTTGCGCCGTTTCGGTCGTTTGTTGTCAGCGGCTTGCGCCGTTTCGGTCGTTGTTTTCCACGGCTTGCGCCGTTTCGGTCGTTGTTTTCAGCGGCTTGCGCCGTTTCGGTTTCGTTGTTGTCAGCGGCTTGCGCCGTTTCGGTCGTTTGTTTTCAGCGGCTCGCGCCGTTTCGGTCCATTGTTGTCAGCGGCTTGCGCCGTTTCGGTTCCGTTCTGCTTTCTTAGTATCACGCTGATTCCGGTGGCTTTCGCCGTCGTCCTTTTTGTGTACCGAAGTGAACTTCCAGTGCTCTTTAGTTTGTCCGAAGACTCCCCCGATTTACTTTCTGTTTTCCTTCCAAGCTGTCAAAGTACGTCGTTCTTGATGTTATCTAAGGTAGTATGCCAACATACACGTGTCAAGTTTTTTTCATCTTTTTTATAAACAGTTTCTTAACATATAACTGCCTCTTTCTTAACAATAACTTGGTGCTGATTTATAGTATGTTGCCGGAATTAAAATTCAATATTTGGCCGCTTCCTAACAAGTTTGTTGTTAACAGAATATGGGTAAACCACCAAAATGATTTGAGAAAAAAAAGCGTGAAATCCGAAAGATTTAAGAAAAGTTGCTTTTAAAACGGTGAAATTTCAAGCAAAAATTGCCGGAAAAAGCCGTCTTTTTATGTCGAATTTTCTTAATAAATTCTGGTCCAGGGTGAAGTCTAAGAAATGTATTTCCGGATCTTGATTATAACCCGTTTGGATACCGGGGTATTACTCCCGGCAGCCACGCTGTTTATGGGGACCAGCACATTGGTTTCGGGAAAATAAGTTGCGGTATTTCGTTCCGGTATATTATATGGTACGATCACAAATAATTTCGCAACTCTTTCCCTACCGTCGTGATTATTATAAAGATCGACCTTATCCCCTGCTTTAAAACCGGCTTTCTCAATATCATTTTCGTTCATTAATATTACCCGGCGTTCATTATGAATGCCGCGGTAACGGTCCTCCAGCCCGTAAATGGTAGTATTAAACTGGTCGTGGCTGCGGATAGTGGCCATCATGTATTCATCATCCCTAAGTTTATGATGCGGTAATTTTAGTACAGAGAATGCCGCCTTATCGCCATATTCTTCAGATTTGAATTTCCGTTCACGTGGTGAGTTAGGCAGATAGAAGCCTCCGGGTTCGCGTATTCTTTTGTTATAATCCTCGCAGCCGTGTATTACTTTGGCTATATCATCGCGGATAAAATCGTAGTTGGATTCGTATTTGGTCCAATCCACTTTGCTTTTATCTCCTAAAGTGGCTTTGGCCAAACGGCAAACAATTTGTGTTTCGCTCAAAAACTGGTCAGAAATTGGCTTCAGCACACCTTTGGATGATTGGATCACGCCCATCGAGTTTTCGCAGCTGACGAGTTGTTCCTCACCATTGATGATATCTTTGTCGCTACGCGAATAACATGGCAGGATCAAAGCTTCTTTTCCGTGTACTAAATGACTGCGGTTCAGCTTGGTTGAAACGTGAACGGTCATATCCAGTTTTCGCAAGCCATCAGCGGTATAATTGGTATCCGGCGTCGCCGAAATGAAATTACCGCCCATGGCAAAGAAGAATTTCAACTTGCCGGCATGCATGGCTTTAATAGAGTGCACCGTGTCCAAACCGTCCTGCTTTGGCGGATCGAAACCAAAAACTTCTTTGATCTTCTTACGAGGCTCATCTTTCAGCTTTTCCCATATCAGCATCGTGCGGTTTCCCTGCACGTTACTGTGACCGCGCACCGGGCATAATCCCGCGCCGGGTTTGCCGATGCTGCCTTTGAGTAAAACAAGATTGGTGATCTCCTTAATCGTATCAACGCCATTTTCGTGCTGTGTGATACCCATCGCCCAGCATACGATAATTCTGTTCTTGTATTTCAGCATCTCGGCGGCTTCCTGCACCTGCTCAACAGGTACCCCGGCAAGGCTGCATAGTTTGCTGACGTCCTGTTTTTCGATATCTGCCACCAGTTCCTTATAACCACCGGTGTTCTCTTTTATAAAATCGAGGTCGAATACCTTTCCGGGGTTTTGGTTTTCGGCATCCAGCAATATTTTTTCAATGGCCTTAAATAGCGCCATGTCGCCGTTTATATTGATCTGTAGATACACATCTGCCAACTTAACGCCCATACCCAGGAAACCTTTTACCGTCTGCGGATCTTTAAAAGCAGTGAGACCGGCTTCATGCAATGGGTTTATGGCGATGATCTTTGCGCCGTTCTTCTTCGCCTTCTCAAGCGCGGTAAGCATACGCGGATGATTGGTACCGGGATTTTGTCCCATGATGATGATCACATCCGTATCGTAAAAATCATTCAGCGTTACCGTTCCTTTTCCAATGCCGATCACTTCATTAAGCGCAGTGCCGCTCGATTCGTGGCACATATTGGAGCAATCGGGCATATTATTGGTGCCAAACTCCCGCACAAACAGCTGATAGACGAAAGAGGCTTCGTTACTCGTACGCCCGGATGTATAAAATGCCGCCTCGTCAGGCGATTCGAGGCTGTTTAGTTTAGCGGCTATTTTTTTAAAGGCATCGTCCCAGCTAATGGGCTGGTAATGTGTCGCGCCTTCGGGCAGATAAACAGGCTGCGCGATGCGGCCCTTCTTCCCTATTTCGTAATCGTTCAGTTTGGCCAGGTCGGCTACGGTGTTTTGCGCAAAAAATTCTTCGGTCAGCTTTTTAGTGGTCGCTTCTTCCGCCAGCGCTTTAGCGCCGTTCTCACAATATTCAGCAATCGGCGAACGGTCATCATCCGGGTCGGGCCAGGCGCAGCTTGAACAATCGAAACCGCCCTTTTGGTTCATTTTTAATGAGGCCCCCAGACCGCGAATCAATCCGGCTTCCCCGGTTATATCTTTTAGCGCTTCATAAACGGCAGGGATTCCCGCTGCCCATGTCTTGGGTTCCGTTACTTCCAGGTTGAGTAACTCTTCCGGGTTCTCCGCCGATGGCTGTTCCTCTTTCACTTTGCTCATTTTATTTTATCGGCTAAGGGGTTTGGAAAATTATCGCCCTGGTCCCCGGCAACATTATCCAAACAGGTAAAATCTTTTTCTACCAATAAGTACAGCTTGCCCTGTTCATTCTCAAAACCAATCTCATCGGTGTTTGCCAATTGATCGATCATCGTATGCGGTACGAACAGCGTTATCGTGTTTTCATGAAAAGTCGCGCTCAGGTCATAATCCGGGGTGGTTTGCAGTGCGTATACAAATGTTTGGTGACCAAATTCGGTGCGTTCTTCCAGGCGCCCGCCCTCAATTATAGCTGCTATATCACTTTTGGTTAAGCGGTAGCGCAGTGCATTTCCTTTAATACGTATTTTCATATTTGGGTAGTAGTATCCTTTGTGGCTGTGTGTAGATATTAAAACGCTTCCCCCGCAAAAAGCCGACCAGCGTGATGTTAAACTCTTCGGCCAATTGTACCGCCAAACTCGATGGTGCGCCGACAGCGGCAATAATATTGATACCGGCCATAGCCGCTTTTTGGATCAATTCAAAACTCGCGCGGCCGCTTAATAATAATATGTGCTTATCCAGTGGCAGCATATGTTCGTTCAACGCGGCCCCAACTAACTTGTCAAGCGCGTTATGCCGACCCACATCTTCGCGTACCATGATCAACTCCCCTGCCGGATCAAACAACGCCGAGGCATGTAATCCGCCGGTATCGGCAAATACTTCCTGGTGCTTTTGCAAAATTGAGGGTAGAATATAAAGGATATCCGCGCTGACATTATTCTCATCTTTTTCACCCTTATAAGGGCTTACAGTTTTGATCGCATTGATTGATGCTTTACCGCACACCCCGCAGCTGGAGGTTGTATAAAAATTCCTGTCGGTGTTTTTTAGGTCGGGAATTATTCCTTCTCCCAGGCTTACCTGGATCACATTTTCCGTGTTTTCGGCGCAGGCAATAAAGCAATGTTCCGCTGAACGAACATCCCCATGTTGTGTGATAATGCCCTCGGTAAATAAAAAACCAACAGCCAGTTCCGCATCATTCCCGGGTGTACGCATCGTCACCGATACATTTTTTACCTGGCGATTGTCAGCAGCTCCGTATTCCAGCCGTATCTCCAAAGGCTCCTCGACAGCAAGAAAATCCGATGTTTTGCTATGTTCATCATCGGTTACTTTAACGACAGGCAGGTGCGTAATCGGTTTTGCGGGCATAGTGAATATATAGGCCGAACTAAGGTAGCCATTTATTGAGAAACACGGTATTGGGCTAAAAGTTTAGGAATAAAAAAGGCTTCCTGATCCAGGAAGCCCTTCCGTAACGATAGGTTTTTAATCCATCGTTGTAAATTATATAACGTTGGTATCGTACAGTACCTGGTTCATATTACGAACGGCATCAGCGCTCTTGTTGAATTCGGCCTGTTCGGCATCGCTCAATTTAAAACTGACGATCTTTTCCCAGCCATTTTTGCCGATAATAACCGGAACAACCAATGAAATGTCTTTCTGGCCGTATTCGCCGTCAAGCGCAACTCCGCAGCTGATGAGTTTTTTCTCATCGCGAACAATACTTTCCACCATAGCCATCGTACCGGCGCCCGGTGCATACCAGGCCGAGGTGCCGATCAGTTTGGTCAGCGTAGCGCCGCCTACCATCGTAGCCGCTACTACCTTATCCTGTTGTTCTTTGCTTAACAATTGGGTTACAGGAACGCTGTTCCAGGTGGCATGATTGATTAAAGGTATCATCGTCGTATCGCCGTGCCCACCGATAACTACCGCGTTCAGGTCGGCAGGTGAACAACCGAGTTCCTGGCTCAGGTAATATTTAAACCTTGACGAGTCCAGCGCGCCGCCCATACCCAAAATACGGTTCTTCGGCAGGCCCGAACTTTTTAGGGTCAGATAGTTCATAGTATCCATCGGGTTGGATACCACTATAATAATAGTGTTGGGCGAATGTTTGAGGATACTTTCGGTAACGCTCTTTACGATACCGGCATTGGTGCCGATCAGTTCCTCGCGGGTCATACCGGGTTTACGCGGTAATCCCGAAGTAATTACCACCACTTCCGAACCGGCAGTAGCGGCATAGTCATTGGTAACGCCTTTTACTTTGGTATCAAACCCCAGTATCGCCGAGGTTTGCATAATGTCGATAGCCTTGCCTTCGGCAAAACCTTCGCGGATATCCAATAAGATCAGTTCTTGGGCTAACTCTTTTCTTGCGATGTTATCTGCGCAAGTGGCGCCTACAGCCCCGGCACCAACGACAGTTATTTTCATAATGTATGTATTTAGAAGAGATAATTAAGAAGATGGTTCAGTAACATGAGGTTATCCGCCCAAATCCGGGGCAATTTTAAGAAAATTTGTGCCAGCCTTTGCAATTAATTTGTAAATATAATTTACAGTAAATACTGCGTTGATTTTTGCGATTTTCATTAATAACAATAGATAATAAGGAGATTTTTTAAGAAATTCTTAAAAATATCTGATAATTTTTAGTCCAGCCGGTATTTCGTCTCAAAAATTAGTAATCATGGTATCTTGTATCGGATTTTTCATGCTCAGATTATTAGCAAATTACTCTTTTCCTGATTTTTAATCATTTTTTTCTCATTTATGGGGCTTTTATCCACATTTTTGAAAAATATTTTAATTTTTTCTCACAATTATGATGAAATTTGCAAAAAATATTTACATTCGCCTCTGATAATTGAATTACCTGGTATAAACTAATAATTGAATCCCAATCTCAACAAAAAACTAACAATGGCAAAATTAGAGTACATCTGGCTTGATGGCTACAAACCAACACAAAGCCTTCGCAGCAAAACAAAAATCGAAGGTGATTTCAGCGGTAAACTTGAGGATTGTCCCAATTGGAGCTTTGATGGTTCTTCAACAGAACAGGCGCCGGGAGGTTCTTCAGACTGCGTTTTAAAACCCGTATTTATTTGTCCTGATCCTCAAAGAAAAGACGGTTATTTAGTAATGTGCGAAGTACTTGATTCTAAAGGCGCTCCGCACGAATCGAACGGCCGTGCTCATATTGAAGATGACGATAATGATTTTTGGTTTGGATTTGAACAGGAATATTTCCTTTGGGATCCAGAAACCAACAAACCTCTTGGTTTCCCCGCAGCGGGTTTTCCCGGTCCGCAGGGCCCGTACTACTGCGGCGTGGGTGCGCAAAAAGCTTATGGCCGCGAGATCGTTGAGGAACATTTGGACGTTTGCCTCGAAGCAGGGCTGAATGTTGAAGGTATTAATGCTGAAGTTGCCGCAGGACAGTGGGAGTTCCAGATATTTGCCAAAGGCGCCAAGGAAGCCGGCGACCAGATTTGGGTTGCCCGCTATTTGTTAGAACGAATTGGCGAAAGCTATGGGGTTTCTATCAACTGGCATTGCAAACCACTGGGTGCTTTGGATTGGAACGGTTCGGGTATGCACGCTAACTTCTCGAACGGCGTTCTCAGAACCTGTGGGAGCGAAGACATTTACAAGAAAATCCTGGAAGCCTTCCGCCCTGTTGTGGCAGAACATATTGCTGTTTACGGCGCCGATAATGATCAGCGTTTGACCGGCAAGCACGAAACCGCTTCTATACACGACTATAGTTATGGCGTATCCGATCGCGGCGCTTCCATCCGTATACCTTTATATACGGTACAAAAAGGCTGGAAAGGCTATTTGGAAGATCGTCGCCCTAACTCGGCTGCCGATCCATATAAAGTAGCTGCACGCATCATAAAAACGGTGAAATCAGCCATATAAAAAATTATTAATTCCCCGGTAAATTAAACCGAACCCCGTGGATTAAGTTCCGCGGGGTTTATTGTTTTAAATATTGCCCGTCTCTGATGGCAACCAAACCGTCCACAGGCAAATTATAGAGATATATCCAGCAATTAATCGTTCCTGCCCCGGTTTCGGCTTCGGTAAGTATCCTGATAAACTCATTGGGTTGAGGCTGGTCGTCGCCAAAACCTTCATACAGATCAATAACAGCGAGTACATCGCCGGAATTATCAATTTGCAGAATGGTGCCGCAGATATATTCATTCCCTTCGCGAAGCAAAACTGCCCCCGGGTACTCGCCGATATCGTACAATTTTCCTTTGATCTTTCCTGCCGCATAGAATCTGCTGTTGTCGCGAAGATAGATGCCATATTTATTATCCAAGTCGAGCAAAGTACCGTAAACAAAAAGCTTATCGTTCATCTTTTATTGCCTATCTTCAACAAGATAACTAATGCGTATTGAATATTCAATACTACAAACTGATATAATAACTAACTTGGCAGGGGTTTTTTCGTATTAACTTGTTATGGATAAACAACAAATCATATCCTATCTAAAGGAGAAAAATGTTGATAAAATAAAATTCGCTTTTGCCGATATCGATGGAATTTTGAGGGGAAAGATCATCAGCACCGAAAAATTCATTGAAGGCTTACATGAAGGTTATGGCTTTTGCGATGTGGTATTTGGCTGGGACAGTAGTGATGCCTGTTATGGCAATACACAGTTAACAGGTTGGCATACAGGCTACCCAGATAAGCCTGCCCATGTTGATCTTTCTACTTTCAGGACGATTCCCTGGCAGGACAATATACCTTTCTTCATTGCCGATTTCGGTGAATCGGATGGTAACTCGGTTCCTGCATGCTCGCGGAGCTTGTTAAAGAAACTTACTGCCGAATGTGAAGCCCTGGGCTATCACCCTGAATTCGCGCAGGAATTTGAATGGTTTAACTTCAGGGAAACGACGCAAACCTTACAGGATAAAAGCTTCACTGATTTACAAACGCTCACATCCGGTATGTTTGGTTACTCCTTATTGAGGACCTCGCAGCATAGCGACTATTATTATGATCTGTTCAATCTCTTAAAAGAATTTAATGTTCCGCTGGAAGGTTTGCATACCGAAACAGGCCCCGGTGTTTACGAAGCGGCCATCGCTCATGATCATGCTTTAGCTGCCGCGGATAAAGCGGTTTTATTTAAAAATGCCGTGAAAGAAATAGCCAACCTGCACGGGATCATGGCCTCATTCATGGCCAAATGGAACGCTAATTTACCCGGCTGCAGCGGTCATGTGCATCAAAGCTTATGGAATAAGGATAAAACAAAGAATCTATTTTATAGTGCTGATAATGAAAATAATATGAGTGATATGCTAAAGCATTACTTAGCAGGTCAGTTGTATTGTTTACCGCACATTTTACCCATGTATGCCCCTACCATCAACAGCTACAAACGTTTGGTCGAAGGTGCCTGGGCTCCCACTACAGTTACCTGGGGAATTGACAACCGGACGAACGCGATACGCATTCTTCATCCATCAGAAAAGCATACCCGACTGGAGACCCGCGTACCGGGTTCAGACAGTAATCCTTACCTGGCGATGGCGGCGGCTTTGGCTTCGGGATTATATGGTATCAAACATAAATTGCCGCTGAATATCAAACCCACAACCGGCAATGGTTACCAGGATAAAAGCAATGGTGTATTATCGCTTGATTTGTACGAGGCGACAATGGCTATGAAGAACTCGCCTATTGCGGCTGAACTATTCGGCGCTGATTTTGCAGAACATTTTACCCAAACCCGTTTATGGGAATGGCAACAATACGCTAAAGCGGTTACTGACTGGGAGTTGAAGCGTTACTTCGAAATTATTTAGTCTGAACCATGATTAAACAGATTTAGCAGATTATAGGATGTTAAATTTATGGAGCAATTAAAATACGATGATTTTACCAGAAGGATTATCGGCTGTGCGATGAAAGTACATTCCACTCTTGGCAATGGGTTCCAGGAAGTGATTTATCAGCGAGCATTAGAAATTGAATTTGCATTTAACGATGTTTCATTTGAAAGAGAAAAGGAATTGCCAATTTATTATAGAGAAATAAACATTGGCACAAGAAGGGTCGATTTCTTTATTGAAGATACAATTATGGTGGAACTGAAATCTATTCTGCAATTAGAAGATGTACATTTGGCGCAGGCAATAAATTACCTTGAGGCTTATAATATGGAAATAGGGTTGCTTATAAATTTCGGCAGTCAATCATTGACATTTAAACGCTTGTACAATAAAAAATTCAACCAACAATCAAGTAAATCTTGAAAATCTGTTAAATCAAGGTTCAGACAATGATGGATTATTCATTTATACTAAGGCGCGCCTGGGAAGGCTATGATGTTTCTAAAACTATACGCGATATTGACGATATCAGCGCGATGGTATCTACTAATCGTGTGTTCAAAATAACGTTTGATGATGACGATATTGTCATTGCCAAGCTTTCGCATTTTGGCAAGTACGAATATTTTAAAGAAGATCACCGCATCATTCACAGCCTTTGTAATAACCTGCTCTACCCTTACGAAAACGTGCTTTCAAAGTCGCTATTAAAAAATAACAGGGTATATATTTATCGTCACAAGCAGGGAAAAGTTGACGCATGGGTAGTATTTTACAACCCAACCCGTACTGATCAGCGCCTACCGCGCCGCCTGGATGAGCAGCATATCCGTAAGCTTGGGCAGCAAATAGCCAAATTTCACAAGGCATGCTGGCGGGTACGAAACGTGCTGCCGAAGTCGTCCAAAACCCTCCGAACTGATATTTATGCCCTACAGCAGCAGTTGGAAAAAAACGAGAAACAATTCGGTTCAGCAATGCAGGCTGATTTCCTCAAATACCACTGCGATATATTCCTGAAGAACCGTTCAAAGTACAACATGGGTTCGTTTGGGGTGATGCCGGTATTCATCGACTGGAACATCGGCAACTTTTCGGTAACGAAAGACCTGGAGCTGTATTCGCGTTGGGATTACGACTGGTTCCGCATGAGTTATCGTGTGCTCGATTTTTATTTCCTGAGCCGCGTAGTGTCCAATGCCGGTGACCGGACGGTATTCAGTTACTATATCAATACGCTGATGGAAGACAGGTTCATCATCTTCCTGGAAGAATATCATAAAGTTTTCCCCCTGACAGCGAATGAGATCAGGTTTATGAAGGAAGCCTACCGTTTCTTTATCCTAAACTATGTGATCAAAGACGGAAAACGCTTTTTTAAAGAGCAGTATGCTGAAAAATTACAGGCTGAGGCCTTTAATATCTACCTCCCATCGGTCGAACGTGATTTTCACGCCGAGAAAATTATTGATGCCCTGAAACTGGAAACCAAAAGCGCAGCCCTCGCCCACTAATGAAGAAGATAGACAATTTCAAATCCATTATAGATAAGTATAAGATCATTTTCTTCGATGCTTTCGGGGTGATCAAAACTTATTCAGGTCTGCTACCCGGTATCGAAAGAACATTTGATTACTTAGAGAAAGAGGGAAAAGAATATTACATCGTTACTAACGATGCCTCACGCAGCCCGCAGCAGTTAGCTGAATCCTATCATCGTATGGGTTTGAAGGCCATCACCGCAGAGCGCATCGTTTCTTCGGGTATGCTGACCAAGGAGTTCCTCGATCTGAAAGTGCCCGACGGTATCGTAGCGTACCTGGGCACGCCGGACTCCGCCCACTATATCGAAAGATCGGGCTTGCAAACTTTACCTATGAGCGAAGTTCATGAAGGTAATATAGACAAGGTAAGCGTGATGATATTCCTTGACGACGAAGGTTTTGATTGGAGCAACGATCTGAATAAAACGGTGAACCTGCTGCGCAGAAGGCCGATACCTGTCATTGTTGCAAATACTGATCGTGCCTATCCCCTTACGGCAACCAACGTATCTATTGCTATCGGCGGCATTGCCGCTATGATCGAGAGTGTGGTTGGTAAGCAATTTATTCGTTTCGGCAAGCCCGATTCCCAGATGTTTATGTTCACCTTCGACCTGATACGCGAGTACCGCCAGATCAGCAAAACCGATATCGTGATGGTTGGTGATACGCTGAATACCGATATTTTGGGTGGAAATAAATTTGGCCTGGATACCGTATTAGTGCTTACCGGCAATACCCAGGCAAAGGATTATGAAAACCGTATCATTTCTGCGGGTATTATGCCCACTTATATTTGCGATTCTGCGGTTGTCGATCTAAGCGGCCTCGATCTATAAGGCAACCAAATACATCTTTTTGTTGTGTTAGGAATATTAAAAAATTTCCTGCTACATTTATTTTATCACAACTCAACCGCCCGGATGGAAACAACCACTATCATGGATTGGCCGCTTGCTAAGAAGCTGGCATTCCGTTTCTTTTTTACTTATTTCCTGCTTTATATTTTCTTTAACCCCAATGGCGTATTGCCTTACGTCGATGATGTATATAACTGGTATATACAGCCTTTTCATAAACTAATAGTGTGGATAGGCAATCATGTACTGCACCTTGCCAAACCGATAAGCGCTTTCACCGCCGGCAGCGGCGATACCACTTATGATAACGTTATTATACTTTTTATGGTTTTCCTGGCTGTCCTTGGAACGGTTATCTGGTCTGTGGCTGATAGGAAAAGGACCGGCTACAACAAACTTTTTTACTGGCTTACCGTGGTGCTGCGGTATTACGTAGCCATCACCATGTTGTCGTATGGCTTTTATAAAATCATCAAGTTGCAGTTCCCGTTCCCGTCATTCGGCCGGCTGATGGAACCTTACGGTAATTCGTCGCCGATGGGCCTGGCATGGACGTTTATGGGCTATTCGACCGGATATAACTGGTTCACAGGTATAGCGGAATTAACCTGCGGCGTACTGCTGTTTTTTAGAAAAACAAGCGCATGGGGGGCTGTAGCTACCTTGATCGTAGCGGGCAATATTATGGCTATCAACTATTGCTTTGATGTGCCGGTGAAATTACTTTCAACAACGCTGGTGATCATGGCGCTGTTCATGATCCTTAAGGATGCGAGACGGTTCACTAATTTCTTCATTCTTAACAAGCCGGCCGCCCCTGCCGATCTTACGCCGCATCGCTTTAAAAAGAAATGGAAAAATATAACGCTCAGTGTGGTCAAGTATGCGCTGATTGCTTATACAGTTGTTTTTGATCTTTACAATGCCGCGCAAGCTGAAAAACAATACGGGTCGGGCGCGCCTAAATCGCCTTTGTATGGATTATACAATGTGAAAAAATTCATTATTAATAAAGATACCTTAAAACCGCTTACCACCGACATCGTTCGCTGGAACAAAATTGCCCTGGATGACCCGAGTTACGCTTTTCTTAAATATATGAATGATAGCACTGAGTATATGTCGACAACGATAGATACGGTAAAACGGAAGATCGTCATGTACCGCTTTAAGGATACCTTGAACAAATACCATTTCAAGTACTCAAAGCCTGCGAAGGATTCGCTTTACCTGGTTGGCACATTCAAAAAGGATTCTGTGAAAATTATGCTCCATCGGGATGATGTCAATAAATTCTTGTTGGTTCGCCGTGGTTTTCATTGGATAAATGAGTATCCTTACAACCGCTAATGGAAAATATATACACCAGATTAATTGTAGTTCAGGCATTTTTTGTCAATTTAGCGCCAAACTATATATGAAACTGAGAAGTTTATTTTCGCCTCTTTTACCTGCCTGCATACTGTTGCTTGCATCATGCAGCCGTCCAGGCAGCAAAACAACCACCAATACCGCAATGAAAGACAGTATTACCTACGGACATCTTCCACCTGACTCTGCATTTGAAAAAATTATCGACGGCAAACAAACACATTTATATACGTTAAAGAACAAAGCCGGCATGACGCTGACCATGACCAACTACGGCGGCCGCGTGGTAAATTTGCTGGTGCCTGACAGCGCCGGTAAAATGATTGATGTTTCAGTAGGCTTGGGAAGCGTTGAAGATTATGTCAAATCCACAGAACCTTACTACGGTGCCACTATTGGCCGTTACGGTAACCGTATAGCTAAAGGGCATTTTTCGCTGGACGGAAAGCAGTATACGCTGGCAACTAACAATGCACCTAATACGCTCCATGGCGGCAAAAAAGGCTACCAGGATGTGGTGTGGGATGCTAAAAAACTGAACGATCAAACCCTGGAACTGACGTATCTTTCGAAAGATATGGAAGAAGGCTTCCCCGGTAACCTGCGTATCAAAGTAACTTATACCTTGACCGATGATAACTCGTTAAAAATTGATTACGAAGCTACTACCGATAAGACTACAGTAGTCAATTTAACAAACCACACCTATTTCAACCTCAACGGCGAAGGCAGCGGGTCGATATTAAATCATAGCGTTCAGTTAAATGCAGATAACTATACTCCCGTAGATTCAACATTGATCCCGACGGGAAAAATTGAAACGGTAAAAGGCACACCATTCGATTTTACCAAACCGGAAACCATTGGTGCCCGTATCAATGATGACAACCAGCAGCTGAAAAACGGCAAAGGTTACGATCATAACTTTGTGCTGAACAAGCATGATATGAAAATGCCCGTTGCTTTGGTAAAAGGCGATAAGACTGGTATAGTGATGGAAATATATACTGAAGAGCCGGGCCTTCAATTCTACAGCGGCAACTTTATGCAGGGTAAGAATACGATGAAATATGGTGAAAAGGACGGTAACCGCACCGCGTTCGCAATGGAAACCCAGCATTTCCCCGATTCACCCAATCAGCCGCAATTCCCTTCTACTGTGCTTAAACCCGGCGAAACCTACAAAACGCAGTCGATTTATAAATTCAAAACAAAATAATCAACCGCATATAAGTTTTTAATAATCAAAACGTTATATGGGAACTAAAACCCTTTTCGTATGAAAAGATCACAGTTCCTTTTCCTCGCTGTATTGGGCTTACTGGCCTTCAATAGCTGCACTCACACGCTTTATACGCAACAGCAAGTACTGGCAAATTGCCACAAAAAACAAGATGTTTTGGAACAGTTTGGACCGCCGGATGAAATCAATCCTGGTATCGGTGTAGAACAATGGACCTATGATATGGGCAAGAAACCCGTAAAAAAATCTAAGAAGCTAGATGTTGCACAAATTCTGCCCGATACGCTGATCAAAGACTCATTGCAATATGTTAAGCCGGATAAATACGCCAGCTACGCGAAGTTTATGTTCGACGCGGAAGGTAATTTTGTTGGCTACAAAACCGATGGCGCCGATCTTTCCAAAAACAAAAAGGATAGTTTTGGAAAGAGTTTTGTTAATATTACAGGGGCCGTAGTAATAATATCAGCGCTTGTAGCGCTCGAGTTGTATAAAGACGGCGCCTTCGATAATTAATCCTGCTTCCGGCATATCCGTTATTTCGCCGTATCATATTTCTTGGTATTGTCTTCTATATCCTCTAAATTACAGCAATAAATCCCTTGCTGAACATGCGCCGTTTTATTGTTGATCCTGATATTGCCAGGGCCAAAACTATAGATGCCGACTTTTATACCGATAACAAGGTTTTTGAGCAGTGCAGGGATAAAATATTCGGCCCATCGTGGCAATTTATAGGAGGCAGCGAGGTGGTCAAAGAACAAGGCGATGTTTACCCTTTTACATTGCTTCCGGACTACCTGGATGAGCCTTTATTGCTAACAAAAGATAAAGCAGGCGCAACAAACATATTATCAAACGTTTGTACCCATCGCGGCAATATTGTAGCCGAGAAAGCGTGTAAACTGAATAATCTGCGCTGCCGTTATCATGGCCGTTTATTTGGTTTGGATGGCAAATTTGTATCGATGCCTGAATTTAAAGAGGTTGAGAATTTCCCTTCAAAAGATGATGACTTGCCGGCCTTGCCGCTGTTTGAATGGAGCAATTGGTTGTTTACCTCGGTTAACCCGGTTTATTCCCCCGAATTGTTTTTCAGGGATATGATAGCGCGCGTCAATTGGATGCCATTGAATGAATTTAAATTTCAACCTGAACTGTCCCGGACATTCCACGTGAAAGCCAACTGGGCACTGTATTGCGAGAATTACCTGGAAGGGTTTCACATTCCATTTGTTCATGCCGGTTTAAATGCGGTGATCGATTATGGCGAATACGCCACCGAGCTGTTTTTTCCCTATTCTAGTTTGCAATTAGGATTGGCCAAAACCAACCAGGATTGTTTTGATCTCCCGGCGTCCTCACCCGACAGTGGTAAAAACGTAGCTGCGTATTATTTCTGGGTATTCCCGAACATGATGTTTAATTTTTATCCCTGGGGCTTATCAGTCAATGTTGTTGAGCCGGTTTCTGTTGGTGAATGCCGGGTCAAATTTTTCTCCTATGTGTGGGATGAGAACAAACTGGATAAAGGTGCGGGTTCCGGACTGGATAAAGTCGAGCAGGAGGACGAAGAGATCGTCGAGAATGTGCAGCGCGGTGTACGATCAAGGTTTTACAGGCACGGGCGCTATTCCGTTACCCGCGAACAGGGCACGCATCATTTTCATCGAATTCTATCAGAATTTATGACTAAATAACGGATGGCGCACCTCGAACGGAAACTGGGCCTATGGGCAGCTGTATCTATCGTGGTCGGCTCGGTTATTGGGAGCAGCATTTTCATGAAGCCTGCCAGCATGGCCGCCCATCTCAGTTCGCCGTTGATGTTGCTGGCGGTTTGGGTCGTGGCCGGTGTAGTGTCATTATTCGGTGGGATGATCAATGCCGAAGTCGGTTGCGCCATACCCGAAACCGGTGGCCAATATGTCTATTTCAAATACATGTATGGCGATTTCTTCGCTTATTTGTTCGGTTGGTCATCATTTGTAGTGATCGATACTGCTTCGATTTCAGCCATTGCCTTCGTATTTGCGCAGTACTTTGAATATTTCGTTCACCTGCCCCGTTTTTCTGCTTCCATCGAACATGCTGTGCCTATTGTCATCCCCTACATTGGCCGCTTTTACCTGCTCGAAAATATTGGAGTTAAGGGGATGGCTGTTTTACTGATCGTTGTATTTTCCTGGATCAACGCGCGGAGCCTGAAAGCCGGGGGAGCCGTGCAGGTTTTCTTTTCTGTCGTTAAGGTCGTGGCGTTGGTTTTTTTGATCGCCGTTATCTTTTTTTCAGGGAAGGGTAATATCCTCAATCTAACAGCTGCATCGCCTGGCTATGATCACTCCTACTGGCACCAATTGACGGCTTTTATCGCAGCTACAACCGGCGCGCTCGCAGCCTACGATGGCTGGAATAACCTGGGTTTTATTGCCGGCGAGATCAAAGAGCCACAAAGGAATATCCCCCGCGGACTGATCATCGGCTTGCTCATCTGCATTTTGCTGTACGTGCTCACAACCGAAGCTTATTTATACATGCTGCCGGTTGATGTAATGAAAAATTCAACCCTGGTCGCGACAGATGCTTTAAAAATGGTTGGCATAGGCGGCACCGGCTTAGTTGCTGTATTGGTATTGATCTCAACCGCCGGCGGCACCAACAGCAATATACTGCCTTGCGCCCGTGTAATATTCGCTATGTCGAAAGAAAATAGCTTTTTTCAATTTACGGGCAAGGTCAATCCCCGTTATCATACTCCTTCCAATGCGCTTTGGTTCCAGGCGGCATGGGGAACTATTTTGGTGCTGATCGGCTCGTTCGATATGCTGATGGACATGTTCGTGTTCATCACCTGGATATTTTATGGCTTTGCGGCTTATGGTATTTTTATTCTCCGGAAAAAGCAACCCGGTACAAGGCCCGGATATAGACTGAAGGGTTACCCCATCCTTCCCATTATTTTTATGCTATTCTCATCCATGTATGTCGTGATCACGTTATACAATGACGTTAACGATTACGTTGCCGGGCGTTCGCATATCATTGTTTCGGTTTTTGGGCTGATATTGGTAGCCGTTGGTATTCCGTTGTTTTGGTACTTCCGGAAAAGACAGCCTATTTAAACTTTCCGTATTTTTGTTGCATGAAGGTAAAAGTGCTGGCATTTGGCATCGCAAAGGATATTTTCGGTGGAACATCAATTTCAATAGAAACTAACGGAAACACAACCCTGGATTTGAAAACTTCACTGGAAGAGCAATACCCTCGCCTAAAGGAATTGAGATCGTATATGCTTGCGGTTAATAATGAATATGCTTTGGATGACGGAATTTTAGCAGAAACGGACGAAATAGCACTCATTCCGCCTGTAAGCGGAGGATAATTAAATTGGAGATACAACTCACCATATCACCTAAAGCCCTTGATATTCAATCCTGCATTGAATGGGTTATGTCGCAGCAATCCGGCGGGATAGACGTATTTATCGGAACGGTACGAGATTCGACAAAAGGTAAACGGGTTGTTAGGCTTGAATTTGAGGCTTACGAACCCATGGCTCTGAAAGAAATGGGGGCCATCGCCGCACAAGCTTCTGAGAAATGGCCGGTGCAAAAACTGCTTATCCATCACCGGACAGGTGTTTTAGATGTTGGGGAAGTGCCCGTGATTATTGCCGTTTCCTGCGCGCATCGCGATGCTGCTTTTGAGGCCTGCCGTTTTGTTATCGATACCCTAAAACAAACAGTCCCGATCTGGAAAAAAGAAATATTTGAGGATGGTGAAACCTGGGTAGCCGCTCATCCCTGATAGGCTTTCAATCCCTCATCTAATGAAAAGACCTTTGCGCCGGGGTACTTTTGTTTGATAAGCTTAACCGCTTCAGCGCTGCGTCTGCCGGTCGCACAATACAAAACCCTTTTTTTATTATCCTTAAAATAATCCAGGTTTTCTTCTATTTCTTCCAGCGGTATGTGTTGCCCGCCAATATCGAACAAGTCGCGTTCCTGTAACGTTCTTACATCTATCAACTCAAAATCACCCTGGTTAATATCTTCCATTGATATAACGGGAATTTCTTCCGTTTTAACAAGATGTTTAATGTTCGTTTTCGTGGTTGTACCGACCTTGATCACGCGGCTTTGTAAAGTTTGCGCATCGAATACAAGTACTTTTCCGGATAGCAACTCACCCGTTTTGGTGATGTACTTGATCGTTTCGTTCGCCTGCATACAACCTATGATCCCTGCCAACGTGGGTATTACCCCGCCATCCGCACAATTGGGTATTTGAGTAGCATTCACGTCTGGATATAGGTCGCGGTAATTAGGTGAAAATGTCCCGTCGTTATTATTTGCATTCCAGACGGCAAGCTGTCCTTCATATTGGTAGATTGCCCCATAAACAAGCGGTTTACCCGATAGCACTGAGGCATCGTTTAGTAAATACCTTGTTTCAAAATTGTCCGTGCCATCCACTACAATATCATATTGCCGGATGATATCCATTACGTTGTCTGATGTGATCTTAACATTTAAAGGAATAAGCTTAATACCCGGATTCTGTAGTTGCAGGCGTTCGCAGGCGACGCTTGCCTTTTTTAGCCCCGCATCCGAAGGGTTATATAAAATTTGACGGTGTAAATTAGTCACCGATATGGTGTCATAGTCCGCAACTCCGATGGTACCTACCCCTGCTGCTGCCAGGTATTGTAACGCCGGGCAACCCAATCCGCCTGCACCAACTACCAGGACTTTGGCCTGCTGTAACAGCTGCTGGGCAGCCTCGCCAAAACCGGGCAATGCCATCTGGCAACTGTACCGTGTCCAATCCGAATCCATTAGGCGCTGGCTATTTTTTGATGGATCACCCGCTTGATTTTTTCCAGTTCTTCGGGCGTGTTTACGTTGGTCAATGCATTCGGGTCAGGTGCTTGAAGCAGGTTAACATCGCTGTTGATCAATACTTTTCTAGGGCATGAATATCCCTGCGACAGGAACGAAAGTAGCACCGGGTAGCTTTTGGGCTCCCATATCGTGATCAGCGGTTCAGGAAATTCATTATCCGGACTGTTAAATCCGGTAGCGATCTTCGATGTATCGCGCTTGTCTACCAGGTATTGAAAAGTTTCCAGGTCCAGCAAAGGCAGGTCGCATGCTACAACCAGCCAGGCGCTGTCAGGCTGTTCCCTGAACGCTGAAAGTATCGCACCAAAAGGGCCCAGGCCGGTAAAGGTGTCGGTCAATACGTTGTAGTCGGTCGGTATTTGCGGCCGCTGGTCTTCCCTGCAGGATATAAAAACCTGGTTACACAGCGGTTTCAGCATATCAGCCATATAATATTGTTGCTCCTTACCAAACCAGTTGATGGTTCCTTTATCAAAACCCATGCGCTGGCTTTTGCCGCCTGCAAGCACCAAACCGTTCAATACCGGACTCGCATGTTCCAGTTTAGTGCGGAAAAACGAAATTATCTTTTCTGTCTCATCCAGTCGGCAAAGCGGAATATCCTGCCAGTTGGGTAAAGGTTCTTTGATAAAGTCAAATGGTTCGTTTACATTTTCAGCCAATATTATAAGCTGCACATCGGTCAATTGCTCCACTCGTTTTTGCAGCGAAGCTTTTTTGTTTTCATAGATGATGACTATTTGTGCCTTAGCCTGTTGGTGGTTACCGTTTACCAGCACGAGGTCAGCTTCGGTAAATCGTTGCCGTATACCAAATGGCTTTAACACGGAATGATAGTTGAACTGCTGGTAATTGATCTGATCAATGTATTCTAAATAAGCCCCGCTCGCCATACGGCCTGGCGGAATTACAATCTCGTCGTTATGCGATGTATCCGCGTAAGCACATTTATATTGATTTGACAACGCAGCGAAAACTTTATCAGCCAACCCTTTGATGTAAACGCAGGGTGCACCTACGATCGCCCATTCATTTCGGCCGAAATTGCCCATCGCAGGCCTTTTCAGATCCGTATGTTTTTTATGCCCGTCGGAAATCACGTTTACCTCCTGTTTTTTCCATCAGTTTCGTCTCTTTGATCACAATATCATGGCTCAAGGCCTTACACATATCATAAACGGTTAGCGCAGCTATCGATGCCCCAACCAAGGCTTCCATTTCCACACCGGTTTTTGCTGTTATGGTTGCGGTGCAGTCGATTACCACTTCATTTTGGTCATTCACTAGAATATTTATAGCACAATTATCTAATCCCAATGGGTGGCAAAGCGGTATCAGGTCGCCCGTTTTTTTTGCCGCCATGATGCCTGCTATGATCGCCGTTTGGAACACCGAACCTTTTTTGGTTTGGATGTCGCCATCAGACAATTGTTCTAACACTTCTGCCGGCAATACAACAATACTTCGCGCTGTAGCCGAGCGTCGCGAAACTTGTTTTTCGCTCACGTCCACCATCGTGGCCTGCCCCTTTTCATCCAAATGAGTTAACATAATTGATTCCACCGATTTTTAATCAAAATAACCATATCCTGAATGCTTCACCCTTCTTAAATTCACTGCGCTCCATCGGCAATTCCAAAAACGCGTCAGTATCCGCTAAGTTAGCAAAATCACCCGAACCATTACCCTCGATAGGTTCAGCCAATAATTTGCCTTCATCGGTAAAACGTAGTTTCACCTGTAAAAAATATTGTAAGTCAGGTTTGAAGGTAAAATCCCGGCCCAAAACCGCATAAGCAGGCGATTTCTCCGGAAGTGCCTGGCTTGAGTTCAGCCATGGCAAAAAATACCGGTGCAGGCACATAAATGTAGCCACGGGGTTCCCGGGAAACGCAAATACCAATACGTCATTTTCATGCTTACCGAACCAAAAGGGTTTACCTGGCCGCTGACTCACTTTATGGAAAATGGCTTTTACACCCGCCTCTTCCAATGCTTTGGGTATGTGATCAAATTTGCCCATGCTGATGCCACCGGTCATTAATATTACATCATAATTTTTAAGACTTTGACCGATCTTTTCACGGGTGATCCCCGGATCATCCGGAATGTGTAATAAATCGGCTTTGATTTGAAACTGACTTAATACCGCTTGTATGGTGTAACTGTTGGATTTTCTTATTTGGGTCGATGACGGCGCCTGGGCTATGTCAACCAACTCATCTCCTGACGAAATGATAACCACTTTCGGTAATTTCTTAACCGATAGTTTTGCTTTCCCGACTGATGCGATGGTGTTGATCAGTGCTGGAGTAATTACTTTTCCCGCCGGTATGATAACATCGCCTTGTTTTTTATCAGCCCCTTTTGAATGCAGATTTTGCCCCTTTTTTATACCGCTCTTAATAAGATTTGCCTTACCATCCTTGATAGCAATGAGTTCATACGGAATAACTGTATCAACGGAAGCCGGTAACGCCGCGCCGGTCATGATCTCGATACATTCATCCTGGTTTTCGATTTCGATCGGCGTATCGCCTGCTGCCTGGGTAGCTTTGATCCGGAAAGAACCAATGCCCCCTTCAAAGGCCTTATAATTTATAGCGATGCCGTCCATAGTGACCCGGTTAAATGGCGGCAGGTCACGGTCAGCTTTGATATCTTCGGCTAACGCCCGGCCCAAAGCTTGTTCAAACGGGATAGTTTCCGTGCCAAAATCTTTGGTTTCAGCCAGTATCGATTTCTCTGCTTGCAGTACGGTGGTCATAGTATAGCTTTTAAGTCGCCCCTTCAGGGGAGATTTAGAGGGGCTCTAGCCCCCAATTGTCGCCATGGATTCATGCGCGGGATCATTCACGTTTCGTTTTCTTTCTGCTTCCCAGCCATCTTTGGCACGATTGCCAAATGCATCCAATAATTTGGTGTGCAGCTCATTTTCGGCAATACCTGATCGCATCAAAGCCTTGATGTTCATCACGCCTTCGTCGTAGAGGCAGGTTTTTAAAACGCCATCCGGTGTTATGCGGATGCGGTTGCAGGTTCCGCAAAACGTGCGCGAATACGCTGCGATCACGCCCACATCCCCTTTATGGCCGGGAATATGATAGTTATATGATGTGGAATATGGGCCATCCTGCAATTTTTTTACTTCCGGAAACGCTTGCTTTATTTCATCCAAAATCCTGACATAATCCCATTTCAACCCGTTGTAAACATGCCCTTCGCCGTTGAATGGCATTTCCTCAATAAATCGCACGCTAACAGGTAGCTCCTTCGTCATTTCGACCATCGGGATAATGTCCTGCGTATTCTTGCCATCCATCACTACCGCGTTGATCTTTACTTCAATACCATGTTTTAACAGTTCGTTCAGCGTTTCCATCACCTTACCAAACTCATCCCGGTGAGTTATGGTAAAGAAGCGGTTAGCATCCAGCGTGTCCAGGCTCAGGTTAACGGAACGAATGCCGAGTCTTTTCAACTCAGGAACCAGCGTTGCGGTTAGTACACCATTCGTTGTGATCGTTAATTCGTTTAAGCCCTTGATCCTGGATAACGCGGTCAGAAACTTCATCAGGTCCCTGCGCACAAAGGGCTCGCCTCCGGTGATGCGTATCTTCTCGATCCCCATCTTCACCAGCAACTGACAAGCCTGCAGCATTTCTTCATAGGTCATTAATTCCGACCTGGAGAGCCAGTTTAAGCCCTCTTCGGGCATGCAGTAAAAGCAGCGCAGGTTGCACCTGTCGGTCACCGCCAGGCGCAGGTAATTGATATTTCGTCCGTGATTATCTGTTAACAATGTTCTTCAGTATGATCTGTAAAGGTAAATAATACATTCAAGCCGAATGTTTTCGGAATGTCGTTTTTACTTCGTCAGGCTTGAGTAGATCACATCTTCAACCCTGGTCATAAAATCGCCATGACTATCCGGTGTTTGCTGCGTCATGATCAGGCATACCAGGTGTGTCTTAGGATCGGCCCAGTAAACGGTCCCGTAATAGCCACCCCAGTAAAATGAGCCTTCGTTGTAAACGTTATGCGCCGCGGATTTGGTTGATGTCAGTCCGAAACCCAAACCGAACCAGTCAGTGCCGTTGTACACGTAATCCAATTGGCTACTGGTCATCAGTTGAATGGTGCGCGGTGCCAATATCCTGTGACCGTTATAAATACCGCCGTTGAGCATCATCTGCATAAAAACGGCATAATCCCACGCGGTCGAACTTAATCCCGCCCCGCCCGAAAAATAGGTCTTCTTGATTAACGGATAGTCCGGGTCAATATGCCTGAAGGTGTGGCTCCATTTGATCACATGGTGCAGTGAATCTTCCGTGTAAACCGTGGTCAAGCGGCTTGCTTTGGATTGAGGCAGGTTGAAATAGGTGTCCTTCATACCCAATGGTTTAAAGATATTATCATGCAAAAAATCTTCAAGATTTTGTTTGCTGATCACTTCTATCAGGCAACCCAGCAGGTCGCAGCTTAGGCTATATTGCCATTTTGTCCCGGGCTGGAACATCAACGGCAGCTTCGCCATTGCTTTCATCTTATCAAGCAGGCTGGCATTAAATTCGCCTAGTCCCGATGGTATTTTTGCTTTGGCGTATATCGCATTGCCAGGCACCGAACCGATGTCGGAATAATCCAGCCCTCCGCTATGCGTTAAAAGATCCCGGAAAGTAATGTTTCTTTTGGCCGGAACGGTCGTGTACGTCGTATCGGCAGCATTGAATTTGTCCAATACCTGCTGATTTCTAAATTCGGGGATAAAATCAGCAATGGGCTCGTCCAAATATATCTTGCCCTGTTCATACAATATCATGATACCGGTGCTTGTAACGGCTTTCGTCTGGCTCATAATGCGAAAAATTGCATCTTTCGGCATGGGCTTTTTACTGTCCTTATCCAGGTAACCGTAGCCTTTCCATTGTACCAGGTGGTTATCCTTGATAACAATAGTGACAACGCCATTCACCTGGTCTTTATTAACACAATCATTAATGACGCTGTCGATCCGGCTTAAGCGGGTGTAATCTACGCCGGTGACGGGTTTCATATCTGTATTAATGACTTGCGCATGCAGGGAAAATGACAGGCACAGTAATGCCGCCGCGCAGGAAAGGAAAATATTTTTCATTGATGGTGTCAAAGGTGCACTAAGATATTATTATTTGCCGGAAGATGTGTATCAAATTCAATTTAAGCCAACAAAAAAGCCCCATAAATGGGGCCCTTCTATTTAGAGATTTAGTTGATTTATTCGTCATCGTACCCTCTCCGGTTCGCGCGTTTTTTCATTTCGCTTACGGGGAAGGTGATCAACCGGCCAACCGGCTTACCATCTCTATAAGAGATCACGCGCAATTGGAAGGCATCCTTTGGCACCAATAACGGCGCGGTATATTTCGGGTAGTAATTGTCGGGGAACGAATTATCGAAGCTGTAATACAGGTCCAGGCCCTGCACTTCCGTTTGCATTTCCACTTCCATCACGCTATCCGGGCGCATCTTGATGTTGAAACCCGGTTCATATACGCTTGGGGCATATTTGATATGGGCTGCATCCAGTCGTCCGAAATGGGTTTCAACACGACCGAAGAAATCGTTCCAGTTCTTCCTGGCATTCGGGGTCCATGCATTTTCTGACACCGCAAAAGCGCGCGGCCAGGTCATATATTCCAGGTGCCGGGTATTGTACACCTGTTCTGTCCAAAGATTTGCCTGCGTACCAATGATCAGTTTAGAGTTCACGCTGTCCGGCACGGGGTTGTAGGAATACACCTTGCTCAGGCGCAGCATCGAATATACGTGCGGCTCCATGATCGGGTCGCCATTCATATAATCCAGGTAAGCAAACGTCGTCGGGCTCATGACCACTTCATGACCCATTTTAGCGGCCTCGATACCGCCTTTCACACCGCGCCAGCTCATTACGATCGCATCTGGAGCTAAGCCGCCTTCCAATATCTCGTCCCAGCCCAGGAATTTCTTTCCTTTTGATTCCACGATCTTTTCTATACGTTTCTCAAAATAAGCCTGTACTTCTTCCTGTGTTTTCAGATTTTCGCGTTTCATTAATGCTTTCACAGAATCACTTTTTTCCCAGAAATTCTTGGCACATTCGTCGCCGCCCATGTGAATATAACCGAACGGGAACATTTTAGCCATTTCGGTAAGCACCTTGTCAAGGAATACGTATACTTTTTCATTGGCCGGGCAAAGCGTGTTGTCGATCTCGGCTGTAATACCGTCTTTAGTAAAGTTCATGAATTTTTCACCCGAACGCACACTGTATTTATCGGCGCCGGGAGTAATTGACAATTCAGGATAAGCCACAACTGCCGCTAAGCTATGCCCCGGGACATCGATCTCGGGCAGGATATTCATAAACCTGTCTTTGGCATATTGCACGATCTCTTTAATGTCCTGCTGGGTGTAAAAGCCTCCGTAATCGCGTGGTTCGTTAGGTCCGGGAGGCGAGAAGGTGCCGAAATAGCCCACTTTCTTCACGTTGTATGCGCCCACAGTTGTTAGCCTGGGTAAGCTTTTGATCTCAACCCGCCAGCCTTCGTCATCGGTCAGGTGCATGTGCAGCAGGTTGAATTTGTAGGTCGCCATGTTATCGATATAATGTTCCACTTCCTGCTTGGTGAAGAAGTGGCGTGCTACATCCAGCATCAGTCCGCGCCATTTGAAGCGTGGATAATCGGTTATCTGCACACAGGGTGCGGCCCACTTTACATCATTAACGCGGGTAGCGCTTACAATTTCTTTCGGAAATAGCTGCAAAAGCGTCTGCACGCCGTAAAACAAACCTGCCGGTTCGTTGGCCCTTATCGCTATGCCTTTTTTGGTAACCGATAAATAGTAGCCTTCCGGACCGATGGTCGTGTCGGAAGTTTTATTGAGCGCCAATTTAATGGCGGCATTTGCCGCGCTATTCAACACTGTAACATGCGCCCCCGTGGCAACCGAGAAACGTTCCCTCAACGTGGCGATAACTTCCTTCATTTCGGGTTTGGTACTGCCGGCGATCACGATCGTTTTTGGCAGAACGTATTCACCCTCGTTTTGGATGATGCTTACCGGTTCAGGTATGATGGCGATCTTTCCTTTGCCGTTTTGGCTGAATGCAGGAAATGCGAAAACGCAGCAGCACATCAACCCTAAAAATTTCTTCAGGTTGTAATTCATTTTTGAAAAGGGTTTATAATTCGGAAACAGCACGCAAATTATGATTTATTGCGAACAAATGAAATCATTTTTTATAAGTATGGATAACTTTTTAAAAATATTTCAAATCTTATTTGCTTTTCCCCATGGCATACTTGATGCCGCCCAATAGATGTCCCAGGTAAAGCGGGTCTGAATAAGACTCATCCGTATGTCCAAGCGCGGTATAAAAGGCCCTGCCGCCGTCGTAGCTATGGTACCAGCTCATCGGGTGATAGTCACCGTCATTGCCGCCCTCATAACTTTTTTCATCTATGGTGATCAGCACATGTACGTCCTTGTCGCTCGGAACCACTTTAAAATTATACCATTCGTCGAGTCTTTTCCATTCGGCAGGCAAGCCTTTTGTCGCAATAAACTTGCGATCGACAACGTGTAAGGTTGCTACCTGCTGTTTGCTCGGATGGTTTTTGAAATAGGCCCCTACCAGTTTGCCATACCACGGCCAGTCGTATTCGGTGTCGGTAGCGGAATGCACACCTACGAATCCACCACCGGCTTCAATATATTTTTGAAAAGCGGCTTTCTGAGCATCGTTCAATACAGTACCCGTGGTACTCAGGAAGATCACAGCTGCGTATTGCTTTAGATTTTCAGTTGTGAATTTTGAGGCATCAGTAGTAGTATCTACATCAAAATTATTTTCCTGGCCCAACTTGATAATAGCCGGCATACCAACCGCTATAGAGGCGTGATGAAATCCCGCCGTTTTGCTGAATACCAGCACTTTGGACTTGGCAAACACGCTAAAGGATATACTTATCAGCAATAAAAATATGATGGTTCCTTTGAGATAAATGAATGTTTTCATGATCTGTTTTTTATTAAATTATAAATTAGAAATTGAAAATTCGACATTCGAAATCAATCAGATATTCCCTTTCTTCAATTCCTCCACTGCAAAATTAGCCGCCCTCGCAGTCATTGCCATATAGGTCAGTGACGGGTTTTGACAGGCCGACGAGGTCATCATGGCGCCATCGGTACAAAATACGTTTTTGGCATCCCAAACCTGGTTGTGCATATTCAAAACCGAAGTTTTAGGATCGCGTCCCATACGCGCCGAACCCATTTCGTGAATACCATCGCCAACATGGTGACCGAAATCATGCGTCTTTACGTTTTTAACACCGGCAATTTCCAGCATGGCTTTTGCTTCCGCTACAATATCCAAACGCATCTTTTTCTCATTATCCTTGATCTCGGCATCCATCGCTAAAATGGGCAATCCCCACTTGTCTTTGTTGGTATGATCCAGGCTGATCTTATTCTCATGGTAAGGCAGCAGTTCGCCAAAACCACCGATACCCATCGACCATTGCCCCGGTTCAGTTAGTTCATCCTTAAATTTACCACCGATACTTAATTCTGCAATATTCCGGCTCCAGCCTTCACGCCCCGCCCCGCCCTGGTAGCCAAAACCCCGAAGGTAATCGCGTTTATCACCAAAAAGATTTGCGAATCGCACAACATAAATACCATTCGGCCTCCTGCCGAAGTAATACTTATCCTCATAACCTTCCATCACACCGGATGCACCTAAATTATAATGGTGGTCCATAATGTTATGGCCAAGTTCGCCGCTGCTGCTGCCTAAGCCATCGGGCCAAACATCGGTCGCCGAATTCATCAGTACCCAGGCGCTGTTCAATGCCGAAGCATTTACAAATACCACTTTTGCGTGGTACTCATAGGTTTTGTTGGTTTCGGCATCCAGTACCTCTACCCCTGTGGCCTTTTGGGTATTCTTATCATATAATATTTTGGTGACAATCGAAAAAGGCCTTACCGTCAGGTTACCGGTTTTCATCGCCGCCGGCAAGGTGGACGATTGCGTACTGAAGTAAGCGCCGAATGGGCATCCCTCCCAGCAGCGGTTGCGGAATTGGCAGTTGGTACGGCCATTGATCGGCGCGGTCAGGTTAGCCGAGCGGCCGATGATCATGTGCCGTGCGTCGTTATAATGTTTTTTGATACGATCGGCGACGTCCTTCTCGACACAATTCATTTGCATGGCGGGTAAAAACTGGCCGTCTGGTAACTGTTCCAATCCCTCATGCGAACCATTCACACCGATAAACTTTTCCACATGATCGTACCATGGCGCGATATCCTTATAACGGATCGGCCAATCGATCGCCCAGCCGTCTTTTAAATTTGCCTCGAAATCATGGTCGCTCCAGCGGTAGCTTTGACGCCCCCATAAAATGGAACGGCCTCCCAATTGATAGCTGCGCCACCAATTAAAGGGCTTGATCTCGGTATAAGGCGAATTAACGTCATCGGCCCAATAATCAACATTCCCTTCAGTAAGCCCCCAGGCCCGTGCTAGTATGGGATGGCGCTTTTTCTTTTCGAGCGGAACCCCTCCCCGGTGTTCAAAATCCCATGGGTTGTAATGCGCCGTTTTATAGTCTTTAATATGCTCAAAGTTCCGGCCGCGCTCCAGCATGATGGTTTTAAGGCCAAGTTCGGTCAATTCTTTGGCTGCCCATCCGCCGCTGATACCCGAGCCGATAACAATAGCATCATAGGTATTTTGAGTCTTTGCCCTGTTATTTACGTTAACAGTATCAATTGCCATGATCAGGAAAATTTATAATTGGTTAAGTGTTATACTGACACAATATAGAAACACCATTTAAGGATTGCAATGATTTACTATATTATTTCTTCACCTCCGCATGCAGCGGTTTTATCTTAATACTCCTGAAATTCACTTCAAAGCCATGGTCCTGCAATAAGATGTGGCCCTGCTTCGCCTCGCCAAAGTTTTTCCAGATCACATACTTGCTGATGGCCACCAAATCCTTAAACTCCTTTGAGCCACGCTCATATTCAAGCACTTTAACACCGTTTAAATAGTGCTCCACATGATTGTTCGGATAAACAATAATGCGCCCTGTATTCCAGGCACCAATCGGCCGGATAAAACGTTCGGGCTTATTTGCCGGAATGAGGTCGTATAAAGAGGCCAAAGTCCTGTCGCCGTTTCGGCCAAGCTTCGCATCCGGATGTACTTTATCGTCCAAAATTTGGTATTCCAATCCGATAGCCGATTGCCCGTGTGTATCTTCCTGTAAAGTCACAAAATACTTCACACCGCTGTTTGCCCCCGTGCTCATTCTGAACTCAAAAGACAAGTCAAACGCGCTGAATTGTTCTTTCGTCACAATATCGCCCACATTAGCGGCTTCTCCGCCTTTAGAACCCAATATAGTCATCGTTCCATTGCGCACGACCCAGCCCCCGGATTTCGTTGGAAAGGCCTCACCCGTAGCGCTTCTCCACCCGGTATTGGTTTTGCCGTCAAAAAGCAGCCTCCAGCCGTTATTCTTTTCATAGCTGGTCAAATTATTCGACACATAGTTCACTACGTAAACTCCCGGCGGAAAGGGCGCCGGAACCAGTTTGGTTGTTTTGATTCGGATGTTTTTGAAGTATATCTTCTTCCCCGCTTCAGATTCATTCTTACCGATGCTGTGAACCTGCAGGGCAAGGAAGCCGTTACGGTCTACCGTATCCACCATGTAGGCGACCGGTATACCGTTGACCCAGGTTTTGATCGAATTGCCGATACATTCTATTTTATAATGGTTCCATTGACCAACTTTATAAGCTGTTTTTGCCTTAGCGTTCAGTTCCACAGGATACAGCCAGTCGCGCCGGCCCTCGTCATAAATACCGCCTGACCACCTGCGGTGTGAGGGGTCAATCTCGACTTGCCGCCCGAATACTTTCCCTGCTCCGTTATTCCCCGCCTGGTCGTAATGACTGCGGGTTTGTACGCCCGAATTACTCGTGGTGTCATCAACTTTGTTGTCCAGTTCCAGCACAAAATCGCCGTATTCCTTTTGTGTGACTAAAAACGAGTTGGGCGAGTTAACGACGGTTGTCCCAACGATCATGCCGTTCTCAACAGAATAACCCGCCGAGCCGGTGGCCTGTTTCCAACCGTCCAGGTTTTTGCCGTTAAAAAGGCTCGTCCATTGGGATGACGGAGGGGTTTTGGTTTTTTTAGTTTGAGCGTTTACTGTTAATAGTCCGGCGAAAAAGACCAATAGTAACGAGATACGGTATTTTTTCATGATTACTTATTTATTCTATAAAAACGATGTCATTTCGACCGAGGAACGAGGGAGAGATCTTCAATGACTTTGAGGGCCTATTTGCATGACGCAAAAGAATTCTCTTTCGCGCCACCACATTCCCGCCCGGCTCCATCGAAATAACATTTTAAATTTAAACCAATTTCGGCTCCCAGCCCGGCTGATAGGTCCTTTGCCATAGTTTCATAGCAGTTTCGCTATTCGTGATCTTTCCATTCTTCGGATCGCAATGGAGCTCGGTGCCGGTACGCTGCGCGATGTTCGCCAAATGGCAAAGCAATACGCTTTTCGATGCTTCATCAACCGGTGACGTTAGCTTTTCTTCGCCCCTTACAGCGGCTACAAAATTCTTAAAATGATAAAAATCCAGGTTGCCGTTTGCGCTTTGGGTGTTATTCGGATCGGGCGCTACTTCTGATTTTACCTCCTTAACGACCTTATTCTTGGCGTCCAGTATTTTATAATCGCCGCCGCCTAAATTCACCAGGCTGCCGTTCTTACCATATATTATAAATCCCCTGCTGCTGCCTTCCACCGGGAAGTTGTTACAGGAGCGGCCCTCCCAGGTAATAGTTCCCTTATTGCCAAACTCGAACGATGCGACTTGTGTATCCGGAGTTTGCCAATCATCTTTATAGGCATACCGTCCGCCGGACGAGGTTACTTTGGTTGGATAATCCGTACCCAAAAACCAGCGGCAGCAATCTATCTCGTGCGTGCCGTTGTTGCAGGCTTCGCCAGTGCCCCAATGCCAGAACCAGTGCCAGTTGTAATGGACAAGATTGTCCTGGTATGCTTTACGTGGTGCCGGTCCCTGCCATAGTTCAAAATCCAATGTAGACGGAACGGGAATATGCTTGCCGATACCGATCGATTTCCGTTCGTTCGTATACCACGCTTTGGCAAAATAAACATCACCTATAGCCCCATCTTTTACTTCTTTTACAGCTTCGATCAACGATGGCATCGAACGCCTCTGGTTGCCCATTTGGATATGCTTGCCATATTTATGTAATGCCTGGCTGATCAGCTCGCCCTCGTGCGGGTTTTGTCCGCAAGGCTTTTCTACATAAACATGCTTGCCATGCGAAGCGCCTAAGATGGCAGCGGGCGTATGCCAGTGATCGGGCGCGGCTACGATAAGCGCGTCATAATCTTTCTTTTCAACCAGTTTGCGGATATCATGAACCAGTCCAGGTTTTTTTGGAGCATCTTTTAGCGCCTCAAAACCTTTTTTGATCGCCCCGGCTTCCACATCGCAGATATACGCTATTTCAACATTAGGTAATTGCGAATAACAATTGGCCAGGTAACTGCCTCTGCCGTTCAGGCCCATAACGCCTAAAACTACTTTATTACTGGGTGCGTTTTTACCAAAAACGGGGAAATTGAGAATGGTTAGCCCGGCGGTAGCCAGCGAGGCATCCCTTATAAATTTTCTGCGATGCATAATCAGTTAATGTTAGAATTGGTTTCTAAATGTAGGGATAAAACCGTTAAACAGGCAGCAATGTTTAAGGAATGTAACGGATTTGTTATTTACACATGTAGTTCGGTGATGACACGATACTTGAATACGTGATTTGATTTTAACGGACCCGGCAGGTATCTTTACCGCATGCTGCAAGTGAGTGAATTGTACGTTTATCCCGTTAAATCAATGGCTGGTATTGCCATGAATAAAGCTATGGTGACCGATCGGGGTTTTCAATACGACCGTCGCTGGATGCTGGTGGACGAGAACAATTTGTTTATCTCGCAACGTGAAGTAGCTGAGCTGGCGCTTATGCACGTAGAAATTGTGGGCGAAGGTTTGAAGATCACCTACCAGCCCAAAGCCTCTTCAATTATTATCCCATTCAAAGCGCAAACAGATGAATTCGCTGAGGTTATCATCTGGGACGATACCTGCATGGGGCAATTTGTTGGCAAAGAGACCGACGATTGGTTCGGCCGCATGCTGGGCATAGCCTGCAGGCTGGTTTATATGCCGGACAATTCCCTCCGCCATACCGACTCGCGGTATACACCGGATGGATATATTGCTTCTTACGGCGATGCATATCCTTTTCTTCTGATCAGCCAGGCCTCGCTGGACAACCTGAACAGCAAACTGAAAGATGCGTTGCCGATGGATCGCTTCAGGCCGAACATCGTTTTTACCGGCGGCGAGCCATTCGGGGAAGACCTTATGCATACCTTCACAATAGGTGATGTTACCTTCCATGGCGTGAAGCTTTGTGCAAGGTGTCCGATCCCGACCATCAATCAGCAAACCCTTCACAGGGGGAAAGAGCCCTTAAAAACCCTGGCAGGGTATCGTTTCAAAAACAATAAGATATTATTCGGGCAAAATCTTATCCATGAAGGTTCGGGATATATTTCTGTTGGAGATGAACTTAACGTTATCCAATTGAATCATGAAGAACGCTTCTTCATTTAGCCTTTGAAACAATACATAGCCTATATCACCTCATTGTCAATGATCATGACGAAGCTATTCAATTTTATACGGAAAAACTGCAATTCGAACTCGTTGAAGATACCATCCTGAGTAATAGTAAAAGGTAGGTTTTAGTCGCACCAAAAGGATGGCACGAACGTTGCATTTTGTTAGCCAAAGCAGTTAATAAACAACAAAGAAGCCGGGCAGGCAACCAAACCGGCGGCAGAGTTGTCCTGTTCTTACATACTGACAATTTTTGGCGAGATTATAACGGATGATTGACGAGGTGTGAAATTTATAAGGCCGCTTGCCGTAGAAGACTATGGTGCCGTTGAAGACCTATATGGCAATTTTTGGGATCTGATTAAAAAAAAATGAAAATTTTTTTCGCGCTTTAAGCACTTTAACATAACTGCCTAATTACTAATAAGATTTGAATATTTGGCTGAAGTTGATTTTAGACAAAAAACCGGCCTGGGATACTGGAAACGCAATATTTTGACAAACTTTTGAGGTTTAAAAACCGTAATAAGGGGCACAACAAAAAACTGAACATGAAATTCATTGAAACTCTAATTACCCCAATACTTAAGGCAGTAGGTGCAGTAGCCAACAACGGCATGGGAATTTTTAAGAAAAGGAAGAAATCAGCCTTTGACCCTAAGATCTCTTTAGGTTTCAACTTCTGAGAGTTCGCTCAAACAACATTTAAACAGACTAAAACAATTACTATAACATCACTGTGCTACCCATGCACTAGTGATGTTTTTGTTTTAAAAGGCTTTGTGTAGTTTAGTACTGATGAAACCCACGGTAACTATTGAATATTGCCCTAAATGTAACTGGCTGCTGCGCGCCGCATATATGGCGCAGGAATTCCTGACCACTTTTGCGGATGAATTGTATGGCGTAACGCTTCACCCAAGCGAAACGGCAGGGCATTACAGTATCAGCGTTGATGACGGCGTAATATTCGACCGGAAAGCCTACGGAGGGTTTCCCGAGATAAAGGAATTAAAACAAATGCTGCGCGATAAAGTAAATCCCGAAAAAAGTCTTGGACATTCGGATAAAAAATAAATGTATATTTACATAACCAAGCCATTATAGACCAATTATACCGACTTAATATATTTAGTTATCTTTGCCAGATTTTATTTTTTTAAATGTTATCAAAAAAGACAAAGTACGCCATTAAGGCCCTGGTGATCCTGGGCAAGAATGCCGATAAACCGCCTATGCAGATCTCGAAGATCGCCGAGGAGGAACGTATCCCCAAGAAATTTCTGGAACAAATTTTACTCGACCTGCGAAATGCGGGCTTCCTTTACAGTAAGAAAGGTGCGGGAGGCGGCTACAGTCTCAATAAGGATCCCAAGGATATTTACCTGGTCAGCGTAATGCGTATTACCGATGGGCCAATAGCGATGGTACCCTGCGCCAGCCTTAATTTCTACCATAAATGCGATGAGTGTAAATCGGAAACGACTTGTGGTATCCGCGATGTATTTGTGGAAGTTCGGGATGCAACGCTAAAGATACTATCTGAAACCAGTATCGCTGATGTGATAGCCCGCGAGGACGCTCTGATCAAATTCTGACCAATTCCACTTTAACCGGTAAGCAAATTGATTTTCTTTTTTGTGGGGGTATTTTTTTCCACACCGGGATACGGTGCATGAGAAAATTATTCACCTTTGTGCAAGCCGTCAATAATAAAATAAGCCGAAACGCATCTGTCTGGCTATAATTTCCGTAGAACAATCTTTTTGAAACTTTGGCTTGGATTTGGCTATATGCAAAATAGATTATCACTGTAATATTATTGTAAAAGTCTTAAATTTTAGATAAAACTCTACTACTTCTCTATACTATACATATATTTGGGAAAAATTTGTGAAAACTCGCCTTTTGGCTGCAAGAATAATTAAAAAAGATATGCAAAGCTTCCGTACCGAACTGGAAAACCCGATAGTCGAAAAAGACATTATCGATCTTGAAAAAAAGATCAGGGCATTTCGCGAGGGCAAAATACACGACGAGAAATTCAGGAGCCTGCGCCTTGCGCGTGGTGTATACGGACAGCGCCAACAAGGCGTGCAAATGGTGCGTATTAAGCTGCCGTTTGGCAAAGTTACTTTTAAACAGTTGCTGCGCATTGCGGATGTTTCGGACGAATACGCCAGCCATAACCTGCACTTAACTACCCGCCAGGATATACAGATACATTATGTAAGCCTTGATCGTACCCCACAGTTATGGGCCGAATTGGAGCGCGATGATATTACCTTGCGTGAAGCTTGTGGTAACACGGTTAGAAACGTGACCGCCTCTCCTACTGCCGGCATCGATCCTAAAGAGCCTTTTGACGTATCACCTTACGCGGATGCGGCGTTCAGGTTTTTCCTGCGCAACCCCATTTGCCAGGAAATGGGCCGCAAATTCAAGATATCTTTTTCATCAAGTGATGACGATACCGCTTATAGCTATGTCCACGATGTGGGCCTTATCCCTAAATTAAAAGGGAATGGCGACCGCGGTTTTAAAGTATTGCTTGGCGGTGGCCTTGGTGCGCAGCCTTTACTGGCAAGTGTTGTAGAGGAGTTTCTGCCGGAGGATCAGCTCATACCTTATATAGAATCAATTATCCGCGTTTTCGATCGTTACGGCGAACGTAACAATCGCAATAAAGCACGGCTAAAATACCTGATACAGAAAATAGGCCTGGAGGAAGTGTTGCGTTTGGCAAAGGAAGAAAGGATCGCCAATAAGGTGAAGACCTATCCTATCAACCGCGATGCAGTAGATGAACCTGTTCTCCCTGCTGAAATTGTTATTCCTGAGGTTAGCATAGACAATCAACTGCGTTACGAGCTATGGCTCGCGACTAATGTGTTCGAACAGAAGCAGAAAGGCTATTACGGCGTATACATTAAAGTAACGATGGGCGATATCCACACCGATGTTGCGCGTAAAATGGTTGACGCCATTAAACCTTATGTGGCCGATGAGATACGTATCACACAAAACCAGGGCCTGCTATTAAAATATGTGAGGAAAGAAGCTTTGCCGGCGTTGTACGCAGCATTGACCGAAATAAATATGTCGGCCCCGGGCTTTGATAGCGTTGCCGACGTTACTACCTGTCCGGGTACGGATACCTGTAATTTGGGTATTTCTAACAGTATGACCTTGTCTGCGGTATTGGAAGACCTGGTATATAGTGAGTACGAAGATTTTGTTTTGAACCGCGAGATCAAAATAAAGATCAGTGGCTGTATGAATTCATGCGGGCAACATGGTTTGGCGCACATTGGTTTTCACGGAAGCTCATTGAAAGCCGGCCTGAAAGTATTGCCATCGGTACAGGTACTGCTTGGCGGCGGAACCGTTGGCGATGGTATAGGCCGTGCTGCTGACAAAGTGATCAAGGTTCCTGCAAAAAGGGCGACTCATGTCTTGAGAGCCGTCTTGGACGATTACAGAGCTAATTCGATAGAAGACGAGACTTTTCACAACTACTACGATAGGCAGGGCAAGGACTACTTTTACCAATTGTTAAAACCCCTGGCCGATCTGACCAATTTGACGGAAGAAGAATTCGTGGATTGGGGTCACGAAGAAACGTTTGCAACCGCTATCGGCGTGGGTGAATGTGCCGGTGTAATCATCGACCTGGTGGCAACGCTGCTTTATGAGGCCGATGAGAAAAAAGGCTGGGCAGAAGAAGCATTCGCCAGGGGTGCCTGGGCCGATTCGATATACCACGCTTACAATACTTATATAAGCGCTGCGAAAGCATTGTTGCTGGATAAAAACATCAACAGCAGTACCCAGGTCGGTATTATAAAAGAGTTTGATGCACAATATGTTGATCCGGGCGAGTTTGCTTTAGACGGCACATTCAACGACCTGGTGTTGCAGATCAATAAAAACGAACCTTCGGAAGAGTTTGCCCGTACATACCTGGCATCCGCAAAAGAGTTTTTTGAAGCCGTAAAGGCAAAAAGAGAGGCATTGGTACAATCATGATGGATACTAAAACAAAAAAAGAAATTAAAGAGCCCCGTATTACCCTTGTCGGGGCGGGTCCGGGCGACGCCGAACTGATCACCATAAAAGGCATCAGGGCACTCAAAACAGCTGATGTGGTACTCTACGACGCATTGGTAAATGAAGAGTTATTGGAGTTCGCTCCTGAACATGCTACTAAAGTATATGTAGGTAAGCGTTCCGGCGATCATTCACATTCGCAAGAGGCCATTAACCAGCTGATGATCGATTACGCTTTGAACTACGGCCATGTGGTCCGCTTAAAAGGCGGCGATCCGTTTGTTTTTGGTCGCGGTTATGAAGAACTGGATCATGCAGCTTCATACAGCATTCCGGCGGAAGTGATACCCGGTATTTCAAGCTCCATCGGTGTTCCCGGCTTGCAGCACATACCGGTTACCCATCGCGGTTTAAGCGAAAGCTTTTGGGTAGTTACCGGCACCACAATGGACGGCCAGGTATCATCCGATCTGTTTGATGCGGCAAAAACAAAAGCTACCGTAGTTGTATTAATGGGTTTACGCAAGCTGGCCGAGATCGTGAAGATATACCAGGCCGAAGGTAAGAACCGCTTACCGGTTGCGGTGATACAAAGCGGATCGACTGAAAATGAAAAAGTTGCCGTTGGTATCATTGATACTATAGTTGAATTGGTTGAAGAAAAGAAAATAAAGTCGCCGGCGTTGATCGTTATAGGCGAAGTAGTTTCACTTCACCCCATGTTCCAGCCGATCAGGGAATTTTATGACATTATCGCCCAGGAATAACGAAATGGCTACGATTCAGTATGAGAAAACGGAAGGCAATCAATTGTTTCCCGTTTTTTTGAAGCTGAACGACTTGCATACGGTGCTTGTTGGCGGTGGCAATGTTGGTTTGGAAAAACTGACAGCCATCGTTTCAAACAGTCCGAAAGCAAGGGTCACTGTTATTGCTAATGAGTTTTTACCTGAAGTACACAATCTGGCATCTACATACCCGGGTATAAAAGTCTTACAAAAACCCTTTGTGGATACCGACCTGGACAATGCGGATATTGTTGTGGCTGCCACAAATGATCACACCTTAAATACTTATATCAGGGAATCGGCGCACGAGCGCAAACTTTTAGTGAATGTTGCCGACAAACCCGACCTGTGCGATTTCTATTTAGGATCGATCGTACAAAAGGGCGACCTGAAGCTCGCTATCTCTACCAATGGAAAATCGCCAACTATGGCAAAAAGGCTGAAGGAAGTTTTGAATGAAAGCCTGCCGGGGGAACTGGATGTAAGCTTACAGCAAATGAATGAGCTAAGAAATTCCCTTTCCGGCGATTTCGCCTATAAAGTAAAACGACTGAACGAGGTAACCTCGGTATTGGTAGATAAAAAAGTCGAAAGAAATAAAGGCCTTATCTGGCTGATATGGGGCACCATTGTTTTAGCGATAGCTATTACTGTTTATGCCTTATGGAACAGGGACCAGGATTTCAGGATATACATAGAAGGCATTAACCCGGTATTTTATTACTTCCTTGGCGCGGGCTTTATTTTCGCATTGATCGACGGTGCTATTGGTATGTCGTACGGCGTAACCTCTACCACTTTTTCACTTTCGATGGGTATTAGTCCGGCAGTAGCTAGCATGGGCGTCCATTTATCAGAAGTGCTGAGCAATGGTATTGCCGGCTGGATGCATTACCGCATGGGTAATATCAACTGGAAAATGTTCAAGCTGTTGCTTATACCCGGTATTATCGGCGCGGTGCTGGGAGCATATGTTTTATCATCGTTGGAACACTACAGCACGTATACCAAGCCTTTTGTTTCCCTGTACACCTTGATACTGGGCATTGTGATATTGAAAAAGGCATTCCAGGTAGGAAAAAAACGTGTTAACGGAAAGATCCAAAAGATCGGCTTATTAGGGTTTGGCGGTGGCTTCATCGACGCTGTCGGCGGTGGCGGCTGGGGCTCTATCGTATTATCCACATTGATCGCTGGCGGACGTCATGCCCGGTTCTCCTTAGGGACCGTAAAATTGTCCAGGTTCTTTATCGCATTGATGAGCTCCCTTACTTTTATTACCATGTTGAGTGGCGCGCATTGGGAGCCTGTCGCAGGATTAGTGATAGGGAGCGCATTGGCATCACCTATTGCGGCGAAGATATCCAATAGATTATCGGCCAAAACATTAATGATGGCCGTATCAATTATCGTGATTATTGTGAGTATCAATAGCATTGCGAAGTTTTTACTGAAAGTTTTATAACATGACGCCGTTAGAAAATATAAAACAAGAGATCGAAGGATTGCAACCGGTTGAAGCGCTGACTTTATTAGCTGCTAAATTTCCCGGCGAGATCATATTTTCGACAAGCTTTGGCTGGGAAGACCAGGTGATCACACATATGATCTTCACCAATAACCTGGCGATCAAAGTATTTACCCTCGAAACGGGTCGGCTTTTCCCTGAAACCTACTACGTTTGGAACCGAACGATGGAAATGTACGGCAAGCCGATACATGCCTACTACCCTAATAATGAATTGCTGGAACAAATGGTAAATGCTAAAGGGCCAAGCAGTTTTTATGAATCGGTTGAGAACCGTAAGGAGTGCTGCGGAATACGTAAAGTTGAGCCTTTGAACCGTGCGCTGGCAGGCAATAAATGCTGGGTGACTGGTATCCGTGCAGAGCAATCAGTTGACCGCCAGTTTATGGGTAATTTGGAGTGGGATGAGCAGCATAATTTGATTAAATTTCACCCGATTTTTGGCTGGACCTTGGAACAGGTAAAAGAATATATCAGGTTACACAATGTGCCTTATAATACATTGCATGACAGGGGTTTCCCGAGCATTGGCTGCCAACCGTGCACACGGGCCGTGCAGCCGGGAGAAGATTTCCGCGCCGGGCGCTGGTGGTGGGAAGATCAAAGCAAAAAGGAATGCGGTTTGCATGAAGTAAGTAAATAATGACTGAATTATCGAATTATTGAATTATCGATTTGCCAACTATCAAATAATTCAATAAGTCAGTAATTCAATAAATCAATAATTGTTAATGAAAGAGCAGTTGGATTATTTAGATGAGTTAGAGGCGGAAGCCATATACATCCTGCGCGAGGTTGCGGGGCAGTTTGAAAAGCCTGCCTTGCTGTTTTCAGGCGGTAAGGATTCTATCACCCTGGTTTACCTGGCCCTGAAAGCATTTCGCCCGGGTAAGTTTCCTTTCCCGCTGGTGCATATCGATACGGGTCACAACTTTGATGAGGCAATCCTTTACCGCGACCAGATGATTGAGCGCATCGGTGAGAAGCTGATTGTAGGGTATGTGCAGGACGATATTGACGCCGGTCGCGTGGTGGAGCAAAAAGGCAAGAACGCCAGTCGTAATCAATTGCAAACGGTGACTTTACTGAATACCATAGCAAAGCACCAATTTGACGCCTGTATCGGCGGCGCACGACGTGACGAGGAAAAGGCACGTGCCAAGGAACGAATCTTCTCGGTTCGTGACGAGTTTGGCCAATGGGACCCTAAACGTCAGCGACCTGAATTGTGGAACCAGTACAATGGCAAGATACACAAAGGTGAGAATGTGCGTGTGTTCCCTATCAGCAACTGGACCGAATTGGACGTATGGAATTATATCCGCAGGGAAAATATTCCACTACCGACGCTTTACTTCGCCCATGAGCGTGACGTCATCACCCGTAATGGTGTGTATATGGCTGCTTCGCCTTTTTTGAACATGGACAGTGAAGATGTTGTAGAGCGTAAAAACGTGCGGTTCCGCACCGTCGGCGATATGTCATGTACTGCTGCGGTTGAGTCTTATGCTACATTGATCGACGATATTATTGACGAAATAAGCTCTTCGAAAATTAGTGAACGCGGCGCACGCATGGACGATAAAGTGAGTGAAGCCGCAATGGAAGACCGTAAGAAAGGAGGCTATTTTTGATTTCAAAAGTCGAATTTGGAATTTGCAATTTATACACCGCAGGCTAAAATTCGAAATTGAACATCCGAAATCCGAAATTAAACAATATGAATATTTTAAAATTTTTAACAGCCGGTAGTGTTGATGATGGCAAAAGTACCCTGATCGGTCGCCTTTTGTATGATAGCGAAGCTATATTAGTTGACCAGCTAGAGGCGTTACAGCGTTCGAACCGTAAGAATGATGACGGTACTATCGACCTGGCCATTTTGACCGACGGCTTAAAGGCTGAGCGCGAGCAAGGAATTACCATCGATGTCGCTTACAAATATTTTCAGACGGAAAAACGCAAATTCATAATAGCGGACACGCCGGGGCATATCCAGTATACCCGCAATATGGTTACCGGGGCATCCAACTCAAACCTGGCTATTATCCTGATCGACGCGCGTAAAGGTGTGATCGAGCAGACCATACGCCACTCCTTTTTGGTTGCTTTATTAGGCTTGCCGCAAGTAGTAGTTGCGGTGAATAAAATGGACATGGTCGATTTCAGCGAAGATGTCTTTAATAAGATCGTTGAGGACTATAAAAAACTGGCTGCTAAAGTCGGGTTGAATAATATCACCTATATCCCGGTAAGCGCGCTGAAGGGCGACAACATTGTTTATCCATCCGTAAGGATGCCCTGGTTTAAAGGCAGCAGTCTGCTTGCGCATTTGGAAACCGTGGAAATTCCTGTTGATACGGAGAGCGACCACGCGCGTTTCCCGGTACAGTGGATCATCCGTCCGCAAACAGACGATCTGCATGACTACCGCGGCTATGCCGGGCGGGTATCCAGCGGTTCGTTCCGTGTAAACGATAAAATAACCGTATTGCCTTCGGGCTTTAATTCGAAGATCAGCAAGATAGAATTATTGGATAAAGAGCCCGAGGCCGCGTTAGCCGGCATGTCGGTTACCTTACATCTTGAAGACGAGATCGATATCAGCCGCGGTGACATATTAGTAAGCGCGCACAATCAACCTGTCGTTTCGCAGCATATCGAAGCAGATCTGTGCTGGATGGACACCAAAGCTTTAGACACATCGCACACCTACTTTATTCAGCACAACAGCAAAGTAACCCGGTGCCGCATACGTGAAATCCTCTATAAGGTGAATATCAACACACTTGAAAAGGAATTTGTTGAAGATTTCCGCCTGAATGATATCGGACGAATTGTCATCAAAACTGCTGATCCGCTTGCTTTTGACCTGTTCCAGAACAACAAATCCAACGGCGGTGCTATCCTGATCGATAGCCGCACCAATGTGACGGTCGGCGCGTTGATGTTCAGGGCCAATGCCGACTAACTATAAAATGGAATCATTATAGATCAATCAATAAACTCCCCGGCGACGGGGTTTTTTGTTGCAACATCTTTGTTACATAATATTAATGAAATAATTTAGCACCACTTTTGCGCGTGTAAAAGTCATTCTATACATACCATGCAGCAACGGCTGAAGACTTTCCGGATATTTTTTTCCTTAACTGCTTTGTTATTTGTCGCCAAACCTTTTTTGGGCTTCGGAGCGTTTAATCCGCAATCTCAGCCGCGCATATCCCACACCATTTTGGTTAAAAGTTTTACTAAACGTAAGCCCGAAAGCTTGGAGGATGCCGATGCTAAAGCCGAAGCTGTGCACCGGCAATTGTCAAATCCCCTAATGGTTTTGCTTTCTGCTATCAGCTTTTTATTAGCGGCTTTATTACCTGCGTCGATCGAAAGATTTATCAAATTGACCGGACGGTTGATATCTGACATCCGAACTTCGCTCTTGCCTCCTGGACGGGCTTACTTGCTCGCAGGCAAACTTACCATCTGATTTTATCTGAAGGCCTACCGGTCCGTTTGCATGGCATTGCCCATGTGATCTTTCTATTCCATCCAGATAATTAATCATTTCATCAAAATGCTACAATTGAATAAAAGCCTGATACTCGGCGCATTATTATCGGTGTCGGTAATAACAGTCAAAGCTCAGCAAATGACGCCCCCGGTTACGTTAAAACAATTACTGGCCCGTGTCGACCATAATGCCCCTACTTTGATAACGGACTCATCCGCTATAAGAATACGACAAGCACAAGCGGCAGAAATACGTAATAACTGGCTTCCCAATTTAAAATTGAACTACCAGGCCGATATCGGCACCAGCAACAATGTTACCGGACCTTACTTTGGTTTTGGTATTATCCCCTCAAGTTCGGGCGGTATTCATCCGACAAATGTGACTACCGCACTTTCTGCCAACCTGGGGATTGCTTCACTGGATTGGAACGTCTATAACTTCGGGTACTATGGCGCTCAAAACAGGGTGGCCCGTTCTAATATACAGGTTGAACAAAATAATTTCACGCAGTCCAAATATGAATTGGAGGCCTTTACCATAAACAATTATCTCCAGTTAATGAGTTTACAGGATTACCTGAATATACAAGCGCGAAATATACAACGAACACAAAATATCCTGCGTTCCGTAGTTTCGCTTACAAAAAGCGGTGTCAGGCCTGGTGTGGATACCAGCATTGCCAACGCCGAATTATCTAAAGCAAGGCTGAATTATATTGAATTGAACAATCAATTGCAGCAGGTACAATTACAGCTATCTGCGATCAGCGGATTGCCCTATCAATCAATAGTTGCAGATACCCTGGTAGAAGATCAGCTGATCACCGCCCCTATCGGTGTATTCAATGCTGACACGGCCGGGCACCCTATTATTAATTTCTACCAATCGCTTTACCAAAACAGCAAACTGCAGGAGGATGTGGTCAAGAAGCAATATAACCCTAAGATATCGCTTGAGGGTGCCGCCTGGAGTCGCGGCTCCAGCGTTGACCCGGAAGGAAACTACAATAGCCTATCAACCGGGTGGGGCTTTCAGCGCGATAACTATTTAGTCGGGTTGGGTATTTCTTACAATATTTTCGATCTGCGCCGAAGACAATTAAAATTAAATACCCAAAAAACGGAAACCGACTATTTCCGCAATAAGCTCGAGGAGCAGAAGGTGTTGCTTGCCTCCGGGGCCAGCCAGGCCAACGCCCAGATGCAAACCGCCCGTCAAAGATTAAGGGAAATCCCCAATCAGCTTAGGGCCGCTACAGAAGGCTATCGTCAAAAGTTGTCGCTTTACAAGAATGGTTTGACGGATATAATTGAACTCGACGCCGCTTTAAGCATATTATACCGCGCCGAAACCGATTACGTGCAGGCTAAATATGCCTTCACAAACGCCTTATTCAACCAGGCCATAACCGACAACCAGGTAAATACAATTTTAAACATCTTAAAATAATCAGAAATTATGTCAATGGTCACATCCGCGCTGAAAAGGCCCATCACCGTCATCGTTATCACGGCGAGCCTTTTGATATTCGCAGTGCTAAGTGCTATCAATATACCGATAGATATTTTTCCAAAACTAAACTTGCCTACTATATACGTAATAGAATCGTATGGCGGCATGTCTCCGCAGCAAATGGAAGGCTTTTTCTCAACCCGTATGCAGGATCAATTCCTCTATATCAATGGGGTGAAAACGATTACCAGTAAAAATATAACTGGTTTAACGCTTATTAAATTGTCGTTTTATGAGAGTACAAACATGGCGGAAGCGTCCGCACAGGTTGCCTTGCAGGTAAACCGCGCGATGAAATTTTTTCCTCCCGGCGCTCTGCCACCACAAGTAATTCGCTTTGACGCGTCTTCCTTACCTGTCGGTGAGTTGGTATTGTCAGCAAGCGGACGCAGCCTTAAAGATATTTATGATATGGCAACTACGCGAATAAGACCGTTATTTGCATCAGTCCCTGGCTTGTCCGCGCCCCCGCCTTTTGGCGCCAACTCGCGTTCAATCGTATTAAGTGTTGACCCTGACAAGCTGCGAAGCTATAATTTAACTGCTGATGAGGTAGTTGAAGCAGTGGCGAAGTTTAATGTGATGACACCCTCGGGTTATTTGCGGCTGAATAATATCATGTTTACTACCACAGTCAACACATTAGAAAAAAAGGCGCAAGACTTTGGAGATATCCCTGTAAAAACCCAAAATGGCGTGACTGTTTTTGTAAAAGACGTTGCAAGGGTTGCCGATGCGGCAGATGTTACAGTTGATTATGCTCTTATTAACGGAAAGCGTTCCGTATACATTCCTGTCATAAAAACAGCCGATGCTTCTACCTGGTCAGTGGTACAGGATTTGAAAAAGAGAATACCCGAGATGCAGAGTTTGCTGCCGACCGACGTAAAGATATCTTACGAATTTGACCAGTCTGTATTTGTGGCGAATGCAGTGAAAAGCTTAATGACAGAGGGTGGTCTGGGCGCATTGCTTACAGGGCTAATGGTATTACTTTTCCTTCGTGATTTAAGGAGCAGCCTGATCGTGGTGATCACCATACCGGTGTCTATTTTGATCGGCGTACTGCTTTTGAGCCTTTTCGGGCAAACCATCAATATTATGACTTTGAGCGGATTGGCTTTAGCTATAGGTATTTTGGTCGATCAGGCGACCGTAACTATTGAAAATATCCACCAGCACCTGGAGATGGGCAAGCCTAAACGCCTGGCCATTTATGATGCCTGCGAGGAAATATCATTTCCGTTATTGCTTATCCTGTTATGTATCCTTGCAGTATTTGCACCGTCCTTCCTGATGAATGGTGTGCCGAAGGCGATGTTCCTGCCTCTTTCATTGTCTATAGGCTTAACCATGATCGTGTCCTATGTCCTGGCTCAAACCCTGGTGCCGATATTAAGCAACTGGATGATCAAAGCTGACCGGTACCGGCCTTATGAACACGGACATATACACGCGCATGCAGGCGAAGCCCTGAACCGGGATGAGCAGCTTCAAATCAATAAACACCTGGAGGCTGAACAAGAACATCCCGAAAAAAATGATTTTTTTGAAAGGATCAAGCTTCGTTTCATTCATGTGCTCCAAAAATTAATGCCTAATAAGTATATCATTGTGCCAATTTACCTGGTGTTAATGATTGGATTAGCTGGTATTTGCTTCGTGGTAATCGGCAAGGATATGATGCCGAAACTGAACAACGGGCAATTCCAGATCCGTATTAAAGAACCTGACGGGACGCGTTTGGAAAGAACCGAAGATGCATTAAAGCAAGTATTAAAAATAATTGATAAAACGGTCGACAATAAGGTATCCATAACCTCAGCTTATGTTGGTTTAGTGCCAAGCAGTTACGGAACCAGTAACCTTTATGTTTTTAACGCCGGTACAAATGAAGCAGTGTTGCAGGTTGAACTTGATCCGGACTACAAGGTGAATACGGATGAACTAAAGGACGCGCTCCGAAAAAATATTGCTTATGCTTTACCCGATCTTAGAATAACCTTTGAGCCGATAGACCTGACCGAAAAGATCATGAGCCAGGGTGCATCTAACCCCATTGAAGTGCGTGTAGCAGGCAAAGATATGGCGCAGATCGAGGGTTATGCGGATAAACTTATTGATAAATTAAAACAGATCAGTTACCTGAGAGATGTGCAAATACAACAGCCCCTTAAGGTGCCGGTTATAGCCATTACGCTCGACAGGCTTAAAGTAGCGCAGTTTGGATTAAATGTTACTGATATCGGGCGTTCTGTAACTGCCAGTACCTCATCAAGCCGTTTTACTGAAAAGAATCAATGGCTGGATGAAAAAGTTGCCTACACTTACCAGGTGCAAGTGCAAATACCCGAATATGTGATGAATACGATGGACGAGTTAAAAGAAATACCGCTGCTAAAAGGGCGTAGCACCCCTACACTTGCGGATGTAGCTGATTTTAAAGTGGTTTACGAACCCGGTGAATACGATCGTACAGGTCCAAGGCGCTTTGTGACAGTTGGCGCCAATATCTATAAGAAAGACCTGGGCGCCGCGACAACAGCGGTACAGAATGCTTTGAAATCCATCGGGGCACCGCCCAGGGGCTTGGTGGCTGAAGTTAAAGGCATGTCAAATTTGCTTACCGATACCTTAAGCAGTCTTCAAAATGGATTGATGTTTGCCATCCTGGTTATATTTTTATTGCTGGCGGCCAATTATCAGTCGTTTAAGTTATCGTTAACCGTACTGGTAACTGTTCCGGCGGTAATATTAGGCTCGTTAACGGCTTTATTGTTAACGGGTTCCACACTAAACCTGCAATCCTATATGGGTATGATCATGAGCACGGGAGTTTCCGTGGCTAATGCCATTTTAATTGTGACCACCGGTGAGAGTCTCAGGCTGGAGTTTAAAGATTCCACCCGTGCTGCCATCACCAGCGCTTCCGTCCGTTTGCGACCCATTCTTATGACCAGTTGCGCTATGATCGCCGGCATGGTTCCAATGGCGTCCGGCTTGGGTGAAGCCGGTGAGCAGTCGGCTCCGCTTGGCAGAGCAGTTATCGGCGGCTTGTTCGCGTCAACCTTTGCCGCCTTGTTTATTTTACCGATGGTATTTGCCTGGATACAGGAAAAAACCTCTTACGAATCGCCGGCACTGATGCCTGAAAATGAAATCGAAATAAAACCATCAAATGCATAAAATCAAAATGAAATATAGAATCTTATTTTTCGCAGCACTAACGTTATCATTAGCTGCCTGCTCGGGTAATCACAAGCCCGTTGATCTCGCCGATGCTAAAAAAACCGCAGCAAATTCCTATCAAACCGGTACGGTGACCGAAAAGACACTTTCCGGTTCTGCGCGGCTGCCGGGGCAATTGCAGGCATTTTACGAGGTGAACATTTTTCCAAAAGTGAATGGCTTTGTCAAAAATTTGTATGTCGATCGCGGTTCAGTTGTAAAAAAAGGCCAGTTATTGGTTGTGCTGGAAGCGCCCGAAATGGAATCGCAACTGCAGGCGGCTAACTCGCGCTACGTGCAGGCGCAGGAAAACGCTGTTGCCAGCAAGGAAAAGTATGAACGCCTGAGTGAGGCGGCCAAAGAGCCGGGATCCGTATCGCAACTGGATATTGATGACGCGCTGGCCCGGATGAAGGCCGATCAGGCTATGGTCAATTCAGAGCGGTCAAACGTCGAATCGGTACGCACCATGGAAGATTACCTTAAGATCTATGCGCCGTTTGACGGTATGATCACCCAGCGGAATATTTCACCGGGTACCCTGGTTTCGCCGGGCAAGACAGCAGATCAGCCTATGCTGGTATTGCAGGATATTAACAAATTACGCCTTTTGGTTTACATACCCGAAGACTATGTAGATAAGGTAAACTTATCGAAACCCGTAACTTACATTCTTAACGCGATGCCCGGTCAACCTCAAAAAGCAAAGATCAGCCGTTCAGCAAATGCCTTGAGCACCCTGCACCAGGAAGCTATAGAGATTGATATAGCCAACAAACAAAACCAGCTCAAACCGGGAATGTACGCCGAAGTACAGATACCTATGCTGTCAGGTGCGAAATCGTTATTAGTCCCCAACAATGCTATTGTGCGTTCAACTGAACGTGAATATGTTATAGCCGTCAACAATGGCAAGACTAACTATGTTGACATCAAAGAAGGCCTGGCAAGTCACGACTCAACCGAAGTATTCGGTAATTTGAAGCCCGGTACCACTATCATTACCAATGCCAATGATGAGATAAAAGCCGGCCTCGCGGTTAAATAATTTCTTCAATTTACCCATCAGCAAAGCGCTATGCTCATTTTTTTGCTGATGGGTAATTACTTTTAGTAAATATTCTATATTTAAGTGATATATGTAACCACTTGTCTAATAATTAGATATACAGAAGTAGCTTCCTCCATTTAAGTTTTTTTACAGAAAATATTTGCTAGTGCGCTTTATGGTTTTATATTTGTACTACTAAATTGATAGACAATATAGAATTAATAGACTTTATTACATAAAACGAGCACAACAATAATGAAAACTTTCTACACTAAAACAATTCTGCTTCTATCCCTGCTTATCGCGATTGCTGTTACTGCAAACGCGCAGCAAAGTGAGGATCTACTAAATGTACTGATCAAAAAGAACGTCATCACACAACAGGAAGCGGACTCGATTCGCTCCGATCAGGCTGTGAAAGCCCAGAAGAAGCTGGATGATGAGAAGAAGAACCAGCACGGTATTTATATTGGCAGCAAGGCATTGCAATTAAGCGGGCTGGTTCAATCTGAATATGTAGGTAACGCGCAAGCGGGTACAAACAATTCGTTCAGCTTGCATCGTGCGAGGCTTGATGTAAAAGGTGATATCAATAGCAACTGGAACTACGAGGTGTACACGGAGTTTGCCGCTACCACCAAACTGCTGGATGCCTATACAACGTATAAAATTGCCGATTTTCTTAAGGTATCGGCCGGACAATATAAGATAGCTTTTTCGCTGGAAAGCCTTATCGCTGATAGCCAGTTAGAATTTATAGACCGTACACAGGTTGTTAATGCGCTTTCCGGCAGATCGACCGATGTTATCGGCAATCAGAACGGTCGTGATATAGGCGTGTGGGTGAGCGGCAACTTTGCCAGAGTAAACAACCAAAACCTTTTTGACTACACGCTTGCCATTTATAACGGCGCAGGATACGACGTCACGGCGGATAATAACAACCGTAAAGATATCGCGGCCCGGCTTGGTATTCACCCTATTCAAAACCTGGTTATATCAGGTGATATCTATAGGGGCCTGGGCAATTACGGCACTCCTGCCAAAAACCAAACACGCAATCGTTATGGTGTTGATGGCCGCTATACCATAGGTGGTTTAGCGCTCCAGGCTGAGTATGATTATGGAACAGATGGCACGATACAAAGAGACGGCTGGTATGGGCAGGCTTCATATTTCGTCCTTCCAAAGCACCTGCAACTAGCTGCCCGCTATGATACTTACGACCCTAACGACGCATCAACAACTAAAGTCCGCACCAACTATTATTATTACGCGGTCAACTACTTCTTTAACAACTGGACCAAGCTGGCTGTGAACTACATTGATCGCCACGATGCAACCACCCAGGTAAAAAACAATTTATTGGAAGTTCAGCTTCAGGTTGCTTTCTAAACCATTTAACTGATTCAATATGAAAAAGATATTTTTCCGCAAGCAAACCATTATAAGTTTAATAGCTGCTATAGGTGTGACGGTTATTTTGTCGTCATACAAAAAGAATGAAGTTCTGCCTGTTGCAGACGATCTGAAAGGCACCATCAATATCTCAGGAGCATTCGCCCTCTACCCTATTACTGTAAAATGGGCTCAGGAATTTAAAAAGATTCACCCGAACGTCGTCTTTAACATTTCTGCCGGGGGGGCGGGTAAAGGCATTACTGATGCGCTGTCAGGATTGGTTGATATCGGGCTGGCTTCCAGGGATATTAGTCCCGAAGAAGTTAAAAAAGGCGCTTATACCATTTACGTGACCAAAGACGCCGTGGTACCGACCTTCAATACCGCGAATCCTGATGCCGCGGCCTTATTAGCGAAAGGCGTAAAACGTAACCAGTTTGCCGATTTATTTGTGAACGGCAATATCAAGAATTGGAACCAACTGGCAGGAAAAGTATCTGTACCTATCCACATTTACACCCGTTCAGATGCTGCAGGCGCTGCCGAAACATGGGCCAAATATTTCAATAAGAAGCAGGAAGATCTGCTGGGTGTTGGTGTATACGGTGATCCTGGATTGGCTCAAGCCGTAAAGAAAGATGTTACAGCTATTGGCTACAATAACCTGGCGTACCTATATGACCTGAAAACACGCAAGCAGGTTGACGGGGTACATGCGTTGCCTATCGATATCAATGGCAATGGAAAAATCGATGCAGATGAGAATTTCTACGACACCATCGATCATTTGACTGACGCCATTGCTGATGGCAAATATCCTTCGCCACCGGCACGAAACCTTGGATTCTTGTTTAAAGGGAAGCCAGCAAAACCAGAGTTAGTGGCTTTTGTGAAATATGTGCTAACCGATGGTCAGAAGTTTGTGGACGAGAATGGGTACATCGTGCTGTCCAAACAAAAGATAGCTGATGAATTGAAGAAGGTAAATTAATACCAGTTGAAGTAGTTGCAAAGGTTGTAATAGTTGTAGTGGTTAAACTCTGCAACTAATACAACCGCTTCAACTTTTACAACCAGTACAACCAAACTTAAATGCAATCGTTCCGGTTAATAAAAGATAAAATCTATTCCAAACTCATGCTGGTGCTTACTCTGGCATCCGTTTCTATTGTTATTTTGATTGGCGTGGGTTTGTATTATAAGTCCATACCGGTACTGCACAAACTATCGTGGGGCACACTGCTAACCTCAAGCCAATGGAAACCGCTCAAAGGGTTATTTGGCTTTTTCCCATTTATCATGGGTACGCTTTGGGTTACGGCAATTTCTATAATCATCGCCCTCCCACTTTGCCTGCTGACCTCATTTTATATTACCGAGTACGCACCAAGCCGCATCCGGAAAATATTGGTGCCCTTCGTCAACCTGCTTTCAGGCATACCGCCGGTAATTTTCGGCGTGTGGGGTGTGTTATTTATCATTCCTTTGATCCAAAATCACATCGCGCCGCATTTTGTCGAATTTTCTACCGGGTATAGCGTACTGGCAGGCGGGATCGTGCTGGCAGTAATGATATTCCCGTTGATCGTCAGTATAGTTTGCGAGGTACTCAATACAATACCCAAAGAGCTAAAAGATGCCTCGCTTGCTTTAGGGGCCACCAAATGGGAAACCATCCGCAAGGTATCCATCCGCAAAGCGTCCCCCGGTATAATCGCGGCGGTGGTGCTGGCTATATCACGCGCTTTTGGCGAAACGATAGCGGTTTTGATGGTATGCGGCAATAATGCCGTTGTACCCCACTCTGTATTTGATCCGGGGTATCCCCTGCCTGCGCTGATCGCCAATAATTACGGCGAAATGCTGTCCATTCCAATGTATGAATCGGCGCTGATGTTTGCGGCTCTGCTGCTGTTTATCATCATTTTCCTGTTCAATATTATATCCAGGATCATACTGATCCGGGTAGAAAGGAGGCTGGCGGCATGATCAGGCGCAAACTCGAGGAAAATTTCTTCCGCGTATTGATGGTACTGGCAACTATTGCAGTCGCGGGCAGTTTTTTCCTGATCGTGGGTACGATATTTTATAAAGGCGTCCCTTTCATGAACTGGGACATGATCACCAAAATTCCAGGCGGAGGCTTCTATATCGGTAAGGAAGGTGGTGTATTGAACGCAATTATCGGTTCACTTTACGTAGCCGGCGGCGCGACTATTCTTGGCCTGTTGGTCAGTATCCCGGTTGCGATATATATAAATATGTACCTGTCGGGCAAAAACTTTATCGTCAACTCATTGCGCATCATTTTCGATGTGCTGTTCGGTATACCATCTATCGTTTATGGTGCGTTCGGCTTCCTGATCATGGTTTATTTCGGTATCCGGGCATCGTTACTGGGAGGTATCCTGGCGGTCACGTTGCTTGTTATTCCTATACTCGTACGTACGCTGGATGAAGTTATCCGCACAGTGCCCAGGGAATTGCGCGATGCTTCGTTATCACTTGGTGCTACCCGATGGGAAATGTCAAAAGTGATCTTACGGCAGATCAGGCCCGGGATATTTACGGCTATCCTGTTATCATTCGGTCGCGGTATTGGCGACGTGGCTTCGGTACTTTTTACTGCCGGCTTTAGCGATAATATACCAACCTCACTGCATCAGCCCGCGGCAACGTTGCCACTGGCTATCTTTTTCCAGTTGGGCAGTCCCGTTGAGGAGGTCCAGGGCCGGGCTTATGCATCGGCTTTAATATTAACTATCGTAGTGCTTATCATCACCGTTTTGTCTTCTGTTTTGTCTAAACGGTTCTCAAAAAATAGCATTTAACATGACCAACAACCCGCATATCAGCGTACAGCATCTTAATGTTAACATCGGCGACAACCCGATACTGAAAGACATTACGATCAACATTCCCAATAAAAAGGTGATATCCATTATCGGTCCATCCGGTTGTGGAAAAACTACCTTACTGAAGTCGTTCAACCGCTTGCTGGATGACACCGCAGATGTAAAGATCACCGGCAAAGTACTGGTCGACGGCGAGGATATTTATGATCCGAAAGCTGAGGTAACCCATATCCGCAAAAAGATGGGCTTGTTATCACAGCGTCCCTATCCCCTGCCGATGTCGATATATGACAATGTAGCTTATGGACCGCGCATTCACGGTACCCGTAAAAAAGCCGACCTGGACGAGATCGTGGAAACACAATTGAAAGCCACGGGGCTTTGGAACGAGGTGAAAGACCGCCTGCACGCCCCGGCGACGCGCTTATCCATTGGCCAGCAGCAGCGATTGTGCCTGGCACGGGGGCTGGCTGTAGAACCCGAGATCATCTTAGGTGATGAGTCCACTTCGGCGCTTGACCCGGTATCCACCAGCATTATCGAGGACCTGTTCATCAAGCTGAAAGAGAAGTATACCATCGTGCTGGTTACGCACATCCTGCGCCAGGCAAGGCGGGTATCCGATTATATCATCTTCGTTTATATGGGTAAGGTCATTGAGTTTGGGCTGACGGAAGAGCTTTTACTAAATCCACAGGAGGAATTAACCAAAGAGTACGTGAAGGGCTTTATTAGTTGATAGTTCATGGTTCATAGATCATAGCCAATATTGCAAAAACCATGAACTTAGAACTCACCACCCTAAGTGTTCACGCACAGGCGCATTCGGCCACTTTTTGGCGCGTAATACGCATATTATCAGTCATTTACCAAATACACTAAGTAGCTAATATGCAGGGTGTGGCCCCTTTTTGTGAACACCTTGCGGTGGATACTAGAAGTCAGCCAGTTACAAGGGTTTTAAATATCGGGCATTTACCTGAAAATGCAATAGAAATCCTTTTCGGGCAAAAAACGACCATTTCCGACCAGTTTATGCACTTTTCTAACCATTTTATACCTGAAAAATCAGCTTGGTGTAGCGGAATTTGTCAAATAACCGCATAGGATACTTTTGAATTGGGAACACTAAGGGTGGTAATTCGTTGGGCTTCTAAATCGTACGCTCTCCGAAGGGACCACGCCGAAACAGAAAATAAAATAACACCTTGACCTTGTGCAACTTAAAGTACAAACAAAACGTTTTACATGTGTTTTGAAACGTTTTATTTAATTTTTAACTCAATATTTGTTTTTTTGAAACGAAAAACCGTACATTTGATACGATGGATAAGATATATACTGAAATAATAAAAATAATTGAAGGCGGGTTAAACAGCGACTCTCAAAAGGTATTTAGTTATACCAACTTGCTTATTGACAATTTAAAAGAAGATGGCAATTTGAAATTAGCGAACAGACTCGAATCTGTGCTTAAAAATCAAAAGGGGAATTTAGTGTTCAAAGATCAATTGTTCACTGCACCTGTTGACCAAGACAGTAGAATGGCTATGGCAGACATCCTTTTGCCAGCCCAAATACAACTACCAGAATTAGTGTTTCCTCATTATCTAAGAGACGCGATAGGGGCGTTTATAGATACATTTAAATATAGACAAGATATTGAACAAGCTGGGATTGAAGTATCATCGTCGTTGTTGCTGTACGGCCCACCGGGGTGTGGGAAAACAAGTGTTGCAAAATTTATCTCGAAATCACTTGGATTGCCGTTAGTCACAGCTAGGTTTGATTCTCTTATATCGTCTTTGTTGGGAAATACATCGAAAAATATTAGAAAAGTCTTTGAATATGCAAGTAATAAACCATGCGTTTTGTTTTTGGACGAGTTTGATGCAATTGCTAAAGCCAGAGACGATCAACATGAATTGGGAGAGTTAAAACGTGTTATCAATAGCTTACTTCAGAATATTGACCAATTCGCCCAATCAAATATATTAATTGCCGCCACAAATCACGAAGAGTTATTAGATCGAGCTATTTGGCGTCGCTTTAATCATATAATTAGCATCCAACGGCCACAACGGCAAGAAATTAAGGAGCTATTAAATATATATTTAGAACCAGTAGAAACAGATTTTTTGGACAGCCAAAAAAAATTAGAGTCAATTTTAGAACTCTTAGGTAATATTTCACCGTCTGATTTAATGACGATATGTAATAAGGCCAGAACTAATTTTATAATAAAAAAAGAAGTTCGATTAACATTCGAAGAATTCGTTAAACAACTCTTTATTTTTAAATCAAGTAACAATTTCTCTGCAGATGAGCTTATAAGGTTTATGCATTTTGCTGGTTCAAGCCATGCAACAATTGCAGAGTATTTTAATATCTCGACTCGACAAGTAGCAAATAGCATTAATAAATTGAAAGATGGAAAATCAGAAAAAGTTACCTATTAAGCTTTTTGCAAAGCGAAAAAGGATTGATGAGAGGAAAACAGAAGGCGGTGGAAGTGGTGAGCTACCTACCTGGGCGCAGTTAAGTCCATCTCAACTTACCTCAAGACTTGACGATTTACGAGAAGGAATTGACGAAGTTGAAAAACAAATTGAAAACAGGGAGCCCACGAGAGCCTTTATCCCCCAGGTTATGAAGGTAAAGATTCACGAAAAAGCTACTGCAAAGTCTCATCGGGCTGAAATAGCTTCATTATTTAATAAAAATAATGATAGAAATTTAATCGGATTAACAGACAGCTATAGCATTTTAATCCAAGTAAAAAGTAAAACTGATTTGTTAGAAATAAACAAAAAACTTAATAGCCCGCAGAAATACCTCAAGGGAATTGCGTCAGTGCTTGAAGTAAAACCTTTCAAAGCCGAAATCATTAAGCCAAAAGAACAATCAACATTAAGAGTTTCGTTAATCAACTACCATAATTATCAGCTCAATCAAGCAATATCCTTCTCATTTGAAACGTTATGCGCCTCTAATGATATTGTGTTTAAAAAGGTAGATTACTCGCCTGAGTTAATAATTTACAAACTTGATAATGCTACGCTTGATAGCTTGGATATCATTGAAGATTTTGAAGCAATTGAGTCGATTGCACCGATGCCCTTATTCCCTGCGACGACAGATGAGTTATCCCCTGCAGATCCTATGCCGATTCCAGTCAAGTTACCTAATAGCAATGAAATTTATCCTATAGTCGGAGTTTTGGATACTGGCATAGAGAAGATACCCCATTTAGCACCTTGGATACATAATAAATCTTTTAGCAAAGTTCCCAAAGACTATATAGACAATGGGCATGGAACATTCGTTTCTGGTATTATCGTTTATCCAGATGAATTAGAACAAAAGGGACCTGTGGGATCAGACGGCTGCTATTTATTAGATGCCACCATATTTCCTGATGCCAAGAAGGACACAATAATGGAATCAGAATTGATAGAACACATTAGAGAGGCAATTGAAAAACATCATGATGAAGTTAAAATTTGGAATTTATCTTTAGGAACAAGTGTCGAAGCTGATTTACATGTATTTTCATACTTTGGTAGAGCTTTGGATCAAATTCAAGAACGCTACAATGTCATAATCTGTAAATCGGCAGGAAATTGTTTAAATTTTCGTATTCCTACTCCAGTAAGCCGAATCTCAAATTCAGCAGATTCTGTGAGATCAATTGTAGTAGGCTCATTGGCACATAATAAAAGGGCATTTGATATTGCTGATGTCGATAATCCCTCACCTTTTTCTAGAATAGGCAAAGGACCGGCCTCAATAAATAAACCAGATTTAACGCAGATAGGTGGAAATGCTGGTATAGACCCAATTTCAAAGAAAATTACAAAAACGGGAGTAACATCATTTTCACCGTCAGGCGATTTGGTTACTCAGGTCGGTACTAGTTTTTCTACTCCAAGAATTACATCTCTACTTGCTGGCCTTTCGATAAAAATTAATGAGCCTTATAATCCATTACTTTTGAAGGCCTTAGCGATTCATAATGCTAAATATCCAAGTGCATTGAGGATACCTCAAACTGAAAAAATCAAATATGTGGGTTATGGACTTCCCTCTGGATTAGAACAAATTATCTATAATGATCCCTATGAAATAACACTAGTTCTCCAAGACAGTTTAATAAAAGGAAATTGGATAGAGATTCCAGATTTTCCGTTTCCACAATCACTTGAACAAGATGGTTACTATTATGGGGAAATAATATTAACTCTTGTATCCTCACCTCGGTTAAGTGAATCTCAAGGCTCGGAGTATTGCCAATCAAATTTAGAAGTCAGAATGGGTACATATGATAAATTAATGACTGACCGAAAAGGTAAGTTTGTTAGAAATGAAATAGGATTATCTCCTAATTCGAGTAACATTCTTTTAGACTCCAATTACGCCGCGAATTATAAGAAAAATTTTGTGGGCGATTTTGCGAGAGAACGAACACTGATTAAATACGGGGACAAGTACCAACCCGTTAAAAAATACGCCGTTAACTTAGAAGAGATGACAGCAGCGAATAAAATTAATCACTTATCAGTTCCTAAAAGATGGTATCTTCAAGTAGAGGGCTTTTATCGCGATTTTATTGTCGAGCAAGCGGATCAAGATGCGGAAGAACTTAGTCAGGATTTCTGTCTTATTGTGACAATAAGGGACAATAAGCGAACACATCAAGTATATGATTTGGCAACAAAATTGCTTAATGAGAACGGATTTATACATAGCAATATAAACATAAGAGATAGAGTGCAGGTAAATGTTTCAAACAACTAATATTATCGTCCTTAGGAATTTAATATAGTTTTAAAAATACACCTCCGTCGAAGCCACAGCCGATAACAACTCCAATTTAGGTTCAACCTCGAAACCGGCGGCCCATAACTCAGCGGCGAATTTTTTGAAGGAGGCGAGTTCCTGCAAGGCCAGGTGGGCCTCTTCGTTCTCAAACTGGTCGAAATGCATAAAGGTTTTGCCGTCGGGCAGCAGCCATGCGCCGTATTTGATGCCGGGGTGGTTCAGGGTTTTCAGTTCGGCCACCACGGCGGCGATGTTTTTTTGATTGGCTTCGGTATGCCCGGGTTTGAGGGTGTATTGTACGCGTACTACTTTCATCAGGGTAAAAATAAGGGATGGTTTTGGAATAAAGAACACGTAAACAGGACAATGTGTGGGGGCGGAAGCGACAACTACATTCGTTTCCGCCGCACCGTCCAACCCCACCCTGCACCCGCCCCGAGGCGGGATTCGCACTGGCCGCCGCTTTTTAATCCTTATAATCCGTTAAATCTGTTTAATCGCGGTTCAGACAATTGCCCCTACCAAATAAAATCCCCCACAATCCCCACCAATCAGCTATATTTTATTAATATTGGAGCTTTAATAGGAATACCCGATGGCCTGGAATTACCAACGCATTGTGATCAAGATCGGCTCCAACGTTTTAACCCAAAGCGATGGCCTGCCCGACCTTGCGCGTATCGGCCATTTGGTGGAGCAGGTTGCCGCAATCAAAACCAAGGGCACCGAGGTGATCCTGGTTTCGTCCGGCGCAGTTGCATCAGGCAGAAGTATGATCACGGTATCAGAAAAATCGGACGCGGTAGCCGCGCGGCAATTACTGGCATCCATCGGGCAGGTGAAGCTGATCAACACCTATTCCGGCTTGTTTAGCCAATTCGGCATACTTTGCTCTCAGATATTGGTCACCAAAGAGGATTTCAGGGACAGGCTGCATTACCTGAATATGCGTAACTGCCTCGAAGTTTTGTTGCAGCACCACGTTATACCAGTGGTGAACGAGAACGACGTAGTATCGGTAACCGAACTCATGTTCACCGATAACGACGAACTCGCCGGGCTGATAGCCGCTATGCTGAATGCGCAGGCGCTGATCGTTTTGACCAATGTTGACGGCATTTACGACGGCGACCCGAAAGCGCCGGGTTCGAAACTGCTGGAGGAGATCGATAGCGCCACGGAACTGCCATCATTTGTGGCTTCGGGTAAGTCGCAATTCGGGCGCGGCGGTATGGTCACCAAATCGACCATGGCGCAAAAAACGGCACAATTGGGTATCGCGGTGCATATTGCCAACGGCACAAAGGATAACATCCTGACTGAAGTACTGGAGGGCAAAACGCCGCATACCCGCTTTATACCGGACAAAAGCAAATCGGGTAAAAAGAAATGGATCGCCCATTCGGCGCATACCGCCACCGGTTCGGTCAAAGTAAACGAGGGCGCCAAATCGGCGCTCACGTCGAACAAAGCCACGAGCCTGCTGCCTGTTGGCATCGTTAAGATACTGGCTGATTTTAATAAAGGCGAGATCATTAAACTGGTGGACGAAGAAAATAAACTCATCGGCCTGGGTATAGCCGAGTATGGATCGGATAAAGCAAAGGAACGCATCGGTCAAAAAAACCAGAAAGCGCTGGTGCATTATGATTATCTTTACTTATTGTAATGGAAACGGCAACGGATTATAAAAGTTACTTTGAAGATGCGCTCGCGGCAGGACGGACGATCATCGATATTTCGCCCGAAACGATGGTCGCCGTGTTGAACGATATAGCTGAAACCGCCGTAGCTCAAACGAGCCATTTGTTAGAGGAAAACCAGAAGGACCTGGACCGGATGGACCTATCCGACCCGAAATTTGACCGCCTGAAGCTGACCGAAGCCCGGATAAAAGATATTGCCAAAGACATGGTGAATGTGGCCGGCCTGCCCAATCCGCTCGGCGATGTGATCTCCAGGAAAACGATGCCTAATGGATTAAATATCACCAGGGTTAGCGTCCCGCTGGGGGTTGTCGGCGTCATCTACGAGGCCCGGCCGAATGTTACCTTTGATGTGTTCGCTTTATGCTTTAAGACCGGGAATGTATCCGTCTTAAAAGGCGGCAGCGATGCGGAATATTCCAATAAAGCGATCATTACGTTGATCCATGAAGTGCTGTTGAAATATGGCATCGATAAAAATGTAGCCGTCCTGTTGCCGCCCGAACGTGAAGCTACGGAAGCTTTGTTCAATGCGATCGGGTATATTGATGTGCTTATACCCCGCGGGAGCCAGCAATTGATCGACCGGGTTCGCCAGCAAAGTAAAGTACCTGTGATAGAAACCGGCGCGGGTATCGTGCACACCTATTTCGACGAAAGTGGCAACCTGCAAAAGGGAGCCGACATCATTTTCAATGCCAAAACCCGCCGCGTAAGCGTATGCAATGCGCTTGATTGTTTAATTATTCACGCTTCACGTTTGGCCGATCTGCCATTGTTGGCCAAGCCGCTTGCAAGCAAAGAGGTTGAAATTTATGCCGATTACTATGCCTACGCGGCCTTGCAGGGCCACTACCCTGGCGCTCTGCTTCACCAGGCTAAACCGGAACATTTCGGTACGGAATTTCTCTCCTATAAAATGTCTGTAAAAACGGTGGACAGCTTTTCAGAAGCCCTGGACCATATCGCAAAGTACAGTTCGAAACACAGCGAGGCCATTATTACAGAAGATGCCGCCAATACAGCAGCTTTCCTCAATAAGGTTGATGCGGCCGCCGTTTATGTAAATGCTTCCACCGCTTTTACCGATGGGGCGCAATTTGGCCTGGGCGCCGAAATTGGTATTAGTACGCAAAAGCTCCACGCCCGCGGGCCGATGGGATTGCAGGAACTGACCAGCTATAAATGGATCGTAAAAGGTGATGGCCAGGTAAGAACTCCGTAATTTTAATGAACTGATTATCAGTTATTAACAGCGAACCTTTAAACAACTGTTTTGTTACGGCTAACATTTGGCCTGGCGGTTTCGTATACTAATTAACGAATAATTAAACCCCGAAACCAACCCCTGGATGAGACCCGGCGCGCTCCGCATTGCTCTAATATATACTGTTGCCGCGTTGATATGGATCATGCTAAGTGACAGGGTATTATTCCTCTTCCAAAATTCCCTGTCACCGCAAGTATTCCTGGCGTTAAATAGTGGTAAAGGATTTGTTTTTATCATCACAACCGGCTTTTTCCTGTACAAATTGATCTGTGCGGATCAAGAAAAAATAATCGAAACCACGAAGCGTTCCGCCAAAGCTGATGACGAGGTGAAACGCCTGGGCACTATTATGACCAAAGTCAACAATATTGTCATTGTGACGGATAGCAATAATTATGTAACCTGGGTTAATAAGGCTTTTGAAGACTTTACGGGATATGCCTTCGACGACGTCGCGGGGTATAGCCCGGCCACTTTCTTTGCCGGAGAGGAAACCGACATGGATGTTCTTTCAGATATCCTGAGGAAAAAGAAAGCTATGGAGTCCTTCTCAACCGAAGTGAATTGCCATAACAAGTTCGGGACCAAATTTTGGGTTTCGGGCGAGTATACGCCCTTTTTCGATGATAACCATAATTTTCTGGGTTATATTGCGGTATACAATGATATTACCAGGTTAAAGCAAAAGGAAAACGATACAGCCCGTCAAAATCAGAAGCTGAAGGAGGTTGCCTGGCTAAGCTCGCACGAAGTGCGCCGCCCGATCGCGAATATCATTGGTCTTGCCAACATGATGAAGGCAGCGCAATATATGGATGAAAAAGTGAAGATCCTTGAAAACATCAACAAGTCGGCCGAAGAGCTGGACAGGATAGTCCATACGATAAACACCACCATCGAAACAGAATTTGTCCGGGAAGGGCAGCCCCGGTAAGTAACCATGGCTTATCAGTCGCTCCCGCTAACCTTTTTTTACCTCAAGTGTTTACATTTGGTATAAAAACCGGTTATGAACTTAGTTTCGATAAATCCCGCTAACGGACAAATACTCAAGAAATACAAGGCCCATACGTTATCCCAGGTCGGGCAAAAGATCAGGCAAACGCACAAAGCCTGGTCAGGCTGGAAAAACACTGCCCACCTTGAACGCAGCGGACTATTACTGAATATGGCCGGCGTTTTGCAAACCAGGAAAAAGGAATTCGCCATATTAATGGCCCAGGAAATGGGCAAACCGGTGAACCAGGGCGTAGCGGAAATAGAGAAATGTGCATCGGTGTGTGAATATTATGCTGCCAATGCAGCGAAGTATCTCCAGGATCAGGTCATTGAAACGGATGCTACCAAAAGCTTTGTAAGCTTTCAGCCTATTGGCGTGGTTTTAGCCATTATGCCCTGGAATTTTCCTTTCTGGCAGGTTTTCAGGTTCCTTGCCCCTGCCCTGGCTGCCGGAAACTGCGGTGTGCTCAAACATGCATCCAACGTACCGGGATGCGCATTAGCTATTGAAGAGGTCGTCCGGCAGGCGGGCTTTCCGGACCATGTTTTTCAAACGCTGTTAGTTGGCAGCTCAATGGTGGAAAAGATCATGGAAGATCCGCTGGTTCAGGCAGTAACGTTAACCGGCAGCACCAACGCCGGTAAACAGGTGGCCCAAAAGGCAGGCTCGCTGATCAAAAAAACGGTACTTGAGCTCGGTGGAAGTGATGCGTACGTTGTTTTGGAAGACGCCGATCTTGAAAAAGCGGCCGAAACCTGCGTGAACAGCCGTATCGTCAACAGCGGGCAGAGCTGCATCGCTGCAAAGAGATTTATAGTGGTCAAATCAATCGAAAAAGAATTTACGAAACTATTCCTTGCTAAGATGAAAGCCAAAAAGATGGGCGACCCCTTGAATACAACTACGGCTATCGGCCCCCAGGCGCGTGTCGACTTGCGTGATCAATTGCATGAACAGGTAAAACTATCCATAAAAAAAGGCGCTAAATGCATTTTAGGCGGGACAGTACCAAAAGGAAGGAATGCCTGGTACCCGGCTACGATCCTAACCAAAGTAAAACCCGGTATGCCGGCTTACGATGAAGAGTTGTTCGGACCTGTAGCTGCGATCATAACCGCTAAGAACCAAGATGACGCTATCCGCATAGCCAATGACAGCACCTTCGGTTTGGGTTCGGCGATATTCACTAAGGACAAAGTGAAGGGTGAAAGAATAGCGGCAACCCAATTGCAGGCCGGCTCTTGTTTTGTAAATTCACTGGTAAAGTCGGACCCCCGGCTGCCGTTTGGCGGGATCAAACAATCCGGGTATGGCAGGGAACTGGGGCTTTTCGGGATACATGAATTTGTAAATATTAAGACGGTTTTTGTGGGGTGAATGGTCAATAGTGAGTTGTGAATGGTGAATGTTCAAAGCCGCCAGTGATGATTAAAACGCTATCAGCAAGAGTTAATCTATAGTTAATTAAACTTGATAATCAGCACATTGTAATATATTTAATAAAGTTTTTATTTAATAAAATCGGGTTTGCTATTTGCCCATTGACTATTCACCATTGACTATTGACCACTCACTAAATTACCCTCCCCTGACCTTCCACCAAATTTCAAAACCGTATCTTTGCAAACTTTATGAGCAAGCATGGCAGGATATTAGTTGCAATGAGCGGCGGGGTGGATAGCTCCGTGGCAGCCGTGATGCTGCATGAGCAAGGTTATGAAGTGATCGGTCTGACCATGAAGACCTGGGACTACGCTTCATCCGGCGGAAGCTCAAAGGAAACCGGCTGCTGCAGCCTGGATAGTATTAACGACGCCCGGGCTTTGGCGGTTGCTTACGGCTTCCCGCATTACATACTGGATATCCGCGGCGAGTTTGGCGATTTTGTGATCGATAACTTTGTTGATGAATATTTAGCGGGCCGTACCCCTAATCCATGCGTGTTATGCAATACGCACATCAAATGGGAAGCTTTACTGAAACGCGCAGATAAACTGGAGTGCGAATTTATTGCTACCGGGCATTATGCCAATATTCGCCAGCAGGATAACGGCCGCTACGTGGTGTCCAAAGGCCGCGACGAGAATAAAGATCAGAGTTACGTACTTTGGGGCGTGTCACAAAAGAACCTGGCACGTACTAAATTTCCTTTGGGCAGCTTCACTAAAAAAGAGATCAGGCAGATGGCGCTGGACATGGGGCAGCTGGAACTAGCGAATAAAAGCGAAAGCTACGAGATATGTTTTGTGCCTGATAACGACTACCGGTCCTTTTTAAGGCATAAAGTGGAAGACCTGGAAGAACGTGTTGCAGGGGGTAACTTTGTGCTGACAGATGGCACGGTTGTAGGCAAGCACGAAGGTTATCCGTTTTATACCGTCGGTCAGCGTAAGGGTTTAGGTATCGCATTTGGCCATCCAATGTTCGTAACCCGTATTGACCCTGGAACCAACACGGTAGTTTTGGGTACCCAGGATGAACTGCAGCGCAAATCAGCGTGGGTGAGGAATTTGAACCTGGTTAAGTACGAAAGTATTACCGAACCGACGGAAGCCATAACAAAGATACGTTATAAGGACGCCGGCATGCAAAGCACCATTGTGCAAATGGGCGAACATATGAAAGTTGATTTTCACCATTCGGTTGCGGGTATAGCGCCCGGCCAATCCGCTGTTTTTTATGAAGGCAATGATCTCCTCGGTGGCGGGTTTTTAATGTGATTTTTGTTGTTGTAAAGTTGTAAAGTTGTAAGGTTGAAAAGTTATTATTCCTTTAAATAAACGCTACCTTCGCCACCGTGCAAAAAGGCCAAAACCTTACAACTTTCCAACCTTCCAACCTTCCAACAATAAGAAAAACAATTTGCGTTTACCCTTCTTTATACTTTATTTGCAAAAAATAATCGCTTAAATGGCTAAAAATTTACTGATCGTCGAGTCTCCTGCTAAAGCTAAAACCATCGAGGGTTACCTCGGTAAAGACTTTACCGTGAAGTCGAGTTACGGGCATATCCGTGACCTGGTGAAGTCGGAAGACGCAATCGATATTAAGAATAACTTTGCACAAAAATACGAGGTTCCCGCCGATAAAAAACAGGTAGTAAGCGAGTTAAAGAAACTGGCGAAGGAAGCCGACATCGTTTGGCTGGCATCGGACGAGGACCGTGAGGGAGAAGCCATTTCCTGGCATTTATTTGATACACTGGGGCTAAAAGAAGCCGATACCAGGCGTATCGTTTTCCACGAGATCACCAAGCCGGCTATTTTAAAGGCAATCGAGAATCCGCGAAAAATCGACTATAACCTGGTGAACGCGCAGCAGGCGCGCAGGGTTTTGGACCGTTTAGTTGGTTTTGAGCTCTCCCCTGTTTTATGGAAGAAGGTAAAACCATCACTTTCAGCCGGCAGGGTGCAATCGGTTGCCGTAAGGCTTATTGTTGATCGTGAACGCGAGATCAACAAGTTTACCGCCGAGGCGGCATTTAAAATTGTCGCGATATTCGGTAAAGGCAGGGACGCTTTTAAGGCCGAGTTACCAGAGCGTTATGCTAAACAGGAAGATGCTGAGAAATTTCTTACGGATTGTATAGGCGCTGATTTTATCGTCAATTCACTTGAAACCAGGCCGACGAAACGCTCGCCGGCTGCGCCCTTTACTACCTCTACCCTGCAACAGGAAGCGAGCCGCAAGCTGGGTTTTTCGGTATCCAGGACGATGACCGTAGCCCAAAAGCTGTACGAATCCGGTAAGATCACCTATATGCGTACGGATTCAGTGAATTTATCTGATACCGCATTGAACGCCGCGGCTAAGGAGATCAATTCAGCCTGGGGCGAAAAATATCACCAGTTCAGGAAATATAAGACCAAAAGCGCCGGCGCCCAGGAAGCGCACGAAGCCATCAGGCCGACTTATTTTGATGCCCATACCATTGACGGTGATCCAGGAGAAAAACGTTTGTATGACTTGATATGGAAACGGGCCATCGCTTCGCAAATGAGTGAAGCCTTATTTGAGAAAACGACGGCAAAGATCGGTATATCAACACGTAAAGAAGAACTGATCGCGAACGGGGAAGTGATGAAGTTTGACGGCTTCCTGAAGGTTTATCTCGAATCGTCGGATGATGAAGATGAACCACAAAACGGTGAAGATAACGCCATATTGCCGCCTTTGAACAAGGGACAGCAGCTTGACCTGCAGGAAATGACCGCTACGGAGCGCTATTCACGTCCCGCGCCAAGATACACCGAAGCGAGCCTGGTTAAAAAGCTGGAAGAATTAGGCATAGGTCGTCCATCAACCTACGCTCCTACCATTTCGACGATCCAAAACCGTGGTTACGTGGTGAAAGAGGACCGCGAAGGCAAACAACGCACCTTCAGGGTTTTGACCTTAAAAGGACAAAGTATTACTAAAGAAGAAAAGTCGGAAAATACTGGTGCCGAGCGTGGTAAATTATTTCCGACCGATATAGGCTCAGTGGTGAACGACTTCCTGGTTCAATATTTTAAGGATATCGTGGATTATCAATTCACTGCCATTGTTGAAAAACAATTTGACGAGATCGCGCAGGGTTTGGAAGAATGGACAACCATGATCCGCAATTTTTACGATCCTTTTCACAAGGGTGTAGAAAATACCATCGAGAAAGCCGATAAAGCTACCGGTGAGCGCGACCTGGGGGTTCATCCTGAGAACGGCAAAAAGGTTTCTGTGCGCATCGGCCGCTTTGGTCCGTTTGTACAGATCGGTGATAATGAGAACGAGGAAAAACCGCTGTATGCGAGTTTAAGAGCCGGGCAAAGCATTGAAACCATATCGCTGGCTGATGCGCTCGAACTATTCAAACTACCCAAAAAAGTAGGCATGTTTGAAGATAAGGACATGACGGTAGCGATCGGCAAATTCGGGCCTTACATCAGGCATGATGGCGCATTTTATTCATTGCCGAAGGATACTGATCCGCATGATGTGACCGAAACGCAGGCCATTGAGATCATACAGGATAAACGTAAACGAGACTCAGAACGCGTGATCAAAACCTTCACAGAGGCTGCTGATGTAAAAATTCTCAACGGACGCTGGGGTCCTTATATCGAATTTGGCAAGCAAAACGTTAAGATACCAAGAGGCAAAGAACCGCTGGAACTCACTTACGAGGATTGCAAGGCCCTCGCCGATGCGGAAGCCAAGGCGCCAAAAAAAGCCGGCGGGAAAAGATTTGCGAAGAAGAAATGAGTTGGAATGTTGTAAGGTTGAAACGTTGAAATGTTATTCGATCATAACTTTACAACTTTAAAACATTCCAACTTTTCAACAAAAAAGAAATGATAAAAGACATCCCTGAAAATATAGTAAAGGATATCGCCATCGCAGTGGCGCTGGAGGGTGAGAATATCCGGGATAAAACCTGGTACGTTTACCTGATCAACCTCAAAAAAGAGCCGATCGAAAATGTTTTGATCACCTCGAAAGGTTATGGTGAAAAGAACGGTGAACAGATCAAAACCTCTACCCTGCGTCATATGTTCCCGGTGGTGAAAGACAACGCCTACGTGCTGATAGAACCTATTGATGAGGCCACATTTGGCCTAAATAACGAATATTGGCTGAGCTATTATGTCGGTAAGGAAATATTCGATAAGAAGTTCATTTTCCTGCCGGAGAGCATTGTAGAGTCGAATTTTATTAAGCTCCCTATCGTTAATAAGCCGGGGGTGATGATACGATGATTCGCTCTGAATAAGCCATATTTGAGAATACAATAAATAGCCATTACACCATCCTTCCAGCCTATATTTTACATTTTGATGAGTGTGGCATAAGTATGCTGGGATATTGACAAAGTCCACGCATTGCAGAATTTATAGTATATTTGTTATAAGGACAATCGAACAACAAAAGATCAAAAAAAATGACCCGTCATGGAAGCAATTGGAAAACTTACTAATGTTCAAATTGAATTGTTGAAGCTATTTCAATACAATTTACCAGAAAAGCAATTGGCTGAAATTAAAAATATGCTGGCAAAATACTTTGCTAAAACAGCAACCGCCGAAATGGATAAACTATGGGAAGAGAATGATTGGAACAACGATGTTATGAAAGCCTGGGCTAATGAGCATTTAAGAAAGAAATAGTTAATGATAGTCGTATTAGATGCCAATGCGCTTTTAGTTTCCATTTCCAAAAAGTCAATTTACAGGCCAATTTTAGATTCACTGATCAATGGCGAATTTGAACTTGTTCTGAGTAACGAGATTTTATCAGAATATGTTGAAATTGTTGAACGAAAGACCAACAGCGTTGTAGCAAACAATATCGCAGAAATGTTATTGAACCTCGACAATCTTAATAAGATAGAGGTATATTTTAAATGGAAATTAATTAAACAGGATCCTGATGATGACAAGTATACAGACGCGGCAATCGTTGGAGCTGCCGATTTTATAGTTAGTAATGATCAGCATTTTCAAATTCTAAAATCAATTGACTTTCCGAGGGTTAACGTTGTTGGCATAGAAGAATTTCTGGATCTGATACTCGAAAAAACTAAGGAGTAGCAAGAGTGCTTACTGTGCCCCAAACAACCCATATTTCAAAATACAATAAATCGCCCTTACGCCATCCTTCCACCCTATTTTCTTACCGTCTTCATAAGTACGGCCATAGTACGAAATACCAACTTCATATATCCTGATACCCGGCACGCGGGCTATTTTTTGCGTCACTTCGGGCTCGAAGCCAAAGCGCTGCTCGCTTAACTTGATGGCCTGGATAATTTTGGTATCGAACAGCTTATAGCAGGTTTCCATGTCCGTCAGGTTCATGTTTGAAAACATGTTCGAAAAGAAAGTAAGCCAGCGGTTGCCTATGGTGTGCCAGAAAAATAGTATCCGGTGGGGATTATTGCCCATGAATCTTGATCCGTACACCACATCGGCAAAGCCAGCGAGTACGGGCTTTAAAAGATCATTGTATTCGTTGGGATCGTATTCCAGGTCGGCGTCCTGGATGACCAGGTATTCGCCAGTTGCTTTTGAGATACCCGTATGCAAAGCCGCCCCTTTGCCCCTGTTGTGTTCATGTTTTAAATATTGGATATCCAGGTGGGGGTTGGCGCTTTTATAAGAATTAATGGCCTCCTCTGTATGGTCCGTGGAGTGATCATTCACAATGATGATCTCTTTTTGGATATTGCCGGTTAGCTCAACGGCCCGGATCTTATCCAGTATCATATGAATGGTATTGCCTTCATTATAGGCGGGAATAATAATGGATAGCTTTTCTATTTTCATCAATACGTCAAAATCAAAAGTAAAAAATATACTTAGAAGCTGTCTAAAAAGGAAGACAATATAGAAATGCCCGGCAATACTTGTCCAATAACTATAACTCTGTGCTTCTCAGTGAAAAACTCAGCGCCCTCTGTGGTTAACTCCGGCGGCTAATTTAACCACAGAGTACACAAAGAAGGCACAAAGTTCACAGAGTATTATATTTTTAGAAAGCTTCTTTACTTCCCGGCAAGGTCAACTCAAACGTAAATGATTATATTGGTCGCTATTATTGCTGATCTGCTATGCTTGAACAATACGACCTGCACAACATGATGGTCCTGGATATCGAAACCGTGCCTCAATGGGGCAGTTACGATGAAGTTCCCGAACACCTGCAGAAATTGTGGGACCTGAAAACCCAACATACCCGTAAGGAAGCAACGGCGGAAGAGTTTTATGACCGCGCGGGTATCTGGGCCGAGTTCGGCAAGATCATTTGCATATCGGTAGGTATTTTCACCAAAGGCAAAAACACCGGCTTGAGGGTAAAATCCTACTATTCCCACGATGAAAAGGAATTGCTCACCAGGTTTGCCGATCTGCTGCATTCACAGCCTCCTAGCCTCATCTTGTGTGCGCACAATGGAAAGGAATTCGATTTCCCGTATATCTGCCGCCGTATGCTTATCAATGGCATTACCATTCCGCCGCAATTGGAAATATCCGGCAAAAAACCCTGGGAAGTCAACCACCTGGATACCATGGAACTCTGGAAATTTGGCGATTACAAAAACTTTACTTCGCTCAGCCTGCTTACGGCTATTTTTAATATCCCTACGCCGAAGGACGATATCGACGGCAGCCAGGTTGGACACGTTTACTGGGTTGAGCAAGACCTGGAACGTATCAGTATCTATTGCCAAAAGGATGTTGTTGCTACGGCGCAATTGATCAGGCGCTATCGCGGGGAAGAGTTAATTACAGACGATTGCATTACATTGGTGGGAGAATAAATGCTGCGGGTTAATGATCTGAAAGTTAGTTTTAAAACAAGCAATGGCTATGTCGAAGCCGTTAAAGGGAGTTCATTTACCCTGCAAAAAGGTGAAACTATAGGCATTGTTGGCGAATCGGGCTCCGGCAAATCCGTTACTTCATTAGCTATCATGAGGCTGCACAATGCCGCTTATACCCGCATCAACGGCGGGATACTGCTTGACAACATCAGCATTACAGAGCTATCAGAGGATGAAATGCGCGATATACGCGGTAACCGCATCGCGATGATATTCCAGGAGCCGATGACCTCGCTCAATCCAGTTTTGACCTGCGGCTACCAGGTTACCGAGGCGATACAAATTCATCTTAAATGCGGCAAAAAAGAGGCGAAGGAAAAGGCCATTGGACTTTTCAACGAAGTGCAGTTGCCACGCCCCGAGGCTATCTTTGACAGCTATCCGCACCAGTTATCAGGCGGGCAAAAACAGCGGGTAATGATCGCAATGGCCTTATCCTGCGATCCGGAAATATTGATCGCTGATGAACCGACAACCGCGCTGGATGTGACGGTACAAAAAACCATCCTCGAATTACTGCACAAGCTGAAATCGGAGCGCAATATGAGCATGATATTCATATCGCACGACCTGGGTGTAGTAAGCCTGATAGCCGATAAAGTGCTTGTGATGTATAAGGGCGAGATAGTCGAACAGGCCCAAACCAAAGATATTTTTACTCATCCCAAACACCCGTACACAAGGGGACTGCTTGCCTGCCGGCCGGCGCCGAACCTGCACCTGAAAAAATTGCCGATAGTCGCCGATTTCCTGGAAAATGATAGCAATACGGCTATATCTATTGACAAGATCAGGGCGCGGTATGCCTATACCGCTGACGAGATAAGTGAACGAAAAAAGAAGCTGTATTCCGGTAAACCCATTCTGAAGATCAATAAATTAAGTACATGGTTTCCTTTGGGGGGCGGTTTATTCACTAAACAAAAAGGCTTTGTAAAAGCCGTAAATAAAGTCAGCTTTGAAGTCTACCCCGGCGAGACTTTGGGGCTGGTAGGCGAATCAGGCTGCGGTAAATCCACCTTAGGGCGGAGCATTTTACGACTGATCGAACCCACATCCGGTGACGTTAATTTTGAAAATACCGATCTGCTTAAGTTGGGCAAAAGCGATATGCGCCGTATGCGCCGCGACATACAGATCATTTTCCAGGATCCCTACTCCTCTTTGAACCCGCGGCTGACCGTTGGTGATTCGTTAATGGAGCCCTTGCAGGTGCACCAGTTGTATGACAATAATACCAGGCGCAAAATGCGCGTACTGGAACTTTTAGAGCGGGTAAACTTACCCGCCGAATATTTTAACCGTTATCCGCACGAATTTTCAGGCGGCCAGCGGCAGCGTATCGTAATCGCGAGAGCATTGGCGTTGCAACCTAAATTTATTATTTGTGATGAGTCCGTATCGGCGCTTGACGTTTCGGTGCAGGCACAGGTTTTAAATCTCATACGTGAGCTGCAACAGGAGTTCAACCTCACCTACATCTTCATTTCGCACGATCTGTCCGTTATCAAACATATTTCAGACCGCGTAATGGTGATGAACAAAGGCGAGATCGTGGAAACGGGCGATCCGGATGATATTTACTACCGTCCAAAAATGGAGTACACTAAACGACTAATTGACTCGATACCGGGTTAATGATATTCTCCGGTCTGTACCCGGGAATGGCCCTCATCCTTTCAAATACCGAATTGTCCACCCGTTCATCTGCATTTTTAGTTTTCATCACCGGCCTTATATAGTCGGGTAGAAATTCAAATATCCCTGTTTTTGAGTTATACTGGGTGCCCCGAAAATTGGGCTGGAGCTGCATATTGATATACTCTTCATCGAACCCGAGACCGTTATCTTTAGCGTTGTTGATCATCCATTCCAGTGTAATATCACTGAGTCCCATATCCGGGTACCCACCTCCTACATTCGAATGAACCCCTGTAAACCACGACTGTTCCATCACCTGGTGTACACCGCCGCCGGTAACCTTGCCGCTTTTTGTCCATAAAGCAGGTTTAAAATTAGTTCTGTGTTCATCAATGGCCAGGGCCTGGTAAGCATTTTCTACCAGGCTGCTCAATGTGGTATCATGAAACTGGTATTTTTTATTGAACCATTGGAAACCCCTCACCGGGATACCCAATGCGCCTACCGTATCCCAAACCCCAATGAACTTGATCCGTTCGAGAGGGTGGCAGTATTTCTCCCTGAAGAGTGAAGCCTCCTGGCCATCCGGTCCGTAAGCTTTATTATTTCGATCCCGATAGATGGCATAGGCCCTGTCAATCAGGCGAAGATCATTATTCTTTAGGATACCGCAATTGCGTATCAGTCCGGCCAAGCTGCGCGCGGTATACGCGCCACGGCTGAATCCAAACAGGAATAGTTCATCACCCGGCTCGTAATTCCAGACAATGAACTCGTAGATAAGTTTAATATTCTCATCAATGCCCCTACCGGTTGCGCCATCTATCATCCGCGACCATAAAGTTCCTTCAGCGCCTACACCTTCATCATAATACTTTACCTGGTGTATTTCGTCGTCGTTGTCGTTTGTTGTCTTTTTGCAGATCGCTTCAAACACTCGCTGAACGTTGGTTTCAACAAATTTCCCGTCGCATTTTGCCCCGGGTTTATTCCAGGTTCCGTCGCTGCAAGTGATTATCCTTTTCACAATAAATACCGATAAAGTTCAATTCTTAACCGCATCAACAGGAATTCAGTAGAAAATCTGGAGGTCAGTTAATTACAGTAAAGATATAATCTATGTTAACACTTTGAAACCCGTATTTTCACGGTATTTTTTACCGTGCTTACACGATTATCCCGGCCGCATTGAAGCAATCTTTGTACCTTTGAACTATTAGTAAAATCTATGTCTAAAAAGAAAAACCAATCTTCAGTTAAACAAGTACTTACACAACTGGTGCTTGATATATTTGAACAAAGCAGCAATACCCCTTTAAATTCTAAACAGGTATCTGCCAAATTGAATATCCGCGACCCCGAGTCGCAGGAGATCATCTTTGAAATCTTAAAGGAAGAGGCAGAGAAAAATGTGCTTAAAGAAATTACCCACGGTAAATTTCAAATGCACGAATTAAAGACATTTATCGAAGGCGTTGTCGACCTGACCACCGATGGCTCTGCTTATATCGTTACCGACGATCCTGCCGAGACCGACATATTTGTGGCGCCGCGCAAATTGCGCAATGCGTTGAACGGCGACCGGGTAAAAGTTTATGTTTACGCGAAAACGCGCGGCCAGCGCAAAGAAGGCGAAGTAATAGAGATATTGCAGCGCAATAAAATGGAGTTTACGGGTATCGTTAAACTCTCGGAGCGTTTTGCATTTTTTATTCCGGACGACCGGAAAATGATGCACGATATCTTTATCCCCATCAGCGAGCTTAACGGGGCGAAGAACGGCATAAAGGCCATAGCAGAGATCACCGATTGGCCCGCAGGCGCGCGGAACCCCATTGGTCGTATCAAACATGTTTTAGGCGTCCAGGGCGAAAATGATACGGAAATGAATGCCATCCTCGCCGAGTATGGTTTTCCCTTATCATTCGCTAAAGAAGTAGAACACGAGTCGGAAGAAATTTCCGATACCATCACCCAGGATGAGATCAGTCGGCGCCGGGATTTCAGGGATGTGTTGACTTTTACCATCGACCCATTTGACGCCAAAGATTTTGATGATGCGCTATCCTTCAAAAAGCTGGATAACGGTAATTACGAGGTAGGTATCCATATTGCCGACGTTTCGCACTATATACAACCGGATTCCGCTTTGGATAAAGAAGCGCTTGACAGAGCGACATCTGTTTACCTGGTCGATCGTGTGATCCCGATGCTGCCCGAAAGGTTGTCGAATGGTCTATGTTCGCTGCGTCCCAAAGAAGATAAGCTTTGCTTTGCTGCGGTATTTGAACTGGACGAAGAAGCGCACGTGGTAAAGGAATGGTTCGGGAAAACTGTCATCCATTCTGACCGCCGCTTTACGTATGAAGAGGTACAGCAAATTATTGAAGATAAAGCCGGTGAATTTACCGATGAAATATTGAGGCTCAACGCGCTGGCTTATAAATTGCGCGAGCGCAAGTTTAAGATGGGCGCTATAAGCTTTGAAAGCACCGAAGTAAAGTTTAAACTGGACGAAGCGGGCCACCCTGTTGGTGTGTATATCAAGGAGCGTAAAGACGCCCATAAACTCATCGAGGACTTTATGCTGCTGGCTAACCGGAAAGTGGCCGAGTATGTCAGTAAAATGGGTAAAGGTAAATTTAAATACACCTTTGTCTACCGTGTTCACGATTCGCCAAAGCCCGATGCCCTGGCTAATTTCGCGCAGTTTGCTTCGCGGTTCGGCTATCGTATCAATACCAAATCGGATAAGGAAATAGCCAAATCTCTCAATTTTTTGATTGAAGATGTCGAGGGAAAGAAAGAACAGAACGTGCTCACACAATTAGCCATCCGTTCTATGGCCAAAGCTATTTATACCACCAAAGGCACCAGCCATTATGGTTTAGCCTTTGACCACTATACCCACTTTACATCGCCTATACGCCGTTATCCGGATGTGATGGTGCATCGATTGCTGCTTCACTATTTAAATGGCGGACAATCAGCCAATGAGGCTTATTATGAGAAACTGTGCCAGCATTGTTCGCAGATGGAAAAGAAGGCGGCTGATGCCGAACGCGCATCGGTGAAATATAAACAGGCCGAATTCCTGAAGGACCAGATCGGCGTCGTATATACCGGTATTATTTCGGGTGTGACCGAATGGGGCATGTATGTGGAGATCATCGAGAACAAATGCGAAGGCATGATACGCCTGCGTGAAATATCGGACGACTTTTACACCCTCGATGAAAAGAATTATGCGATCATCGGGCAGCGAAAAAGAAAAGTGTATCGCTTAGGCGACGAGGTGAAGATCAGGGTGAAAAATGTGGATCTTACCAAAAAGCAGATCGATTTTTCATTAGTCCAGGATTAGTTGATTGAGCCAGGGCATACGCATTAAAATAATTATGTGCATTGTCGCTCCAAAACCGTTCAAACAAAGGTGGCTCCTACGGGAGCCGTAACGTTTTTATTTCTTTTTCTATAAACAGGGTGCTCCGATGGAGCTAACAACAAGTTTTTAAGATTTAAGTGACTCCGTCAGGAGTTACCTGTTTATAGCATAATACCATTCCAATAGTGTGGCTCCATCGGAGCCTCCTTATACTAACTATTTCTTTGAAATATTAATAAACTTCCAAACCGTTGATTGGATTGATTGGAGTATCCCGATCATTATCGGGAGGTTGATTAAGTTTGATTATATTTAGCCGCTCAATTTATTAAACTACGAGCCAACATACTTATACATGACTTCACTTGCTGATCTGCAGGAAATTATAAATGACGAGCTTAAACAGCTCAACTTTCCGCTTTATCCTGCTGATTTATACGAACCCATCAAATATATCCTTTCGCTTGGCGGTAAACGCATGCGCCCGGCCTTACTGCTGATGGCTTGCGACCTGTTTGGCGGCGATGCAAAAAAGGCGGTATCCCCTGCCCTGGCTATCGAGGTGTTCCACAATTTTACGCTGATGCATGATGATATCATGGACAATGCCCCCCTGCGCCGCGGTAAGGTGACGGTTCATGAGAAATGGAATAAGAATGTGGCGATTCTCTCCGGCGACGTGATGCTGGTGGAAAGCTATAAACTGATCATGCAGGTGGATGATTATTTGTTGCGCCATGTAATGAATATCTTTAATGAAACCGCCGTGGGCGTTTGCGAGGGCCAGCAGACCGATATGGAATTTGAGACCTGCGATGATGTTCATATCGATGAATACATCAATATGATACGCCTCAAAACGGCGGTGCTGCTTGGCGGCGCGCTAAAGATCGGCGCTGTCATCGGCGGCGCTAAAGATCATGACGCCACTTTATTACAGACCTTCGGTGAGCAATTGGGCATAGCGTTCCAGTTGCAGGACGACATCCTGGATGTGTATGGCGACCCCGAAAAATTTGGTAAACAGGTCGGCGGGGATATCCTGTCGAACAAAAAGACCTTCTTGCTGATCAAAGCCTTCGAACTGGCTGACGACAAGCAAGCTGTTGAATTAAGAAGATGGTTCTCCGGCACGCACTTCGATGCAAAAGAAAAGATAGACGCGGTTACCGGTATCTACGATCAATTGAATATCCGGCACCATGCCTGGGACGCAATGCGCACCTATGCGGATAAGGCATTTGCAGCATTGGATTCGATAAGCCTTCCGGGCTCTCACAAACAATACCTTCGCGATTTCGCGGACGGATTGATGATAAGGGAGAATTGAGTATCTTTAATCTGTGAGAAGATCAGCCATAACTAATTTCATCATTATTTTAGGGATCGCGGTCCCTGGCTCGCTTTTGGGGCAAACCAGCAATTCCCTCCTGCTAAAAAATTACCGCCCGGTTTCTATTTATAAAACGCCTAACACCATTGTTGACAAAGCAGCTTTCCCGGTGATCGACATGCATAGCCACCCTTATGCAGCGAGTGATAAGGAAATTGACGAATGGGTAAAAATTATGGATGCGGTGGGTATTCAAAAAACCCTTTTACTTACTTATACCGCGGGACGGGCTTTTGACAGCCTGGTTCAAAAATACAGTCGTTATCCGGGTCGCTTTGAATTGTGGTGCGGGTTTGATTATACCGGTTATCAAACACCCGGCTGGCAAAAGCATGCTGTCGCCGAACTGGAAAGATGCTATAAAAAAGGCGCGCGCGGCGTAGGTGAACTGGGTGATAAAGGCGAAGGGGAATTATATTCGAAACCCACCGCTGGCGTTGGTTTGCACATCGACGACCCGCAGCTGAAACCGCTGCTGCAAAAGTGCGCCGAGCTGAAAATGCCCATCAGCATCCATGTCGCGGAGGACCGCTGGATGTACGAGCCGCCCGATAGTACCAACGATGGTATGATCAACGCCGAGAAATGGCACGTGAATATGAATAAACCCGGCAAACTGGATCATGACCAGCTGGTGAATTCGCTTGAAAATGCCGTCCGGGACAACCCTAAGGTAACTTTTATCGCCTGCCACCTCGCCAATTGCTGCAGTGACCTTTCACAGCTGGGTAGTTTGCTGGATAAATATCCCAACCTTTATGCGGATATTGCTGCGAGATATGCTGAGATAGCTCCCGTACCACGCTATACCGAAGCCTTTATTACCAAATACCAGGACAGGCTGGTTTATGGAACGGATATGGGAATTAGCGAGAAAATGTACAGGATAACATTCCGTATTCTTGAAACGGCTGACGAACATTTTTACGCGATCGATCAATTTTATTATCATTGGCCATTATATGGTTTGGATTTGCCGAAAGAGGTATTGCTGAAATTGTATAAAACGAATGCTGAAAAGATATTAAGAATAAACTAATACTTATGAAACCTATCCTTATCACAATTGCATTCATCGCCATTTTTGCTGTTGCGAAAGCCCAGCAGGTAGACACAACGAAATTTCTCACGTCCGAAGTGGACCAGATGCCAACATTTCCTGGTGTTTCTAATGCACTCTTTACTTATATAAAAACTAATAAAAGATATCCCAAAAGTGCGCTGAAGAATAAAGTTGAGGGTGAGGTAGTGTTAACTTTTGTGGTTGAAAACGATGGTACCTTAAGTGGTTTTAAGATTTCCCGACACCTTTCACCCGACTGTGATGCCGAGGCTATAAGGCTAATGAAGAATTCGCCCAAATGGAAACCGGGAATTCGATACGGGCGACCAGTAAGAGTAGAAATGAATTTACTGATAAATTTTAATTTGCCAGAGCAATATAAAGCAGCGTCCAGACGAGATCAAATGGATACACTAGGGAAGCTGCCCGATGAACAGAAAGTTTATAGTACCGTACAAATTGAACCTACCTTCCCTGGCGGATTTGGGAAATGGAATCAATATCTCAAAGATAACCTTAAATACCCTGCTACAGCTCTTCAAAGCGGCATACACGGGAATGTTTTTCTTTCTTTTATCGTTGAAGAAGACGGAAGTATTTCCAATGTAAAAATAGTAAGAGGACTTTCTCCTGAAATTGATACGGAGGCTGTGAGAATATTAAGCAATTCACCGAAATGGAACCCGGGGATACAGGATGGGAAACCCGTCCGCGTACAATACTTGGTTCCAATAAATTTTTCCTTACAAGTAAAATGAAGAGAATATTAATCACTGTCGCATTGGCGACACTTTTTGTAGTAGTTAATGCACAAACAAAAGACTCGGTCCTTACCTCCGGCGGCAAGCTAAAGCCCGAACAGGCCATCATGGACGTGCGGCACTATACCATAGCGCTCAACGTCGATTTTAACCAGCGATCCATCGAAGGTTATACCACCATCGATGTCATTATGGCCAAGCCGACCAATGTTTTACTGTTCGACCTGATGGATAATTATAAGATCAGCAGCATATTGGTTAATGGTAAAAAACAACCTTTTGACTTTAAAGATAAGCTGATCACCATAAACTTGGATAAGGAACTGCCTGCCGGAAAAGCAAGCGTGAAAGTATTCTACGGTGGCAAACCGCACGTGGCACGCCGTCCGCCCTGGGATGACGGCTTTACCTGGACCAAAGACTCTACCGGGCATCAATGGATGGCTATTACAGCCGAAGGCGCAGGCGGAAAACTGTATTATCCCTGTAAGGATCATCCCTCTGATGAACCCAATGAGGGTGTGGATTTCCTGATCACTGTACCTAAAGACTTGGTTGTTGCGGGTCCTGGCTTGCTGCAAAGCGTAAAGAAAAACAGCAGCACAGCGACCTATCACTGGAAGACGAATTACACGATCAACAATTATAGCATCCTGTTCAATGTTGGGGATTATAAAGTGTTTAGTCGCCCTTATACCACTTGTGACGGTCATCAAACTACAGTCCAGTTTTATGTGCTGAATGAGCATGCGGATAAAGCAGAACACTTCCTGGATGTTTTCGTAAAGACCATTCACGAGCAGGAGAAATATTTTGGTGAATATCCCTTCGCTAAAGAAAAGATAGCCATGGCTGAAACGCCGCATTTGGGCATGGAGCATCAAACCATGGTGGCTTACGGCAATAAGTTCCGTTATACTAAAATTGGCGGGCAGGATTACGACTGGCTAATGCACCACGAATTCGGGCACGAATGGTGGGGCAATAAGGTTACCGCCAAAGATTGGGCCGACTACTGGATCCATGAGGGCATATGTTCATTCGGCGACGCCTTATATACCCGCGAGTTTGAAGGTGAAGCAGCCTACAACAAGATATTTCAGCAAAGCATTTTTGGGATAGAGAATAAGCAGCCGGTTGTACAGCACCCCGATATGGATGAAGAGGCCGCCTATATCAATGATATTTATTCCAAGGGAGCCTTTTTCATGCACACGCTTCGTTACGTAATAGGCGACGAGCTTTTCTTCCCCGCGCTGAAAAAGTTCGTAACCAGTCCGCAATACACCTATGATAATTTGGTCAGTACAAACGATGTGGAGCAATTTTTCACCAAAGAATCAGGCCGCGACCTGAAACCCTTATTCGACCTGTACCTGCGCACCACGAATAAACTGGAAGTTCATGTGAAATCATTGCCCGGTAATAAATACCTGGTACAGTTACAAAATATCAATATCCCCTTGCCGCTTGATATTACAACCGACGCGGGAACGAAAAGGTTGATGGCCGACAGCAAAGGTATTAAGATCGATAGTAAGACTTTGCCGGTAATTGATCCGGAGGTGTTTTACCTGAAAAAGGTAATGTTTGAATAAATCAGTATATTTAATCTGTGAGAAGATTAGCTATAACCAACCTCATCATTACTTTAGGGATTTGTGTCCCTGGCGTGGTTTGGGGACAGGCCAGTAATACCCTGCTCCTGAAAAACTACAAACCGGTTTCTATTTACAAAACTCCGGTTACAGCTATTAATAAAGCTGCTTTCCCGGTGATCGATATGCACAGCCACCCCTATGCAGCAAGCGACAAAGAGATCGATGATTGGGTGAAAATTATGGACTCCGTTGGCATTCAGAAAACCGTGTTACTAACTTATACTACGGGACGGGCCTTCGATAGCCTGGTCCGGAAATACAACCGTTACCCCGGTCGCTTTGAATTATGGTGCGGATTTGATTATACCGGTTACCATACGCCCGGCTGGCAAAAACATGCCGTAGCTGAACTGGAAAGATGTTACAAAGAAGGCGCCCGGGGCGTTGGTGAACTGGGCGATAAGGGCGAAGGCGAATTGTATTCCAAACCTACGCCCGGTGTCGGTCTGCATATCGATGACCCGGAACTCAAACCGCTGCTGCAAAAATGCGTCGAGTTGAAAATGCCCATCAGCATCCACGTGGCTGAGGATCGCTGGATGTACGAAAAGCCGGACAGCACCAACGATGGCATGATCAACGCTGAAAAATGGCATGTGAACATGAACAAACCCGACAAACTCGATCATGACCAGTTAGTCAATTCGCTGGAGAACGCTGTTCATGATAACCCCAATTTGATTTTTATCGCCTGCCACATGGCCAATTGCTGCAGCGACCTGTCGCAATTGGGAAGATTGCTTGACAAATATCCTAATCTCTATGCCGACATAGCCGCACGGTATGGAGAGATATCGCCAGTGCCGCGCTACACCAAAGCATTTATTACCAAATACCAGGACCGTTTGGTATACGGCACGGATATGGGCTTTAACGAGAAAATGTACCGGATAACATTCCGCATTTTAGAAACAGCAGACGAGCATTTTTATGAGATCAACCAGTTTTATTACCACTGGCCCTTGAATGGCCTTGATCTGTCTAAAGATGTATTGGAGAAATTGTATAAAACAAATGCGGAGAAAATTCTAAAAATGAACTAATATTGAATATGAAATCAATCCTTATCACAATTATAGTGTTTGCAGCTTTCACTGTTGTAAAGGCCCAGCAAACAGCTCCAAAGAGTGGAGATCCTAATGTTGAAATCAAAAATGATGTACGTGACACTTCTGCAACTGACAACTCTGAAATTTTTACGGAGGTTGAGCAGGCACCTTCGTTCAAAGGTGGTATAGAAAAATTTTATCAATTCTTAAATAAGAATGGGAAATACCCTGCTGAAGCAAAAAAAAACAAAGTTAACGGGAATGTAATTGTTGTTTTTGTCGTTGAGAAAGATGGTTCAATAACTAATACAAAAATTTTCCGAGGCCTCGGAAGTGGTTGCGATGAAGAAGCCATAAGAGTTATAAAGAAATCTCCAAAATGGAACCCCGGGATGCAAAACGGGCAGCCGGTAAGAGTCCAGTTATTAATCCATATGCATTTTGGTTACTAAATACAAAGCCCCGATCCTCATCAGACCGGGGCTCTGTATTTTATAAAAGAACTGATTACTAAGCGCCTTCTTCTTTATCAGCTTTCTTTGCTTTTGGTGCAGCTGGTTTCTTTGCTGCTTTCGGAGCTTCTTCAGCAGCCTCAGCTTTAGGAGCCTTAGGCGCTTTCTCAGCCCCGATAGCTATCGGGGTTACTTCAGCAACCGGTGCAGCTTCAACCGCAGGAGCTGCTTCCGCTTTTACTTCAGCTGCTTTTGGAGCAGCTTTAGCAACCGGTTTTGCTTTAGGCGCTTCAACTACCGGTGGAGCCTCTACCGGCAATACCGATACGTATGAACGGTTATCGGCTTTCTTTTTGAAAACTACGATACCGTCAGTTAACGCGAATAACGTATGATCTTTACCGATACCTACATTCAGGCCGGGATTGTGCGGGGTACCGCGCTGACGCACGATGATGTTACCGGCTATTGCAGGCTGACCACCGAATATCTTGATACCCAAACGTTTGCTATGTGACTCACGACCGTTCCTGGAACTACCGGCCCCTTTTTTATGTGCCATTTCTTTATTTTTTTGTTATACGTTGAACGTTATACGTGCCACGTTTTTAGTCTTTTCTTTTGGATGGTTGACGTACAACGTAAAACGTCATACGTACAACGTTAATTATAATGTGATGCCAGTGATCTCGATCTTGGTAAACTGCTGGCGGTGACCATTCTTCTTTTTGTAACCTTTTCTTCTTTTCTTTTTGAAGATGATCACTTTGTCACCCTTTAAATGAGACACGATCTTAGCCGATACTTTAGCGCCCTTCAAATCGGATCCCAATTTGAACTTACCTTCGTTTTCTGCTAATAACACACTGTCAAATTCAATACTAGCGCCCTCATCTCCCTGTAAACGGTGTACAAAGAGTTGCTGGTCTTTAGCAACCTTAAATTGCTGTCCTGCTATACTTACTATTGCGTACATTGTTATTAATTATTGTTTTTAAAATTCGAGGTGCAAATATAGAGTTTTGTTTAGTAAATAACAATATGATTTATATTTTTAGTCCGAAAGTCGGAATCCCGATAGCTATCGGGACCGCATAAGTCAGAAAGATGATATACCCCATACCTATTCTTTCGGACTTCCCGACTTGCGCGGACTTCCGGACTGAATCGGTGAAATCCGTATCACTTTTTCTGATTGGCAACCTCTCCGTCCAGCACTTTCATGATTTCTTTTACCATCTGCTCATTAGCTTGTTTAAGCCGGGTATCGATAAAATAGGATTCGTCAAAAGTTACCTTTTTGCTTTTGCGCTGGTAATTGAACTGCATTACATACCGCGGCGGGCGCTGACCATTACGTTTTTCCGTAGTATCCCCCATTTCCACCGATGGCCAGTCCCAAAACCCAAGCTCGCTGGCTTTTTTGTGCAGGTATAATAATTCTTCCTTGGGCAGATGCACATTCATTTTAACCAGTGAATCATGCGCATCTATAAACTGGTATGCCCCTGTCCGCGAATCATATTTATTGATCAAATTATTGCCCGGCCCCCATTGGACGCTGAATGACTTAAACTCGGTGAACTTATAAGGCGCATTCTTGAACACATGCGCGTAATAAACCACGCAATAGATAAGGAACGGCACTACCACGCAGGCCATTAGAAATATCTTTTTTGATTTTGTCTCCATGTTAATTATTGAGTTATTGAATTATAGAATTATTGAATAATTTATCTGCTTGAAACAGTTTTACGTGATGTCGAAGCGACCTTCAATATTTCATTTGCCTCTTGTAATAATGGGTTTAATATGTTTTCGGAAACTACTTCCGCCTCTATTAATATTTCCATCCAAAATACTGACTCATCTGCTTCCTCAACAACTGTCGATAATTTCGAATGAAATTCAGCCTGTGATCTCGCTCTGCAAACCGCTCTGTAGTTTGCGCCAACTGAAGATGACGACCGTAACAATTGACGGCCAATAATTTTTGCCTCTTCTGTTTTAGGCAATGTCCTGAATAACTTAATATTATCTACCACAAATTTTTTAGTCCGTTTCTTAAATGCTTCGGCAAATTCGATTCTGTCCAGATTCTCCATAATGAAAAGGTTTGGTTAATCAATAATTCAATAATTCAATAATTATTTCAACTCCCCTTCCCACTTACTCACCACGGCCGTCGCCATTGCGTTACCAAGAACGTTGGTGGCCGAACGTCCCATGTCCATTAAAGGATCGATACCTAATAACAAAGCTAAGCCGGCTTCCGGAATATTGAACATGCCTATCGTTCCCGCTACCACAACCAATGCGGCACGCGGTACACCAGCCATGCCTTTACTGGTGAGCATCAGTATCAGCAGCATAGACAATTGGTGCCCGAACGACAAATGTATGCCATAAGCCTGCGCCAAAAATAGTGACGCGAAGGTCATGTACATCATTGAACCCACCAGGTTGAACGAATAGCCCAACGGTAATACAAAACTCACGATCTTATTGTCGCAGCCAAAGTTTTCCAGTTCCTCCAGCACCCTCGGGTATGCGGCCTCGCTTGTAGAGGTGCTGAAGGCTACTAATACGGCATCCTTAATATTATCTACAAGGATGAACGCGCGTTTCTTTAATACTATAAATCCACCCAGTACGATGATCGCCCAAAGCAAAAGCAGCGAGCCATAAAACTCACCAATGAAAGTGGCGTAGGTGGCTATGATACCCAATCCCTCTTTGGCTATCACAGCGGTGATCGCTCCGAACACAGCTATAGGCGCGGTTTTCATTACATAGCCGGTGATCTTCATGATCACATGCGCCACCGAGTCCATAAACTTAATGATGATCTCGCCTCTATCTCCGATGGCAGCTGTAGCAACGCCGAAGAACATCGAGAACACCACGATCTGCAATATCTCGTTATTGGCCATGGCCTCGGTAAAGCTGCGCGGGAACACGTGGCCTATAAAATCTTTAAAGGATATACCTATTTGCTTTATATCCGTGCTCGCCAGACTATCAGGTAGCGATAAATGCATGGAACTGCCTGGTTGAAAGAGGTTCACCAGCAGCATCCCGATTACCAGGGATACAAACGTAGCGCTGATAAACAGCAGTAGCGTTTTGCCGCCTATCCTGCCTACAGCATTAATGTCGCCTACTTTAGCCACACCAACAACCAGCGTGGTAAATATCAGCGGTCCGACGATCATTTTGATGAGCCGCAGGAAGATATCGCTCAGTATGGTAAAACCTTCAAGCTTATCCTCGCGTTCACTACTGTATTGCTGTTTTTGTTTGACCTCGGTTTTCCTTCCGCTTTTGAGTGCGGAATACGCGGAATTATTGTTGGTATCCTTTATCGCGATGAGCTGCGCGTCGATTGCTTTTATATTGGCATCGGCAACGCTTATCTTCGCATTCACCCGGCTGATGACATTGGTATTGTAAATATAGCCGGTGACCACCCCGAGTACGAGTGCGATGATGATATATAGGGTCAGCCTGTTTTTCTTCATTGTGAAACGGGACTGCGAAACTACAATTATTCGGCAGTTCGGTAAAATATTTTAAGTTAGCATCTTTAACGACGCAAGCTATAAGCAAATGGTAAGAAAATCATTGATGACAGGTGTATCGCTTTTTATATTCTGTGCGTTGATGTTTTTAATTGAAGGCGCATGGGTACTTCTTTGGGTGATGTTCTTATTCCCTGGATTTATCTTAGGAGCTATTATTATACCTCCAGAATTTGATGAGGCAACCAGTTCAAGATGCATTATTCTGGTTATTTTATCGGGATTGATCTACGTTGCATGTTTTTACTTTTTAGACATTAAAACCGAGGCATATATGTGGTTAAGACTGTTAGGATTGAGCGGCTGTGGGGCGGTTTTATTGAAAATTTGTTATGACCTGCTGATTTTCAAAAGAGCTAATTTAAAACAAACTATTTTTTTTCCTTTGATGATCGGCACAGCAGCAGCAATTCCAAGTTCAATATGTATGATTCTTATTCACAACGTAAATATCCATACTATCCTTGGGAATTCTTTTTTTTGCGGAATATTTTTGATATATCCGTCGTGGTATTATTGCATGGCCAAATACATTGTGTATTGTAAAAAACATCTTGTATAGCCGAAGATTAAAATATGAAAACCTACGGTTTAGCCGATATCAAAAAAGAACTCCAATTCCTCGACAACGGTCAGCTGATCGACCTATGCCTGCGTTTGGGTCGTTACAAAAAAGAGAATAAAGAACTGCTGGCTTACCTCCTTTTCGACGCTGATAACGAGCGCAGTTTTATTGAGAGCGTGATCGCCGAGAACGGTTTTATGTTCAGCCAACTGCCATCCAACAATTACCAGATGGCCAAAAGCATGCGTAAGATATTACGATTGCTGAACAAGTATGTCAAATTTATGACCTCAAAAGAGGCCGAGATCGAGTTCCTCATCAGCTTTTGCCGCAACTATATTCAATATGCCGATAGAAGGGGCTCATATAAGCCTATGCGATTGATATTTACGCGGCAGCTGGAGAAGATCGCCAAAGCCATTGAAAAGCTGCACGAGGACCTGCAATTCGACTACAGCCAGGATTATAATACCATGCTGGAAGAAGCGCAGGAGCAATTGAAATGGTTCTACAAGGATGGCTATCATATTAAGTCATAAGCCTTTAGCCAAAAGTCTTAAGTCAATATTATACTTAGGACTTAAGACTTTTGACTTTAGACTAAACGATACATTGTTATTGAACCGGTAATAATTGCTGTAACAAATGACCCAACCAAAAATCTAACATAAAAATTTAACTGATATTGGATACCCGGGAAGCGGCCTTCAAGCGAATATTTGAAGCTAATTCAAAAAAGATCTATCACCTGTGCTACGGTTATACCGGCGACGATGATGCCGCCAATGACCTGCTGCAGGAGACTTTTTTGAAAGTTTGGCAAAACCTGGACAAATTCCGTAACCAGGCGCAAATATCTACCTGGATATACCGCATTGCTGTAAATACCTGTCTTACTTACCTCCGTTCTGAAAAAAGACAGGCCAAAGATGAGCTTACACCACAGATAGCTGAGAACAAGCGGGAAGAGTTTAGTGAGAAGAATGAGCAGGTGGCACTCCTGTACAAGTGCATATCGAAATTAGAAGAGTCAGAAAGAATTATCATTACCATGGTATTGGATGAGATGCCATACCCCGAGATCGCCGAGATTTCGGGTATATCAGAAGGGAATTTGAGAGTGAAGATACATCGCATTAAACAAAAATTGACAGAGTTATATAATCAATATGAAAGACTTTGATCATTTGATGTCTGTTTGGCAGGGGCAGCCAAGACAGGATCAGCTTTCAGTGGATGAAGCGCTGAAGCAGGCGAAGAAGGGTATTCGCGCTATCACCAGTCAATTGTACTGGGGTATTGTGGCGATGGTGGCGGTGCTTGCGCTCACATTTGTAATCATGTTCTTTTTTGTGTTCCAGTCGTGGTTAACCTATATGGGTATCTTCATCATGCTCATCACCATGCTCCTTTACGCAGTCATGATCATCCGTAATTACCGAATTCTCCATAGACGCGATTCGACCCTTAATCCTACGGAATATTTACAGGATCTGAAACATTACCAGCGCAACCGCGCCAAAATTGCCGGCTGGTTCTATTATATCTATGTGCTGCTTATCAGCCTGGGTTTATCGCTATACTTTATCGAAGTACTGCGCAATACTTCTATTTACTACAAAGTTGCTGTTTATGGATTGAGCATCATCTGGATACTGTTCCTCACCTTCTGGTACAAGAAACGCATCTTTAAGAGCGAAGAAGAAAAGCTGAATTTGATCATCGAACGTTTAGAGCGATTACAGGGGCAATTTGAATAGCCCCTTGACCGTCATGGAACGAAGCCATCTCCGAACTATGCCAGTCAATGGACCGGGATCATCAATTTGTACGCGCAGTATGCCCACGCGATGACGTGAGGGTTATTATATTTGTCGCATGTTACCTGCTATCACGATACAACTCGTCCGTCCGCCTGACGTCGATACCCTGCTTGCCTTAAGCCGTAAAACTTTTTATGATGCCTTTGAGCATCTGAATAATCCGGATGACTTCGAGGCCTATACTTCCAAAGCCTTCACGCGGGAACAGCTTTTATCCGAGATCAATAATCCTGATTCTGAATTTTACTTTGCAATGCTTGGTGATAAACATGTAGGCTATATCAAACTCAATTACCGTGATGCACAAGCCGAATTTCAGGATTCAGATGCTGTGGAAGTAAGCCGCATTTATGTTTTAGCCGATCAACAGGGGAAAAAGATAGGTAACCAGCTACTGGACTTCGCTATCAACAAAGCTATTGGCGATAAAATGCAATATATCTGGCTTGGGGTTTGGGAGCATAATCTTGCAGCGCTGCGATTTTACGAGCGCAACGGTTTTATTAAAGTTGGCAGTCATGAGTTTGTAGTAGGTAAAGATGTACAGACGGATTTTTTGATGAAGAAACAACTCTTAAAGGAGGTGAAAGGATAAAGGCGAAGTGTGACTTTTTCCAAATGTCTAATTTCTTATAATCCCTCATCTATTTTTTACCTTTCGTCGTTGATCTTGATCCTTTCACCTCAAAGTAAAACCTTTCACCTTTATCCTTTCGCCTTTCACCTCAATCCCGCATAAACGGATTAAAGTTCCTCGTCGTGATCTCCATACCCGCAGCGCGGCACACGGTTTTATCACCAAACTTAAAGTTGATCTTATCCATCGCCTGGTACAGGCTGATCTGCGTTTCGTTGTCTTCAAACAGGTTGATCTGGTAACTGCCGGTGCATAATTGACTCAGCCTTACCCCTATTAGCCGTACGGGCCGACCATTGTCCCAGGCTTTAGTGAGCAGGTTCTTTACACCCGGTATCAATATATGTTCCGCCGCGGTTAAGGGTATCTTTTCCTGCTGCGTATGTGTCTCGAAGTTGGCATAGCGTATCTTGATGGCCACGCAGGATGCCAGCTTATTTTCCCGGCGTAGTTTGGATGATAACTCCTCCGTCATCGATACCAGCGTACTTTCCAGCTTGCGGCGGTCGGCTACGTTGGTATGAAAAGTACATTCCGTTGATATCGATTTACGGTCCGAATGTGGCACTACCTCGCCGTAATCCACGCCCCTCGCCTTTTCATACATCCAAATCCCGTTTTTGCCGAATACCGTTTCCAAAAACCGCAGCTGCACTTTTTGCAGGTCGCCTATTTTCTCAATGCCATAGGCGTATATCTTTTTGCAGGTGCTCTCGCCCACGCCGGGTATGGCCGATATGGGCAGTGGCGCCAAAAAATCCATCTCGCTTCCATGCGGTACAAAAAGCTGACCGTTGGGCTTGGCCCTGTTCGTCGCCATCTTAGCCACCGTGCGCCCCGATGCCAGTCCGAATGATATGGGCAACTTGGTTTCCTTGATAATCCGCTGGCGCACCTGCGTGGCCAATTGGTAAGGATCGTAAAAACGGTCGGTGCCGGTGAGGTCGATATAGAACTCATCCACCGACGCCTTTTGGTACAGCGGCACCATCTCGTCAATAATTTTGGTCACCCGGCGCGAGTAGTCCGAATACCGCTCGTGGTTGCCGCGCACCGATATGGCATGCGGGCACAGCTTAAACGCGTCGCGGCTCGACATACCCGAGTGCACCCCAAATTTGCGCGCCTCATAACTGCACGACGCCACTACCCCGCGCTGTGCATTACCGCCAATGATCACCGGCTTGCCGATCAGCGATGGGTCATACAGCCGCTCCACCGATACGAAGAACGAATCGAGGTCGATATGCATGATATAACGCTTGGATGACATAGCACAAAGTTGTGAAATTGTTTTGGAATTTGCTAATTAATTTAGCATTTTAGCAGAAAGCTAAAAGACTAAAGCAGAAAGCTTTTATCCCGGCGAATGAAGGCTTTAGTCTTTCAGCCTTAAGCTTTCAGCTTTAAAAAAATGGAAACCTACAAAGACTATATGATCATACTCTCGCCTCCAATGCACATTGCGGAGCAAGTGAAGAAGTTTAAACAGGCAGCGGAACGGCTGATCGGCGAATTTGACGGGATGCACAGCAAAGGATGCATAGTGCTCAAAATGCTTCACCGCCAAAAACCCTTTTGGACGGAGCCTTTGTTTGAAAAGCTGGAAAAACAACTATCGCTGATGGAGCCGTTCACATTGCAGATCAACGGTTTTGCCACCTTTTTGCCAACGGATTATATTACGATATACGCGGCCATCAAATCGACACCCGAAATGGAAGATTGGTTCAAGCGGCTGCGGCAATGCCTGAACGAGAAGAAAGCCGTGCCGCACATCACCATCGCGCGGCAGGTACCCAACGATAAAGCCAAAAAGCTATGGCCAAAATTCAAGGACAGGCCGTGGGACGAATGCTTCGAGGTTAAATACCTGACAATACTGGAACGCGAAACATACGGATTTGATCAAACATGGCAGCCCTTTAAGTCGATACCTTTTCGGGGAAAAGCAGAATGGTATTTGTTTAAGGACCACAAAAAAGGTGTTGTAAAACAGGATGATAAGGATCAGATAAGCCTTTTCTGAGCTTAAAGCGGAAAGACCAAAGCAGAAAGCTTTTTTAAAGCTGAAAGCAGAAAGTCTAAGGCGAAAGCGAATGGATAATTTATTTACTTGAAAAAAAAAGCTTTTAGCTTTATGCCTTAACCTTTAAGCTAATATGAGAGACTATAAGAAATTAGAAGTGTGGAGGAAATCACATGAACTCAATCTATTCGTGTATAGAAATCTACTGCCAAGGTTCCCTAAAAGTGAACAATTCGATTTAATGAGCCAGACCAAGAGAGCAGCTTATTCAATACCTTTAAACATAGTTGAAGGAAGCGGTAGATTCACTGAAAAGGACTTCGCCCATTTCCTTGATCAGGCGTTAGGCTCTGCACATGAATTGGAATACTGCTGTTTACTTAGTAAAGATTTGCTTTACATCAATCAAGAATTGTATCAAAATATAAACCAATCCATAAACGAAGTAAAAGCCATGTTAATAGGCCTGATTAAGAAATTAAGAGAATAAAAGCTTTGGTCTTTCTGCTTTAAGCTTTCAGCTTAATAAAAAATACTATATTTGCGCCGGGGTAAGTCTTTTACGACCAGCTCCTCTTGAACTCCCCCAGGGTGGGAACGCAGCAAGGGTAGAGGGTTGTAGCGGTGCGATAAAAGTAGCTTACCCTTTTTTTTGTGCCTTCTCTTTTGGTCTGAACCAGGATTAAACAGATTCGTCGGATTTACAGGATAATATCATTTGTTTATCAGAATTGATATCAATGTCCTGATAGTATAATCTTTTTAGCGATTTTTGATAATCGCAAAAATCGGTTTAATCAGCTTAATCGCGGTTCAGACAAATGGAAATAAAGCAGGAAGAACGCCACCACGCCGGTTCATTTTATTTGGATGATAGCGGCAAACGCATGGGCGAAATGCGCTATCTCAACAAAGATGGTATCATGAATATTTACCATACCGAGGTGGATCCGGCATTGAAAGGCCATAACTGGGGTTTTAAACTGGTGGAAGCCGGCGTAAAATATGCCCGTGAGAATAAGCTGCAAATACTGCCCACCTGCCCTTATGCGCGGTCGGTTTTTGAAAGGATGGAGGCTTTTCGGGATGTGCTTGTGGAGGATTCCTTATGAAAAGTGAAATTAAACTTGGCAAGTTAAGGGTTTTTCTACCTGATGAGAATAGCAGTCAATTCTACATATTCGAAGATATTGCTGAGTTTTTGGGTGAAGACTATCAATCGGATGCTATAAGAAAACTACGAAAGGAAATTAAAAAATCTAACCTAAAGCCAAATCCGAGTATCGATTACGAAGGCTCTAATGCAAGTATCAGAACATCAAACGCTGATGCCATTTTGCAAGTATTAAAAATATTAGATTCTATGTCAATACCAGAATATAAGTTTGGACTAACGGACTACGAGTGGCAAGAATTAAATAATTCATTGCACACTTGGAAGAGGCCAAAACCCCAAAAATGGCGATTAGGCGATGTTTTTTATTTTGAATTAAGTAACGGGGAATACGCTTTTGGACAGGTTGTCGGTAAATTTCCTACGGTTGCACTTTTTGAATTTAAAAGTAAAACGCATGAAGTTGACCTAAATCAGCTTAAAAAACAAAGAATCATAACGATACTACACGTCGGCAGTGAAAAACTTAATAATAATAGTTGGAAGGTTATTACAAATTATGAATTGTTAGCCAATAAAGACGAGGGGCCAAATGGAAGCGATGTCATTAAAATTGGACATAAATCAGACTCAGCGAAATTCATCAATAGTATAGCAAATTATTACTGGTTTAAAAAACATGATCTGGCAAGTGAACACTATTTGACAGATGCAATTATGATTTAATCATATAAAGAATGCTCGATATACTCATCATAGGCGGTGGCCCCATAGGTTTGGCATGCGCGCTGTCGGCACAAAAAGCCGGCTTAAGCTACCAAATTGTAGAAAAGGGCTGCCTGGTCAACTCGCTGTACAACTACCCTACTACCATGACCTTCTTCAGCACGTCGGAATTGCTGGAGATCGGCGGCATACCGTTTGTCACCATCAGCAATAAGCCCAGGCGTGCCGAGGCATTGGAGTATTACCGCCGGGTGGCCTTTTCCAATCATTTAAAAATAAACCTGTTCGAGGAAGTTATTTCCGTATCCAAAGCGGAAGGAATTTATCGTATTACTACTTCAAAGAGTAGCTATGAGGCAAAAAACGTGATCGTAGCGACGGGCTTTTATGATATCGCGGTAAAACTCAATATACCCGGCGAGGACCTGCCCAAAGTAAAGCATTACTATGACGACCCGCATTACTACGCCCTGCAAAAGGTGGTGGTGGTTGGCTCCAGCAACTCGGCTATTGATGTGGCACTGGAAACCTGGCGGAAAGGTGCCGAGGTTAGCCTGGTGATACGCGACGCCGAAGTGAGCCATAGGGTGAAATACTGGGTTCGGCCCGATATACTCAATCGTATCAAAGAAGGCAGCATCAAGGCTTATTTCAACTCGAATCTGAAGGAAATAAGGGAACATAATGTGGATATCGAAACACCGGAAGGAACGGTCACCATCGCGAACGATTTTGTCATGGCGATGACGGGTTACCGGCCCAACTTCGAGTTTTTGAAGAAGATAGGCATCCATCTGTCGACAGATTCAAAATCGATACCCCAATACAATCACGATACGATGGAAACCAACCTCAAAGGCATTTACCTGGCAGGTGTGGTTTGCGGCGGTATGGACACACACTTGTGGTTTATTGAAAACTCGCGCATCCACGCGGAGATGATCGTTACCGATATTATTGGCAAATTGAAGCAGACCGATTAATTTTATGACATCGAAAAGAAACACGCTGATTACCAGCGGCCTGAGGCCCTCGTGTACGAAAAGCGCAACATACTTGATTATCAATGCGTAATAACACTCAATTAAAGATTGATGTGATGAAAATATGTAAAGCCTTATCGTTCGTTGTATTATCGTCGGTGCTGACGATCTCATGTACCAAATCAAATGTTCAGCCTGCTGCTACACCATTAGCGAACACGAAAACCACCCGGGATACTATTTATGCCTACAGTCCGGCTATATCAGGCCCTATCGGGGCCGCATTGCCAGATCCGGCGCTTGCCGGTAACTGGACTCTGGTGAGCGATTCCACATCCATATCACACGGTGAAAGCGCGGCATTTGATTCGGGAACGAAATATACCGGCCAGCCGGGCGACTATTTTAATATAACAAGTGATGGTAAGATAAGCATGAACGAGGGCTCAAATTACCAGGCCATAGATTGTGTGGAGACGGATTCCGGTAAAAACTTATTTGAACTGTGGTACACCCAATATCCCAATGTGGCGTTAGCCGGTGGCGGGTTCATCCGTGCGGAGCTTCTAAAGCCGCTTGTCAGCGCCCACTCTGCCGTATTGACCACCCAGGTCGTAGGAACCATGGGCATCTACAGCAGACGGTTTACGCTTAAAAGGTAGTCTAGCTCCCTCCGTTGTTCCCGTCCCAGGCGGAAGGAACTGGGTAGGATTGTCAGATCGCTGTATTGCTAAATTGTTATGCGACGCTCATGACAACAATAAAAACAGTCCAACAATAAAACAATAATGGGGAAAAGTCACCCTATTAACATTAAACACATTTTTTCTTGCATAAGTTAAATTTTATACGATACTTTGCATCGATTTTTAAAAAGTATAAAACACACTCTAAAATGATACAGCAAAGCGTTTTGAAAACAGTTATCAGGGCCATATTAGCCCCGGTTACCGTTGCTTTGGTTGCACCAGTGTTTATCTGCTCCCCTTCACGACGAAGGCTCTACATCCCCCGGGTTTAATTTTACTTTTGAAGTAATAACCTACCATGAAGTTTATCAAAACTTCTCCAGCAAAAAATTTATTTAATTACGTATTGGCCTCAGGGTCAAAAACTAACGTCAATTTATTCTACTTTATTCAATGACACTACAAGATTTTGATATACAGGTTGCCTCGGCCCAGCACGTTGATTTTGCGCAGTTGATCTGTGAAGAAATGGCTGAGTCGGCAAAGGCGCGCGGAACCGGTATCGCCCAGCGGTCGCCCGAGTATGTCGCTAATAAAATGCTCGAAGGCAAAGCGGTGATCGCCCTGCATAAGGACGGTACCTGGGCCGGCTTTTGCTATATCGAAACCTGGAGCCACGGTGACTTTGTGGCTAATTCAGGCTTGATCGTTAGTCCGAACTTTCGCAAATCGGGCTTGGCCAAAGCTATCAAGCAGAAAATATTCCAGTTATCACGTACCAAATACCCCAATGCCAAAATATTCGGGCTAACCACCGGGCTGGCTGTAATGAAGATAAATTCTGAATTAGGGTATGAACCGGTCACCTATTCTGAACTGACCCAGGATGAAGACTTTTGGGCAGGGTGCAAAAGCTGCGTGAATTACGATATTTTGATGAGCAAGGAACGCAAGAACTGTATGTGCACGGCAATGCTGTTCGACCCGGCTGAGAAGCAAAAAGAATACGAGGATAAAATGAAAAAGATAACGCATAAGGCTACCTTGCTTGAGCGTATCGAGAATGCGATCAAAAAGAGAATGGAAAAGTTTGTTTTGAAACCGGTTTTTGTTGAAAGCAGGAAGAATCATACAGGTTTTCCGCAGTTTCCGGAACAGAAGCGGAAGGAATTTTAAGATGACAACAATGTAGAGACGCAATGCATTGCGTCTCTACCCAAATAATATTAGATGAAGAAGAAAGTAGTATTAGCATACAGCGGAGGTTTAGACACTTCATTTTGCTGCATATATCTGACCCGCGACTTGGGTCTCGAAGTACATTCGGTAATTGTAAACACCGGTGGCTTTAGCATGGACGAATTGTATGCCGTAGAAAAACGTGCCTACGAAATGGGTGTTACCTCACACCACGTAGTCGACGAGACTGAGAACTTTTACAATACCTGCGTGCGTTACCTCATCTATGGTAATGTGTTAAAGAACAATACCTATCCCCTGTCAGTAAGCGCGGAGCGTGTAAGCCAGGCCACAGCTATTGCCAATTACGCCAAAGAAATAGGCGCCGAATATGTGGCTCACGGCAGTACCGGTGCGGGCAACGACCAGGTACGGTTTGATATGATCTTCAACATACTGGTGCCGGATGTACAGATACTGACGCCCATTCGGGATTTGAAACTGAGCCGCGAAGAAGAGATAGCCTACCTGAAAAAGCATGGTGTGGACATGAACTTCGAAAAAGCGAAATACTCCATCAATAAAGGTATTTGGGGTACATCGGTTGGTGGCAAAGAAACGCTGACTTCTAACTTAGGCTTACCGGAAGATGCATGGCCAACACCAATGACAGCATCAGGAACAAGGAATATTGAGCTGACCTTTGAAAAAGGCGAACTGGTTGGTATCGATGGTAAAAAATACGATCATCCAACAAAAGCGATACAAGATCTGCAGGCTATTGCCCAGCCCTATGGAATCGGTAGGGATATACACGTTGGCGATACAATTATCGGCATCAAAGGGCGCGTAGGATTTGAAGCAGCCGCGCCTATGGTTATCATCAAGGCACACCATACCCTGGAAAAACACGTTTTAACTAAGTGGCAGCTTTCGTGGAAAGACCAGTTATCGTCATTTTATGGTAACTGGCTGCATGAAGGTCAGTTCCACGACCCGATCATGCGTAATATCGAGGCGTTCTTAACCGATACCCAGCAGAATGTAAGCGGCAAAGTATTTGTACAATTGAATCCTTATCGCTTCCAGGTAACGGGTATCGAATCGGATCACGATCTGATGTCGAGCAAGTTCGGCAGCTATGGCGAAATGAATAATGCCTGGACCGGTGAAGATGTAAAGGGCTTCTCTAAGATATTCGGCAACCAGGTAATGATCTATCATAAGGTAAATGCCCCCCAACCCCCTGAAGGGGGAGTTGTTTAAATCAGCTTATATGAGTAGTAATAATAAAGATGCAAGCCATAATATTCCCGTTTTAGGGGCCCAGGGGGCTCCGTTTTCAAAAAATGATTGTGCGAGCCATTATAAATGGGGCGACGATTGTTATGGCTGGAATTATATCGATACGGATGCTTTATCAGTAAAGCAGGAATTAATGCCCCCTGAGACTGCGGAATTATTGCATTATCACGAAAAGGCGACGCAAGTGTTTTTTATATTGAAAGGCAAGGCGATATTCATGATCGATGGGGTTGAAACCGAACTTAAGGTAGAACAGGGTATCGAGATAAAACCAGGCCAGAAACACTTCATCAGCAACAAGGAACAAAGCGACCTCGAATTTATATTGTATTCATCCCCATCAACCAAAAATGACAGGATCAATTTACCCCCTACCCCCTAAAGGGGGAATGATTTATTAGCATGAGCGAATTAACGGAAAATAAAAAACTTACAAGTGCTCCCCCTTCAGGGGGCCGGGGGGCAATACGGGCAGGCATTGTTGGCGGCGCGGGTTATACCGGCGGCGAAATGCTGCGCATTTTGGTGAACCATCCGGATGTGGAGATAGCCTTTGTGCACAGCAACAGCAACGCCGGTAATTACGTGTATGAGGTGCATACCGACTTGTTTGGCGATACTGACCTGAAATTTGGCAGCGATCTGTACGATGAGATTGACGTGTTGTTTTTATGTGTAGGTCATGGTGACGCTAAGAAGTTTTTGGAGGCGAATGAAATTCCGGAAGGAATTAAGATCATTGATCTGAGCCAGGATTTTAGATTGAAGCCGGAAGTCGGAAGTCGGAAGTCGGAATTTGTGTACGGTTTACCCGAATTGAACAGGGATGAAATAAAGAAAGCAAGTAATATAGCCAATCCTGGCTGTTTCGCTACTTGCCTTGAACTGGGTATGTTGCCATTAGCTGCAAAAGGTTTATTAAACAGCGATATACACATTACCGGTACAACAGGTTCGACGGGTGCTGGTCAGAGTTTACAGGCTACGACGCATTTTACCTGGAGAAATGATAACCTATCGGTCTATAAAGCATTTGAACATCAGCATTTGAATGAGGTTGGACAATCGTTAAATCAATTGCAGCCGGGTTTTAGTCACACCATTAATTTTATACCTTATCGCGGTGGCTTTACAAGGGGTATTATTGCTTCGATTTATATGGACTGCGAACTAAGCGGTGATGAGGCATTGAAGCTTTATGAAGAGTATTACGCTGCTCACCCATTCACGCATGTCACCAGAAGAAATATCGATTTGAAACAGGTAGTGAACACGAATAAATGTTTTATACAGGTTGCGAAGCATTGCAATAAGTTACTGATTACAAGCATTATAGACAATTTAATTAAAGGAGCATGCGGCCAGGCGGTTCAGAATATGAATTTGATGTTTGGGCTCAATGAAACAGCCGGACTTAAGCTTAAGGCCACTGCCTTTTAGGTTAAAGGCGAAAGGTAAAAGGATAAAGGTTTTTTAAAATTAGACGAATGAAACTGTTCGATGTATATCCAATCAACAACATAAACATAACCCGCGGCGTGGGCAGCTTAGTTTATGATAGTCACGGTACCGAATATCTTGACCTTTACGGTGGTCATGCGGTAATATCTATTGGCCATACTAACCCGCATTATGTAAAACGCCTGGAGGATCAGTTACACCAAATAGGGTTTTATTCAAACTCCGTAGAAATACCCTTACAAAAGGAACTGGCTGAAAAGCTGGGCAAGGTATCGGGTAAGGAAGATTACCAGTTGTTTTTATGCAATTCGGGCGCTGAAGCTAACGAAAATGCTTTAAAACTGGCCTCCTTTCATAACGGCAAAAAGAAGGTTATCGCTTTCAGAAAATCATTTCACGGGCGGACATCATTAGCTGTTGCGGTTACTGATAATCCCAAGATCGTGGCGCCGGTAAACGAAACGGATAACGTTATCTTCCTGCCCTGGAACGATGAGGCGGCTTTAGCGAAAGCCTTTACGGAAAATGAAATATCATCGGTAATCATCGAAGGCATCCAGGGCGTAGGCGGTATCAACGTTGCAAGTGAAAGCTTTTTAAGAAAGATCCGGTCGCTTTGTGATACGCATAACGCGGTATTTATAGCCGATTCGGTTCAATGCGGCTACGGACGGACAGGTAAGTTCTTCTCACATGATTTTGCAGGTGTTAATGCAGACATCTACACGATGGCCAAAGGCATGGGCAATGGCTTCCCGATCGGTGGCATTATCATATCGCCTAAAATACAGCCGTCTTATGGTATGTTGGGAACCACTTTTGGCGGCAATCATTTGGCCTGTGCAGCAGGATTAGCCGTTTTGGAAGTTATTGAAAGAGATAATTTATTACAAAACGCGGCAGAAGTTGGCGCATATTTGATTGACGAAGTAAAGAAATTTGAACAGGTGAAGGAAGTACGGGGCCGCGGTTTGATGATCGGTATTGAATTGCCGGAAGAACTGGCGCATGTGCGTAAAGAATTACTGTTCAAGCACCACATCTTTACCGGCGAAGCAAAGCCGAACGTGATCAGGCTGTTGCCGGCGCTGAACTTAACCAAAGCGTATGCTGATAGGTTTTTGGAGGCTTTCAGTACCATTTTAATGCATTCGACGATAACACAATAAAGCCGGTTCACTGAGCCCATGAAACTATTTTCATCCGTAAACGACGTCAGCGACATTAATGCTCTTGTAAAGGAGGCACTGGCGTTAAAGCATGATCCCTACTCCCACCAGCATTTGGGTAAGAATAAGACGCTGGCTCTGGTATTTTTAAATCCGAGCCTTCGTACCCGCATGAGTACCCAAAAAGCCGGGCTTAACCTGGGAATGAACGTGATGGTGCTGAACATCGATAAAGAAGGCTGGGCCTTGGAATTGCAGGATGGCGCTGTGATGAACGGAACTACCGTAGAGCATATTCGCGAGGCGGCGGCGGTAATGGGGCAATATGCTGATATTATTGGCGTACGCTCGTTCCCGGGCTTGAAGGACCGCGAATTGGATTACAGCGAGGATATATTCAGCAAGTTTGTGAGATATTGTGGCGTGCCGGTAGTGAGTTTGGAATCGGCAACGCGTCACCCACTGCAAAGTTTGGCTGACCTGGTGACCATCGAAGAATTAAAAACAAAACCCCGCCCCAAGGTGGTGTTAACCTGGGCGCCGCACATAAAAGCGCTACCCCAGGCCGTGCCCAATTCATTTGCGGAGTGGATGTGTAAGGCTGATGTGGATTTTACGATCGCTCACCCCAAAGGCTATGAGTTAAGCGCTAACTTTACTCGTGGTGCAACCATTACTAATCGCCAGGATGAAGCATTAAAAGATGCTGATTTTATTTACGTAAAAAACTGGTCGGCCTATGAGCCTTACGGCAAAGTATTTGGCGGCAACGAAGATTGGATGCTGACGAACGAAAAGCTAAAGAGCTCCAATGACGCCAAAGTGATGCATTGTTTGCCCGTACGCCGTAATTTAGAATTGTCGGACGAAATATTGGACGGACCAAACTCTATTGTGGTTCACGAAGCCGGTAACCGGGTTTGGGCGGCGCAGGCTGTGCTGAAGGCTATGTTAGAATCTTTATGAAAACCGACAATATTAAAGAAGTAAAAATGGATAGTTCAGGTAGGCTTTGCGTTTATCCTGAAAAGGAAAAATTTACTGGAGTTTGGCAAACCGCAACTGAAGTGCATTGGAATGAAAAGGAACTATGTCTCTACTCGCCAATACCGAGGGATTGGTCTTATTTTGAATGGTATAAGCATATTATAAATGTGATTAAAAACGAATGCTACTGCGATTTACTATTGGTTGATGGTACGTTGTGGACTGATATTCCTGAATCGCTTAAGGAGCAAATACTAACCGACTAATGTATATTCCGTCATTTAACAGTTTTACTGACAGGCAAGAGATTATCTCCTTCATGCAGCGGTACAGCTTTGCAAGTATCGTTACTGTTATTGACGATATACCGGTCGCCACTCACCTGCCCTTTTTGGTGAAAGAGGAAAATGATAAACTGATCCTTCGCTCCCACTTTGCCAAAGCCAACCCGCAGGCTAACCAGGTTTTTGATAAAACCTCGCTGGTAATCTTCACGGAACCTCATGCTTATATCTCGCCATCCAACTACCAGAAAGAAACCAACGTGCCCACCTGGAACTATATCGCTGTACACGCCTATGGTCAGGCTGCTTTGATAGAAAGCATGGATCAAAAAGCTGAATTATTAAAACATACCATCGAAACTTTTGAGGCGGCGTATTTCAAACAATGGGAAAGCTTGCCCGATGATTACAGAACAAGAATGATGAATGGCATCGTCGCTTTCGACATCGAAGTAACCGACTTGCAGGCCAAAAAGAAGCTGAGTCAGAACAGGACTGAAACGGAGAAAGAAAACATTATTCACTCGCTTGAAAAAAGCGCCGACACCAATGAGCGTGAGATAGCTGAATACATGAAGAAGCTAAGGCATTAACCAACTATTTTCTGACTTCAGATATCTGACCTCCGACTTCTAAAATCATTTCGTCTCCGGGTCCAGCATGCGGGTCTTGTCATTAAAAAAGCGAACAATAAGGCGGTTATCCGTGTTTTTGGTGAAATATTTAAGCGCCCAGCTGATGAATACGCTTAGTTTATTGGAAAAACCGACCAGAGACATCAGGTGGACGAACATCCACAGCAGCCATGCAGGGTAACCGTGAAAATGAAGCTTCCAGATATCGGCCACAGCTTTGTTTTGCCCGATTGTCGCTAACGATCCTTTGTCAAAATATTTGAAAGGTTCTGTTGGCTCGCTATTGATCAAATGCAACAGGTTTTTAGCGAGATGTTTGCCCGTTTGGATAGCTCCCTGCGCCATGCCGGGTATGCCGTTCGGTGTTTCTGGTGTCATCATCGCCGCGACATCGCCAATGGCAAATATATTCTGGTAGCCGATCACCCGGCTGATATCGTCCGTTTCAATCCTATTGCCGCGGATGATACAGCCGGCGGCCATACCTCCAGGTACTTCACCCATCACACCCGCGGCCCAAAACACGTTGCGTGTTTTGATGATCGTTCCATCGTCAATTTTCAGTTCAAGGCCATCGTAACTTTGCACATGCACGCCGTTATAGATCACAACGCCCATTTTGGTCAGCGCCTTTTTTGCTTCGTCGGACGCTGACTCCGACATAGCGCCCAATACAACCGGCTTGCCCTCGACCAGGTAAACTTTCATATCCTCCTCGCAAAGTGAAGGATAGTCTTTGCACAACACATGGTTGCGCATCTCGGCCAATGCACCCGAAAGTTCTACCCCCGTAGGACCGCCGCCCACTACCACGAACGTTAGCAGCGTTTCGCGTTCATCGTAATCTTTTTCAATTACCGCTTTCTCCAGGTTTTGCAGCATAAAGCTGCGGATATTGAGCGCCTCGCCGATGTTTTTCATTGGCATGGTATAATGCTCAATTTCTTTGTTGCCGAAAAAATTGGTGTTGGAGCCGGTAGCGATCACGAGGTAATCGTATTCAATTTCGCCAATATCAGTCGTGACAGTATTCTTTTCCGGGTTGATACTTTGCACTTCGGCCAGGTTGAAAGCAAAATTCTTCTGGTTAGTAAATATCCGCCTGAGCGGGAAAGCTATCGAGTCTGCTTCGATATGGCCCATAGCCACCTGGTAAAGCAAGGGCTGAAAAGTGTGATAGTTATGCTTATCGAGCAATAAAACATCAACGGGTTTATTTTTGAGCTTTTTGGCCAGGTTGATGCCGCCAAAACCCCCGCCGATGATAACGACCCGGGGCCTGCCTGCCGTTTTTTTGATTTCCATAGCTATCTTGTTTCCTTCGCAAATTAAGTATAAACCCGTTCTATAACCAACATGGATGCAGATTTAATATGTTTTAAATAAATACGACTGATTTAGTGTATTTTTATCGGCTTAATAAAAACGGTCCCACTATTCATGGCTAGAAAGCAACTCCATATCATTAAGATCGGCGGAAATGTGATCGATAATTCGGAAAACCTGCATCATTTTCTGAAGGATTTTACCGCGCTTGATGGTTATAAGATATTGGTGCATGGCGGTGGTAAAGTTGCTACACAGCTTTCTGAAGAATTGGGTATAGAACCCAAATTGGTTGATGGCCGGCGGATAACCGACATCGAAACATTGCGTATCGTAACCATGGTTTATGGAGGCCTGATCAATAAAAACATTGTGGCGCAATTACAACGGTTCGGCACCAATGCTATAGGGGTAACCGGTGCCGACGGTAATTTGATCCGCACAAACAAGCGCCCGGTTAAAAGCATTGATTACGGTTTTGTGGGTGACATAGATGACAACTCTGTTGATCCGGGAAGTATCCGGAAGCTGCTGGATGCCGGCTTTACCCCTGTTTTTTGTGCTATAACGCATGACGGCGAAGGACAACTATTGAATACCAACGCCGACACCATCGCTGCTGCACTTGCGGTGGCGTTGTCAAAATTGTATGAGACCACGCTGATCTACTGTTTCGAGAAGAAAGGCGTATTGCACGATATTAATGACGAGGAATCGGTGATCAGGGATATCGACCCGGAACGGTACGAGGAATTGAAAGAGCTGCAGATCATACATAGCGGCATGCTGCCGAAACTGGATAATGCTTTTACAGCGATCAATTGTGGCGTAAAGGCAGTAATTATAGGCCGTTCGGACGACCTGGCACAATTAAAAAACAAACAACCGTTTGGTACAAGACTATCCAAATGAGCGAAAAGCAGAAAGCTGAAAGACCAAAGCATAAAATTGGAGAATATATATTCTGAGTTATAAATATTGAGTAGAACACAGGCTTTAAGCTTTGCGCTTTCAGCTTTAAGCTAAAAAAAATGAGCACACAACAGAAAATAGCCATATTAGGCAGCGGAAATATTGGATTATCCCTCGCTAAGGGGTTAGTTAAGGCAGGAATCTATCAACCCGAGCAGATCACGCTGACGAGGCGCAATGTAAAAGCTTTGTCGACTTTGGCCGATAACGGGTATAATGTTACTTCAGACAATTCCGATGCTGTCAAAGGCGCGGATATCGTGGTGCTGGCAGTATTGCCGCAGCAATTGAACAAACTACTGCACGAGATCAAACCCGCCATTTGGGAGCAAAAGCACCTGCTTATTTCGGTGGTTTCGGGTGTAACTTGTCAGGACATACGCCAGCAACTGGGTATGGAAGTGCAGGTAGTGCGTGCCATGCCTAATACGGCTATCGCAATTGGTCAGTCCATGACCTGTATCGCTACCGATAATGCTTCGGCGGAGAATATAAGCCTTGTTAAATCATTATTCGATACCGTCGGCGTAAGTATCCAGATCAATGAAGAACTGATGACCTCAGCCACGGCCCTTTGCGCCTGCGGTATTGCCTTTTTCCTGCGCTCGATACGCGCGGCATCACAGGGCGGAACGGAAATTGGCTTCCATGCTCACGATGCTCTTAAGATGGCCGCGCAAACGGCTAAAGGTGCTGCTGACCTGCTCTTGCAGTTATCCTCTCATCCCGAACAGGAAATAGATAAAGTAACCTCACCTAAGGGCTGTACTATTGCAGGTTTGAACGAAATGGAGCACAATGGATTCAGTTCGGCTATGATCAAAGGCATCAAAGTTTCGGCTGAAAAAGCGGGAGTTTTGTATGATAAGGAAGGCTAATCTACTTCATCCTCTGCCGGGCTATCAGTGCATAAAGGATTCCGCTGACAATAAAGCCTATTGGCAGGTAGATTTTGCCCGGCAATACTATTGCTGAAATAATTGCCAGTGCAACCCCAAGACCAACCTTTATCAAACCGGAATAATACATCGGTTGATGTTCTTCCTTTTTTTCGACCTGCTGCTTCAGGTTCAGGTTCTGAATAACATTTTTAATCAAATCTTCGGGAATGCCCTTTTTCTCAAGCCGTGCGCGGATGATCTCGTCATCCATACCGGATTTTTTCAGCCGCATCCCTTCAAGATAAGCTCTATTCTTAAGTCCCTCATCCATAATGATAAAGCTACGAATTATATTTATTCTAAATAATAGTGCCTTATCCTGTTCAGATCACCGTCCAACTCATAAACTAAAGGCACGCCCGTCGGCAGGTCGAGCTGGGTAACTTCTTCGTCCGATAGATGGTCGATATATTGAATTAGGGCCCTCAAGCTATTCCCATGAGCGGATACGACCACTTTTCGGCCAAGTTTGATATCAGGAACTATGCTTTCGTGCCAGAATGGCAATACCCTGTCCATCGTTTCAGCCAGGTTTTCAGTTAAGGGTAATTCACGCTCGGTCAGCTGCTTATAACGCGGGTCGCGCCCCGGATAGCGCTCATCGTCCTTAGTTATGGCCGGAGGCAACTCATGCGGATCACGTCGCCATTTGTGAACCTGTTCGGCGCCGTATTTAGCCACCACTTCATCCTTATTTAATCCCTGTAAGGCGCCATAAAAGCGCTCATTCAGTCGCCAGGATTTTTGTACCGGTATCCATAGCAGGTCCATTTCCTCCAATACAATATTCAGCGTTTTGATAGATCGCTTTAAAACCGAACAAAAGGCGGAATCAAAAGTATAACCACGTTTTTTCAAAAGCTGCCCGGCATTTTTGGCCTGCAGGTAGCCATTTTCCGAAAGGTCTATATCGGTCCAACCCGTGAAACGGTTTTCCATGTTCCATAGACTTTCGCCGTGGCGTATGAGCACGAGTTTTTGCATACGCTAAAGGTAAAAGGATAAAGGCTAAAGGAGAAAGGTAATTTGTGTTTGAGCATCGGAAAGCCGCACAAGCCTAATGACTTAATGCCGCAATGACCGATGAACGGAAGAAATCGGTGTAATCATTCTTGCAAATCAGTGCAATCATTTTATATATTGCATTATAAACCAAATTAAACCTCAAGATCATGATACCAACAACTCCTGTTCCCGCGAAAGATGGAACGGCAAATCCTGCACCTTTGGGCCTGTGTGCCTTTGGTATGACAACGGTACTGTTAAACTTTCACAACGCCGGGTTCTTTGAACTTAACTCGATTATCCTTGCTATGGGCCTGTTTTATGGTGGCCTGGCGCAAGTTATCGCAGGGATAATTGAAGCGAAGAAGAATAATACGTTCGGACTTTTAGCCTTTACATCTTATGGTTTTTTCTGGCTTTCGCTGGTTGGCCTTATCCTGATGGGCAAGTGGGGCTGGATCGAGGGGCCTTCGGAAAAAGGAATGGTGGGCTACCTGGCTGTGTGGGGACTGTTTACTTTCTGCCTTTTCTTTGGGACTTTAAGATTAAACAAAGCCTTGCAGTTTGTTTTTTCTACATTGACCATATTATTCATTCTACTGGCGGTGGGAGATGCGACGGGTAACGAATCAATCAAACACTTTGCAGGATATGAAGGTATAATATGCGGATTATCAGCGATATATGCTGGAATAGCTAATGTATTGAATGAAGTGTATGGTAAAGTGGTTTTGCCTATCGGCCCTGTAAATAACTGATCGTCTTTGAAAGATTTTAAGAAATATTATACGCTTCCGGCCACGCCGGAGGAAATTTATACAGCACTGACTAATCCACTAACTTTGGAGTTGTGGACAGGTGAAGAAGCTGTAATGAGCACAGAACCCGGCAGTGAATTTTCGCTGTGGGGTGGCAGTATATCCGGTAAAAATCTTGAATTTGAACCTGATAGGAAGATAGTGCAGCAATGGTATTTTGACGGCGAACCTGAAATTTCTATCGTTACCATAAAGCTCCATCCCGGAAAGAACGGCACCACTTCGGTCGAGTTGAGGCACACTAACATACCGGACAAAGAATATGAAGATTTTGCATCCGGCTGGGATGACTCCTATTTCGGGGCGCTTGCGGAATTCTTCAGCGATAATTAAGTGAAAAACCATCCGTTGGCTAACGGATGGCTTTCTTACTTTAACTGATCATTGGATAAAGGATAGTTGAATCAGCCCGGCATTGGGCTGGCTGCGCCTGGCCGTTGCCGTTGTTCCTGGTGCGAAGCCACTACGACCCTCTACATTAATTTTTGATGCATCGGCACCCCTGTTAACCAGGTAGTTTTTCACAGCTTCTGCACGTAGCTTTGCCAACGCAAGATCGCTGTTCGAACTACGCGTTTTATTGGTATACGCGTTAACGTTAAGGAGTAATTTTTTGGCAATTAACAGCTTTACTACGCTATTAAGATTGGGGAAAGCCCTACCGCTGATGATCTCAGTACCCGTATAAAATTCTATACTTTTCGCGGCAACACGGATGATCCTTTTATCCTCGTCCGTAGCAGGCATCGGCCGTTTCACTTCAACTACCGGTGGTTTTATTTCAACCACTGTTGCAGGCAAAGGACAACCAGAAGTATCAACTTTAGTATTCGCAGGCGTATTCGGACACTTATCTTTAACATCCGGAACACCATCGCCGTCACTGTCTTTAGTTAACCTGGCAAGCCTGGCATTGGTTGAATCAAGGTCCCTTTTTACCTGGTCACTTTTAATTTTCTCAGAATCCACTGCCGTTTGCGGTGTTTGCACCGGTGTTATCAAAGGTTGCTGTGGCGCGGAATTTTTATGCTGAACCACTTTACCTTTCGTTTGGGCTGCAAGTTGCCGCTTCGAGTGCTCGCCCAGCGCAAACTCCAGGCCTATATGGGTGTAGGAATACTTGTCGTTGTTGGAGCCATAATTATACAAATCCAAATTATCAGACATTACAAAATTTACCTGGTAGCCCAAGTCTAAATTTATACCTCGTGTAATGTTAAACTTTAACCCCAAGCCAACGGGCACAAAAAACTTGCTTAAAGTACCCTGAACGGGAACGGTTTCGGTAGTATAAGGTACGTGTATAATTGCCGAATAGCTTAATACACCACCCCCTAAAGTAAGGTAAGGCTGTAAAATACCCAAATGAACAATGGTAAAATTACCACTAAGACTGGCTGACCAATTGATCTTAGTATCAAATTGTGTATAGATATATTCGCCGTTTGGGAATGTTTGGTATGAATGATCTGCCTTTAATTTACCTGTCATCAAGTCGGCCTGCAAGCCGAAAACATTAGATAATTGGTCTTTAATATAAATCGCGTAACCGTATTGTATATCCGGCGAGGTAAAATCCTGTTTTAAATTTTGACCGATGAGCGTATACGGCGTTGAAATGCCGCTGCTTACACCAATTGACCATGTTCGAAATGAATTATTGGTTTTTAGTGGTGACTTAACGTGTTGAGTAGTATCAGTTTGCGCAAAAAGGTTATTGCTGGCGGTGATCAGCAGCAATAAAAAAAAAGCCCTCTCAAGTCGGCATCTCATCATTGCAATAGGTTTTTGCTTTTAAATTAAGCAAACTTGATGATTTCCGGATGAAAATCCTAAAAAACAGCGATAATATGTTAAAAAATTGTTACCGGGCGCTTTTTTCCAGGGCTTGTTCTATATCAGCCAGTATATCATCAACCTTTTCAAGCCCTGTCGAGATGCGAATGAGGCCTGGCGTAATACCTACGGCCGCTCGTTCAGCATCGCTCAACCTCGAGTGCGTTGTGCTTGCCGGGTGCGATGCTATGCTCCGCGTATCACCCAGGTTGGCAGTAACCGAAAGCATCTCGAGTGCATCCAGAAATTTCCGGCCGGCTTCCAATCCGCCTTTAATCTCTAAACAAAATACGCCTCCGCCCAACTTCATTTGCTTTTTTGCAATTTCATATTGCGGATGACCCGGCAGAAATGGGTATTTCACCCAGGCCACATTCGGATTATTTTGTAAAGCTTCGGATAATTTAAGCGCGTTTTCGCAATGGCGCTGCATACGAACGTCCAATGTTTCCAGGCTCTTGCTTAATATCCAGGCGTTGAATGGCGACATGGACGGCCCTGTATTGCGGCAGAATAAGTAAATATCTTTGATCAGATCGGCACGGCCCACAATAACGCCGCCCAATACCCTGCCCTGCCCGTCGATCCATTTCGTAGCCGAATGCACAACCAGGTCGGCACCAAAGTCAATGGGTCTTTGCAGCAAAGGCGTTGCAAAGCAATTATCGACATTAAGAACCAGGTTATGTTTTTTTGAAAACTTCCCCGCCCATTCCAGGTCGATCACTTCCAGTTGGGGATTAGTAGGCGTTTCAAGATATACCATTTTGGTATTGGGTTGTACCGCTGCTTCCCAGGCCGCGTTATCGCCTGCAGGCACAAGTGTAGCCGCGATACCGTATTTTGGCAGGTATTTGGTAACCATAGTAAAAGTGCTGCCGAAAACCGAGCTGCAGCAGATCAGGTGGTCGCCTTGTTTCAGCAATGCAAACATGGATGAAAATATCGCGCTCATCCCTGTCGATGTTGCAAAACCCGCGTCCGCTCCTTCCAAAGCACACATTTTTGCAATAAACTCGTCAACATTGGGGTTGCTGAAGCGGCTGTAAATATTATCGTCGGTTTCATCGGCAAAAGCCGCGCGCATGGCCTCAGCCCCATCAAAAGTGAAGCTGCTGGTAATATAAAGCGGCGTAGAGTGTTCTTGTTGAGATGACCGTGGTGTTTGAATGCGAATGGCCTGCGTAACAGGATCTAACTTTTTAGACATGGTGAAATGTGAATGTATAAGAGATATAATTATTTCGCGGGATGTATAAACAACTGCGATTCTATTTTTGCGCCGGCCTTCATCAAAGTCGTAGCAACAGAGCAATATTTATTTACAGCCAATTCCTCGGCACGCGCCGCCTTATCCGGGTCAATGTCGCCATATAAATGAAATTCGATCTTGATCGACTTCCATAGTGAGGGCTGCACGCCTTCTTCGCGCTCACCGCTCACGGTCATTTTATAATCAACCACTTCCTGGCGCTGCTTTTTCAAAATACTGATCATATCAATACCCGAGCACCCGGCCAGGCCCATCAATAATGTTTGCATGGGACGCACGCCGAAGTTCTGACCGCCGCTTTCGGGGCTGCTGTCCATTTTTATGGTGTGGCCTTGCTCGTCGGTAGCGACAAAGCCAAAATCGCCGTGTTCGCGCGATAAATGTATCGTAGGCATGGTATTAAATTAAGGTTTCAAAGTTATAATTTTTACGCATTGAAATGGTGTTTGCTAACAAATGTGACCGTATGTAAATAAATAAGCTAAATTTAGGCGATGAAGAAACTAACCTTATTGTTTTTGCTAACCGTTTCGGGCACGTGGTGTTTCGCCCAGAAGAACCTTTTATCTTACGAAGATCTTAAATATCTGCTGATCAATAGCCTTCCAAAGACTGATACGTTCATGATGGCCAAAGGTTATGTGATAAAGGTGAAAAATACAAAAACCAATAATAGGATATATAGTTCAGTGTCAGGCGATTCGCACGTGGATATTAATGTAAGGCAGGACGGCAAAAGGTTACTGGTTGAAATTGAAACCAACGTGTCGTCGCAGTACGATTTGATCTACAATTCGATATCGCAATATGTCACCAAAGACGCGATGTCGCCTGATGTACAAACTTATGTGGTGAAAGATCTGGGTACGATCTACATTACCGTAACAGATACCTCGCCGTATGATCCATTAAAGCGCGAATATGATATACACATTGTTCCGGATAAGCGGATAACAGCATACAATTAGTTTGTTGTCATGTTGGAAAGTTATTAATCCGGCCTGTAAAGTCAACATTGCAACTTTACAACATTGCAACCTTTCAACCTGTCTTTAACAGGAATAACCAGCTTCAGCCCCGACCATATTTCATCCACCGCGCAAACTTTGATATCTACCAGTCCGATTTTCAGCGCATAATTGCGGATGATGTCTTCAGTAATATCCGTCGCTATTTTAGAGGCCTTTTTCGGCCAGGAAATCCAGATAATCCCATTGGATTTGATCTGGTCTTTCAATGATGGCAGCAGGGCCTCGTACTCGGTTTTGCTTTTGGTAAAGAAATGGATAAAGTCAATTTTTACACCATCAAGGTCGCGGAATACCAGGTTGGCCGGCAAATCAGAAAAAAGACTTAAATAATAGCCGGGTGCGTTGATCAGGCTGATGTGAAAACCATCTTTGATGCCCAGTTTTTTTGCTAAAGGTGTGCCCGAATACCCTGTAGTTTGCATTAGCGTACCCCCCACTCCCAAAGGCCATACTGTGTCTTTTGATCGACCGGGTGACCGGATTGTTTTAAGGCCAGCATAATTTGCCCGCGGTGGTGCGATTCGTGCGAAATGAAATAACCCAAAAATGCAGTAGCGTGCGGCTTGAAGCCCTTGATCTTACCACTGATCGACTCATCTATTAATTGTTCTATCGCCTTGCCGCTCAGGTTCAACGCGTCGATCAGGGCCTCCTTGGTAATATGATCTTTTTCTATCTTCGGCAGGCCATCAAGTAGAGTTGGGTCGGCGACCTTCAGCCACATCAGTCTTACGTTATTGATGTGACTGAATTGTTCACCAACATTTCGGCCTTTTGACGCCGATAGATCCTTTAGGTTGGCTTCGTCAATGGCTTCCAGCAGGTAAATATTGATCCGGTTATGTATTTGCCAGGTTTCGGTTAATGCGCTCATTGTCGAATCTGGTTAAGATGATGCTGCAAATGAACTACGTAGTCCGCGGCCAGCCACTCGACGGTATGCAATCCCACCTCCCCCTTGCTGCTATCGCATTGGGCCTGCCACCGGTCAGCCGGGTAACTACTCAAAACCCTTGCGATCTGTGTATTCAGCAACCGCCAAAGTTCAAGAAGGCTGGCGATGTCCATTTCCTGGTAACGCTGCGCTGCAACCCATTCATCCTGTTCGTAGATCAGCTTGAAATTCTCTTCGTAGGTACATCGCACAAAACGCTGCAGGTTGATCATAGCGCTATCGCATAAATGGCCTATAATTTCCTTATTTGACCATTTATTGGGTGCGGGTTTGTTCTCCCAATCAATGGGCTTATTATGAACAAGTTGTAAAAAATGGTCAATAGCAGGCGTAAGGTTATCAACAAATAAGGGCATGATATGGAAAAGTTTGACTTAAAGATAGAGATGTTTTGTGCTACCTTCAAAACCTGGATAGTTAGCATGGCACTAAATTACATTTGGGTAGCTTTTTTCATCATTGCATTTGTTATTGCCCTGGTAAAACTGGTTTTCCTGGGTGATACGGATGCATTTAAACTGATTGTTGATAGCCTTTTCAGTTCGTCGCAATCAGCTGTAATGGATATAGCATTGCCCCTCATTGGGGCGATGACGCTTTGGCTGGGTATTATGAACATAGGCGAAAAAGCTGGTGCCATCCGGTTTCTTTCACGAATCATGGGGCCATTTTTCAGCCGTATTTTTCCAGAAGTACCTAAAGACGACCCCGCCATCGGTAACCTCGTGATGAGTTTTTCGGCTAACCTGCTTGGACTTACCAGCGCGGCTACTCCACTTGGCTTAAAGGCTATGGATAGCCTACAGGCAATTAACCCTAAAAAAGATGAGGCGTCAAACGCGCAGATCATGTTCCTGGTACTGCTTACCTCGGGTATGCAATTATTACCTGTTACGATCATTGCACAGCGTGCCATTCTTCATGCCAAAGACCCGACGGATATTTTTATTCCCTGCATCATTGCGACTTTTGCTTCGGCAACAATTGGTTTGATCGCGGTCGCAATCAAACAAAAAATCAATTTGTTTGACAAAGTGATTATTGCATGGCTCGGGGGCATATCATTATTGATCGTGCTTTTGGTTTGGTCGATGATCCATTATATGAGCAAAGATCAAATCGGCACTTTTTCAAAAATTGCCAGTAATTCGCTTCTGCTGGCGATTCCTGTAATCTTTCTTATCGGTGGTTTTGCAAAAAAGATCAACGTGTTTGAAGCTTTTATAGATGGTGCTAAAGCGGGCTTTGAGACTTGTGTTAAGATCATTCCTTACCTGGTTGCCATGTTGGTAGGAATTGCTGTGTTCAAAAGTTGTGGCGCGCTCGATTATATGAATGATGGCCTGCGATGGGTAGTTGTAAAAGCGGGACTGGACACAAGATTTGTAGATGCAATGCCCGTAGCGTATTTAAAGCCATTAAGCGGGTCCGGTTCAAGAGCCATGATGATAACAATTATGGAAACTTTCAAACCTGACAGCTTTGCCGGACGGCTTGGATGTGTTTTTAACGGCTCTGCCGATACGACATTTTTCATCGTGGCGCTATACTTCGGCTCGGTTGGCATCAAAAAGATCAGGTATGCTATACCTTACGGTTTGCTTGCAGATCTGGCAGGCATCATCGCCGCTATATTTGTAAGTTATTTATTTTTTGGTTAAGAGGTTAACGGCTATTGCATAATTACAATGAAAACAAACTCGAATCAACTCATACCGCCGAACTTTAGGTCTCCTTTCTATTTCATTGTGATACAGCATGATAAACAACAAATTTTAACCGGAATTTTGCAACTAACCCGAACATTTTTCGTAAAAAGTAACCATTGATCTTAAGACGGGCATTGATGCACAAGATTTTTACCAGGCGCTTCTTTTTTTTAACACTGTTTATCCTTTTCGCCGCGGCTAATGTTTTCGCCCAAACTATTACCGTCGGCAATGTTGATCCCGGTCCCTACGGCCAGGGTTCTACAATAGCGGTTCCTATCAACATCAACGATGCAGCCAATTGTACAACGCCAGGCACTACTTATACGCTTTACCTTTCCGATGCAGCAGGCAATTTTGCTCCCGGTACCGTCATAGGCACCTATAATAGCTTTTATACAACATTCGTCAATGGTAAAATCCCGAATGTGCCCGCAGGCGCGGGGTATAAGGTGGAGGTTAAATCGTCGAACAATGTAGTAAGTTCTGTATCCAATGCTTTTACCATTGGCGCAGGTACAGGGGTAGTTGCAGGTGTAAGCTCGCAAATCATGAGCACAACTTACCCGGAGGTGTTTGGACAATGTAACGGCGCAGCTAATTCACCGTTCGCATTCACCAACAATTCAACAGCAGGCGCCAGTACTACCGCAACATTTTATAATGAACTAACACAGGCTACCGAGCAAACTAACGTGACTATTCCGTCCGTTGGGAGTTATACTTTCAATGCCAATACTGGAAACTATACCGTTTCGGTAAAAGCGACCAACGGTGGAATTGTGGGCACTTATGATTACCAGTTGGTTAACAACGTCATCAACACCAATATCGGTTCCACAGGCAGCCTGACAGTTTGTTTGATCAATGGTAAAGCTGATCTCACCATCAACGTCGACGTGTCCTCACCTACCGGTATCCAATTTAATTATCCGGGTAATATTTATACGATCAGTTGGGGCGATGGCTCGGCTTCAACGGTTTTAACGCTCTGCGAGCTGAAGGCGTTGAATGGGCAGGTAACCCACACCTTTACCAAGTCGTCCTGCGGAAACGCGGTGGTGTTCCAGGCAAGCAATGATTTCTGCGGGAAGATAGGCGCGGCGCCCACCAACAGCGCTAAAGTGATCATACCTCCGACCAATAAATTCACCGTTCCCGCTGCTTCATGTGCCGGAACCGCGGTTACCATACCCAACCAATCCGATCCCGGTATCGACCCCAATACCTGCGCCCCTAACAACAATGCGCTATATACCTGGTCGGTAGACGGTGTGATCGCCCAGGCAAATGTCCCTTTGAATCAGAGTTTCGTGTTGCCTGCAACTACACCGGCCGGTTCGCACGTGATCACGCTGCGTCTGCAAAACGCGGCCGGCGGTTGCAATGGCACCGATGTATCACAAACCATCTGTTTGCAAAACCCGCCGCAGCCTATATTTAAGCTACCGGCTGCTTCGGTTTGCTTGTCAGGAGGTCCGGTTACCCCGACCAACACTTCAATAGTCGACAATGGCTGCGGGGCCACAAACAGCTATATCTGGACCGTTACCGGCCCGGCTCAGCCCACATTTGCAGGAGGCACCAACGCCAACAGCGCACAGCCCCAGTTTGTATTCGCCACGCCGGGCGTTTACCAGGTACAGTTGGCTATCACCACTTCAACCAATTGCGGTACAGTAACAGCGGGTCAGCAAACACTCATTGTCAATGATGCGCCGAAAGTGACGCTTTCTCCCAATACAACCCTGTGCGGCAGCAATCAGTTGCTGACGTTTGATAATAGCCCCGGCCCTACGCAATCATCGCTCACCGGAACAGCTCAGCCGGTTGCTAATACCTATAGCTGGACAGTGACAGGCGGCGCCTTTACTTTCCAGGGGGGTACTACCGCTAACAGTCAATATCCGCAAATATTATTCAGCGATTTTGCCACTTATACCATAACAGCAACCGAGCAGAACAATTGCGGGAGCGTGACCAAAACGCAAACGCTTACGTTTGTACAGGCCCCTACCGTTAAGGCAGGTACCAGTCCTCCTATCTGCGCAAGCAACCCGGTGGCGGCGTTGGCGGGAACAATAACCGGCACTACAACAGGTTTCTCCTGGATCGGCGGCAATGGTGTATTTTCAAATGGCAGGAATTCATTAACAACTAATTATACTCCATCCGCTGCTGAGATCGCTGCCGGAACGGTAACGCTGACCTTGCAGGCTACTACGGCATTACCCGCTCCGTGTAATATCATTGCCAGTAACATCACGATTACCATAACACCGATAGACAATGTCACAAGCCCGCCGGCGCAAACCATTTGTACGGCGCAGCCGCTGAATTACAATATCACTTCAACAAGCGGCGGTACGAATTTTACCTGGACGGCATCAGTTACCGCGGGTACAGCCACAGGCGTAACGGCATCTGGTACGGGCGATACAATAGGTGATGTAATTACCGATACCGATCCTAATAACCCCGCCACGGTGGTTTATAAGATCACCCCGCAAAACAACGGTTGTACCGGCAATACCTTTACACTGACGGTAACAGTTGATCCGTTGCCCAAAATTACTGCTGTTGCGACAACCTCGCCTATCTGTAGTAAGCAGCCCGCCGACATCGCATTGACCACCAATATTCCTAACACAAGCTATACCTGGACCAGCACTGCAGCGCCAGGCATCACGGGTAATACCAACCAGGCCAACGCGGTTCAAACAAATGCGATCCAGGATGTCCTGATCAATACCGGTTCGGCTCCGGCAACAGTCACCTACACCATCACGCCATATAACGGCACCTGTGCAGGGGCTGTCAAAACTGCCACGGTAACGGTTCAACCCTTGCCGGTTCAGTCAAATCCAGGCCCTGATGACGAGGTTTGTGCCACAACCAACTACAAGCTACAGGGCAACAATCCTGCTCCGGGAACCGGCTTGTGGACGATAGTAAGCGGTCCGGCAGGTGCAACCTTTTCGGATCCTACAAATCCAAATGCGGTAGTGACCGGTTTAATTGCGGGCAGCAAATATCAATTTCAATGGACCATTACAGCAACACCCTCGTGCCCGCCCAGCACTAATGCGGTGAATATTACCATCGACCTGCCAACGATCGGCGGAACCACCGCCGGCGCTGCTATAGTTTGTTCAAGCGGCAATAGCGGGCAAATCACGCTAACCGGCCAGCAGGGAAATATACTACGATGGGAATCATCTGTCGACAATGGAGCCACGTGGCAGCCGATAGTAAACGTAAGTAATACCCAGGACTATTTGAACCTGACCCAAACTACGCAATACCGGGCAGTGATACAAAGCGGCAAATGCGCTGCATTGCCCTCAACAGCAACAACTATTACTGTTAACCAGGCGCCGCCACAGGCTACCGCAGGAACCGACCAGGCGGTGTGTAACGCTACGTCGACCACCCTGAATGCCAATGACCCGGCACCATTCGCCGGGGCTTGGACACAAACGGGAGGCCCCGCAGCAACAATAGTGAACCCGTCAAACCCGCAATCTCAGGTAACCGGATTGGTGAAAGGCAATACTTACACTTTCACCTGGACAATACAGGGCCAGGCGCCCTGCGGCAACACGCAGGCTTCGGTAAACGTCACCGTGTCGGCGGATGTTACCGCTGCATTTACCGCGGATAAGACGCAGGGTTGCGGACCCACTACGGTGACTTTTACCAATACCTCTACACCTGCACCCGAAGGCAATTATTTATGGGATTTCGGCGATGGCGCCACGTCAACAGCTGCAACGCCCGCGCCTCATATTTTTGCGCCGTCGAATAATGGGAAAGAATTAACGTATACCGTTACGCTAACGCCGGTTAGCAACTGCGACCTGAAGACGCCGTTCACCATGACTATAACGGTTGAGCCAGCTATCCCGGTCGCGATTATTAATCCCGGACAAACCACAGCCTGCGGTTCATTTGCCTTAACCGCGCAGAATTTATCGCCCGGGAACAATGTATCTTACGATTTCTACCTGGCCGATGCCACTGGAACCGTGGTTCAACACATCCAGAAGTTGGATAAGAGCGATGTAACCTTCCAACCTGTCAACCCAACCAGGGTAACCGATTACACGGTTTATCTTACCGCAACGGATCAATGCGGGAACACAGGTACCTCAACGCCTATAACCGTTTCTGTTTCGCCGTCTTCGCTGGTTTCGCTGGTACAGATCAAGGGCGATCCGCAATCGGTATGCCTGGGCAGTTCGCTTGTTTTTCAAAATATATCAACCGGCGGCGACCGATTTAAATATATCATCTACGATTCCAACAAAAACCCAATAGCAACTATACCCGGTGGGCCCGGCGAATTAAATTATACCCCCACAGCAACAGGTACTTATTATGTATCCATTACTGCCGGGGATAACGGCTGCGGCGATGCACCCGCCTCACCGTTAAAACAGTTTACTGTTTATCCTGATCCGCAGCCGGCGTTCAGCTATACTTTAGATGAACAGTATAATGTGACCTTCACCAATACCACACCTGATGACGGCAACACGCCCGCATCGTCATTAAATTACACCTGGGATTGGGGCGACGGCAATCAGACCAATACAACCAACGCGCCGATCATTCATAAATTCGATTATGAAAAATCGCCATTCAAGGTAACGCTGACAGCCACAAACGCGGCGAGCGGTTGTGCAGCCTCTGTTTCGCAAACGGTTATAGTAAAGTTTCTCGGCAATCTTTATTTGCCTAATGCCTTTATGCCAACCAGCACCAATAGCGAATTGAACCTTTTTAAAGCTAAGGGTACTCAAATGAAGCAATGGAAGATGCAGATATTCAACAATTTTGGCGAGTTGATTTGGGAAACGACGAAACTGGATGCCAATGGTTCACCGGTTGAAGGCTGGGATGGTACGTTCAAAGGTGTCCAGGTACAGCAGGGCGTATATGTTTGGCAAATATCAGCAACATTTGTTAATGGCGCTGAATGGAAGGGTATGTCCTACAAGGGTTCACTGCCAAAACGGACAGGCATGATACATTTAATCAGGTAGCGATGAAGAAGTTGTGGCGGTTACCTGTTGTGAGTTTGGTACTATGTTTGCAATGCATTATGTGTTTTGGCCAGGATCATATGTATTCACAGTTCTTCAATTCGCCATTGTATCTTAATCCCGCGCTAACGGGGCAGTTCGAGGGCGATCTTCGGATGAACCTCATCTATCGCAACCAATGGACAACCGTACCGGGCAATTTATCCTACATATCGGCCTCAGTTGATTATAATGTTCCCCGTTTTGGCGGCGGAGTGGGATTACTGGTAACGCGCAGCAGCGAAGGAACAGCCTATCTTGATAATACTAATATATCGGGCTTATACTCGTATAGTGTGGGCTCCAATGGCTTCGTACTGTCGTTTGGTTTGCAGGCGGGCGTTACTAACCGTGTGATAGACTACAGTAAACTGGTTTTTGGCGATCAGATCGACCCGACCCTGGGCATTGTGGCCGGTTCTTCAGCAGCAGCCGGGTCATTGCTGTTCAATAATAAATTTTACTTTGATTCCGGCGCCGGTACTAACCTCACCATCGGCAATTTTAATATCGGGCTGGCATTAGAGCATCTTAATCAGCCCAATGAGTCGTTTACAGGTACGCCTGTTAAGCTTCCCATCCGCACCAATGCCAATGTAAGCTACATGTGGGACCTGAATGCGTATGATAACCTAACCGATGACGAGAAATCGTACATGATCCCCTCGGTGGTGTTTTATAAACAGTCAAATGCCCAATCGTATAGTATTGGCATGCAATACAAACATAAAAGCGTAAATGTAGGTTTATGGTACAAGAGTGGCAACCAAACGGGCCCAAGCGCTGTTGTAGTGTCGTTGATATTCGACTTATTCATTAACCGCGACGGCGGCGAAAAACTGCGTTTTGGTGTAAGTCATGATGCGCCCATTTCAGGGTTGAGCTATGGCGGAACCAGCGGCAGCCAGGAAGGTAGCTTAAGTTATCAAACCACGCTGCCTAACCACGATGATACACCAAAGTTTGAAGGATCGCACCGATGTTATGAATTTTACTGATCTTATTTAAATGACCGACCACTATTCTCAAAACGACGCCGCTAAGAAGAGCTTTTTCAGGAAAGGCCTCATCGTACTGGTGGTACTTGCCGCGGTTTCAACAATCTTCATGACAAGGTACGCCCTTTCAGGTTCACGCAAAAGTATCGCAGGTGATGTCCCTGATTATGATGATGCCTACCTAATGGCGAAAACATTTGTGAAACCGACCATCAAATCTTCTAAAATAACCTTTCCCGAATCGGGATACCAGTGTGCACAAAAGCCTGATTCAGTATTTATAGTGAAATCGTACGCAGAAACAAAGGATCGGCCGGGATCCGACAGTGTCACTTCATTTGAAATAACCCTAAAGTTTGTCGGCGGAAAAGTTGCTGATAAGCACAACTGGAAGGTTTTGAATATTATCGAGGATTGAAAATAAAGCACCCCGTCCGCTGGTTAGCGGACAGGGTGCCCAATCACTCTAAAACAATCACCTCTAAATTAAGAAGTATCTTTAATAATTATATAGGGAACTAATTATTGACTAACTAAATATAATAGTCAAATATACCAACTATAATATACGTTTGAGTTTCGGAAACACCAATTTTACCTCTGGCTGACAGTAGGTTAATGCGTTAAGCCGCTTACGAATATATCCACCAGCAGCAGTCGTTTTTGGTGGATTTCGTCCAGGTGCTCCTTTTTGGGAAAGCTTGATTTCTTATGGCCCATCGCCCCAACCCGCACACCATGCAGGGCATCCAGCAGCAGGTCGACTATTTCGCGGGGGTTATCCACGGGTTTGATCTTACCTTTTTCAGCCTCAGCTATTATCGCGTTACCGAGCAGGTCCATTTCGGTTTGCCTGATCTGGCCGACAATTGTCCAGATCCCGTCAGGTAAACTCTGTTCGTTCAGCCGGATGAAGTCGAAAAAATTATAGTTGGTTACAATGAAATTATGATGGTGATCGATCTGGAATACAAATGCCTCCTTCAGATCATTGATCTGACCCAGTTTCTCCTTCAGCGTTTCAAGGTATTCGTCGGCCAGCTTCCGGGTAACTGCAACATACAACTGGCTCTTATCGGGGAAGTAATAATACAGCAGGGCTTTGGACATCGCCAGCGCTCCCGCTATTTCGTTCATGGTTGTTTTTGAGTAACCATAATGCAGGAACTGCTGATACGCTGCCTCTAGTATTTTCTCTCTTTTAATGTCCTGCTGATCGGCGACCGTGCTCAATTTTAATCCTGACTTTTTAAACAAATCTATCAAATATTCTACACATTATCATGTCATAATTACATTTGCAATTTTTGGCCGGTTTTCTAAAAATTTTCGGTCAACTTTGAGGGTATCAATTATTTCTTGAACAACCTAACATCAAAAGTAAAGGGCTCCGTACGCAATATTTTCACCTTCCCAAAATCCTTATGCGCCGGGTTGATGATGTAGTTCCATTCATCTTTGATAATCGCCGAAGGAGCCTTCAATACTAAAGCTTTCTGTTCGGCAAAGAAGGTATTGCCGGTGCGTTGTGAAAAAGCGGAAATGGGATTACGGTTCCAATTGTCGGGCAGGTCTTTTATGCTGAGGCTCTTTATCGCTGCGTCATCAGGCAACGCTATGGTTACTATATAATAGTCCTGCGGAACAATACCCGCGGGCACGTGTACAATAATCTCGATGGCGCACAACGCCCTTGAGGACGACGTATACAATGCGGCTATTCCCTTACTGTTCCAGCGGCCGCCGCTCAATTCGGCGCCATGGCCCGACAGATCATTGGCATATTGCTGCCTGCACAGGCGGTAAACGGTCATGCCAGCACGCCATGTTCTATGCGACCGAGTTCATCGGCTATCATGTTGATGCCGTAAGTGGTATCCAACAGTTCTTTGGGCTTAATACCGCCAAGGGGCACGCTTACGGTTTCCATCCATGTATGGAAATTACAGACGCCCCCAAATACATCGAGGGCACTGAAAAAGTCTCTTAAAAAGCGAGGAAAAAAAAGGAGTAGAAGATGAATGTCTTTCTGCTCCTTTTTTTGTATTTTAAAGGGGAATTAGAACCCCTTTTAGATGTTAGCTCAACAACA